>Ga0181573_10002157_pt1 | contig 18507 bp, 10 predicted proteins | sample 101ome_25_FD_148643 | JGI IMG/M metagenome (GOLD analysis project Ga0181573, IMG submission 148643) | Coastal salt marsh microbial communities from the Groves Creek Marsh, Skidaway Island, Georgia - 101409BT metaG (spades assembly) | ecosystem: Environmental > Aquatic > Marine > Intertidal zone... | reverse complement strand
GCGCCGCGTCGGGTGCCTCGTCGGCGACGGGACCGGAGCCGGAGCGGGCGGCTCGTTCGTCGGCAGCGGCTCAATCGGCGTCGTCTCATTCGGCTCATTCGGCCGGCGCCGTCGGTGGCGAAGCCGAGGCGCGTGCGACGTCGACGAGATGGCGACGATCCAGCGCGTCGTCGACCAAGTCCGGGTACGGCTCGCAGCTGGCGATGGTGTCCGGCGCGGGCGGATCCTCCGCGCCGCCTCCGCCTCGGCCCCGCACGCGAAGCATCATCTTCTGAAATTCTGAGTGCGGCTGGACGGCTCGAGGTTGTGTACATCTTTATTGGCAGTAGTATCATTAATATGCATTACATTAGTCTATTTACATCTTTACGTATGGTGTATTAGTGAAGAATCGTCTTCAGCCGATAACTCGTAAAAATCATGAAACGGAGGGTGTTGAAAACGCATTCCGCGCGACGTCACACAGCGCGCCGCGCCGTGCGACGACCCCGCCGCGCCGCGAGCCGCGCGGTCGAGGCGGCGAGACGCAAGTTCGCGATATGGTTCCGCGTCTGGAGTCGCGCGCGGTCGCCGAGACGGATTCGCTCCTCGGCTCTGCCGACTCCGATCCCGCATCTCGCGCGCCCTCCCGCGGCCCGAGACTGGCGGTCGCGGCGTTCGCGCTCCTCGCCGTCGCCGCCGCGGCGACGGGGAGGTTTGGCGGCATCGGGAGCGCGTCGCTCGCGTCGCTCGGACTCGGCCGCGCCGGGGGAGTCAGCCGCGCCGAGACGCATCCCCGTCGCCACCGGCCCGCCCCGTGGGACAGCGCGTTGTACGGGCACCCGCGAGAAGAAGAAGCCGCGGATGCCGATCGTCATGTCGACGCCGACCGTGACGATGAGGGACCGAGGGTAGTGTGGGCCGGGGCGCGCGGGGGGAGGGAGAGATCCGCGCTGGGAACCACCCCGACCGCCACCGTCGAGCCCGGGAAGGGCGCGACGTTCAGCGTCGAGCAGCCCGGCGGGGTGCCCAAGTGGGCCACGGCGGAGGGTGCGCGGGAGCTCGCGCGATGGAGCGACGCGCGGGAGCTGCCGGTGGCGGACGCGGCGGCGCTGGGAAAATCGCACGGAAAATCGCAGAAGATCGGAGAATCGACGAAGCGATCGACGACCGAAAGTACCACCCGGATGAGCGATCCGGAGGAGACGTCGACGAAGAGGGGGAAGCGCCCCCGCGGGGTCGCGGCGCCGAGGAAGCTCGGCCGCCTGGAGGCGGCGAGGGGAGGGTTGCCAGCCGCGGAGTGCGTCGACCCGAACCGGCCGGGCGGACCGACGGGCGCGGAGCTCCTCTGTCGCGGCTTCAGGGGCGACGCGCGCGCGTGCCAGGTGTACACCGCCCCGGGTCAGACGTGCTGGCACAAAACGGTGGGCAACGAGTACATCGATCCGCACAGCGTCTTGGGTCCGGTGTCCATGCGAGTCGACCCCGAGGCCACGGTGGAGTGGACCGGGCGGTTCTACGACTGCATGAGCGGCGACCCCGAGTACACCCGCGTGGCCGAGGCGCCGTACCGGCTGCCCCTGCCGAGCCTCGGCGCCGGGGGCGAGATGGATCGCGGGGGAGCGCCGGAGAAGAGCTTCGCGTCCGAGCCCGGTTCGGCGTACTTTTACTCCTTCGTGCACGTCCCCAAGGCGGGCGGCACCTACTTCAAGTCGCTGCTGCACCGCTCGGAGACGCGCAGGAACGAGAGGCTGGGCGGGCCCGACCCGAGGTGGGACGAGTCCGTGACCAAGGACTGGACCACGTACCCGCTCGTCGACATGACGGAGCAGTCCTACGCGAACGTCATGTGGCGGTTCGTCCACCGCAACCCGCCGAAGATGTTCGGGGGCGACGGCATGCGCGCCAGCTACGAAGCCGGGTACAGGGCCGTGAGCAAGGGCGCGCTGTCCATGGGGGCGTGCGATCACATCGACGCGCCGTGCGCGTACCTGACAGTCCTCAGAGACCCGGTGGAGCGGTACATGAGCCACTACTCGTACCTCTGCCTGGAAGGGAGCGAGCACATGACGGGCTGGAAGGAGGCGTGGAAGTCGCGGTCGGCGAAGTACGCCGAGCGGGGTTGCCCTGCGGACCCGGTGCAGTTCTTCGACCAGGTTGGAGGGTTCGTGCAGCTCTTCGCGCCGGGTGCGAATCCCAACACGCGGTGCGCGGTCGAGGCGGCCAAGCGCAACCTGGGCAGCGGGTGCATGCGGTACCTGCTGCTGGAGAAGCTCGAAGACGGCTTGGCCAGGATGCGCGCGACGCTGCCCGACTTTCCAGACATCGGCGCGGAGGATTCGGAGTTTTCCGAGGCGAGGCGCAACGGTAGCAACGACAGGCTCACGCCGACGACCCGTAAGAGGCTGGAGAAGTACCTCGGCGACGAGCGGATGATGCGCACTCTTCGTTCGCTGCTGGCAAACGAGATTGACGTGTACGAATGGGCGGTGGAAAACTACGAGCGCCAGTGGAGCGGCGACCTGCTCACCTGCTGAGTTTTAGGCATAGAATAATTAAACGCGTCACGTGCGCCATCAAAAGTTTTCTTATGTAGTGCTCTCATCGTCGCATCTTCCTCCTCTCTCCGAACGAGCGATCACGGCTCACACAGCTGAGCTGGCGGCGGTTCTGATCCCCTCCCGTCTCGCCTGCTGCCTCGCCTCCTCGAGCGTGTGACCTCCACCCCTGAACGCCGCGTACACCATCCGAACGGCGTTCACGGACACAACAAGCGTCAGGCCGAATAGGCACACGCCGAATGCGTACACCCCGCCCGTTCCCTTGTTCTTTTCCATCGCAGCCGTCGTGGACATGATGCCCGCGAGCGAATACGTCGGCGTGGAAAACGCGCTGGTTGGCGCGATGAACGCATACGCGCAAAACGCGATGTGAACGAGGTAAACGACGAAGTACCAGAGGTAATTCATGGCACTATCGTTCTTGGCCGCGCTGTACAGGCGTTTGTACCAGAGATAGAACGCGCCGGGAACGCCGGTGAGCAAGTAGACCAGCGCCATGAGCCACGCGCTAAAGCCACTCTCCATGCCGGTGAACATCGCGGCGGTGGCGCAAAACAGAAAGTTGTAGACGAGGGACAGGGCGAGCAGCAGGAAGGAGTAGTACGACATCTTGACCGCGCCGGCCACCTGATCGTTGCGAATATCCCCGTCGATGTCGTGGTGCCATATGACCCAGTAGCCCGGGATGGGCCAGTTATGGGGCCTCGCGCCGCCGGATGCGCTGAGCTCTCGCTCGCGGCGCGCGAGTTCCTCCTCGCGGCGCTTCAGCTGGCGCTCCCTCTCCTCGAGCTCGCGGACGGTGACGCTGCTGGCGACGGCGCCGTCACCGGCCGCGGGTTTCGGCGCCTGCGTTCGTGATCGGGGAAAGGAGCGACGGGGCGGTGTCAGTCGAACGGCGGCGAAGGGAGCGGCGAGTCGGTGGCGGTTTTTTTAGTTCCCATTCGGGGGTTCGGTTGGGAGGGAAGGGGACGCACGTCGTAGGCACCGCCGCCGACGCCGCCGTACGATGACGACGCGCTATATGCGGATGCCCCCGCGCCACCGCCGCCGTACGCGCCCGTATCGTACGCTCCGAAGGTGGAGGTCGGCGCAGGCGCGGCGGGAGCGGGAGCGGGAGCGGGAGCGGGAGGTTGGGATCCGCCAGTCTCGAACGGGTTGTCGTTCGCGCCCTGCCCCGCGCTGGCAGTCACGCTCGGGTCCTGGAGCGGCGCGTGGAGAGGGAACGTGGGCACGTCAGCATGTGCGAGGGGAAGGGAGCGGCCAGAGTCAAACAGGAGAGGAGGCGGGTTGAACGAGTCCCTCTCCGGGGTGACATCACCCGGTCCACGCGCTCGGGAGGAATAACTTGGACCAGCATCGAAGGAACGCGGAGAGTGAAGGGGCGGAGGCTTCGTCGTCGCGCACCTGGAACGGGTTGGGCTCCGCCCGCTCCTCGAAAGGATTGTCGGCCATGGTCGCCTCGGTGAGCTCTGGGTAGGTTGAGCGCGAGCCCTGGAGTGCCCCGCTGTCGAGTCGCTTTTCTCGCGAGAGAGGCGCGAGATCTCCCCGGCAACGAATAAAAATGCAACCGACCGCCTATGCTAACTGTCACCCATACACGTTCGCCCCATTCCGGTCGGCGCTCGAGAAAATCAGTCATTTCGAAAAAAAAATTTTGAGTTTGGACGCTTCGCAGACCAGGCGCGATCTCACTCGCGTTTGAACGCCGGGCGACCGAGATGGCCGCCGTGACTATGCCCGCCGAGGCACCCGAGGTGAGACTCGACCCACCGAATGCAGCTCCCCCACGTTTTCGGACGCGGATTCGCTCGTCGCGCTCGTCTTGAAGCCGCTGCCGCCCCAGCCCAACCCTTTTTTTCATCGTCGGCGCCCCGAGGAGCCACCACGTCTCTGTGACCGCGAAAATACGTGCGCGACCCGCGACAGTCAGTCCCGAGGCGTGTGAACCGAACCGTCGCGAACGATTATCTCGCGTCTCGTCTGCCCCACTGACGCTCGCGCATCGCCGGCGTCCGTTTTCCGAGCGATCCGCGGGCTCGCCCGTCCCCCGGCCCCTCTCGGCCCCAAGATCCACGTGTCCCAGGTGCGCGCGCGGGCTCACCTTTTCTCCGCCCCACGTCCCGTGTCCGCAGACCGCCGCGAAGGATGCGAAACAGGCGCCCCCCGAGGATACCAGCCCGGAAAAGACCGGCAGCGAAGAGGATGAGGATGAGGTCGCGCTCGTCGACGAGCACATCCTTGAGGAGGAGCGCAAGCTGAAGCACGAGCACGAGGAGCGCGTCAAGGCTGAGGAGGCCAAGCACAAGGGGGAGAAGGTGGATCTCGACGAAAGGAAGTACAAACAGCTCAACGAGCTGCTGGACCAAACCACCATCTACAGCAAGTTCCTCGCAGAACAGATGGTGGACGGCGAAGATGGCGGAGACGAGCCCAAGCAGAAGAAGGCCAAGACCGAGGCCGCGTCCAAAGAGGATATTCAGAGTGAGACGCAGAAGATCCTGCCCCTGATGACCGCAGAGCTGAGGGAGTACCAGCTCAAGGGCGTCAAGTGGCTCATCGCGCTCTACCAGAACGGCCTCAACGGCATCCTCGCGGATCAGATGGGTCTGGGCAAGACCATTCAGACCATCGGTTTCCTGAGCCACCTGAGGAGCAAAGGCATTCTGGGCCCTTACCTTGTCATTGGGCCGCTTTCCACCCTGCCCAACTGGGTGAACGAGTTCAACAGGTTCTGCCCTGAATTCCCTGTCGTTTTGTACCACGGCTCAAAGCAAGAGCGCGCGGAGATCCGTAACCGCAGGCTGCCCCTGTCCACTCCGATCAAGGACACCTTCCCGGTGATCGTCACGTCGTTTGAGATCGTCATGGCTGACCGCAAATTTTTGCAGAAGTACAACTTCAAGTACCTGGTTGTCGATGAGGGACACCGCCTGAAGAACTTCGATTGCAAGCTCATTCGTGAGCTGAAGACCATCCCGACCGCGAACAAGCTGCTATTGACCGGAACGCCGCTGCAGAACTCCCTGCCGGAGCTTTGGTCGCTGCTGCACTTTCTCCTCCCGGATGTCTTCTCCTCCCTCTCGCAGTTCCAGGGCTGGTTCGACTTTTCGCAGCAGGACGACGACGCGAACCAGGAGGCGAGCAAGCGCGTCAAGGTGGTCGAGAAGCTCCACGGCATCCTGAAGCCGTTCTTGTTGCGCCGCCTGAAGGGCGACGTCGAGACCAACCTGCCGCGCAAGAAGGAGATTGTCCTCTACGCGCACATGGTGGAGACGCAGAAAAAGTTCAACGACGCGCTGGTGAACAAGACCATCGCGGACGTGCTCAAGAAGATCTCGGGCGACTCCGGTCTGGTTCCCGCCGGTGCCACGGCCCTCAACAACATGCTGATGCAGCTGCGTAAGAACTGCAACCACCCGGACCTCATCTCGGGCGGTCTGGACGGGAGCATCATGTTCCCATCCGCGGATGAGCTGGTGGAGCAGTGCGGCAAGTTTCGCCTGCTGGACCGCCTGCTGACAAAGCTTCGGGAGAAGGGGCACAAGACTCTCATCTTCTCCCAGATGACGAAGATGCTCGACTTGATCGAGTCCTACCTCGAGCAGAAGGGCCAGAAGGTTTGTCGCATCGACGGGAGCGTGCAGTGGCAGGAGCGGAAGAAGCAGATGGACGAGTTCAACACCAACCCCGAGTACGGCATCTTCCTCCTCTCAACCCGCGCGGGTGGCCTCGGCATCAACCTCACCGCCGCGGACACGGTCATCATCTACGACTCGGACTGGAACCCGCATCAGGATATGCAGGCGATGGACAGGTGTCACCGCATCGGACAGACTAAGCCCGTGCACGTGCTGCGCCTGGCGACCGCGCACTCGGTGGAGGGGAAGATGCTGTCGAGGGCGAACAGCAAGCTCGCGCTGGAGAAGCTCGTCATCACCAAGGGCAACTTTCGCCAGGAGTTTGGCAACGAGGCGGAAGACGGCGGCAAGCGCCCGAAGGCTTCCGGCGGGGGCGTCAGTACCGATGAGCTCATAGCCCTGCTCAAAGGGGACGTGTCGGATTCCGACGGCCTGGCGCAGAGCGCGGATATCTCTGAGGCGGACCTAGAGATGATCATGGACAGGCGGGACCTGTTGGGCCAAAAAAAACCAAACCAGCCCGTTGGGCCCGGTTGGGAGGAGGTGGAGGATCGCAGCGGTATGTCGCTGCTGGGGAACGTGAGCAAGGATTAGAGGCGAACCACGGATGGCGAGTGTATAACTTCGCGAACATGGCTCGCCTGCAGAAGCAACATTCTTTCAATAACACGCGAAGTATGCTTCACCCGTCCACTCGCGTTTAGAAATGGAACCAAAGACAGAAAATTCCAGAAGGCGAGTTGCCAAACCTCCACGTCGCCGATTCCGACCGCGACGCGCACGAGGGAATCGCGCGTTTGCGCGCCGGTTTCACCGAGCAGCGGGGGGATCACTCCCGCGCTAACCATCGCTCTGAGGTTCCGGCGCGTGTGTGGTTGCTCCTCGGAGGGAACGGTCCGCCCATGTCGCGTGAACCGAGGCTCCCGCCGCTGGAGCCTGGCGAGCAGCCCCTTTGGCTGTTCCTCGTGCTCGCGTTGCTCAACATCGTGGACTCGTTCAACCTCAACGTGGTGTGGCCAATGCTACCCTTCATGGTTGAAGGTTACGGCGTGGCGAAGGACGAGGAGGACCTCGGAGCTTGGGTCGGAGTTGCCGGGGCGGCGGTTTCCATCGGTCAGCTCATCTCCGCGTACGCGTGGGGTGCGCTTTCGGACGTGATCGGCCGGAGGCCCGTGATGCTTGTCGGCATGTTCACGTCCACGTTCACGGCGATCGTCTTCGGTACGAGCACGACGTACGCCCAATGCGTGGCGGGAAGGTTTCTCAGCGGCCTGCTCAACGGCAACGCGGGCGTCGTGAAAACATACGTCGGCGAGGTGACGCAAAAGTCGCAACAGGCGAAGGCGTTCAGTCTCTTCGCGCTGTGTTTCGGTCTCGCGAGCTGCGTGGCGCCCGCCGTCGGGGGTTTCCTGCAAAAACCGGCGGATCGATGGCCCGGGACGTTCGCGGGCACGCCTTTCGAGACGTACCCGTATCTGCTGCCGATGTCGTGCGCCGCGGCTCTGACGACTCTCGGTTTTATCGTCGGTTACCTTTTAGTCCCGGAGACGGCGTCGCAGTGGCGGAGGATGAGAAGGCGACGGTTCATGAGCCCGATGCAACCATCGTCGTCGGTGGGTTACGAGATGGTGGGAACGCCAAAAAAGGCTGCGGGTCACGGTGACCGGGACGGGAACGGGGACGGGGACGGGGACGGGGACGACGAGGCGCTCCTGCCCGTCAACGAGGCGGAGCTGACGGCGGTGACGGTGGAGACGCTCGGGGACGCTTCGTCGAAGACCCAGGGTTTAGGGACCTCATCGAACGACGACGAGAAGGAGCGTGACGATGGGGACGACGCGGAGCTCGGGTTGTTGAGCCCCGCCGCCGTTTCGAGCACGGAGGACGCCCCGCCGAGCGCTCGGAACGGGCCGGATCCGCCCGAGTCGCCTCGCGCGGTCGATCGACGCCGCGTGAGTTGGGGCCGGGCCGGTGTGGGCGAGGACGGTTGGAACAGGCACACGGTCACCGCCACGGTGGCGTACGCGTTCCTCGCCGCGATCGCCATCGGGTACGACGAGATATTCCCCGTGTTTGCCAAGACGTCGCGATCGTTGGGTGGGCTGGGCCTTTCGGCGCAAAGCATCGGCGGGATCCTCGTCTTCGGCGGTTTCACGCTGGTATCGTTCCAGCTGCTGGTGTTTCCCGCGCTGATGCGCGTGTTCGGCGTGACCGCGGGTCTGAGAAAGGGCTCGATCGCGTTCGCAGCCGCGTGCCTCATCGCACCGTGCGCCAGTCTGATTGACGACGAGACGGCTCGTTGGGCGGTGCTGCTCGCGTCACAGGCGCTCAAGATAACGACGCTCGCCATGCTATTCTCCTGCGTCATAATAGCGGTGAACAACAGCTGCGAGAATAGGGCGAAGGCCAGGGTGAACGGCGTGGGCACCTCGCTCGCGGCATTCGGCAGGGTGGTGTCGCCGGTGGTTCACGGGGTGGTGTTCTCGTGGTCGCTGCGGCTCGACGGGTGGCGAGAGCGTCAGTTTGTCGTCTTCATCTTCGTCAGCGCTTGCTCCCTTGCGCTCTACGCGCTGGTGAGCCTGTTGCCCAAGGAGCTGGACGCGCCGCCGAGGGAAGTTGAGGACGAGGTTGCGGCGAACGGTGGGTGAGAGGACATAGCGAACTAAACACTTAGAGCTAGCAACAACCTTAGGAAAGTGGAAAATTTTGTGCAAGCCAGCCCAGCACCGTTTACAAACACTATCAGTTTCACGAGCCCGCCTGCCGGCCCGCACAGTCCACGGCGCGAACGCCCCGAATCCTCGACCAGCGGTCGCGCATTTTAACGCGACGCTTCGGTTGATATTCGCGCTACCCAAGACCGTATCCGCTCGCGCGACCTGACAAGGCTCGGAAGAGGGTTCGAAGACCTCCCGGCGCATCTAAATTCGTTCATCCCCCCCATTCGGTGAGATCATGCCCGCGAACATCGACAGGCTGGTGGCTGAGAGGGAGAGGCTGGCGCGCAACTCCGCGATCGTAACCGGCATGCTGAAGACTCAGCAGGTGAGCGACTGGCATGAACGTCAGTACCACCGCACCGGCGGGCCCACCGTGGGGGAGCGGCAGGCTGATGAGGCTGAGTTGGAGCTGCAGATGGCGAACGCGTCGGTGCACGAGCTGCGACGCGCAAAGATGCGAGAGCTGGTGGCCAGGGACGACCTCAGGTGGGAGACAGAGCTCAACGCGATGGGACTGACCGTCTCCAAGGATCGCGCGTGAGAGGAGAGGGGACGCGGTGGGTACTTCGAGAGGTACAACACAGAGCGGACGAGGGCTCCCGAAAACGCCGGACAGCGATGCCAGTCACGTCATCGCGACCATTTAGAGTTAGCTGAAAAAAAACTAGATTCACTGTTTGTTCATACGATCATTTAAATAAATACCTTCGTCCCTTGCAGAAAATCCGCGGCTTGCTCTCGACCGTTTGCGGAAAGTCAACGTTATTGCGGAAAGTTTGCGAATCAGAAGCCGACTCAACGCGATACGTCACGAGTAGGCGGCGGCGACCCACGCGAACATGGGCCCGCCCGTGCAGCTGCGCGTGCTAGTGACGGGGATACGCGTCAAGGATGCGCGTCCCTACTTCCTTCAGCTTCAGGTGCGAGCACATCCGCCCCCCCGCGGACCATCAATCGTCGCGCTGCGAAAAGTCATCCTCGGAACGCCCAACCATGACGACCCCCTCCCGTTCCCCCCCTCCCCATCCACCAGACTCTGCGCTCGCGCGACTCGAAACCAAACCCCGTGAGCGTTGGCGATGACCTCGTGGGACTGTCCCAGGCCGGAACCGCGGCGAGGACGGAGACCACGGAGGTCACCTCCGCGCCCGAGTTCACCAACCGAGCTTTCGTGATGACCGTGCCGAGGGACCAGGCGGGAGGCCTGGTGCCGCAGGGCGCCGCGGACCTGCTCGGCGGCAGGGACTGGCCCGGAAACAACGATGGGCCCGGGGTGGCCATCGGCGACGGTCCTCCCGCGCTCCTGTGCCAGCTGTTCGCGCGCAAGACCGCGCTCAACAGCGCGATGGGCCACGACATCCTCTGCGGCACAGGGTACGTCGAGTTCTTCGGACCCACCGTGCAACGCCTGCAGCGCGGCGAGGCGGTCAGCGTCAACGTCGCGTTGGAGTCTCCCGAGGGGAGGGACCCCGCGCAGCTCTCGCTTCAGGTCACCATGCTCGATACCAACCTCGCGGGCGCCGTGGGCACGCGCGATAAGCCGTCGGGCACGGGCCGGTCCCTTCGCGTCTCCGTGCTGGTCCACTCGGCTAAGAACCTACCGATGGACGAGGCTTCGGGCAGGGCGCCGGCCGCGTTCGTCGCGGCGAAAACGATGCGAGAGGCGGCGGCGCGTCTACCGTCGAGGGCGGCGACGAGGGCGCTTAAGGGCGAGACGGATCCCATATGGAACGAGGTTGTCACGGTCGAAGTCGGAGAAAAAGAGCTGGACCGAGAGAAGGTGCTGCTCGCCGTCGTAAACCACGACACCAACAAGCTGATGGCCAAGGCGGCGATACCCCTGCGCGCCCTGTCCGTGGGCAGGCACTATAACCTGTCGCTGCAGCTGGGTAACGGCGCGAGCCTGAATTGCACGGTGGTGATGCCCAGCGCGCCCGAGCGCGAGCTGAAGACGCTCGAGCAACAGTCGGGAACCACGAGGGTCGAGGCGAGCGTCATGGGCATCTCCGGCGGCGGCGACAACGGCGCGGGATACGAGGGTCCGGTCACCGCGGTCTGGTCCCTCGCGTCTTCGGCATCGTCCGCGAAGTCAGCGGGCGCCGGCAAGGTCAAGGTTTACACTTCGGTCAACGCCGGGAGTGAGGACAGCGTCGTGCAGGCGCTTTCGAGCATCGGCGCTGAGAAGACCACGGACGTCGTGCCGACGCTTCAAGGGAGCAGCCTGTCGGGCCCGCCGCTGTGGCCGTCCGGTCACCGCGCCGCGTTTTACTGCTCGTCCAACGCCATATCCCACGGCGCCGCGATCGTGCTCGAGCTGCACAACGGCGGCGGTATGATTGGCCGCGCGGTGATGCCCACGGATGACCTCGGCCCGGGTGGCAAGCCGAGCTCGTTGAATGACGTGCCCCTGGTGAGCCGTGGCGAGGAGGTCGGCCGGGTCACCGTCACCGCGCGCGTGTGGCCGCGTGACGAGCTCCTCCAGTCCAGGAAGAAGGAGGTTCAGGGAGGATTCGATCCCGGCGGCGGCCTCGGCGTCGGCGGCGAGGGTGCCTGGATGCTGAGCGCCATGGCGACGGATATGATTGACAAGCAGGCTGCTCTGGACGACGCGCTCGCGCGGCTGGAGGCTTCCGAGCGCAGGGTTGAGAACCTCAAGTTTCGGTACCAGGAGGCTGAGGCGTCCAGGCAGCGCCTCGAGGGTGACAACGCGGAGCTCAGGCGGCTGCTGCACGAGGAGCGTAACGCGGACCCGGCCGCCGGGTTGCAGGCGCTGGGCCTCAACGGCGTCGACGACCTGATGGAGGCGAAAGATCGGCTCGGTCAGCTCGCGGCGAGGTACGCGCAGGAGAAGCGACGCAACGCCGAGCTCGTGCACCGACTCAAGGCGGTGCACGAGCAGACTGTCCAGGCGGAGCAGCTCAAGGGTAGGCACCTCGAGCTGCAGGAGGCGCACGCCGAGCTGAGCAGGTACCTTCAGAAGTGCGAGCGCGAGGCGGCGAGGGTGGGCAAGTGCCGCGCGACGATCGAGATGCAGGAGGGGATCATCGCGAGGCTCGAGGGGCTGTTGGAGCAGTCGGTGGTTGACGGACGAAGGCTCGCCGAGGCTGAGGCTGAGGCTTCGCGCCTCCGCGACGCAAACGCCATGCTCCAGTCCGGTCCGGATTACGAGGAGCTGGCCATCCTCCGCGACGAGGTGAAGGACCTGCGACTGGCGTACCAGGAGCGGGAGCGCGACCACCGAGATCTGCAGGCTGAGCGTGTCGCGCTCACCCTCAGGAGCGAAAAGGCGGAGGCGAACGCCATCGCGAGCAACAACGAGATGCTCGAGGTGTCCAGGCGTTGCGCGCGGGAAATCGCGGGTCTTCGCGCCAAGCTCGCGGAGAAGGACGCGCAGCTCATGGGCGGGTTCGGTTCGGTCAGCAACATGATCCTGCAGGAGTACGGCACGGTCGGTCGTCTCACCACCATGGAGCCGATACACTCGCCCGCCGGGGAGGTCACGGACCCCCGACGGAGGGGCTCGCGACCCGACCTCCTCGCGGTTGAGCCGAGGCCGCCGTCGGGGTCACCCAAAAACGGCGCGTCGTCGAGACCGGCGAGCGTCGGAAAGATGTCGGGAGCGTCACCGCCGGGATCGAGGGGAGGGCCCTCGAGCGGCGGCGGCTCGTCCGGATCCGGATCGGGTCCGTCGTCGAGCTCGTCCGGTTCGGGTTCCTCGTCCGCCACCGGTTCCAGGCCCGCGTCGAGCGTCGTCGAAAACGGAGCTGGAGCCGGTTCGGCGTCGGCGTCGAGGCCGGGTTCGAGGCCCGCGACGGGAGCTTCCGGTCGCGCATAGGACCTCGTGAGCGATGAGGCGAGTGTCGGGGAGTTGGACGTTCTATTCTATCACGGCGCGTGTGTGAAATTAAACGAGAGAGACGCGTCTCTTCCGCGACCGACGACGGCTACATCTCGCCGCACTGCGAGATTTTACACGAGAGTTTGGGCTTGTTGTTGGGTCCAGTCGCGACGTTCTCGATCTTCCTCAGCACCAGTAACCCGTCCCCCAGGACCCGCCCGAACACCACGTGCTTGTCGTCGAGCCACTCCGTCTTGGTGCAGGTCAGGAAAAACTGGCACCCGTTGCTGTTGGGCCCGCTGTTGGCCATGCTCAGCAGCCCGGGGCCCGTGTGTTTCGCGACGAAGTTTTCGTCGTCGAACTTGCTCCCGTAGATGGAGACGCAACCGGTGCCGTCGCCCTTGAGGAAGTCCCCGCCCTGGATCATGAAATCTTTGATGACGCGGTGGAACTCCACGTCCTTGTATCCCTGCGGAAAGCCGCCCTTCTTGTGCTCACCGGTGCAGAACTGTCGGAAGTTCTCGCACGTCTTGGGCGCGACGTCGGCGAACAGCTCCATCTTGATCCTGCCGACGTCCGCGCCCCCGATGGTGACGTCGAAAAACACCACTGGATTGTTCGGGTTGGGCGCCCGCTGGTGCCATTGTGTATCCGTCATCCTCGAGTGCGCGACTCCGCGGTTCGGTCCGGCCTCCACGAGTGACCCCTCGCCAGCAACCCTAAGTTCGGAAAAGGCAATTTCATCTGCCTGCTGCGTGGACGAAAATCCCGCCAAGCGATAGTGGTGACGTCACAATCGGACGGCGCTGAAAGAGGCGTTCGAGGACATGATGTCGCGCGCGACGTCGGCCACCGTGCTCATCGTGATAGTCGTTATCGCGGCGTTGCTTCCTCCCGAGGTCCACGCGTGCAGCACCTTCCTCGTTGGAAAGGGCGCTTCCGTCGACGGGTCCCTGTTTGTGACCCACTCGGACGACGGCGAGGGCGACCCGGACGCCAGGCTGTCGTTCATTCCCGCGGCGGACCATGCCCCCGGCGCGTTCAGGGACGTGTGGCCGGACCTTGAGGATAATCCACGCTTCGTCGGGACCGCGAGGGGCGAGACGTACCTGCCCGGTCGGGGCGTCCCGTCCGATGCGAAGGGGACCGAACCCATCGGCAAGATCCCGCAGGTGAACCACACGTACGCGTACACCGAGGGAAACTACGGCATCATGAACGAGAAGCAGCTCAGCATCGGCGAGAGCACGTGCAGCGGTAGGTTCGTCGCGAACGCCAAGGGTTCGGGGGGCGAGGCTTTATTCTGCGTCAACGAACTGTCCCGCATCGCGATGGAGCGCTGCGCCACCGCCCGCTGCGCCATCCGCACCATGGGCGACCTCGCCACCGAACATGGCTTCTACGGCGCGTCCGGATCGTTCGAGGGAGGATCGGAGACGCTGCTCATCGCGGATACCTCCGAGGGTTGGGTCATGCACTTCGTGCCCTACCCCGAGACCAACAGCGCGGTGTGGGTCGCCAAGCGGGTGCCCGACGACGAGGTCACGGTGGTCATGAACATGTTTACCATCCGGAGCGTCAACCTGAAAGATCCAGAAAACTACATGTACTCGGAAAACATCATCGACGTCGCGGTCAAGCACGGGTTGTGGGATCCATCCGGTAAGGACGGCGTGTTCGACTTCACCAAGGCGTACAGCGACGGTGAATACGCGCACAAGTACTACTCCGGACGTCGAGCCTGGGGCGCGTTTCGGCTCATCAACCCGGGCATCGAGCTGGACCCAAACTACGGTGATCTGAGGATTGATGACCCGTACCCTTGGTCCATGAAGCCCGCCAAGCCCGTGTCCGCGTCGGATCTTTTCGCTTGGCACCGGGACTGGTACCAGGATACGCCTTTCGACATGTCCAAGGGTGTCGCGGCGGGTCCGTGGGGCTCGCCCGATCGATTCAACGGCGGCGACGCGGAGGTTTCCATCCCGGGCTCGTTTGAGAGATCCATCGCGTTACATCGAACCACGTACACGCACGTCCTTCAGACGCGAGGGTGGCTTCCAGACGCCATCGGTGGGATCACTTGGTACGGGCCTCACGCCGCGCACGGCACGTGCTTTGTCCCGGTCCCGGCGGGGATCAAAAAACTGCCGGCGGCGTTGACATTTGGAAACGCCACGCTCGTCGACAGAGACTCGCAGTGGTGGGCGCACCGGTACGTGCACAACCTGGCGCAGATGAAGTACGCGTACGCCGTGGAAGACATCCGTGCGGCCCAGGCGATGTGGGAGAACGAGGGTGCCGAGCTCGTCGCCGCCGTGGACGCGAAGTTCGGAGGCGGCGCTGCGTCGCCGGAGCAGGTGGACGTCGCGCTTGGAATGTTCGAGGCTCACGCGGACAAAGTGAGAGCCGCGTGGTGGCGCCTGGGTGACGTCATCATGGCAAACTACGCGGATGGTTTCGTGTCCAAGGCGAAGACCGGCGCGCCCGTGGGATACCCGGCGTGGTGGCTCGAAGCCGCTGGATGGAGACAAGGCCCCGAGCCCATCCCGCCGCCAAAGACTGGCAGGAGTAAGATATTCCGCGAGGGAGGTTCCTTGGAGCGGGGCGCGAGGGTAAGGAGAGCCGGGTCCGCGTCTCTCGCGTCGGCGTTTCGAGTGTGAGCCGTGATTATCGCGTCGTGTATTACGAAGATGATTGACTATTCTTCGGAACACCATCTTCAGCGAGCGCACCTGCCTTGAACCATTCATCCCACCCTCTCAGCTGTCCTTGTGCCTTTTGCGTTTCGACAGTTCCATGTGGCAAACACGTGGCAAACACTTTTTATCATAACCCCGCCGACCGAGCTGGACTTGACCGAAAGCGCGGTCCGGGGGAAGGGGACCGGGGGAAACATGTACAGGAAAGGGAGAGGTCGCGGCGGCAACCCTGGCAGGGGTGGCAGGGGTGGCAGGGGCAAGGGTGGGCAGGGCGGATCGCCTCCAACGCCTCCGGTAATCGATTACAAAGACCTCGTGTTGCCCTACCTGCTTTACCCGATGGCCGAGCCTCGTGCGCTACTTGAAGTTCCACTCGAGTTCGAGGACGTCGCGCGTTTCTCGGGAGTCATCTTCAGCAATCTGTTGGCTGAGTATGAACATGTCATCAGTGAAGGACCAAAGGGCCCGGCCCTAAAGGCCATGCCCGCGTCTGATGGGAAGCTCAACCTGGTGAGTTTCGCACTTTTCGGTTTCGGCGTAAATCCGATAGGGTTGCCGTCCTGGATTCGACTGATGCGCGGGAAGACGGCGTCGGCCTCGTCGATTACATCGAAACTGACATTACATTAACACTCTATGACAGGTGAATGACGGGGGAACAGCCGGAGACGACGCAAGTTTGGTGCACCATCTCCTGCAGATCGGAAACCAAGGTAATTTGCATCTGGTGGTCGGGCAGACGGGCGGGGACAGGACGGACACTGGGGACAAAACGCCCACGCTGATATCTCTCAAGCCAAAGTTACAGGGGTTTCAGGGTCAGATTCGAAGCTTCGGGTACGTCGGGGCTTTTCTCGCGGAGCTCGCGGCTCTTTGGGAGCTCAACGATCGAGCCAGCAAGGGCGAGGCGGCATCTCCGGTTCTCAAGGCTGTCCTCAACCCGAGCAGCGAAGTTTCTGGCCACTGGCATCCAGCACCGCCGCCGACTGAAGATTTCGTGCGAGGGGATCCAACCAAGGCACCCAAGGCTAACGAGTCGCAGAAGGCTGCTGTTTGCGCTCTAAAATACGCGCTGGAGAAGATCCAAGGGCCACCGGGAACTGGCAAGTCAACCACCATCTACCACGTCATAACTCAGCGTGTTCCCCGTGGGGAAAGAGTTCTGGTGACGTGTAGCCGCAACGTCGCGATCGAGTCTATCGCGCAGAAGCTTGAGGCTTGCGATGCGGATATGTTGGTCGTTGGTGCGCCCGGACGCATCGGAAGCACTGCAAGGAAGCACCTACTTGAAAGCAAGGTTGATTCACATCCAAGTGTTCGTGCCGAAGCGGCGAAATCATTGATGGGCCGCGATTCGCCCTCTGCCATCGAGATGGCGAAGACAGTGCGTGGACCCCTGATGGAAAAGTGTCAGATAATACTTTGCACAATTGCGAGCACGTCAAGACTGCTCAGGGAGTGGGAGGAGAACGTGAAAAAGCCACTCCAGGTGCACACCGTTGTTGTCGACGAGTGTGGTTGCACGCCCGAGAGTTCTACCGCTCTGCTGCTGAACCTGAAGCCAAAGAATATGGTGCTGCTCGGAGACCACATGCAGCTGCCTCCCTGTTCGCTCGTGCCTCCTCACGCGCTCAACCACACAAACCATGACCGGTCCATGTTAGAGCGTTGTGTGCTAGGCTCGGGGGGCAAAGTGCATCGGCTGACAGAGCAGTACCGCATGCATCCACATATTTGCAGCGTGGTTAGTAAGATATCTTACCAGTCGACGCTACAGACCGCAGATTCTACTGCTGATGTTAGAGTCAAGACTGCGGAGGAGCACGATGAGGTGGACGCCATGGTGTGGGTTCAGATTTTCGGGGAGGAAGCCACGCCAGAGGATGGCAAATCGTACGTCAACTCTGCAGAAGTTGCCGCTGTTGTTGCTGCGTGCCATCGACTTAGGGAGAAGCACGGACACGGCGTGACCATAGCTGCGCTGACCTTTTACAAGGGCCAGTTCCTGACGCTACTCGAGGCGCTCCCGGCGAGCCTGAAAGTGGAATGCCTCACCGTGGACGCATGCCAGGGTGCCGAATTTGATTACGTGCTCATCTCACCGGTGCGATCAAACGGCCGGAGAGCAATCGGGTTTGTGGCTGACTCCAGGAGAGTTAACGTCGCGGTTTCCCGTGCAAAGCGCATGTGCATCATATTCGGTGATCGCAAGACGATGAGTTCCCGCCCTGGCACGGATTGGCACACAATCTACAGTTCGTGCAGGAAGGAGGCATACCACGAAGGATGTCGATGGCACGCGCCGGCGCCAGAGCCCGGATTCCTTTCTATGCTTCAGCAGAAGAGGATGGCAGCTAAGGAGGCGGTTGTGAGCAACGAGGATGAGCAGGCAAGGACGGACGGGACGAACGTAGGTGCCGCTGCATTCTTACCTGCCGCTGTGTTAGCCCAGGTGGCACCCCAGCAAAAGAAGCAAATCCCCAACCCCCCGGGTACAGGGAAAAAAGCACAGAAGAAAGCGAAGGCTCTGGCGAAGCAGGCGAGACAGCAAGAAGCAATGGCGCGAAGTATGAATAGTTTTGGGATGATGGCCATGGGTGTTAGTTCGGGCCATTTCAACCCAGCACTCAGCGGAGGTTTTTCTGCGCTGCCCCCTCCCCCGCCCCCCCCAGGGCATCCAGGGCATCCAGGTGCGATGATACCACGGAGAGTGATGGCCACAGGGGCACCGCCGCTCCCGAACGGAACGCCGCCGCTTTCGAACGGAACGCCGCAATCTGTCACCATACACCTCAATGGTATAGCCGCTCCCGTGCCGCCGCCAATGCCGCCGCCAATGCCGCCGCCCATGCCTCAGAGATCAATCAACGCCGCGGCCGCTATCATGGCTGCGGATGCGCAGAAGGCTCAGGCGGTCGGCGGGGCCAGACAAGATTCCGACGACAACGACAGTGATTGGGAACCGCCTATCGCTCGACTGGGTTCTGCGCTCAACCTGCAGGACTTGGATGTGTTGAAACGGAACGATTCGTTCAAGGGTCTCTCGGCGCTTCAGAATCCACCGACGATGTC
>Ga0181573_10002155_pt1 | contig 18511 bp, 4 predicted proteins | sample 101ome_25_FD_148643 | JGI IMG/M metagenome (GOLD analysis project Ga0181573, IMG submission 148643) | Coastal salt marsh microbial communities from the Groves Creek Marsh, Skidaway Island, Georgia - 101409BT metaG (spades assembly) | ecosystem: Environmental > Aquatic > Marine > Intertidal zone... | reverse complement strand
GCGAGGGGGAGGGGGGCGAGGGGGAGGGGGGAAACGGGGCCGGTGACGCGATGGCCGAGGCGCGACCTTGCCCGCGCTGAACGGAAATCGGTCACGATGGCTGCCGCCGGAGAGACGCCCTCCTCTCCCCTCATTTCCCCCCCTCCGCCAGCATGATGTGCAGGGAATGAGCTAAGGCGCCCACCACCATCGCCCCGAAGATGCCGTGGCGCGTGCGCGCGGACAGGGACGTCCTGTTCAGTCCGTGACGCACGAGCTGGAGTGCGGGCGCGTCTGCGGCGGTGGGCGGGCGATCGCGACGTCGCGTCGGTGGGGGGAGGAGCGAGGTGCGGGCGCGGCAGCGGCTGAGGCAGCGGCGGCGGCGGAGATGGCGACAGCGGCAGAGCCGGGGACGGAGGTAGCCGCAGCGACCCCCGGGGATGGGCTCCGCCGGACCCGCAGAGGAGGGGGGCGACGACGTGGAGGCTGGGCTCGCGGCGGCCGAGGTGGGCGAGGCCGTCGCGCCGGACGACGGCGTCGGGCATCCGTCGGTCGGGCCGGCACCAAGTCGGTCACAGGAGGGACGAGGGAGAGCGTCCCGCTCTCCCCCTCTACGACTTGTCGGACGGTCGTCAGAAGAAGGCGGGGCTTTCTCGGCTGTCCTCAGCCGGCTGGGGCACCAAGACGACGTGGGGGCAGAAAACTTAACGGCCAAGGTCTCGCCTGACTCCCACAGGTCGCCAAACCGAGTATCTCCCTTGTGGCGACCCATCTGGGACTTCCCTCGGTCCCAGGCTTCGCGTCGAGAGGGAGCAGCGTTTTCGGGCGGGGAAGGTGGTGACTTCCAACATGGACGGGGACGCGTCGCGGCGCCTCAGCGGCGCGGATGCTGAAAGTCCAAGGTCGAGGCGAGTCACTGCCATCCCCGCGAGCTCACCCTGTGATGACAGACCCCGCGGTCCAGGCCACCGCGTCGCCGCTGCGCTGTGTCCGGCCAGCTGCCTCCGCCGTCAATCTGGCCATCTCGTTCTCCGTTCGAGGTCCCGAGGACGAATTTAAACAATAATCACGACAAGCTGCGGGGCCTCCCGTCTCCCCGACCCGTGTGCCCTTCACTGGACCTCAGCCGCGATGTCCAACGAGGCCACCCGCCCGCCCCCGACTCCCTCCCCCCCCCGGACTCCTCCCTAAACAGGCGACCTGATTATGACGACGATGCAGACGGCGCGTGGCTCCTCGGCGACGCCCCCTCGTCGTCGTCGCCCTCAGCACGGCTTCGGGCGGCTGTGCACGACCGACTGGGCGCCTTTCAGAGCGACATGCTGGACCGGGTGCGCGGCGCGCTGCGGGGCCTGGGCCCCGGAGGAGGGGGATCGGGAACGTACGCGCACCTCGACGTCCTTGGGAGCGCCGGAACAGGCTCGGACGCTGGCGCAGCGCGGCGGCGGGCAGCGACGGCCGAGGCCGAGGCTGCCGGCCTGCGTGACCGGGTCGAGCGGGAGCGTCGGCGGCAGCGTGCCGAGCTCGAGGATCTCCGGCTGCGGGAGGACCAGCTGAACCGGCGCATTCGGGATCTCCAGAACGAGCTCAATCGCCTGCGCGATGGCGACCCCGGCGGCGTCGGCCCCAGCGGCGACGTCGGCGCACGACGTCCCCCCTGGACGGCGGGCGCGGGGACGCTCGAGATCGCCGATGTGCCCGACCTGCCCGCGACCGAGCGCGTCCGGATCATAGAAAAGCACCTGACGAGCCGGACTCGCGAGGTCGAGAGCCTTCGGCGCAGGGTGGGACTGCTAGAGCGCGAGATCGGCCCCGAGGCGGCCGCGGCCGTCGCCCTGCAGGCTGAGGCCGCGGGCCTGCGGGCAGCAGACGGGTCGTCGCCCTCGGGCAAGGGCGCGGACGCGTCCGCCGGGGTCTTTCCCAGCGGCGGCTCCCGGCGTCCCGTCCTCCTCCTCAACAGCTACAACATATGGCGGTCGGGCCTCGCCAGCTATGGTCGACCCTCGCCTGTCGACGCCCTCCTCGACCCCCGAAACTGGCTCGTTTGGGCGTGGCTGCTGTTGTTGTTGCTGCTGCTGCTCCTCATCCTGGGGCTGGTGCTGTGGACGACCCCCCCAGCTTTGACCTCCGAGCTCGTCGTGGTGAGCCGCACGGCGTGGAGCGCTGACGTGGCTGTGACGCTGGGCCGCGCGGCGCGGGGCGATCGGCGGACAGGGCTCCAGTGGGCCGTTTTCGACCTTGACCCGCCCTCGTTGGGGACGGGCGAGCTTGTTTTCGGCGAGCCCGATGCCGAGGGCCTCGTTCCCATCGATGTCGTCCCGGCGCCCGGGCGAGGGGGGCTCGACCTCGCCGCCGTGTCGCCCGGGGAGCTCACCGACCTCTCCCTGGACTGGGGCGACGACGAGCGGCCTGGCCAGCCGCGGCCTGTCCTCTGCGGCGATGCTCCGCTGGTGCAGGGCGAGGAGATCCACACCTTGACCCTCTATGGACCGTCGGGCGGCCTCGCACGGTCGCTGCCGGGCTACGGCGCCGCCGGCTCAGCGTTCCCGCCTGACGATCTCGACATGACTGAGGCCATAGGTGTCTCGGACGCCCCGCGGACGGGCGAGTGCGCCGAGCTCAACGAGAGCATGGCCACGTGGCGCGCGCGGGGCGAGACGAACACGGACGACTACCGCGAGGCCCTGCGCCGGGCTTGCTCGCGGTGCGGCGGCCTACGCCCCGGTGGTCGTTACGCACTTCTTGCGGCGCCTGTGTCGCACGACAGGCGCCTCGCGGGCGCTGTCCTCTCGACGGCCTTTTCCCTTCCCGACTGGAACGAGGAGCCAGGACCCGAGCCGACACCGTCACCATCTCCGGGAACTCCCGCGCCGACGCCTGCTCCGGGCACGTCCCCTTTCAGCCTGGGGCCCGTCGTGACGGCCGTCGGCCTCAACTCATTCCAGCTGACGGTCTCGACGACGGTTTCGGCCGACGTTCGGTTTGCCGTGGCCATCAACGAGCCCCTAACCCAAGTCGGGGTAGAGCTCGTCTCCTTCTACTCGTCGGCGTCGATGGACGCTGCTGAGGTGGCGGGCTGGCCCGACCGTGCCATTCAGGCGGTGGGGCCCGGCGGGGTCGTCGCCACTGGTGCCTTCTCTACGTCGGCAGGGCTCCCCGCCGTTGTCGACGTCAACCCTCCTTGCAACCCCGAGCTTTGCATCTACTCGGCTCACTCTCTTCGCCCGGACACGGCCTACCTGGTCCACGTCGTTGCTGTGGACCCCGTCGTGGGCGACCCACTTGGGCCGTCACAGTCTGTTGACTTTCGCACCCTTGACGGGTCGACGTCAAGCCCGGCCCTCCTTGTCGACCCCTATGAAATCACGGGCTTCTCCTTCTCCGTCCTAATGACGATGCAGGACGTGGGCACCCTCTGCTACTGGGTTGTTCGGCCCGACGACCAGGCCGTGGGTGCCCCGGCGGCCGCCGCTGAGGGACAGGTGGACGCGCGGTGCGCTGAGCTCTCGGTGCCCCTGGATGTCTGCGCCCTGCCCGATCCCATCGGGCCGTTCGACACCGTCCCGCTCCCGACGCCGGCTCCGACGGCGGTGGCGACAGATGCACCGACGGACGCACCAACAGACGCGCCGACAGATGCACCGACGGATGCCCTGACCGAAGCACCGACGGACGCGCCGACAGACGCGCCGAACGATGGGACGCGCCGGTCGCTGGGGCCCGGGAGTGGGAGCGGGCGGCGGATGACTGCCGCCCCCCCCGACCCCGCCACCAACGTCACGGGCGACTGGGTCGAGCTCTCGGCGTCATCGGCGCCTGTCGAGATTCTGGGCGACCCCCTGAACGTCGAGTTCATCAACGGGGAGGACGGCCTCGTTGTGGCGAGCGACACAGCCTACCAGGTCATGACCCAGACAGGAGCCTTCGGCTCAACCTTCCGCGCTCCCTTCGTGATGACCCCCGTCCGCACGCTCGACGTCACCCCCCCCATCATCACGCTGTCTCCGACGGCACTGGTGCTGCGGACGCAAGCGACGCTCGAGGCGGCACTGAATGAGCGCGGCACGTTGTACTGGTCCGTCTACCTGCGGTCCAATGCGGGGACTCCTTCGCCGGGCCAGGTCGCGGCGGGGCTCAGCCCGGCTATCGCGTCGGGGCGAGTCGAGGTGTCCGAGGAAGAGGTGGATGATTTCGTCGAACTCGTGGTCGACGGTCTCGCCCCGGCCACGGCCTACATCGTGTGGATTTCGGCCGACGACAACCCCATTGGCGGGCCGGGCGTGGGTCGGCCTGTGGCCTGCCCCGCCATCGGGTCGACCCCGACCGACATAGAGCCGTGCGCCCCACGCAATCTTGTCCTCCAGAGCGGGATGAAGTCAAGGACCATCGACACGCAGGACGACCGGCCCCCGAAATTCATCAACCCATGGACCGTTGCCTTTGGTGCTGGCGCGTTCGACATGTCAGTTGCCATCGACGAGGCTGGGAAAGTGACCTTCCTCGTTCTCGAGGGTGGCCACTGCCCCGTTGACGCTCTCACGGGTGCGACGCGGCCGACCCCTCCGGCCTACAACCTGACGGTGGACGACGTGCGCCGGGTCATCTACCCGACGGGCTCGGGGCTGGCAGCCTCGGGGTCGTGGATCGCGCCCCGGGCCAATGTACCGGTCGTCACGCCTGTGACGGCCACCGACAACACAACCTACTCCGTCTATATGTACGCCGAGGACGAGGTTTTCCCAGACCCTAACGTGCAGGCCGAGACGACGTGCTGGGAGGTCGTCACGCCAGACCTCACCCCGCCCGTCTGGACCTTGGTCGCTGCGACGCCCCCAGGCCGGACGTCCCTCGTGGCCGAGGTTCAGGTGGACGAGCCGGCAACGGTGTATTGGATGCTCGCGCGTGGGTGTGCCGAGCTCAGGGTGGATGTCGACGTGGCCACTGCCCTCAGACGGGTGGCGCGTAAGGAAGAGGGGTGGACAGCGGGCGAAGTTCTGGTCGATCCCGCTGATGCCGTCGCCTGGGGATCGGCCGAAGCGTCGACGGGACCCTTGGCGCCCCTCGTTCAGACGGCCTCGACTGACGCGGAAGTCCTCCCTGCGCCCGGATTTCCCATCCTTCTCGAGGCCTCCCGTGAGTACGTCTGGTTGGCGGTCGCAGCGGATCTCTCTCTGGCGGAGAATTTGTCGGCCCTCAAGGTCGTCCCGGCGGCCACACTGGATGACTCGGTTAACGCGCCCGTCCCTTGCGCCGCCGCCAACGTTGCTGGATCCGGCTACGTCTTCGAGGTTGGGGGCACGACCGTTAAGTGGACCTTTGAGCTACCCGAGCCGGTCTCGCTGTGGCACTCAGTGCTGCCAGCGGGCGACCCGGCGCCTGCGACGGGGACCCTAGTCGAAACGCTGACGTCGTCTGGGCTCGAGTGCACCTCGGCTGACGCCGACGCCGGCGGATGCACTGATGCCGTTTGCGACGATCGCTTGTGGGTCGGGGACACGCTGGGTCTCGGGTCGAGCTCCCCCGAGCGCTACCTTGCCCCAGTTGACGACGGTGCCGGCGGTACAGTCGCCTGGCCCGCCACGTCGCCCGCCGGCGTCTTCACCGGCATGATCGAGGCGTCCGGGCTCAGCGAGGGGCGGGAGTATCGCATCCACGTCGCGATGCGCGATTTCGCGACCCCCACCCCCAACCAGCGCACGTTGACAACAGCCGACTGCGAAATCACCCTATTTTGGACGCGCGACGAGACGCCGCCGATTCTGACGCTTGAGGCCGAGATCCAGGCCGACGAGCGCTTCACCCTCCGGTTCAAGATCACGGGCGATCCCAGCGCCCTCGTGCGCTGGGTGTTCACCAACACCAACAACCCAGCTCCGACACAGGAAACTGTCTGGGACACAACCACCGTGTGGGACCCTGCCACCCACTTTACCGGTGAACAAAGGGTGACAGCGCCCGATGTTTGGTTTGAGCACCGCGGCTGCGGCGCCGACCCCAACGTCACATGGACGCTGTACGCTGTCGCCGAGGAGGACGTTGCAAATCAGCGCATCCGCCCCGACGGGCCCAATCGGTCGGATCTCAAGTCCGTGGTGGCAGTCAACGTCAATGAAATGCCCCATAAATACACCGTCATCGACAACACAGCCAGCTGCACGGCCTCCTTCCTCACCGAGGCGGTGGCGCCTCGCCTGTCGCTGGCCGACGGCCCCGGATATACTGTCGGCTCGATCGGATTGGTTGGCCTCTCGGGCCCCGAGGGCATGTCGGGCGGCGCCGACTCAAACCGCCGCGAGCGGGCCGCCGTTGTGCGCGCTGCAATCGAGGTTCTGCCCTCTCCTGATGTCGTCTCGGTAGGCGTCAACGTCGCGCTTGACCCTGACCCGACGTGTGACCCCGTTGCCGACCCGGCTGCGTGTGGGCGCGTCGTCCTGGCCGAGGGGGCGGACGGCGGCGACATCGGCCTAGCCCCACCTGCGTCCGTCGTCGCCTTCCTGCAGACAACGACTGTCTCCCTGGACGTGGACGTCACGCCGCTGATTTCGGTGCGTTACGTCGTCCGCGATGCCTCGGGCCGCGCGGCCTGGGACCACGAATGGGTCGGAGCCGCCCTGCTGCGTGTCGACCCTGGGTCCTGCGGCTACCTTCCCGAAGCGGGCGACCAGACAGAGTTCAAGTGCAAGAGCGGTGACGGCGGTGGCCATGGCGGCGTCGATCCAGACACTGGGCGCCTCCTGGACCAGCCGGTGGGCGGTCTCCCAGACGACGAGGGTGTCGGCACGTGCCGTGTGATCCTCAGCCGTGACCAGGGGATTGCCATTGCCGACGCCGCCGACGACTCTGGCGTCGTCGGGTGCGAGTGGACCATTGTTCTCGTTCCCGACTCCCCCGCAAATGTCGAGATCGTGTCTGGGGTCTTCCAGGTGCAGATTGCTCCTATTCCTGATTGGACCCCCGTCGACACGTCGGGCGTCCGCGCTCAGTTCCCCTCCCGGCCGCTTGCCCCAGGCGAGACCTTCGACGTGGTCATCACTGCCCAGACGCACGGGCGCGCACTGCAGATGTGGTCGGTGCCCCTGCTGTACGACACTGACTACCTGGAGTTTGAGGGCTTTGGCGACGTTGGCGGGTGCCTCGATGACAGCAGGCCGTGCACCGGGACCGTCCCGTGGGATCAAGTGTACCAGACGAAGATTGATACTGTCACAATTGGTGCCGTGAACTACGGCCTCGTCGCGGCCAACTCGGGTCTCCGGACGTCGAGCATCGTCTCGAGCACGGAGCTGGGACGTGTCGGGTACTTAGTCGAAGATTCCGACGTCTGGATCTGGTCGCCGCGGTTTCGTGTCGTGGACGACCCCCCAACATCCCAGAAGTACGACGCCGTCCTCGTCGGCCACACTGACCTCTTCCCGGTCGTTATCACTGGCGATGACACCGCCGGCCGCCGGTTCAACTCGCGGTCGGTGGGGAGGGTCGACGACAGCCGAGGTGGAGCACAGACATCCTTTTTTCTTCGCGTCCGGGCCGCCTTTGGCCCCGTGGGTCTGTACGCGTGGTCGCCAACGCCGGTCCTAGCCAACACGGCCGTCCTTGATGGGACGGCTGTGACGGCTTCTGTCCTGGCGCGGTCGGTCTCGTCTGACCCTGCGGCGCCTGACACATGGGCCATCTGGTCGCCGAACGGCTCTGAGTGCTCCACGACGGCCATAACGGTGCTTTCGGTCAACCCAGTGACGTGCACGGTGACGGTCGACGACCAGCGCACGGCGGGGTCGCTTGGCGCCCGCGTCACTGTCGTCTTTCAGGCACAGACAGGACCCGCGGCGGGCAGCGACCTCGAGGCCCACGTGGATTTCATCGTCTACTTCCCAACTGCCTCCGAGGGCTTGACGAGCGCCCTCCGCGTCGTCCTCGGGAGCGATGAGCTGACCCCTCTCGTGGACACCAGCGCCTGCCAGGTCGGCGAGTCCCCCTACGCCAGCACAACGCTCGCTGTACTAGCCGATTTTGCGGCGGGCGGAGACGTCGTCCGCAACGTCGACGTGACGGACCGAGTCAACGTGAGCCTAGCCCCCGCGACCAAGTTCGAGCTGGCCTGGACCAAGCGTTCGGTACAAGCCCTATCCGCCGGCACCACGATAGTCAAGGCTGTCGGCTCAGAGACGGCCGCCGTCCCGCCCAAGGGGGAGACCTCCCTCGCTGCCGTCACGGAGGCCGCCTGCCTTGGGGGCCTGGAGCTCGGGGCGGTCGTTGCCCTCTCAACCGCCGTCGTTCAAACCGACTGGACCACCGATGCCAGCCTCGGTGAGGTGGACGGATTCGCGGTGGTTGAGCTTCAGGGAGCCATCCGCCATGAGGGCGTGCTGGGGCAGGCCCACCTCCGCGCTTACCTCATCGACGACGCGGGAGCACGCAGCGATGTCACGTATCTCGATGGGATGACCTTTGCGGTCGAGCCGCCTGTCTCTGGGGACACTCTCATCGAGGTCGTTTCGCCGGGGTTGGACGCTAGTCTGCGGGGGCCGGTCTTGCGCGGTTTGCCAGGCAAAGTGTACGGCGAAAACGACCTCTGTGCCTACTACGTGTCAGGCGTGCTTGAGGTGTGCGGCCAGAACGTCCTCAAGACAATGATGCCAGTGCGGATCCGCCCTGCTGAGGCCAAGCCGGGCACGGAGTCGGTTTGGTTCGTCCCGTTCGGTGACACATGCGCCGAGGGTTCCAAGGTCACGGCGATGTCAACGTCGGAGCCCGCGCCCACGCTGTCCAAGCTCCTCGAGCTCCGTGTTTGCGTCACGGTCCAATTTTCGGACAGCAACGTGAATCGGGACGTCTCAACGCACCCCGGCATCACGGTGACGACCCCTGGAACTAACATCACCGTGGAGGTTGTCACCCAAGGGACTGATAAATATTGGCGTCTCAAAAATGCCAATATTTCCCAGGGCCTCGATTATGAGACAGCGACGGTTACGGTAACGATGCCGACGGAGCTCACGGGCAACGCAAACCCCGTCGATGTCGAAGAAGACATCGACGTCTTCAACCCCGAGAACGCGCGGATCGTCGTCCGCCCCGCCGGTACGTCTGTCGCCTGCGCCCAGGCCGAGGTTGCGAGGGATCCTGTATCGATCGCGGATAAGTGCAGTTTCTCCTTTGGCGGGGCACTTCCGACTCAGCAGTTGAAATTGAGCAACGGTGACGACTTCTACGGTCTTTCAAAGATCAACTGCCCAGACCCTGCTGCGCCTTCCGACAGCTACATGTCGGGATCGGTGTGGATCCGCATCCAAACGGGTGCAGAAAAGTTCCTCGACCTGACGGACTTGTTCAAGCTGGAGGTCGACCCGACCGAGGGCGAACTCAAGATTGTCGATGACGTTCAACTCGTCACGCCGAAGGCGCTCTCCCTCAACATCAGGGCTGTCCAAGAAAATCAAGGCAATGCGTTAAACCCCGCGAAGCCAGAACTCTCTATCAACACGACGGGTCAGGAGGTGAAGCTGGTCTCACAAACCCCAATAACCTTGGCCGAGGACTATATCGAGGGGAAAAAGGGGTCAACGATTGTACTCGACGCTGACGTAAAAGTGGAGCGCACAGGCGGTCTCCCTGCTGGCTATGGTACCATCCCGCTTGTCCTATCGCCAAAGGTTCCTCTCACGTTGGCGTCGAGTGACTTCAACGTGCTGACGGCCGGCTCAATCACCGGCGAGTTTGTGATCATGGGAAACAGCCCCGGTGCAGGCCTGACTGCCATCGAGACCGGAGGGTGCGGGGCTGCCACATTCGACGACCTGGAAGTGCGGGTCGATCTGGTCCCTCCCACGCCGGGAATCGACGCGGGTGGTCTTGCCAGCGACGGCGATCCCCAGTATGGCACCGTGTCCGTAAGTAATTTCTTTGACGTCCCCGTCCGTCTCCATGTTGCGCCGGGCGAGCGCCTCATCTCGGTCGCCTTCAACATCTCTCTTGATCCAGCCAGTCTCAAGTTGGACACCGATCCGCCGTGCGACGCCGGCGACGACGCTGCAGTTGCTCTGTGGACATGCGAAGCCAACATCGACTTGAATACCGTGGTCGTCCGGTCGGCCTCGACGTCGACGCCTCCTCCGACGCTTGTCGCCGGCGCGGATGGGGTCGTGAGCCTTGCCACCCTTCGGCTTCAGGCCGTGGGCACCCCTGCGAGTAACACGGAAGTGAAGATCACGGACACCGTCATCACTCTTGCCAATGGGACTACTTACGACCTCGGAGACCCCGGCCAGTCCTCGACGGCGGGATTCGCAGAAGTTTTGGCCCGGCGTCGGACCCTGGCGACCAACCCTGACGCTGCGCCGCCTCTGCCAGCCGAACGCCGCTCAACCCAAGCCATCTGCCCGACGCCGCCTCTCGGCGACGTCAACGGAGATGGAACGTTTGATGACGATGACATCGCACTCGTTGGCACGCTGCGTAATCGCTGGGTTGGACCGTTCAACAACCAGGGAAATGCGGCGACGACGTCGGGCACCTACTTTTCTGAGTTCGCTCGGCTGGCCGCCGAGCACCGAAACGAGATCGGGTGCACGCTCAATTCGGTCTTCGTCTGGACGTCACCGGTCAACCCGACCCATGTGCTCACGTCCCACATGCTTGATCAGCTCGACGCCACACGTGAGTGGAGATCCTACCTCCAGCTAGAAGGCGCCCCTGAGACCGTTGGGACGGACACCGGACCGAACTGGGCAGCGGAACGGCCCGACGGAACGCCCTTCTCGAAAGACGGGCGCGGCCTCGGTCTACCTTGGGATCGGCTTAGCGACCTTCGTCCCGGGGGAGAGCCTGCGCTCACGCTCCTGTCGCTCGTGAAGCGCGGACGTCTCAGCGCTCTCCTCAGCGCGGTGGACATCGTGACAGACCCCGACGACCTTGCGACTGTCTTTCGGGCAAGATTTGTTGGCCCTGACGGTGTCAGCCCTCCTGCTAACAACAACCTCCGCGTGACATTTGAAATCGCCCTCGGTGCTACCTACGGGGCCGACCAAGTGGACGAGCCCGAGATTTTTTCCGGCACGTGCCTTCACGAGCCCTGCGCCGTGAACGAAGTCGGAACTATCTCCGAGCTCCCCGTGCGTTACTCAATCGTGGGAGTCCAGGACGGGACTGGGAGTGGGGTTTATGAGGTGCGCCTGCGGTCAAAGGCCAAGGGAGCCAACGGGACGTCTGCTCTGCCCCTCAAGGGCGGAAGCGGCTTTGACGTCGGGGTCTCGGTGGCTCTTGGTCCAGAGTCAAGCTCCCTCGCACTTGGCGGAGCGCTCAACTTTTGGCCGTGGATGGGGGCATCGGTGGACGGGATCAGGCCCGGCTATGCGAGACCGCCCATGGGGCAGTCGGCGGTCCTCGGCTGGGCGCCGTACACGGTCGAGCAGCTACCGGTCGTGCTCGCCTTTCAGGATGGCTACCCGACACTCACCAACCTCGACGGAAGGGAGGACGATGGGTCGCTCCTCCCTGGAACCAATCTTGGCAATCTTGGCGGGACAACAGATCATCATACAGTTGCGGCCCGTGTCATTCCCGGGGCCATCCTTCCCGAGGGGCGGACGTACCAAGGCCGCTGGTGGGCCGCCCTGCGGCCTCTGCACTTCCAAAATGGCTCCCGGGACGAGTGGGAACTCGTCCCGGGGAAGACTGACGCCGCCGCGGAGAAAGCCGGAGTCTGGGACCGCGCCGTTGACGACAATGGAAATCGGGTCCCAGTCCGCGCTCTCTCAGGCGCCGGATCGTCAGTGGATCCGATGGTTTACTGCGACGATGATGAACCAGTTCAGCCAGGTGGCCTGAGCGACGCCACCTCCGGTCAGGTGACGACGGGTAACTTTTCCTACAAGTACGATCCGACAGACCCCGACTCCTTCCTCGTCGCGGACCTCCTCCCCGGTCGCGTATACGACGTCTATCTGTGCTTGGACGTCCGGGATCTCCAAAACGGCGACGGCGTCGAGGTCAATTCGCTCCTGGGCGCAGTTTTGGGCGTCAAGACGGTCGACACCCAGGCGCCGTCGTTCCTGGGCGCCTCGTTGACAACGATCTCCAAGACTGGCGTCACGCCCAACACGAAGATTGACGCCACCCTCAAGGACACCACGACGCTGACATTGCCTGCTGATGCCATGGGTTTTGACGATTTTGGCGACCTGCGCTTTGGCATCAAATTTGAGACGGACGAGCCGGCTGAGATTTCGTTCGCCGTCGTTCGCCGCTGCGCCGACCAAAATGAGTGCCCCGTGGCGTCCCCGAACGTTGAGCGCGGTGGGACTCAGGCCGTCGCGGTGGCCGCAAATGCGATGGGCGACGTCATGGTCCTCAACTTTTGTGTTGATACATCGTGGTCAACCGACTATACGTCGCTGACCGAAACGGGCTACTGCTACTCGCACTGCAAAAAGGTGGCCTCTGGCGGAGCTGTCACCGTGGCCAAAGCTCCCGAGCATACGTTCATCTGGGACACTAGTCCGGATGACAACGCGGCGCTCCTCTTTTTAGACGACGACTCGTCTACGCGCGACGATGACGCTGCCGCAGTCGTGGGTGACCTCGACACGCAAGCTGCACGGAACACGTGGGACCCTGACAACTTTGACGAGCAGATTTGCTTGGATGGGACGGGTTCGCTTGGATGGTCCACCCCGTTTCCGCAGCCCTGCAACGAGTTTGTCGTCTACGCCGTTGCCTCCGACGTGATCGCGAGTCCGAACACGTCTGATGACCGAACGTTCAATGGCTACAAAACTGCGTGTAATGCGGTCAGCGAGTCAGTCCAGCCCACCGGGTTCTCGGCATGGCGCAAGTGCAATCAACAGTGCGAGCCTGCTGGCTGCTCGGACGTGCCCAACGTCTCCTCTGGACTGTGGAAGGAAGTTGCCGCAGGGACGTCGGTCTCAACCATCAGCCCGGGCGCGCCCCTTGCCTTCTCGTTCAGCGTGGAGGCTGAGCAGGAGGCAATCATCGCCGGCTTCAAACAGACCCTGGCTAACGTCAAGGATTCATCGGAAATCGAACTCCTTTTCTGGGACCAGGCGGCGCAGGGGAGCTGTAATTTACCGCCTGCGGTTCCCACGTTGACGACCTGTGTCGCTCCACTGACCGATGGGTCTTGCCCGGTGTGTCGCCTTACGGCCGACACGCACGTGGTGGGCGCCGGAACATCCGCTGTTATGTTGTACACGGTCCAGCTCATAAACGCCCCGCCCGCTCCCCCTGGAACTCGCGACATATACTATGGTCGGGCGCTCGTTGAGCGGAACCTCAGCTGCGAGCAGGGGGTTGACCGCAACGACTGCAAGAGGATTCCGCTCCAGGGGTGCGGAGACGCTACGGTCGCCAACCCCTACATGCTGCGGAGCCGGATCTACTCGACGGCGCAATACAACTTTGACGGATTTTTCCTGCAGAGCAACGAGAGAAGCGGGGAGCAGACGTGCCTTGGCGTCAGCGACCCCTCGGGAAATTGCGTGTAGTAAGAGACGACGAAGAGAGCAAACGGGGAGAGGAGACTTGGTCGCCGAGCGTTCGAAAAGCGCCTCCCCCCGCCCCGAGCCCCGTCACATGAGCGCCTTGACGTAGCCCAGGCTCGCGACGCCGCAAACGCCCGCAAGCGCACCCGCCGGCACCACCTTGCCCGTCTGCCGGTACCGCGCCGCCATCTTGGCCCCCAGTCCTCCCACCACGGCGAGCGCCAGGGCCGGCGCCAGCCGGAGGGCCGGGTCCACCATCAGGGTCCAGCTGTAGAGGAGAGCCACGCCGCCCGAGACGCCGAACCAGAGACTCTTGGTCGATCCCGCCCGGAAGAAGCCCGCGAGGCCCGCGGCGATGAGAAGGAGGCCGAGCCCGAGGGTCGGGCCGCGCATCGAAAAGCCGCCTCCGCCGCCCCCGCCGCCGCCGCGGCCCCCGCCCCCGCCGCGGCCCTTGCCCCCGCCGCCCCCGCCGCCCGCCGCGTCCGGAGAGTAGGGCTCCATCGAGTAGGACTCCGGGCCCGACACGGCCGTCGACCCCGCGTACTCGGCCTGGCTGCCGCTGTAGGTCCACCAGTCGCTGCCCGGAAGGCGGCCGCTGCGGGGGGCGCCGCCCCCGCCGGCGAGGGCGGGCTTGCGGGGAGCGCCGCCGGGCGCGTAAGGGTTGCGCCAGGTCATGGCCGTCTGAGAGGGAGGAGGTGGGGGGGAGAGGGATAGGGATCGTCGTTCGGCCGCGGCGGCGGCGGCGGCGGCGGCAACGGCGGCGTCGGGGACGTGGGCGCCGACGCTGCGGGACGGGCGCCACCGGCGGCAGCGGCATAGGTTGTCGGGCGCGGCGCTGCGGGGGCCGGTGAAAACGTCGGGCCGATCCGCTCGATGACGGCCCCAGCGGATGGGCGTCGAGCCGCTCCTCGAGGCCCGGTGAAGGGAAGAAGCCGACGGCCGGGGTCGCGTCGGCCGGGGCGTCGCCGCACAGGAGGGGGCACCCAGACCCCCTTCCGGACCGGCCTGAATGCGTAGCGTCGCCATGGTGAACCGTTATCGGTATTCCGCTCTGCTCAATCGCTCGGTTGCGGGCGGTGCAGGGTCCATGAGCACGAGGGTCGTCGAGGACAGGCGTGGCCCCCAGTCCCGTTTCAACGGCGCCACCCTCGCGAGTGTGGCGCAGGTGGTTCCCGCCGTTCTCCCCGCTCTTCCCCGCCCGCGCGCCGCTCGCTCACTCCTCACACCCGGCGGCGGCGGCGCGGCGTCTTCGGCGGCGGCGCCCCGAACGAGCCCGGGGGGGCGCTGCGGGTTCGGCGGGCGTTGCGGAATGTCGGACACCTTGTTGGAGCTTACCAGGGGCGAGAGAACGCGGAGCCTCGCGGCCGGGCCTGCGCCGTGTTCCGCCCACCGAGCCCGTTCCTCGGCGCCCCGTCGCGAGGCCGGCGGCGCACCGCCCGCCGCCGACATCGCCAGCTCACGCCCGCCGAACCCGCAGGGCTGCACGAGGATATCGAGCGGATCGAGCGTCGTATCGTGAGGGAATTCATGAGGGAACCCAAGACGCACGCCCAGCGGCTGGCGCAAGAACACGCCGTGGCGGCTCTGGTCTCGGCGTCCCGGGCGCGGAGCGCCCGCCTGGCCCGCCTGTACGAGGACGCCGACGGAAGCCGGGCGGAAGAACTGCGGTCCATCCGCGGAGCGCCGGGGGACGACGACGAGGCGGCCCTGGCCGCCCTCGTCCGCCGCGCCGCGGCGTCGGAGGACCGGCACCGCCGCGCGAGCCCCGCCGGCCCGACGGCGTCCGACCTCACCCGCCCCGCGGACGACGACGACCTCCTCCGCCTCGTGACCCCCGCCCGCGGCCTCGTCCCAGCCTTCTCGGGCGAGGAGCGGGGCGGCCGGTGCCTCGACCTCACCGACCTCCACCGGGCCTGGACCGCGGCCCCCTTCGGCCGCCGGGACGACGACCCGGCCGCCCTCCTCGCCTCCCTCGGCGACCTGGGCGCCGCCGTCGACCGGCCCCGCAAGGCGGGGTGCCTGGGCGCCTACGCGGCGTGGCTCGAGGCCGCCCGCGACGCTCTGATCAGCTTCTACCGGCGGACCCGGCCGCTCGCGGACCTCGACGGGAACCTGAGGGCGCTGCGGGACCGCTTCGACGCCGAGTGGGAGGCGGGGGAGGTGGAGGGGTGGGAGGACCGGGGGGAGGGGGCGGGCGGCGGCGCGGGCGGCGGCGCGGGCGGCGGCGGCGGCGACGCGGAGATGGCGGGGGTCGACGACGGCCCCGGCCCCGCCCCGCCGCCGGCGCCCGAGGCGGCCGACCCGGACGCGGCGGGCTCGGTCGAGGGCCTCCGGGCCGCGGGGGGCGCGGCCCTGCGCGCGGCCCTGGACCGGCGCGGCCTCAAGGTGGGCGGCACGGACGAGCAGCGGGCGGCGCGGCTCTGGCTGTGCCGCGGCCGGGGCGACGACCTGTCGGGCCTCCCCAGGAGCGCCTTCCAGAAGGGCCGCGCCCCCGCGGCGGCGCTGGGCGACCGGGGCCGCGCGCGGCGCGCGCGGGAGGCGCGGCGGGCGGCCCTGCTCGAGGCCGAGGTGGGGGGGCTGGCCAACGCCCTCGCGGACGTGGTGGAGGCGACGGTGCGGGCCGCGGAGCGGCGGCGGACGCAGACGGCGGAGGAGGTCGAGCGGGAGCGAGAGGAGGAGGCCGAGCAGGACGCGCGGGAGCTGCGCGCCGCGGGGGCCCTGCCGGGCGAGCGCGCGTCGGCGGGGGACCGGCGCGCGGCCGCGGCGGGGGCCGCGGGGGCCGCGGGCCCCGCGGACGGGGAGCTGTCGGAGGACGACGAGGAGGCCCGCGCCGCGCGCGACGCCGCCAACCCGTGGAACATCCCCCTCGGGTGGGACGGCCGGCCCATCCCCGTCTGGCTGTACAAGCTGCACGGGCTCGGCGTCGAGTTCGACTGCGAGATCTGCGGCGGGGCCACCTTTCGCGGCCGACGCGACTTCGAGCGCCACTTCGGCGACGCGCGGCACCTCGAGGGCCTCCGGGCCCTCGGGGTTGCGGAGCCGGGGGGCCGAGAGTTCCTCGAGGTCACGCGGATCGAGGACGCCCAGGCGATCGAGGCCAGCCTGCGCGCGCGCGACGGCGCGACGTTCGAGGCGGCGGTCGACGAGGAGTGCGAGGACGACGAGGGAAACGTCTACTCGAGGAGGGTCTTCGAGGACCTGAGGCGGCAGGGCATCGTCTGATCCGCGGGTTCGACGGGGCGTCGGGCGACGACGGCGGACGCCTCTCGATCGAACCCACCGCCCCCCGCCGTCCGCCGGCCCCCGCCCCCGTCGCCCCCGTCGCCGCCCGCCCGGCCGCCCCAACCCCCCGTCCCGTCCCTCACCCCGCCACGGCGACCAGCGCCGCCGCGAGGCGATCGACGTTGTCCGCGTTGACGCCCGCGAGGCTGATGCGGCCGTTGTCGAGGAGAAAGACGCCGTGCTCGTCGCGCAGGCGCCGGGCGTGGCCCGCGCCGAGCCCCGTGAAGGCGAACATGCCCCGCTGGGCGGCGACGCGGCCCCAGTCGCGGCGGGTGCCCGCCCGGTCCAGCGCCGCGAGCAGCGCCGACCGCTGGTCGTCCAGCCGGCCCGCCATGGCCGCCACCTCGGCCGCCCACTCGGCCGCCAGGTCGGCGTCCCCCATGACCCGCCCCGCCACCCGCGCGGCCCCCACGGGCGGGGAGCTGTAGGCGCCCCGCCCCAGCATCGCCAGCTGCCCCCGCACCCGCGCCGCCTCGTCCGCCGACGCGCAGACGACGTGCACGGCGCCGAGCCGCAGGCCGTACAGGCCCATGCTCTTGCTGAAGCTCTGGCACACGGCCACGGGCAGGCCGCCCCGCACGAAGCGGCGCAGCGCCGCCGCGTCGCGCTCCAGGCAGCCCGACACAAGGCCCTGGTACGCCAGGTCGAAGACGGGGACGAGGGCGCGCGCGCGGCACGCGGCCATCACGTCCCCCCACTCGTCCGGCGCGGGGTCCGCGCCCGTGGGGTTGTGACCCGAGGCGTGGAGGACCACGTAGGAGCCCCGGGGGGCCGCCCGGAGGTCGGAGAGCATCCCCGCGACGTCCAGACCGGACGCCGCGACCCCGGGGGGGCGGGGCGGCGGGGGGGAGGACGACGACGACGACGACGACGACGACGGCGACGACGACGACGGCGACGACGACGACGACGACGACGACGACGACGACGACGACGCGCTCCCGTCCCCGCCGTCGTGGAAGTAGCGGTACCCGCGCGGCGCGAGCCCCGCCGCCGCGGCGATCTGCCAGTGGTTCTCCCACGTCGGCTCGGGGAGGAGGCACCGGGGCGCCACGGCGCGGACGCCCGGCCGGGCGACGGCCGGGGCCGCGACGATCTCGGCGGCGGCGTGGCCGGCGGGCCCCCAGGCGGGGCAGCGGGGCGCCGCGGGGCCCCAGTGCGACGCGAGGTCGAGGAAGAGCCGGAGGGCCCCCGTGCCCGAGACGGCCTGGAGCGACGCGACGCGGCCCGCGGCGAGGGCGGGGCAGTCGCGGCCGAGGGCGAGCTCGGCCGCGCGGGCGGCGAAGACGGGGCAGCCCCCCATGGGGCCGTACTCGAGGTGCGGGAGGTGCCCCGCGAGGGACGTCGCCGGGCCCCCGTCGGGGGCGCCGGGCCGCGGGCCCCGGGGGTCCGCGCCGCCGCCGGCCGCGTCGGCGGCCGCGTCGCCGGCGGCGGCGTCGCCCCCCCCGCCCCCGCCCTCGCGCGCCAGTCGCGCCATGGCCCGACGAACCGCGCGCATCACGACGGGGCGGCCGTCCTCGCCGCGGTAGGCGCCGACGGTGAGGTTGATCTTGTCCGGGCGGGGGTCGGCGGCGCACAGCGCGGCCACGCCGAGGATCGGGTCGCGGTGGGCCGGGGGGGCGCCGCTCCAAAGGGGGGGGGGGGGGAGGGGGGGGGGGGGGGGGGGACGCGGGGGGGGGGGGGGGGGGGCGGGGGGGGGGGGGGGGGGGGGGGGGGGGGGGGGGCGGGTGGCGGGGGGCCGCGGCGGCGGG
>Ga0181573_10002152_pt1 | contig 18523 bp, 11 predicted proteins | sample 101ome_25_FD_148643 | JGI IMG/M metagenome (GOLD analysis project Ga0181573, IMG submission 148643) | Coastal salt marsh microbial communities from the Groves Creek Marsh, Skidaway Island, Georgia - 101409BT metaG (spades assembly) | ecosystem: Environmental > Aquatic > Marine > Intertidal zone... | reverse complement strand
CGAGGTCGCTGTCAAAGTCCTCGGAGTCGTAGTCGTCCTCGGCCTTACCGGCGCGATCAAAGCTGTCCTCGCTTTCGCTGACTCCCCCGCCGCCGTCGTCCGTGTCGCTGTCGCTGTCGCTGTCGCTGTCGCCGCCTCCTTCGCCGTCGCGCTCCTTCTCCTTCTTGGCGGCCTTTCGCTTCTTGCGCCGCTCGGTTTCCTCGCGCTCCTTTCCCTTCTTGCCGCCCACGTCCTTGGCCTTGATCTTGTTCGCCAGCGCCACGAGCGTCCCCTTGAGCTCGTCCGGGTGCTTGAACTGGCACTCATCGCCGAACTTGCACTTGCCCAAGTTGCACCAGTCGAGGCAAGCGCCCTTCAGGCGCACCTCGTCCATCTTCTGCCGATACTCCTTGCGGTCGGCGGCGAGTTCCTTCTGCTTGGCCTCGCGCTCGGCTCGCTCCTTCTGCAAAACCTTGAACGCCTCCTTCGCCTCTCGGGCCGCGCGCTTCTTCTCCGCGACGCCGTCCTTGCCCCCAGCCTTTTCGAACTTTGCCCTGTGGTGCGCCTTGACCTTGTCCCAGTGCGTGGACGCGTCCGCCGCGCCGTCCTTAACGACGACGTCGACGATGTTGAGGAAGTGGCCCTTGTTGTCCAGCAGCTTGATGGCGTCGGCGTGAGCGCCTTTCAGCTTCGGGTCCCGGGCGTGCTTGCGGATGACGTTGGCGACGGCGACGTAATCGCGTGCTTTGAGGAAGTCAGCGCGCGCGCCGTCGGTGTCCGCCTTCAAAGCCCCGTGGAACCAATCGAGCAAGGCCTTCTTCTTGGCAGCCTTGCCCATCGGTTGGGCGGCGGCGGCGGCGGTCTTCTTCGATGCGTCCTTCTTTCCGGCATCGGACTTGGCCTCCTTCTTATCCTTCTTGTCTTTCTTATCTTTCTTCTCCTTCTTGGCCTTCTTCTCGGCCTTGACCGAGGAGCCCATATCGCGCCGCCGGCTCTTCCCGTCAGTCCGGCGGTCGAAGTATGCGCGACGTGTGCAGGTTGATGGACAATTTAGAGACTTAGTTTGGCTTTTTTGCAACAGAAGGAAATGTCAAGCGAAAAATTGAGACTCCTAGCTGACTGCGGCGGCCCACCCCCACCACCGCCTCGAGTCCCTCTCCCGCTCCCGTCTCTGCATCTCTTCCAGCACCGCGCTGGTTTCCCGTCTGTTCTGCTCGAACTCCTTCAGCACCTCAGTCACGTCCTGCAGCGTCCGCTGCTGCAGTGCAATCATCGTCGTGAGCTGCTCCCTCTCCTCCTTGGCCGCCGCTGCCTTCTTCTCGTCCTTCTCCGCGCTCTTGCTCTGCTCCCACCACACCAGCCCACCCGCGATGCCGAACACCGTCGCCTCGGCTAGGAAATCTCCAGCGGCCTGCAGCGCCTGATCCTCCGTCATCACAGGCGGCTTCTTGGGTATCTTCATCCTTCGCCCCCCCGAGCTGATTATCGGCTCGTTCAGAGGCGTCGGGGACATGATGGTCTGGTACAGGCTGTCAGCCTTGAGCGCCATGCTGATGGATAGCTCTCGTAGGAACGGGTGGGACTTTGCCATCTCCTTCACCTGCTTCGCGAGGGGCTTGGACACCGTCTTGAGCACAAGCGAGAACGCCTTGACGTAGATGGCCATCGTCGCAGGCTATCCGATTGCTGACGGGCGTTCTTTCGCGCCGCTCGAGGCGAGTCACAAGCGGGTCCTCCACGCCGCGGCCGCGTGTCTTCCTTTATTCCCGGATCACCGTCTCGGTGCGTGAATTCCGCCCGAGTGACGTTCCCCCCGGTGGTCGCGCCGGCGAGAATGGCCCCGCGGAGGTAGGTGCCTTCCACGATTTTCCAAGACTCGACGAGCGCGTGATGGTCCGTGATGCGAATTCGCCTCGACCAACGAGCAGTCAGTGGGGCTCTAGGTTAGTCCGTGATCACCACTGCTCTTCGACGCACGGCCGGGTCGAAAGCACGCGAGACGCGAGGTAGCGCCTCTCCCTGTCTCCGCCGAATCCTCCCTCCTTCCGTGCATCGCGTGGGGCGCGGACCGGGGAGAGATGGTGAGCACCAGGCGCTCCCCGGACCCGCCTCCCGATGAGGAGGAGGCGGCCATCTTGGCTCTTCAGGAGGAGCGCAAGCAGGCCGAGGCTGCGGCGAAGGAGCAGAAGATCGCCGCGGAAAATGCCAAGGCGGCGGCCAAGGCGGCGGCCGCCGCGGCAGCGAAGGATGAGGGGCCGAGGTACGCGTTCCATTCCCCTCCCTTCCCCCCGAGCGATCGGCCCAATTCCCGCCTCCCTGCCTCGGGAAAATACCCTAGCGCTCGTAATTCCCTTCGCCCGCTCACCGCGCCCCCCTCCTCCCATCCATCGAACGAAGCAGAAAGGCGAAGCTCACGTCGTTCACCGCGCCGAAGGAGGTCCTCGATGACCTCCCCGTGGCGGACTTCCAGGACGAAGAGGGCGTCGAGCAGTTCGGCGCGTCCAAGCGGATCGTCGATCGCGAGTCGGACTACAGCAAGCGAAGGCTCAACCGATCCGTCGCGGGAGACGCGAGCACCTACGCGGAGCGCGTCAAGGAGGCGCAGCTGGAGCGCGAGAAGGACAACACGATGAAACAGATCGCGCAGAAGAGGCGGGAGGAGGCGGAGAGGGCAGCCGCGGACGCGCGGCTCGCGGCGGCGCAGGGCGAATCCCGCGCCCTCCCGGAAACCGATGCGCCATCCGAGCCCGCCGCGAAGCGGGCCAAGCCGTCGGAGGTGGAGTGGGAGGACATGCCGGTGGCGGCAGACGCCCCACCGGTCGCGCCCAAACCCGCGCGGCGCAACCGCTGGGACGCGACGCCCGTGCATCCCGGTGACGCCGGCGCGGCGGGCGCCGGCGGGGTTGGCGGCTGGGACGCCACCCCGAAGATCGACGCGGGGGGCGGCGGGGTCGGGCCGACGCCCAAGCGCACGCGCTCGCGGTGGGACGAGACCCCGCTGATCCGCGCGGGGGCGGGGGGGGATCCGAACGCCACGCCCGCGTTTGACGGGGGCGCCACGCCGGGTCCCGGGCAGCTCGCCGGGATGGTCACGCCGGACATTCACGGACTCGCCTCTCAGCACGCGGCGGCGGCGAACGTGCCGATGACGCCGGAGCAGTACAACGCGATGCGATGGGAGCGCGAGGTGGAGGCGAGGAACGCGCCGCTCACGGACGAGGACCTGGACCTGATGCTTCCCTCGGAGGGGTACAAGATTTTGCCGGTGCCCGATTCGTACGTGCCCATCCGAACCCCGGCGAGGAAGCTGATGGCGACGCCCACGCCCTACGGGGGCGCCACCCCCGGGTTCTACGCGATGCCGGACGAGGACAGGGGCCAGGCGTTCGACGTGCCCGACACGCCCGCGGATCTGCCCACGATGAAACCCGAGGATTACCAGTACTTTGCGCCGTTGCTGAAAGAGACGGAGGAGGAGGAGCTGTCGCTCGAGGAGCAGAAGGAGCGCAAAATCATGAAACTCCTGTTGAAGGTGAAGAACGGTACGCCGCCGCAACGCAAGAGCGCGCTGCGTCAGCTGACGGACAAGGCGCGGGAGTTCGGCGCGGGCCCGCTGTTTAACCAGATCCTGCCGCTGCTCATGTCGCCGACGCTTGAGGACCAGGAGCGCCACCTCCTGGTCAAGGTGATTGACCGCATCCTGTACAAGCTCGACGATCTCGTCCGACCTTACGTACACAAGATCCTCGTGGTGATCGAGCCGCTCCTGATCGACGAGGATTACTACGCGCGCGTCGAGGGGAGGGAGATCATCAGCAATCTGTCCAAAGCCGCGGGCCTGGCGACGATGATTGCCGCGATGCGACCGGATATTGACAACATTGACGAGTACGTTCGCAACACGACGGCGAGAGCCTTCGCGGTGGTGGCTCAGGCGCTGGGTATCCCCGCGCTGCTCCCCTTCCTCAAGGCTGTTTGCCAGTCGAAGAAGTCGTGGCAGGCGAGGCACACGGGCATCAAGATCTCTCAGCAAATCGCCATCCTCCTCGGATGCGCCGTGCTCCCCCACCTCAAGTCCCTCGTCGAGATCATCGAGCACGGGCTCCAGGACGAGAACCAGAAGGTTCGAACGATCACCGCGCTGTCCGTCGCGGCGCTTGCCGAGTCCGCCGCCCCTTACGGCATCGAGTCGTTCGATTCCGTGCTCAAGCCGCTGTGGAAGGGTATCCGCGCGCACCGCGGCAAGGTCCTCGCCGCGTTTCTCAAAGCCATCGGCTTCATCATCCCCCTCATGGATGCGATGTACGCAAACTACTACACCAGAGAGGTGATGGTGATCTTGATCCGTGAGTTTGCGTCCGCTGACGAGGAAATGAAGAAGATCACGCTGAAGGTGGTGAAGCAGTGCGTCGGCACCGATGGCGTGGAGCCCGAGTACATTCGCACCGAGGTGATGCCCGAGTTTTTCAAAAACTTCTGGGTCCGGCGCATGGCCCTGGATCGACGAAACTACAACCAGCTGGTGGAGACCACGCTGGAGATCGCGCTGAAGGTTGGGGCGAGCGAGATCATCGGTCGGGTCGTGGAGGACCTCAAGGACGAGTCCGAGCCGTACAGGCGCATGGTGATGGAGACGATCACGAAGGTCATCGAGAAGTTGGGCACCGCCGACGTGGACGCGAGGCTGGAGGAGCTTCTCATCGACGGGATCCTGTACGCGTTCCAGGAGCAGACGGCGGACGACGGTAACGTCATGCTCACGGGGTTCGGGACCGTGGTGTCGTCGCTGGGCAAGAGGTCCAAGCCGTACCTGCCCCAAATTTGCGGCACCATCAAATGGCGGCTCAACAACAAGAGCGCGGACGTGCGGCAGCAGGCGGCGGATCTCATCAGCAAGATCGCCAAGGTTATGAAGATCTGCGAGGAGGAGCAGCTCATGGGCCACCTGGGCGTGGTACTCTACGAGTACTTGGGCGAGGAGTACCCGGAGGTTTTGGGTTCGATACTCGGAGCCCTGAAGGGGATCGTGAACGTCACGGGAATGTCGCGGATGACGCCGCCGGTGAAGGATCTGCTGCCGCGTCTCACCCCGATTCTCAAGAACAGGCACGAGAAGGTTCAGGAGAACTGCATCGACCTCGTGGGTCGCATCGCGGACCGGGGCGCGGAGTTCGTCCCCGCGCGCGAGTGGATGCGAATCTGCTTCGAGCTCCTTGAGATGCTCAAGGCGACGAAGAAGGCGATCCGCCGAGCCACGGTGAACACCTTTGGATACATCGCGAAGGCCATCGGCCCCCAGGACGTCCTCGCCACCCTTCTGAACAACCTCAAGGTGCAGGAGCGCCAGAACCGCGTGTGTACCACGGTCGCGATCGCCATCGTCGCCGAGACGTGCTCCCCGTTCACGGTGCTCCCCGCCCTGATGAACGAGTACCGCGTGCCAGAGCTCAACATCCAAAACGGCGTCCTCAAGTCGCTCGCGTTTCTCTTCGAGTACATCGGCGAGATGGGCAAGGATTACATCTACGCGGTGACGCCGTTGCTGGAGGACGCGCTCATGGACCGGGACCTCGTGCACAGGCAGACTGCGGCGGTGACGGTGAAGCACCTGGCGCTCGGATGCGCGGGTCTCGGATGCGAGGACGCGCTGGTGCACCTCCTGAACTACGTGTGGCCAAACGTCTTCGAGACGTCGCCGCACCTCATCAACGCGGTGATGGAGGCGATCGAGGGCGCGAGGATAAGCCTCGGCCCCGGGTTTGTCTTGGGGTACCTGCTCCAGGGTCTGTTCCACCCCGCGCGGAAGGTGCGGGAGATTTACTGGAAGATATACAACACGCTCTACATCGGGGCGCAGGATGCGCTGGTGGCGCAGTACCCCGCGCTCGAGGATGAGGGCGAGCGTCAGTATCGCAGGCACGAGCTCGACGTCTTCATCTGATTGGCGAACAGAGTTCAAAACCGCTCATCTCTTAGCCGTATAATCAACAACGCGACAAAGCACTACTCATCAATCGAAGTCGCTGTCCTCGTCCCCGGAGTCGTACTTTGTGAACCCGTACGTGATCCTCTTGGCGCGTTCCCTCGCGAGCACCTCCTCCTCGTCCTCGCTGTCGTCCTCCCCCTTCTCCGGGACGGCGATTATGCCCGCCGTCAACAGCATGTTCTCCAGCCTGGACGTCGGGAAGTCGTCCTTCGCGCCGAGCTCCTCGAACCCGACGATGCGATCGTACGCGACGCCGTTGCGGAAAAAGACGATGCACGGAAGCACCTTCACGTTGAGCTTGGTGACGAAGAAGGGGCAGTCCGGCGCGTGCACCTTGATGAACTTGGTGTCGAAGTACTTCTTCGCGAGGATCGCGAGGTGTTTGTCGACTATGCGGCACCGCTCGAACTCCTGGTGGTAGAAGTGGACGCACACCTGGAACGATCCTGTCACCTCGGGAAGGAACTCGCCCTCCTCGATATCGCGATACTCGCCGTGGCCCTTGCGCTGCATCTCCCGTCGCTTCTCCTGCTCCTCCTTCATCTGTTGTATCCGCTCCTTGTGCAGCTGGTGGAGCTCTGGGTCGTCCTCGAGGTCCTCCAGGTCGTACTGAATCGGACCGACGTTCCCCGCGGCAGCCTCCTCCGCCTTGACTTCCTTCATGTAGTTCCTCGCGGCGGCCTCCATGACGTTGCCGTAGTTCAGCGAGTGCATGGTGTTCCTGAAGCTGTTGCCGTCGAGATCATAGTTGGACACGCTCGTCTTGCCGCCTTCCGCCATCGTTCGGTTCCCTTTTCAACGCGTGATCTGGGTTCGCTCCAAAGCTTCTCTAGGCACCCAGTGGTGTTCCCGCGGCGGATCTGACTCGAGTGCGTTCGAACGGCGTCGAGCGCGTCGGTTGTGTCGCGCCGGGTCAACGTAGATCTTGTTTTTCGTCGGTGCCGATCCATTTTCGAATTTGGCCGCGACTTTTCGTAATTAGGATATAGCTCCACACGTATACTGGTTAGGTTTTTCCACTGGAAATACGAAAATAGCCATCTCTCACTGCGCTCCTGTGCAGATTTCAAACACAAAATCGAAAGGTCGCGAGTCGTGGATAGACTATCGTTTCCTCCCAGGGCCACCACAGCCACTGGTAAGGGCGGTGATCCCCACCGGAACATGAGCGACGTCGAGGCGGAGACGGCGGCCGAGGGCGAGCAAGAGGCGGGACCCTCCTCGCCCACCGCGCCCCCCGCCTACGAGAGCATCGTGCTGAGCGATCCCGAGCCAGCCCCGGCGGTATCCGAAATTGAGAATAATGCCGCGGCACCCGGAGGGAACGCGTACCCGTCGCCCCCCGCGCAGCCCCCGGGCGCGCGCCTCGTCGCGCGCGTCACCGAGCCCGTCAAGATAGGCGACGGCATGACCGCGCACGCCGCGTACGTCGTCGCCGTCGACACCGACATGCCCGTCTTCAGGCTCCCCAAGCTCAGCGTCCAGCGAAGGTTCTCCGACTTCACGTGGCTCAGGGACAAGCTCCGCGCCACCTTCCCCGGAATCATCCTCTACCCGCTGCCGGACAAGGTGGTCACCACCTCCCCGTTTAACCCCGAGTTCCTGGAGCACAGGCGCGCGGGGCTGGACCTCTTCCTCCGCAAGACGTGCGAGCATCCCGCGCTTCGCGAGTCCATCGACCTGGTCGCGTTCCTGCAGGACGAGCACGGCGCCTCCCTGGGCAGCGCCGCGAGCCCGTGGTACCAGCGCGGCGCCGCCGGCACCGCGCTCGCGGCCGCGGACTCGTGGTGGCAGCAGATCACCACCGCGACCGAGTCGTTCGTCGCGGGCGCGGGGACCGAGTCGCTCCTGATGGAGGAGGATCCGAAATACCTGGAGGCTACGGAGTACCTGCTGCTGCTGGAGGAGAGGCTCCGGCGTGCGGTCCGATCGAGCGACGACGTCGTCGGCGCGGTGAACGCCGGCGGGATCATCGTGGAGTCCTTCGCGGAGAACGCGAGGGTGCTGGGCGACTGCGAGGAGAAGGGCGCCAAGGTTCTCCTGGGCGACGCCGCGGGCGGGTTGGGCCAGGCGTTTCGACAGGTTGGCGCCGCCGCGCAGACCCTGAGGGCGCCGGCGGAGACGCAGGCGAGGCGGCTCGCGGACGCCTTCCGCGCGCCGCTCAAGCGCGGGCTCGCGCTGGTGCAGGCGGCCAAGGAGGCGATCGACGCTCGCACGGACGCGCTGCTCAAGCTGCAGACGGCGAGGGCGCGATGCGAGCAGAAGCGGGCCAAGTACGAAGCCGCGGCGGGCGGCGGATCCAACGGGGTGAACGGCGCGGCCGGCGCCCCTCCGCCGGTCGCCCCCGCGCCCCCTCCCACGCTGGGATCGACCTGGATGTCCAGCCTGTCCAGCATCACGAAGGGCGCCTTTGGCGGGGCGGCGCAGCCGTCCATCGAGGAACTCCAGAAGGAGTCTGAATCCGCGGCGACGGCAAAGGACGTCGCGCAGAGCAGATACGACGCGCTGAAGGACCGCATGACCACCGAGCTGCCCAGACTGCACGGGGATCTGGAGAGGGAGCTTAACGCGGCGTTCGCGTGCGCGGCTGAGTGTTTCAAAGACCTGGCGGCGTCGCAGGCTGCGGCGTGGGAGAGCGTCGTGCCGGGATGCTCCGACGTTGAGCCCGTAGCGCCGCCGCCGCTTCCGGAGAAGGGTACCGACGGGGCGACCGAAGGGCGAGTGAAGGCGTTGTGGACGCAGTACGTGGGAGGGTCGACGACGAACGGGGGAGGGTCATCGGGGGGATCGGCGGCGGCGGCGGCGGCGGCGGAGGGATCCTCGCCAACCGGGGTGCTGCCCGAGTGAGCGCGCGAGCGAGGCGTTGTGAATGACGAAACGAAAACGCGTTCGTCGTAATTAAGTGTTGAACCCGCGTCGTTCGCAAAATGCATCCTCGCATCGCGTCGTCCACGTAACTAAAGCGTAACGGTACAGGCTGAAAAGAGGGTGCGCGCGTCGCACCCTCACGTCTCACGTCTCGTCGTTTGCGAAAAGGATGAAAGGATGGGAAAAACAGATCGAGCGTCACGCGTCACGCGTCGCCGTCGCCGTCGCCGTCGCCGTCGCCGTCGCCGTCGCCGCCCCGCCGCGCGCATCTCAGCCGACGCCGCGCGCGCAGTTCCACGATCCACGCGACGGAGGACACCAGGAACAGCCCCCCGCCGAGCGCGTGCGCCGCGTCCGAGCTCGACAGCGCTCTGTGCGCACCCGACGCCAAGCCGTCCGCGGCGGCGGCGTCGCCGGGGTGGCCGTCGCCGACCCCGAACAGGTCGTCTCGAATCGATCCGAGGTCCGCCAAAGAGTTACCGACGACGTAATTCTCCGACGCCAGCCGCGCGGCGGACTCTGAAAACGAGCTCGCCACGTTGACGACGTCGCCGCCGATGGACGCCAGCGTTTGCGTCCCCGTCCCCCCCGACAGCTTGGACCACGCGCCAAACTCCCCCAGCCACGCGCCGTCGATGAAGGCGAACGACGCGAGTAGGTTCAGCGGCCACTGCGTGAACCTCGCGACGTTCGCTATTCGGGCGTCCAATCGCTCGGTGACCTCGGGGGGCGGGACCATCGAGGCGCATTCGTCGTCGCGTTCGCAAGGGAGCCACATGTCGGCCTCGTCGCGCGTCTCGAAAGAGTCGCCATCGCCTCGAACGAGTCGAACGAGCCGCGCGGCGCCGCCGACTCCGAAAGCGACGAAGCCGACGACGCCGGGAGCGAAGGGGAGCACGCGCTCGAACGAGATTCTCGCGGATTGAGCGGGTCGACACGGGTCGAGCGACGGCGGCAAAGGGATCGCCGCGGCGATGGCGTCGGAGAGGGAGAGGGCGTCGTCGAGCGCGCATCCGCACAGGAACAGCACCACCGAGCACACCACGGGGTTACCGGACACGAGCTCCGCGATCTCGTTCCACGTCGGCGGCTGCGACCACCGGGTGTCCGACTGCTCGTCCATGCTGTCGGCGACGGCGGCGGGGCTGGCTAGGGTCGACCCGCGCAGGCGTTCCCGCAGCACGGTCTGGTGGAGCCACAGGGTGGAACCGAGGGTGTAAAGCGACGCGGACGCGAGGTCGACGACGTCGCGAGCGAGCGCGGCGGTCGACAGATGGTCCGGCGTCGTGGCGGCGGCGGCGGCGGCGGCGGTACTCGTCGCGTCGGCATCGGCCAACGCGGTGAATCTCAGCACGAACGCCGCGCTGCCGAGGGCGAAGCAGTTGGCGGCGTGGCGAAGGGACCGGCCGGGGCTGGCTCGGACGGAGCGACACCACCGCGTCGGGGCCGTGGATATCGGGAACGCGCGGCGGTCCTTGGACGCGGGCGGGAGGGGTCGGGGTCAGCTCGGGAAAAAGGAAATTGACACGGGTCCGTTTCGAAAAGTCGTCCGACAGGTGGCGAGTCGGCGAGCCACACGAAAGTTTTATGCCCGACACGTGGACTGTGGCGTATCGATATCGGTGTGACGCGACGGGGGCTCGACGCTCACCTCACGGGGCTCACTCGGCGCTCGGGGCTCGTTCGTGTCGTCCATCGAGCCCTCGATGTCGCCTCTCGCCGCGTACATGCGGGGAGGCGCGCGTAGAGTCGGAGGCGCTGTCCCCGCGGGAAAAGCGCGCGGGGAGTTGTTCCTTTTCCGAAGCGACTCGATCTCGCGAAATCGCGGGATTCGCGGGGTACGAGGGCGCGCCGCGAAGACTCGGGCGGTCATGGGGCGGCGCAGCGGAGGGATACGGCGCGATGAGCGATCTCCACCGCTCGGGTCGGACAGTTTCACGCGTGCGTCGTGCTGGGCGTGCCAAGAAGAGAAGCCGTCGTCTGACGAAAAGAAAGGAAAAAGTGTTCCCCGAGGCTCGGAGCCGGCTGGCGTGCAGCGCCTGAAAGTTTCGTCGGGGAATGCCGCGCGTGGGGAAGGGCGGGCGGCCGAGCGGGCAGAGTCGACGCGCAAAACCCCGCCGACAATGATGACGACGCGAGTGTTATTGGCGCCAACCACTGGGCCCAGCATCGCCGTCGGCAAAGGGAAGGCATTCGCGAATGACTCCACTCCGCGCGGGGCGACGCGCGTCGTCACCACCGCCCCAACGTCGCGAGCAAAAATAACAATCAGCGGCGGAGCCCTCGCGCTCGCCCTCGCGTTCACGCCGCCCGCGCTCGCGGCGCTGGACCCGTACGGGGGCGTCGGGCTGGAGATCTACGTCGGGCCCGACAGGCTCCCCGCGATCGTCGAGTTCCTGCCCACGAAGACCACCGGCCCGGCGCACGATGCGGGATTGCGGCTCAACGACAAGATCCTGGAGGTGAACGGCGTCGCGGCGACGGAGCTCGGAGGTCTGCAAGGGGTGGCGAAAGCTCTGAGGGGCGAGGCGGGCACGGACGTGGACGTGACCGTGGGTCGGGGACGGGGAAGGGCGCCGCTCGCGGTGGAGAAGGTGAGGATGAAACGCGAGGAAATCGCGCCAAACCCGCGTTCGTGTTTCGTGGGAAGCTGCGCGAGAGTGTGATGACCCTCGGTAGTCTGACGTTGGCCTCTTCCGCGATGTCGACGTAACTTTCATCAAGCGTCGTGACTTTCATGGTGTACTAAAAGAGCTAGTCCGCCGATGTGTAGACTACTCGTCCGCGTCAAAGCCTCGGCCGAGGCAGGTTAAACCCGCCCTTGCCGCGCCTGTGCGGCTTCCGAACCAAATACGCGCTCTCCGTCATCGACGATATCTTCTCCCTCATCCGCGGCGGCGCAGTCTCGATGACCTCCTCGCTCCCCAGCAGCGTCACCTCGCACCCTCGCGACTCGTACAGCCGCACGAGCTCCTCGTGCGGCACGTTGTGCGGCGGCCCGGCGCATCCCGCGTTCGGGTCGTACGACACGGACACGACGAGCATTCGACCCCCGGGTGCCAACCGCGCCGCCAGGGAGCTCGCGTACCGATCGCGAAGCGACGGCTCGACGGCGACGAGGGCGCCGCGGTCCCACACCGCGTCCATCGCGGGTCCCCCGCCTGACGCGAACCGCAGCGCCTCCTCGCGGAACGATATGCTGCCCTGCGCCCCGACCCTGGCGTCCAGGGCGGACGACGAGTCGGCGGCGTCCTCGTTGGCGACGGCGGAGGACGACCGAGTGATGATCGAACCGCCGAGCTCGTCGCCGCGGGGAATCACGCCGAACCACCCGGGCCTCACGTCGTCCTCGTCGGGCCTCGGGTCCGGGTCCGGACGGATCGAGAAGAGATCCCCCTCCACGATGGCGATGTTGCCGCTGGTGTGGACCCTCTTAACCCCCGCGCTCCATCGTTCGGTGACCATCGCATCCGCCGGCGTCGTCGTGCGAGGTAAACCGGCTCGGTCGAAAAAGTCCCTCGCCGCGACGCCGCTGAGGTCCACGCCGTACACCCTGTGCCCGCACGCCGCGAGCCACAGCATGTCCACCGCCTTGCCGCACAGCGGGACGAACACGCGCTTGGAGAGCTCCGGCGGGGACGTGACCCCCTCGCCCAGGAGCGAGTTTTTATGCTTCATGAGCGCTCGGTGCGTCGCGGGGAGGTGGAAACCGATGCGGCCGTCGCGCCAGCGCTCGTGCCAGTCGTTCACCGCCGCCGCGTGCGCATCCGCGTCGACGGGACTCACCGCCCCTCCACGCGTGCCCTCCTCGACGATTTGGGAGGCGCCGAGGGACTGGGGAGGAGGAGCGGTGTCCGCGGCGTCGGGCGCGACAGCTGTGTTTGTCACCGCCGGGCCTGTCGCGACCGATCCCGGCAGGGACGCGAAGACGCGCGCGAATCCGCGCATCTCGAAGGTTCCGTTGGCGAGTGAGATGCCCGCGGCGACGCCCGCGGCGGCGCCGACGGCGACGGAGGCGATGACCGCGGAGTTGGGCCAACGGGTCGCCCCCCGGGAGAGTCTGGCGGACGAATCTCCGTCGTTGTTTCCGGCCCTCGCGTTTCCGGGGCGCGCGTGGTCCGATCGCCCGCGGCGGGTCGCGAACGCCTCTCCTCTCGGTCGCCAGTGGGGCGAACCGCCGCCGCCGAGCGCTGCCCAGCGCATGCCAGTCGCTCACGATCGTCGCGGCCGGACCCGCTGGATATCGCCGGGAACCCTCCGCGCGGCGGCCGCCTCGCGCCGCTCAGAGCGTGCCCCCGCCGCCCGTGTTTTCCACCTCCCCGGACGCGAGCGGGGCGTGGGAGCCGAACGAACCTCCTCGGGTCAGTCGGTCCTCAGTCGCTGTCGCTGTCGGGGGGCGCGCACTTGATGCACCAGCTGCAGCCGTGGGGAAAGTTGGTCTGGTTGTTCTCTAACTCCTGCTTGCACCGCATGCACGTCTTCGTGGCGCCTTCCATGGGATGCGCGCGTCTCGTCCGTCGATGTGTGCGCGTCCCTCCAAACCATCCGACTCGGGAAAACGCGTGCGACTTCTTCACGCGAATCTTCACGAGAATCTGCCTCGCAGATACTTTCGAAGGTACCTCCGCTCGCGCCAAATCTCGGAGCCTCCAGACTCGCGGACGCGGATCGCGGAGTTGGCACTCGAGCGATGGCGTGCACGTCGCGGCAGCCGGTGACGCCCTCGGGCGTCGCCTGGCTCGCGCGCGCCGGCGAAACCCGGCGCGTTCGCCGCGCGGCGCGACCTAAAGGCGGCGCGCCTGGGGATCTGGTTTCTCCAAACCCTGCCTCTCGCCTAACGAACTCACGCGTCGCGCCCTCGCGCGCCGCGGCCGATGCGCTCGACACCGGCAGCGTCGACGAGGGCGACGCCGCGATCGATAACCTCACCGCCACCTCGTTCGACCCGCGCGGTAACCCCGCGACGGTCCAGTTCGCGCCCCTGCCCGACGACACCTCGGCCGTCTGCTGGCGCGACCACATGGAGTTTCTGTTCCAGACGCTCGATCGTTCCTTGGGCCCGCTGACCCCGGTTCACCTGCCCCCGGAGCTCGCCAGCGCGTCCGTCCCTGGCAAGGTGCGAAGCAAGACGTGGGTCTACACCTCCCCGTTCGTCCGCCGCGCGAGGTTCACCTACGTCGACGGAGGCGAAAAGACGCAGATCTTCAACTGCGTCGTGTACCCCCGCTGCGTGGACGACTCGACGGGCGATTCGGAAGGTCACCTCGGCGACGCCCCGCTGCTCGGCGTCGACCTCCTCAGCCTCAACGGCGGCAAGAAAATCCTCGTGGGCGTCGACCTCCAACCCCTTTCGAGGTCCGAGGCGTACCTCGGCCGCTACGTCGACGCGCTCGCGTCGCTCAGGGACGCGAGGTTCGCGGAGCTCAACCTGGTGGAACCCAGCGACCGGTTCTACGAGGATGCGCAGTTCTTCTCCCCGGCGATGCTCTTCGCGAGGCCGGTGCCCGTGGACGTCGCGGTGGACTGCGCGGTCGCCGCCGCGAAGGCCACGGGCGCGATGCAGGACCTCGGAGCCATCACCGCCGAGGACGTGTGCGGCGTGGAGTGGGCCGAGCCGAACAGCGGCTGCGGCGTGCCTCTCGTCGAGGCCAAGACACTCGACGCGGTGAAGGCGTACGCCGCCGAGTGGCTGGAGCTGATGGACGCGCGTAACGACGACTGGGCGAAGGCGTGGGACGCGCGCCACCAGGGAGGGAGGGCGGGCGGCGGGGCGACGTCGGGGCTCGGCGCTCGGGCTGGCTCCTTCTCGCAGTTGCTCGCCAACAACATCAAGAGTGCCGTCGGCGCAAAATCCGAAGGGGGCGAACCTCATGAGCCCGCCGCCGACGACGCCGAGGGCGGCCGGCCCGCGCCGCCCGCCGCGGCCGCCGAGGAGCCGAAGAGAGCGGCGGACAGGGCCGGGAAATACGCGCGGGTGCTGACGGCCGCAGAGTCGGCCGCGGCGCAGGATTTCCACGACATGTGGCAGCGGTCGCACGATCCGGCCATCCCGATGTTCGCGGGATGGTTCGGGAAGGAGTGGGCGGAGAGGCTGGCGTCGGAGGTGCTGTTTCCGGAGGACAAGGCGAAGGAGGAGCTCAAGGCGTGGGAGGCGCAGCAGAGAGGGGTGGATGATTGATGATGTCTGTTTCGCGCTGTCTTTAGCTCGATGTCGATCACCGTTTTAACGCCACAGCAAGACCGACGGTGTTAACTTTCCTGTTGAACAAACTTTATTTCACCAGCAGAGCCAGAGCCACTGTAGATCAGAGTGCCGGGCAGGATGCCGGTCTCGGCGCAGGTGCAGTACTACCTCAACGCGAAGCTCACCGCGACGGGGGCGAGCGCGCTGCCCTACGATGAGAGGCTCAAGTTCGCCGTGCGGGACCAGCTGCTGGCGGTCGTCGAGGTGCGACTTCCCGCCGGTGCCGTGTCCCAACCCTAATACGAATCTCGCGCCCGCCACCTCCCCTCCGCGTGCGCTGACCCCAACCCCCGCGATCCGATCGTCGTTCCCGACAGAGATACCCGTCGCTGAGCGTTCGCGACGACCCGTTCACGCACAACGACGGCCGAACCGTCCACCTCCTCCGCGCCGAGGGCACCCTCCCGATCTACTACATGGGCGTCAAGTACAACATCCCGCTCAAGATGTTCCTCCCCGAGGCCTTCCCGCACGCGCAGCCCATCTGCTACGTCACGCCCACGAACAACATGATCATCAAGCCCGGGCACTCGTGCGTCGACGGGAGCGGGCTGGTCCGGTCGCCCTACGGCGACAGGTGGAGCTACCCGAGGAGCAACCTGACGGAGTTGGCCGGGCTGCTCTCCGAGGCGTTTGGCTCGGAGCCGCCGCTATTTGCCAAACCCGCCGGGTACGTGCCGCCCCCGCCGCGGACGTCATCGCCCGCGAGGACCCAGCCCCCGCCGGCGCCCCCGCCCCCGCCCGGCAGGACTCCGCTCTATCCCCCGCCGCCGGGCGTCGAACGCCCGAGCGGGGGCTTGCTCGGATCGCAAGCGCGCCTTCCGCAGCAGCATCAGCCCCCGCAGCAGCATCATCAGCCCCCGCAGCAGCATCAGCCTCCACCTCCTCCCCCGGCTCCCCCATCCCCGCAGCAGCAGCAGCAGCAGCAGCAGCAGGCGTCGGTCGGGGCTAACCCTCGGCCGCCGCCGCCCGCGTCGTGGGCCGAGTACCACCAGCGCCCGGCGCCTCCGCCCGGCGTGGGGAACGCGACGGGCGCGGCGTCGGCGTCGTCCTCGCAGGAACGCGGTGGCGTCGCGAGCAGCAGCAGCAGCCCGCACGTGCTGGCCGGGGGCCTGTCCGTCGCGGAGGGGACGTTCAAAGCTCGCGCCATCACCGCGTTGAGCGATAGGTTGCGCTCGGAGCTCGACGTGCTTCGCGCGCAGAGCGGCGAGGAGGCGGAGCGGCTTCTGACGCTGCAGGCTGAGCTGGCGCGACGGAGGGAGGACATCGAGCGCAGCCTTCGGGAGATGCGAGCGGAGCGCGGGGCGTGGGAGCACCGCATCGGGGGCATGCAGGCGGCGACGGTGGCGCTGGAGGAGTGGTTGTCGGAGAACGAGGGTAAGGTTTCGGAGAACGAGGGTAAGGTTTCGGGCGTCGGGGGCGTCGAGGGCGTCGAGGAGGGCGCCGAAGGGGTCGAGCGGAAGGAGACGGACATCGCCGACGCGGCTTTCCGGCCGGAGGATCCGCTCTCGGAGCAAATTCTCGAGGAGATGGCCAAAGATTTGGCTCTGGAGGACGCGATGGATTGCCTTGACGAGGCGCTCAACGCAAAAAAGATTGAGCTGGAGCCGTATCTCGAGCTCATCAGGGAGCTCAGCAAGGAGCAGTTCTTCGCGCGAGCGACGACGATGGTGGCGAGAAAGGAGCAGCGCGAGAGAGGGGTGTCCCACGGGGTCACCTTCTGATCCGATTATTAGGTAACACTTACAGATGCAAACTGTACAACATTCACGAGCCACGGCGTAGTAGCGAGCCGAGGTGTCTCATCAGTCAACCTTGAAATTTCTCATGCTCTTCGCGCACAGGTACACGGTCTTGAAGTACTTGTAAAACTCCTCCTTGCTCATCCAAAACAGTCCGTCCTCCGCCACCTTCGGCTGCAACAGGGCTTTCACCTTTGGGTACTTTTGCCAGCCGGACGCCAGGCCGTTGATGTCGGTCCACATCCCCTTCGCAAACTCACCAGTGCCCCACGGATTCCTGACCTGAACCAGATCCACGCCGCTGCCGGCGACGTTGGAGAACGCCTGGAGCACTGTGTACGCGTGTCCGTCGACGATTCCGTCGTGTTTCACCCTATCGTCGTCGCCCTCGGACGCGCACCCGATGATGAAGTCTGCAGCGTCCCAAGCGACCAACTTACGGAAGAGCTCCTCCCCCGTGATGGCACCCTCGCCCCCGCCGCCAACCTCTGGCCAGTCTTGCTGCCACATCGGCGGCTGCTTTTCCTTGCTGCTGTTGGCGAGATCGTTGTAGAAGTCCCGATCTTTGTTGTAGTTGCCCCAGCAGTTCCAGCGTCCCTTGTCCTTGCCGGACCTCTCCATCTCAATCGTGTACTGGTCCTTGCAACCCGTGAGCATCGCCCACGCGTGCGGCGGGACGCCGCCCTCGATGTGGTCCCAACCCCCGCAGTGCGCGACGAACGCCTTCTCCAGGTAGCACGCCCACAGCTCGCCGTCATCGGACGGCTTCGCGCCGAAGAGCGACCCCGGGTTACTGGGGTTGGACGCCAACCTCTCGTCGACGACGACGTCCACCGGCTGCCACGTCTTCAGGTCGTAGAGGGTGACTTGGTAACGGTTCGGACCCGCCCTGGGCATCTGATGCATGTCCGGCGTCTTCTTGAACAGCTCGAAGATGGCGCCGTCGAACTCCGCGAGCGCGGATATCGCGGAGAGGAGCCAGCAGTCGCCCACGCTGCCCTGGTGGATGTCACCCGGGTCGACGTTCTGGATGATCTTGATCCCCGGGCGGTCCAGCACGCCCATGCCGCGGCCGGGACACAGCGGGACGTTCTGCGGACCGTGGAGCAACTTACCGTGGCTGGTCATCTGCATCGTGACGCCGTCGTCGATGGAGTCGATGTCCACCTCGGTGACGTGGGGTAACGCCTGGTAGTTTGCCATCTCGACGGTGAACGCCTCGCCGCCGGGTTTGTATTTGAGACCCACGGTGCCCTCGCGCTCGATGAGGGTGTACTGCTGCTGGTCTTCCGGCCAGTCCACCATGTCGCTCTGGTACATGCACCCGAGGTACTTGCCGGGGTTTGAGTGCAGGGTGCTCAATCCCGACGCGATCGTCCCGTTGACCTGTTCCTTGTTGCCCAACTTGGTGAAGGAGTAGGATCCGCTGGTCTCGACGGAGGTGTAAATCCACTTTCGGGATTCCGGGCCGGGCCAGTCCATGGACTCGGCGTGCTTCATGAACTGCAGCATCTTGGTGGTGGACTCCATGTGAATCCTTTTCGCGCTGGGACTGTCGCCGGAGCGGAGGCTCTTCCTGTCCGGTTGCGCTGGTTGCGTAGGCATGGGAGCGAATTCATCGTCATCACCGATTGGGCTGTCGTCAGCAGTCGCGGGAGCCGGGGGTCTCACGGGTTTGGGAGGCGCCGGGGCGGGATTCGGGTC
>Ga0181573_10002149_pt1 | contig 18534 bp, 9 predicted proteins | sample 101ome_25_FD_148643 | JGI IMG/M metagenome (GOLD analysis project Ga0181573, IMG submission 148643) | Coastal salt marsh microbial communities from the Groves Creek Marsh, Skidaway Island, Georgia - 101409BT metaG (spades assembly) | ecosystem: Environmental > Aquatic > Marine > Intertidal zone... | reverse complement strand
GCAGAAGCTCAAGGCGACCATCGCGGCCGCGAAGGTGGCGGAGGATGACCCCGGCGAGCCCTCGGAGGACGAGGACGAGGACAGGCATTTCGGCACGGTGCACTCGAAATCGGAGGTTCAGCGGGCTATCGACGAGAGCGCGCACGCGGAGCACGATTCGCGGGAGAGAGACGAGGAGAAGGAGAAGGACAAGGCTGAGTTCTTGGAGGCTCTGGACAGCGCGCCCGGGCCCGCGACGAGCGACGAGGAGCAGCCCAGCAAGCCCCGCTGATTTTAGCGCCTTCGCACATTTTTTTAATGAAAAGGTTCGAGACACCCGTCCGTCACCTCTCGCGATTAGCCGACCGACGCGCGGGCCGCGTCGGCGAACCCATGTCCAGCGCCTCGATCACCGCCTCGCTTCTCGCAACGTCGCGACGCTCCGGCGATTCGGTTCTCCTGGCGCGCAGCCGCCGGGCGGATTCCGACTCGGTCGACCTCGGAGCCGTCGACGTCCTTCGACCGCGCGAGAACAGCGCCCTGAAACTCGACATGGGCGTCTCCGGCGTCCGCCCCCCCGTCGCCGCCAGCGGCGTGCCGCCGGTCGCCGCGGGCGCGGTCGTCGGGGTCGCCGGGGTCGCCGCGCCGGCATCCGACGACGGCGTACCCAACCCGGCCTCCTCGCGAATCATCACCATGCTCTTCCACACGCTCTGCTCGAGATCCTTCAGGTGCCTCCTGGCGCTGGCCCACTCCCCCTCGATCGCCACGACGTCCGCCGTGTTCGTGGCGGAGCTCACCTCCATCTCCGCCACGTCCGCGCGGAACTTTTCAATCTCGCCGGCGAGCGCCCTCAGCTTCGCCTCCGCCTCGTTGACGCGCTCCGTCGTCGACGCGTGCTCGGCGACGGCGGCGAGGGCCGCTTTGGCCTTTTCCGACGCGAGCTTTGCCTTCTCGGCGGCGTCTTCCGCGGTGGATCGCGAGTCCGCGGCAGCCTTCTCCGCGCTCGCCAGCCTCGCGGCGTTCGCCCTGTCGAGCCTACCGGGTTTGCCGGACTCCTGCTTGGCGCTCGTGGGCGTGCCCTGCTGTTTCACCTCGCCCAAGGATTGTTCCACGGTTTTGAGCTTTGCGTCTAGTCGTTTCATGTGCGCGAGCATCTCGACCCCGACCGCTTCCTGCAGCCGCTCCACCCTCGCGGTGAGCTCGCTCGCGACGGACTCGAACTTTTCGACGCGCTCTTTCACGTCGCCTCCAGCCGAGACGTCCGTCGCCTCCGAGGAAAGGGGCGTCGCCGCGGTTGAAGCCTCGAGCGCGGCCATGCGTTTCTCCAGAGCGGACACCGCCTGCGGCGACACCGTCTCGACACCGTCTCTCGCGGGCGCCGACGGGGTCGCCTCGCGGTTCTCGCTCTGTCGCCTCGCGCCGCGTTCGAGTTTCTTCGTCCGTCCCTCGAGCTCCTCCAGCGAGGCCTGCGTCGCGGCTTTGAGCGCATCCGTCTCCTTCCTGGCGCGCTCCGCGGTTTTATTCACCGAGGCTCTCAGTTCCTCGACGTCGTCCTTCTTGGCGGTGAGCATAGCCTGCTGCCCGAGGAAGGCGATACCCTCGGCGTTGGTCTGGACGATCACCGCGAGATCCTTCAGCTCCGCGTGAATCGCGTCGACCCTCGCGGCGACCTCGTCGACTCCCAGTGCGATCGAAGAACCGTCGTCGGTTTTTGGTTCGGCGGCGTCCGCGCTCTCGGCGGCGGCGGCGGCGTCCTCCGCGGCGGCTGCGGCGGCGGCTAGCGCGCTCGCCGCGGACGCGACGGCGTCGTCCGCCTTGATCGCGAGCTTCTTCATCTCGCCCTCGATGTTCTCCACGGCCCGCAGCGACGATTTGGCCGTTTTCGAAGCCTCGTTCGCCGCATCCTCGGCGGATTTCGACGTCGACGCGATTCCCGCGAGGTTCTCCACCCTCCGCTTCAGGGCGTCCAACTCTGTTCGGAGTTTGGCGGTGATGGCCTCCTTTGCCTCCTCCGTCTCGTTCGGCCCGTCCTTGATCGGCGAGGGCGGCGCGGTGGTGGACCCCGGCGCGCCGACGACGGGCGCCAGGGACTTGACCGCGGCTCGAATCGAGCGAACCTCGTCCATGCACTTGGCGCGAAGTTCCGTCTGCGCGGCGCGCGCCTGCCTGGCCACCTCGACGGCTTCGTCGGCGGCGCGCTTGAGCGAGGCGATTTCGCCGGCGAGATCGGCGCGAACTGACGCCGCGACGGCGCCGGTATCCGGGTCGGAGGTGGGCGCGGGGACCGGGACGGGAGTCGGAGCGGCGGCGACGGAGTCCACGGGAGGAGGAGGAGGAGGAGGAGGGGCGGGTGCCGCCGCCGCCTCCCTCGCCTCTTTCGCGCTCGCCTCAGCCTCTTTCGCGCTCGCCTCAGCCTCTTTCGCCCGTCTCTCAGCCTCCGCCGCCCTCGCCTCCATCTCCGTCGCTCTCCGCTCCATCCCCCTCGCCTCGTCCCTCGCCAGCTGTGTCGCCGTCGCCAGCTGTGTCTCCGCCGCCTTCGCCGTCGCGTTGACGTCTCGAGCGGTTTGCTCCGCCGCTCGCACCGCCGCCTTCGCCGTCGCCGTCGCCTCCCTCGCCTCGCCCTCCGCCGCCGCCGCGCGTCTCTCCGCGTCCCCGAGCGCGGCCTCGAGCGCGGCGATCCTCGCGTTCATCTCCGGCGACACAGATTCGGATCTCTTGGCATCGAGCGCGTCGGCGACACAGCTGGCGGCTTCCGCGGCGTGCGCCTCGGCTCGTTCGGTTCTCTGCTCGGACGCCACCGCGGCCTCCTCGGCGGCGGCGGCGGCTTCCTTGGCGCCCCTCGCGGCGGCCTCCGCGGCGCCGAGCAGTCCGCCGATCCTCTCCACCGTCTCCTCGGCGGCTTCGTTGGATGCGGAGATGTTCGCGTTCGTCTCGGCGAGGATCTGCGCGCGCATCTCCTCGCGGACGCGGCCGATGGTGGCCTCGACGTAGGGCGCGATGATCGACGCGACGCTCTCCTGGATGCGACGCGTCACGGCCTCGTCGATCGCGGCGTGGGGGACCGCGGCCGGCGACCGCGCGTCGATGCGCGACTCGAGCTCGTCGTTGAACGCCGCCTGTCGCCTCCTCATCGCTTCCAGCTCGGACTGCAGCGAGGCGACGGCGACGGCGACGTCCTCCGTCGACCCGGCGGACGACGCGAAGTCCGGCGCGGGCGTGGCGTACGGCGACGTTTCCACGCCGCCGGTGCCTCCGACCGACGGGGTCTTCATCGCCGACGCCGGGGCGGTCGCGGGAGTTTTGGGCGCGGACTCCCCGTTGGTCGCTTCGTTTGGGGAGGTTCTTCGGTTGTTGCCGTTCTTGGAGGGGGTCGGGAGCTCGTTGAGCCTGCCGCCGCGCTCGAGCTCGGCGACGCGCGCCTCCGCCTGCTTCCGCGCGCGCTCGCGCATTTGGTTCTCCGCGGCGAGACGGATCTTGTTGAGGTGCTCCATGTCGTCCCCACCGACGGAGGGGCCGGACAGGGGTACCCTCGCGTCGTGCTAACACCAATGGGGACGAGGACGAGGGGGCGCTCGAGCGAGGAATCTTCCGGACTCGGCTGCTCGGTTTCAAGCGTGATCGTAAATGTCGATGAAAAAGCGGCATGTTTGATCGTGTACATTGAAAGCAATTTTATCTAGTTGAAAGCGCGGCTGGTCCGCGGCCGCGTCGTCGACGACCCTCGTCGACGCCGCCGTCGCGCGAGGACCGCGCGACGAGCGCGCGGTCGAGTCACTCACAGCGCGTTGAGGGTCGCCACGACACCTCCGATGGCGCCGATGCCGAGCACCACCGGCACGACGTAGTTCATCACGGGCGTCGCCTCGCCGCTCTCCGCCACGTATCCCTTATCGTCGGGCTTCCACATCGGGTTGCCGTCCTTGTCCTCGAAGTTGTTCGCCTCCAGCTCCATCACCACCGTGCGCGTCGGGTCCTTCAGGTTGATCTCGGTGATGTCCCCGGAGATTGTCCCGAGGCCCATGGAGATGAGCTGCTTGAGGCCCTTGAAGTCGATGCCGGCCTCCTCCTTCGGCTCCTCCTTCGGCGCGTCCTTCTTGGCGGCCGCGGTCACGATGCGGAAGGCGCGAGGGGCTCGGGGCGCGGCGGAGCGCGCGCGAAGCGCCACGGGGCGCGCGGTGAGAGTCTGGGCGGAGATGGCGAACATGATCGGCGTCTCTGGCGCGGGCAGCTGTGGATCGGTCAAGCTGCCAGCGTGGCTTCTCCGGTCGGCTGATATTTTCCTCCAACCGCCGGCGATTTCTGAGGTTGTTGTTAGTTGTCGGGGGCGCGGGCGGCATGCGCATCCCCGTGTGGATCTTCACCGGCCCGTTGGGCGCGGGAAAGAGCACCGCCATCAACGCGGTGCTCGACGCCCTGCCGAAGTCGAGCAACCCCGCGTGCATAACCCACCACTTCGCGATGAGCTACGGTTGCGAGAGCACGCCGGTTCGCAGGAACCCGGCGTCGACGGGACGCTCCAAGTCGCACGCCGACGAGACGGCCGCGCGACTCAACCTGGCGTTCTACGACGAGGTGTACGACTTTGGCAGCGGGTGCATATGTTGCTCCCCAAAGGGCGACTTTGCGAGGAGGCTCTGGGCTCTGGCGCGATGGAACGACGAGGATCTGGGGGAAACCGAGAAGGTCACGCACCTCTTCGTCGAAACCACGGGACTGGGCGAGCCGGACGCGTTCGCGAAGCTCTTCTTCCACGACGACGTCGTCGCCGCCGCCTTCGAGCTCCGGTGCGTCGTCGCGGTGGTCAACCCGACGAACGTGGCGCGCGCGCTGGACGAGGTTCCGCCGGCGGGGCTGGCGAACAAATCGGCGGCGCAGCTCGCGCCCGCGACCGTGCTGTGCGTCAACCCGCGGGCGGGCGGTGCCGACGGTGCCGACGGTGCCGACGGTGCCGACGGTGCCGGCGGTGCCGCGGATGGACTCGAGAGGGCGAGGCGCGCGGCGGCGCCCGGCGCGGTCGTCGTCGACGCGTCCGCGCTGATCCGCTCGGATCCGAGAGGGTTCGGCGCGAATTGTCTCGATGCCCTCGCCGACGCGCCCGCCTTCGATCGGTCCGCCGCCGCGCGTCGCGATCCGAGCTTCGCCGACGCCGACGCCGACGCGACGGTACCGCCGCTCGTGCAGACGTCGCTGGCGCTGGGTGGGCGCGCGCACGACGGCCGCGTGGTCACCGCGTGTTGCGCGGAGCCGGGCGCGTTGAACAGGGTCGCGTTCGTCGAATGGATCCAATCGGTGCACAGCCGTGCGGCGGGGGGCGGTTTGGTGAGGTGCAAGGGGGACGTGGAGCTCGAGGGGGAAGGCGGCCGGAGGCTGGTGGTGGACGGCGTCGGCGGCGCGTTGACGCTGCGGGAGGAGGCGGGACGAGAAGAGCGCGGCGGGGGCGCGGCGGGGGACGGGACCGGGACCGAAAACGGCGAGGGACGCGAAGGGTTGAAGGCGCCGCTCTGCGGGGACGCCTCGTGCCCGATCTCGGAGCACCGAAACGGCGATCGACCGTCGCGTGTTTTCTTCGCGGGCAGATCGATGAAGGTTTCGAAGCTTCGAGCGGGTTTCCGCGCGTGTTTCGTGCCGAAAGGATTCGAGTGGGCCGCGGATATCGAGGTGGACTTTCCGGGCCACGGGGACATGGGAAAGGAGGTCGAAGTCCGCGGCGAGCGGGTGGCGCTGTGGAGGGTAGACGGGCAGTTCAAGGCGATCGCGGCGGTCTGTCCGCACGCCGGCGGTGAACTGGCTAAAGGATCGGTGTTATCGATGGGCGAGGGGGGGCAGAAGCTGCTGAGTTGCCCGGTGCATTTCTTCACGTTTGACATGGAGAGCGGCGAGTGCGTCACCGCGAAATCGTGTTCTCGTGCGAAGGTGTACGAGACTCGGGTTGCTTTGGGTGGGATATACGTGCGCATCCAGGGCGCGGGCGTGGATGGGGACGAGGCGGGGGCTCGCGATGGTGATGATGGGGAGGATGATGGATACAGGCCACCCGCCGTGGTTGACTTTGACGCGAACGGCAACATGGTCCGAGTAGGATGAATGAAGGGCACGTTAAGGCTATGAACACTTCATCGCGTAGGATATCAAGGATATCATTACAACAACAACAACAACAACAATACGAGCGGGAACGGTGGGAGGTGATCGCGACGATCACACCGGGGGCCGCTTTGGAACAACCTTGTTTTTCTTCACCTTGGCCTTCTTCTTCTGCACCCCGGCGTTCTTGACGACGACAGCCGCCGACTTGCAAGACGCGAGGCACGGTCCCATCGAGGGTAATTTGAATTTCAACTTCCACGGGCGCTTGTTCCCAGAAGATTTGGTCTGGCGCTTTGTGTTGGGATCGGTGCTCTTCTTTGGTTTCGGCGAGGTTGCATTTGCCTGGGCGACACCCACCTTTGCGCCCCTCCGCCATTTCCAATCTTTCATCCACTTTGGCAATGGAGGCAGCGGGATCATCTTCTTTCCTTGCTTTCGGCGTCGGTACATGATGTACCCGGCGCCGGCTAGGAGCGCGGCACCGGCGATGGTCGAGCACGAGACGATGGCGATGTTCTCCGGCTGTTCGATCCACACCTCCGGCGGCGGCGGCGGCGGCGAGGGCGGCGGGGAAGGCGGCGCCGGGGGGCCACCGGCCTGGCAGTTCATGGTCCCCGAGATGTTGAGGCAGACGTTGTCGTAGTTCAGGCACCAGAACCTGTGTCGGCTCATGTAGTAGTCGTACCACGCTCTCGAGCATGGAGACCAACATTCTGTGAGGTTCATGTCGCCGGTTTTGTTGTAATCGTAGATGCAATCAGAATTTCCCCAGTTTGAGCCGTAATGCATGAGAGGGACATCATCCCAGGGTTTTTCCTGTGCGCAGCTCAAGCCGGCAATGTTTCCGTCTTCTTCGTGATCGTGAGGGAAGCCGACCTGGTGTCCGACCTCGTGCGCTATGGTCGATATGTCATCCCACGTTGCACCCAGGTAAAAGATACCGTTGCCATCTTTGGCCGCATCAACAGTCACCGAGCAAGACAATCTTGGTCTACAAATCGATGTCATGTAGGCGACTCCAGCATATCTAGACACTGGATTTCCCTGCATGAAATGCATGGCGTCGTGAGGGATGAGGTTTTCTCTCGCATAGGTCATCCACCACTTGTTGACTTCGCCAAGGCAACCATCTGTGCACGCGTTCCTGATTTCATCTGGCTCGGTCGTCGTGAACGATATCTGCTGCCTGAGGATGACCTCGAGTCGAGGCGAGGACAGCTCCATGAAAATCAAGTGTACCACATTGAACATCATGACTGTGTCCGCTTGCAATGCGCTCAGCGCGTCATTACTCGGCGCAGTGGCGTTCATTGCAAAGAGCTCTTCCTTTGTCTTGCCCGTTTTCCTCATAGGTCCACTGTTTGTCGACCTCGCGCCAGCCTTGTACATGTTCACACGGTTCAAGTCACTGACGACGACCATCTCCATCTTGGCGTTTTTGCCGACCGCGTAGTCCGCGTTCAGCCTGCGACGTGCGATGGACGCGAACGCTGGATTTTGACCTGCGATGTGAGCCAAGTTATCGACAAAGGAAAACCTGTTGCCGTTGTCGCGTCTGGCTCTGATGATGTGATCAACATCCACCTCGGGTTCCTCGTCGTCGCCGTGGATTCGGGCGGATGCGACGTGGTCTCTGTCGTGATTCGACCCCACGGGATCGAGCGTGATGGCATCGAGCGAGATGCGATGCCCGTCGACCAGGATGTGCCCGCGCATGCCTTCGCACAGCGTCATCGCGACCGCGGACCAGCCATCGGCGTCGGCAACGCGACCGTGGTAGTGGCAGTTCACGCTCGAAACGGGCGCGTCCGCGAGCGAGCCGTCCGCCTGATACACCGTCTCGCGGTAGTCCTGATGGAACAGCGCATCGTTGCGCTCCAGATGGATGTCGAACTGCTCTTCGAATGCGTGGAGGGTGAACCGAAGGGTCTTGGGGTGCTTCCCGTCATCCGTTTCCGACACCAGGTTCCGCGATTCCGCAGTGACCTCGCGGTCACGACGACGAACCTCTCGGAGACGTTGCGCCCTGGGCGACGAAGGGGCCACGGCGATGCCTTGACATACGGTCAGTATGCACGCCAACAAAAACGCGACCGCGACACGCGGCGTGGACATCGCCGGCATGTCGGAGTGAGTGCGGTTGGTCACATTCGCCCGAATATGGGTTGTCCGTGCGACCCTTCGGCCGACGGAACCACGTCTGCACGTGTGAAACCCTGAAATCTTATCTTGCTACAAGTAAGGGTTATGTTTTACGCAGTCACGGCAGTCTTGGGCCAGTTCTCGTTGACCCACTTCTTGAACTTCGCGCACGCCGCCGCGTACCCGTCCTCAACCTTGGAGTCCGAGATGACCTCGTCGCCGTGCACGAAGACGGCGTGCATGCCCAGGTCAACCTCGCCCGCGTAGGCGCCGGCGTCCACCGCCTTTCCGTACTCCTCCTTCTCGTCCCTCACGACGTCCTCGGTGGGCTTGCTCAGCTCCGCCACCCACGCGTCGTGGCCGAGGGGCTTCCCCGTCAGGTCCTGCACCATCTTTAGGAACCCGGGCTCGCCGCTGCCCGCGAGCCAGTACGACTTCAGCATCTCCGGTCCGATCTCGGGGTTGTCGACGATGACGCCGTACTTGCGAAGGAAGTGCGCTCGGGTCTGATGGACCGCCATCTCGGCGAACACGTACCCGTGGTAGTAGCAGGAGGACTCGTCCGACGTGATGTGCGGCACGGAGAGGAGCGGGCGAGCGGCGAGTCCGCCCTGGATCTTGTGCTCAATCTCGTCGGCGATGCGCTCGATGTTTTCCGCGGTGAGCTCAGCCTCGTCCAGCTCGTAGAGCGCCTTCTCAAAGTAAGGCACGGCGATCATGCCGCGGAGCATGAACACCTCGAAAGGGTGCTTCTCCCGGATGGACCTCTCCAGCAGGTCCCAGGGAATGGGGGAACCCGATCGGTCCTTGGCGTATCGGCCCAGCCACGCGGCGTCGCCGCAGAGGGAATCGAGAAACATCGACTGCGTCTCCGCGAGGGACACCGAGAACGGCGCGCGCTCCTGGCTGAAGAGCGGGGAGCCCTGCTCGATGTTCGCGAAGTGCGCGGCGTGTCCACCCTCGTGCATCAGGGTGGTGAGGGCGGTGTTTCCGCTTCCCACCTCGTCGGGGGTGGCGAGCGACGTGAAGTTGGCCTGGCTCGCGTTCCAGGTGCCGTCCTGCGACTTGTGCGGGGCGATGGGCCAGTGGCAGAACCCGTTGGGGTACTTGCCCTTTCGATCGCAGAGGTCCAGCTGCATCTTGGTGTCGCGGTACCTGATCCCCATCGCGGCGAACGAGCGCCCCCAAACCGCGGGAGCGTTTTCAAACGGAAAGTACGGATCCATCTCGCGGCTGAGCTCGCCGCTGAGCGCGTAGGAGATGTTCCAGGGCTTGAGCGCGTCCTCGCCCTTGTCCGCCTTGAGCTTGGCGAGCGCCGCGTCGAGGATGGGCCTCGTCGCCACCTCTAGGCCGTCGAGCATCTCGAAGCATCGCGCCTTGCTGAAGCCCTCCGCCTGCGTCACCTTCATGTCGTAAAAGTCGACAAACCCGAGCGTTCGCGCGAATCGGTTCCTCTCGGCGATGATCTTGGGGAAGCCGTTCTGCAGGAGGAAGGGTCCCACCCGGCGCGTCGCCTCCCAGCAGGACTTCCGCACGGACTCGTCGGCGGCGCTGCGAATCTTGGTGCGGAGCACGGTCGGGGTGGCGTCGGTGACGGTGCCGTCGGACTCCGCGTAGGTGAGTCCGAGCTTGTTCCTGGCGCCATTCATCTTGTTCTCGAGCGCGACAGCCTCCTCGCGCACCTTCTTGGCATCCGCGGACTCGACGATGTAGCACCCGAGGGTCTTCTCGATGTGCTTGAGGACGACGACCTGCGCGTCGGTGGCGTCGGCGCCGGCGAGGTAGCCTCGGACCTTGTCGAGGGTATCGCGATCACCGAGGAACGCCTCGAGCGCGTTGAACGACTCGGTGAGGGCGTCGGTGGAGTTGCCCTTGAGGTTCATCTTGGTGGCCCAGAAGTTATCCTCGTACGCCTTGTGGATGCGGGCGTAGTCGGCGTTGAACGCGTCGATGAACTCCCCGACGGGCTCGGCGACGGCAGCCATCGCGGATGCGGATCTGGCCTTGACGGTCCTGAGGCGGATAGGGGCGCTGAGCTTGGCGGACGACGCGCGGAAGGCGCGGGTGCCGGCGGTGGGGGTGTTGAGGCGGACGGCACTGATCACGCCGCGGACGGCGAACATTCGCTTGCCGAAGTCGACTGCGCGACTCGTTGTGCGCGAGTCGACGCTTCGGCAACCACGTCACCTCAAATCGTCAAATCGCAACCGAGCCAGCTGGCAGCGGGCCCCGGCGCCGGCTCCTTTTCAGATTTGAAAAACGAGATCTCACCTCGGGGCAGCAGCATAGCTCGCAGCGCCATCCATGACGCCGCGCAAGAAGACGTCCACCCCCGGCAGTGCGGGCAAGGGCCGCCAGCTGGGGCTCTTCGAGTCCTTCCAGCGGGACACTCCGTCCAAGCGGCGCCGTAAGTCCGCCGGCGGGGACATCCACCTCGAATACAGCAAGTCCAGGTGAGCACACCACCCGCCCCTCCGTCCGTCCGCTCGATGCACCGAGGACAGTCGACCCTCGACCGGCCGTACCCGACGCGCACTCTCCTCACCCCCGCGCCCGCCCGACGCAGGGCCGGATACGACACCTTCACCGTGAAGTTCATCGAGACGGAGGGCAAATGCGGCGTGGGATACGCGACGGGCGCGAACGAGGAGGACACCCGTCGATCGGAGGCGGAGTTCGTCTCCGCGTTCGACGACCTCCTGCGGAACCAGCGCGACCAGGTCCCGCCGCACCACTTCTACGAGCGCCTCCTCTCCATCCTCGTCCGTCCGAGGGAGGCGATGCGATTCGACGTCGTCGGTGAGATGGCGGACGAAGACGGCGCGCCGGACGACGCCGACGACCCGCGGCATCCCCCCGGCCGAGGCTCCCCAGCCGAGGACAGGCGCCTGGTCCGCGCCGCCGCGGACGTGTTCGCCCGGATCCAGCGCCGGCATCCCACCGCGCGCGTCGCCGTCGTGGACATCCCAGCCGCCACAACACGTCCGAGCGACCCCGTCCCGTACGTCGAGTCCTGCGACGCGTCGTGGACGCCGTTGGACAGCGACAAACGAGCGGGGACGGCGTCAAACGTCGACGCTCAGGCGCAGTCGCAGGAGATTGGGATCGGGAAGGAGGTGACCGCGAGGGGCGGGGGCGCGGACTGGCGCAGGTTCCGCGCGCTCGTCAAGTGCGTCGGCGGCGAGCCGGAGATGCTCGACGTCCTGTGCACGGGAGCCAAGGAGAAGGCGACGCGGCGATCGTCTCGAAAAAACGACGACCCGGACGACCTCGACGATTCAAACGACGAGAAGGAGGAAGAGAGAGGGGACGTCGCGCGTCGTGAGGGGAAGGGTAATAAGGGTAAGAAGGGGGGTAAATCGGCGGCGTCCGAGGGCGCCGACGCCGGCCCTTACCCCGGGTACGTTCCCCCGAGGCTCGGCGCCTGTTTGCTCTTCCAGCACGCCGTCGACGTGCTCGCCGCGGACGCGGCGGCGAGGATCGCCGTCTTCGAGCGAAGGGTCGCGATGCAGAACGAGGTGGACGCCGCCGCGGCCAAGTCGACGAACGAACGATCTAACGAACCGACGCCGTCGAGGCTCGGGCGGCCCTCGCTCCCGGGCTCCTTGGCGGGGGCTGGACCGTTCTCCCCGGTAATTACTAATACCGTCCCCGAGTCGCAGGACAGCGACGTCGTCCCGGAGTCGCCCGACGCCGCCGCGACGCAGTCGCAGCGCACGACGCACGCGCCCGTCGACCTCAACGCGCGGGGTAACTGGGCGCTCGGCGTCCTGCAAAACGCGCTGTTGTACCGCCTCGTGGGCCTCGCGCCCACCCCCGCCGAGGGCGCCGCGCTGATCCAGGACGTCTTTGAGCTCGCGGGGTTTGCGGCGGAGAATGCGTTTCGACGTCATTCGGCGGATCTTTCGGCGGATCGTTCGGCGGATCGTTCGGCGGATCGTTCGGATCGTTCGGCTCACGCGCCCCCGTCGGAACCCCCGCCGGGGTGCGAGGACGCGGGCGTCGACGCCATCGGCGCGAGCGCGCACCTGTTCCTCTCGAGGCTCGGCGACTTGCTCGACCTCATGGAGCCCGCGTCTGGGACGTCGGACCGGAGGCTGACGCAGTTGAGGCAAACGGTGGACGAGGCGGCGGCTAAGTTTTGGAGGTGCACCGGCGGGCTCGTGGGCGCCTCGTGCCCGGAGGCGCTGAGGGAGACGGAGGCGAAGCGCGTGTTCATGGCGTCGATGTGCGGCGGCGCGACGAACGGCGGGACGACGTCCGGGGCGCGAAGGCGGCTTCGGCTGGTTCGCTCGGCGCTGCGACAGTGCGTGGTCGCGCGGCAGGCGCCGGGGATCATGATCCCGGGACTGGGACGGGAGAAGGACGGCGAGGGCGCGCGGGACGTGTTCGATTACGTCGCGAGGGATGCGAAGACGGCGATCAAGTCGCAGAAGATCAGCGAGGGCAGCGCCGATTTCCGGGAGAGCGTGGGGCGCCTCGGTCTCATGATCGGCGCCGCCGCGCAGGCTGCCGTGGCCTTGTCGGATCCCGGGAAGCGGACGTACGAGGGTTCGCTGAGGGCGGGGGTCAATGCGTTCGTGGCGGAGGCGATCGTGAACGACGGCTTACGGCCGGAGATCGCGGCGTGCGTGACCGCCGCCATCGGCACGGTGACGGCGGCATGATTGGACGGAATCAGTCGTAGACTAGTTACACGTTCGTTGTTTTGCTTTCATTGCACGCTTCGACGCCGAAAAGACCTGTCGCCTCTCGTGCCACCCCCCCTCCCTAATAACTTTGTGTGTTTTCGCCGTATCGACTCCTCACTGTTTCTTCTTCTCCGCGGCCTTGGCCTTGATGGCCTTGGGCGACACGTGCTTGGAGTAGTAAAAGTGTCCAAAGAGTCCGAGGAGCGAGATCATGTAGTAGAAGAGAATCTGGGAGATGAACTTGGGGTAGGACGGGTACGCGAGGAGGTACACGCTCTGGCACAGGTTCAGGAAGAACTGGAACATCTGCATCTGCGTGAGGTACCGGCCCCACCACAGGTACTTCTTCCGCCTCTTCTCATCCTTGCCGACCAAGACGGCGAGCAGGTAATAGGAATACATGCAAACGTGCACCCAAGAGTTGAGCGCCGCGGAGAAGTAAGCGTCGCCGCCGGGAGCCCTGTGGGCGATCATCCACCACACGAATGAGATCGTCGCGTGGTGGTAGACGTGCAGGAAGGACACCTGCTTCAGGTTGTTCTTGATGAGCATGATGAACGTGTCGAGGAACTCGTACATTTTGCTCACGTAGAAGACCCAGATGTAGTGCGCCATGGCGGTCTCCTTTGGGTTGTACTCGTTGCCCCACACGTTGTATCCGTTCTTGTACGCCTCGAGGAGGCAGCCGCCGCACATGTAGAGCGAGAGCGCGACGAGGAAGACGTTGTGGAAGATCACCAGGCCGCGAACCCACGCGGGATCCTTCTTCGTCGGATCCTTAGGCTTGTTCTTCAGGACGCGCACGCCGGTGCCCACGATGATGAGGTAGGCCATCAGGGACGTGAGCAGGATGGTAGGAGACGCGACCGCGATCCAGTCCTTGGTCACGGGACTGAGCGGGTGGACGTCCCAGTTGATCGCCTGTGAGTTGGGGATGGGGCGAAGATGTCAGCGTGAAGGGGGCGGGCGGGTGATTGGTTGGAAATCACCGCTCGTGATCGTCGGTGATTTTGAGGCTAACGGCGGTGGGGGAATCGGCGTGAGTACCTTGAGCACCGCGAAGGTGGTGCCGGACACCTTCTGGTCCCAGGCGGTCCACGCCTGCACCAGCTGCTGGGGCATCGCCATTTTAGGTGGAGATACTTGATGCACCGTCGCGCGCGTGGCAGAATGCGCGCCGGGAGGCTGACCAATCCTCGCAGGAGCGCCGGCCCTTTTGCTGGCCCCCAAAAAGCGATATCCACAATTTTGTGAGGCCCTGGCTGTTTGAGGGCCGCGATTGGTCGATGGCGGTTTAAAACCTCGTTGAAATTTTGAGAGTTTACACAGCGCCGCGCGCCAGTAGAAATATCGATCGATTCGATTCACAATTTTTCGCGCCCACTAACAGTCCCGCCACTTCTTCGGAGGCGGCGACGTGGGCACGCCCATGACCTTGAGCTTCCCCACCGCCGCCGCCGCCGCCTCGTTCTCCCCGAGCTCCGAGTGCACCGCCCTGAGCGACTCGAGCAGCAGCCGCTTCGTCTCGGCGTCCCCAGCCTCCTCCGCCTGCTCGACAGCCGCGAGCATCTGATCCCTCGCGGCGGCGGCGTCGCCTTGCTCGTGAAGCGCGCGACCGAGCGCGTAACGCACGTCCGCGCCGCCGCCGTGCTTGACGCTGCGCCGCAGCGCACCCTCCGCGTGTTTCCATCGCCCGTGCTCCAGGAACAGCTTCCCGATCTCCCCCAGTAAGGGCCACTCGTCGTTGGACAAGCCGCACCGAAACGCAGACCCGATGGCCTGCTCCGCCTCCGGAGCCCTGTCCGAGAGCAACGCCACGAGGCACAGGTAGCCCCACACCCGCGCGTTGGTGTGGTCCTGGATGTTCGCCTCCGCGAGCGCAGCCTCGGCGGACTCCAGGTCGCCCTGCCTGAGCATCGCGATCCCCGCGCCCAACCAGGTCGACGCGCACGGGCACATCTCGCACCCCGCTTCAAACGTCGCCCTCGCATCCGCGAGATCGCCATTCTCCGTCAACGCCTTTCCGAGGTTGAGGATGAGCTTGAGGGAGGCGGGCGGACGGCCGTTCGCCTCGCCGGTGCACGCCATCGCGTGCGTGTACGCCTCCACGGCATCCGCGAAGTTACCCTCCTTCACGTGCAGGTCGCCCAGGAGCTCGAAGGGCCTCGGATCGGTGGCGTCAACCGCCAGGGCGTCCATCAAGAAGGCGTGCGCGTTCTGCGGCATGCCCTCGAGCATCGCCGCGCGAGCCAGGCAGATCGATCGAATGAACGCGGCGTGCGTGCGAGACTGCTCCAAGATGGCGCAAGCCTCCGCGGGCATGTGCATGTCGAGGAGCAGCAGGGACGTCGAGACGAAAGCCTCCGGAGGTTTCTCCGGCTGCGAGCCGGGCGAGCCGGCGGTGACGCGGGACATGACCTCGGCGGCGAGGCGGCGCGCCTCGTAGTTGCAGTTGGTCGCGTCTTCGTCGCGCTCCATGGCGTTGTACGTGGCGGCGAGGAGCGACCACGCGACGGGGTCGCCCTCTTCCCTCGACGTCACCGCCTGGCCGTAAACCTCCGCGCGTTCGTACTCCTCGTCGTGAAGCATGAGCGCGCACAGCGCGATGAGCGAGGGCACGTGTCCCTCTTCGAGCATGAGCGCCTCCTTGTACGCCTCCTCGGACTTGCCGTACCGCTCGCACCGCGCCAAAAACGCTCCGTATTCCGCCCAGATCTCCGGGAGCCGGCGCGTGAGCACGAGCCTTTCGCGGTGCCACTTGTCCGCGTTTGATTGGTCTCCCGCGATCTCGTACTCGTCAGCGAGCGCCTTGAACCGCGCCAGCTTGGCGTGGTCCACGCCGTCCCTCGGATCCTCCGGTTCCTCCTCGGACGACCCGAGCTTCTTCAGGGCGGCGTGCATCTCCTGCACCAGGTGGACGTAGAGCTCGTTGTACTTCCCCTGCACGCCCTCGCCCCCTTTGTGAAATCGCTCGGCGATGATGGCGCTCGCCGCGGACTTCAACCGCTCCTTCATCGCGTGGTACTTACCGCTGCGGTTCAGCTCGAACACCAGGGACTTTCGACGCGTCGCCTTGCCGTCGGCATCCTTGGGCTCTCCGGTGAACATGGCGGCGTATTCCTTCGAAAGCACCGCGGCGGATTTGGCAACCTCGGCTCGGAAAGCCTCCGTCGCTCGAACGTCAGCCTCGTGCGGGCCGAGCGGGTCGCGACCCGGGAGCAGGTCCACTAAGGTCATCTTGGGCGGGAGCGGGGCGCGCCAGGGCGGAAGCACGGGCGCGGACACGGTCACTTCGAAGGTGACCCCGCACACGGTTGGCGTCGCCGCCCAGTGCACAGCACCCTCGGGCGCGGCTTCCTCGGCGGGTCCCTCGGGGTTCCCGCCGGTGTTCTCCTTCGGGCACAGCTTCGCGACGCACGACGCCGCGTACTGACCGAAAGGCGGCGCGCGAAGCGGCGCCGTCTCGGCGCTCTCCGTGGCTCCCGGGTTGAGCAAGCCGTCGAAGGTGGCGTCTGCGATTGCCCTGTAGGACTCGGCGATGGCGTCGTACGCGTCCGACTTGGACACCCTGCACACCTCCATCGTCGCCTTCGCGGGGCCCTTACCCCGGATCGAATCCCTGAACGCCGCGAACGTGGCGGCGGGCATCCACACCCTCGCCGTGGACGTCTCCGGCGCGAACTCCACCCGCGACGACACGATCTCGCCGTCGTCGTCCTTCTCGACGACGGTCGCGCCCCCGCGTATCGTCGCCGGGGCCAAACCCTCCAGAGGCATCGCCACCGCGAACTCCCAGTGGTCGTCGTTGGCGGCCTGGACGTCGATGAGGGTCTTGGGCAGGGGCGCGATGGCGACGGCGGTGAGGGTCAGGATTCCTCCGTGGATGGCGTCGTGTTCGGAGACGAGCGATTGGCGCGTAGACCCTTCGTCGGGATCGGGCGGGAACGTCGGGGTGACGGAGAGCTCGACGGACGCGCCGTCGAGCAACGGGTTCTTGGGCCTCGTGTCCTCCTCCTCCCCTCCCTCGGGGGCGCCCTCGCCGCCGGCTTCGGGCTCGGCCTCGGCGGCCTCGTCGCCGTCGGCGGGCGGCTCGGGCTCGGGTTTGGGCAGGTCCCCCTCGAACGGAATCTTCGTCAGCGCGTACGATCCGCCGATCGACTCGACGCCGGTGGTGAACGCGAGCATGTCGACGCTGACGGTTCCGATCGCGACTTCGCCCCTGTGAACGGTGACGACCATGGGCGTGCCCATGAGCGCGGACACGAGCGCGGGGCCGGGCGTCCGGCCCTCGAGCGCCTTGACGTAATCGAAGACGCACGCGCCATCCTCGCCGGGCTCGACGGGCTCCGTCTCCACGGGCCCCTCCTCGCCGGGAAAGGTGAACGACACCTTGACGGGCTCGGGGGGCGGGGGTTCCGCCTCCTCCTCGCCCTCGGGCTTGACCCACGGGGCGACGAGCGGGGAGACCGCCTGGGTGAGAAGGGGAAGGGGAAGGAGAGGTGGCGCGGGGCGGGGTCAGCGACTCGGAATCTTGGACCCAAAAAAGGCTCCACGAAGGGTCGCGGGGCGCGTGGGGCGCGGGGTCGGGACGCGCACCTTGATGGCCACGTTTATGGTGAACGGGGGAGGACCCGCATCCTCGGGAGCCTCGGCCTCCCCATCGGGGTTAGCCGCTTCCTCCTCGCTCATGGCTTGGCTTTGTGACGACCCGGAGCACACTTGGTGAGCACCTTCGATTCTTCCGCCTGACCGCCCTCTTGGCAACGGGAGGATTTTGACTTTTCGAGACCCATATTCTCAAAACGTAGCCTAAACATGCTCGTATGGCGACCAGTTTGATCTTAGCCGATACGAGCCCCGAATCCAACACCAGCCAATCAGGATTCATCGTTTTGGCAGTGGGAGAAAAACAGCCCCGGTCGAGATTGGTGGTGGACCACCGTCGCCCTTGGCCGACCATAACTGCACACACAGAACGATAACAATGGCTGCTATCGCTTCCATCAACGCCGTCGCGCGCGTCGCCGCCCCCAAGGTGCGTCGGGACCCCTCGCGCGCCGCGCTTGTCGCGTTTTCCGACCGCCACGCGCGGCAATATTTCCGCGATGAGACGCCAGCTGAAGCGGGACCGCTTTGTGAAATCCCGCGCTCCACCCCTCGCTCGGAAACTGACGATGCCGCCCGCTCCGTCCCTCCCGCATCAGGTCACCGCCCGCCGTACCTTCCTCGGCAAGGGTGTCGCCGGCCTCGCGCCCGTGCGGTGAGTGTTAGCCCAACCGATCGTATCGTATCGCGCCCCGTCGCGCGAGGTTGTTAGGGGGACCACGAAGTTTTCCCATAGGGTTGGGATCTCTCCTGCGACGATATCCTCGACTCGCGATGCGACCGCTCGATCGAAGCGCGCACGTTGCCGATTCACTCACGCTATGCATCCCCTCCTCGTTTCCGTCCACAGCCCCGCCGTCAGGTCCGTCGTCGTGCGCGCCGCCGCCGACAAGGTGAGAGCGGAACCCGAGCCCACCCCGCCCCCCCCCTTCCAAAACGTGACGATCGCACAAGTAGCCGAGAAGGAGAATCATCGACTCGTCGACAGCCGCTGACCGACGCGCTCCCCCCCGGACCCACCCCGATC
>Ga0181573_10002148_pt1 | contig 18535 bp, 10 predicted proteins | sample 101ome_25_FD_148643 | JGI IMG/M metagenome (GOLD analysis project Ga0181573, IMG submission 148643) | Coastal salt marsh microbial communities from the Groves Creek Marsh, Skidaway Island, Georgia - 101409BT metaG (spades assembly) | ecosystem: Environmental > Aquatic > Marine > Intertidal zone... | reverse complement strand
AGACCCTCGCGGCCGCGATGGATGACCCGGGCGAATTCCTGCTGTCCGATTTCGCCAAGCTGGACCGCAGCGCCGTCCTCCACGTGGGCTTCAACGCGCTCGACGCGTTTGCCGTGAAGAACGGCATGCTCCCGTCCCCCGGTAGCGACTCCGACGCCGCCGCGGTGGTGGCATGCGCCGAGGATATCAACAACGCCGCGTCGCCTGCGACCAAGATCGACGACGTGGACCCCGATGGCGTTCTCACCGTCTTTGCCAAGACGGCGGCTGGATACCTCTCCCCGATGTGCGCCATGTTCGGCGGCGTCATCGGTCAGGAGGTTGTCAAGGCGTGCACCGGCAAGTTCCACCCGTTGCACCAGTGGTTCTACTTCGATTCGGTCGAGTCCCTCCCCGCGAAGGAGGCGCTCACGGAGACCGAGCTCGCGCCGGAGGGGTCCAGGTACGACTCGCAGATTGCGTGCTTCGGCAAGACGATCCAGCGCAAGATTGAGTCTCAGAAGATTTTCCTGGTCGGCGCCGGCGCGCTTGGCTGCGAGTTCATCAAGAACTTTGCGCTCATGGGCCTGTCCTGCGGCACCGACGGCAAGGTGACCGTCACTGACGACGACGTCATTGAGAAGTCCAACCTCTCTAGGCAGTTCCTCTTCCGCGATTGGAACATCGGCCAGGCGAAGAGCACCTGCGCGACCAACGCCGCCAAGGCTATCAACGGTGCGCTCAACGTGGATCCGCTGCAGAACCGTGTCTCCCCCGACACCGAGGACGTGTTCGACGACGATTTCTGGCAGGGACTGGACGTGGTGGTGAACGCGCTCGACAACGTCAACGCGCGCCTCTACGTGGACAGCAGGTGTGTGTACTTTGGCAAGCCCCTGCTCGAGTCTGGCACCCTCGGCACCAAGTGCAACACGCAGATGGTGGTGCCCCACCTTACGGAGAACTACGGCGCCTCCCGTGACCCGCCCGAGAAGTCGGCGCCCATGTGTACCTTGCACTCGTTCCCCCACAACATCGACCACTGCCTCACGTGGGCCAGGTCAGAGTTTGAGGGCATGTTTGAGAAATCCCCCGGTGAGGCCAATGCGTACCTCGCAAAGCCCGAGGAGTACGCCGCCGCCGCGAGGCAGGCTGGCGACGCCGCCGCTAGGGAGAACCTCGAGAAGGCTGCCGAGTGTCTCCTCACCTCGAGGTGCTCCACCTACGAGGAGTGCGTGGCTTGGGCGAGGCTCAAGTTTCAGGATTCCTTCCACGACAAAATCGCGCAGCTCGTGTTCACCTTCCCCGAGGACGCCACCACCTCCACCGGCTCCCCTTTCTGGTCCGCGCCCAAGAGGTTCCCCCACGCGCTCAACTTCAGCACCGATGATGCTTCCAATCTCACGCTCATCCGCGCCATGGCCAACCTCAAGGCCGAGCTCCACGGCTTGGAGAGGCCCTCATGGGCCGCTGACGACGCTGCCATGGCTGACGCCATCTCCAAGGTTGACGTCCCTGAGTTCAAGCCCAAGAGCGGAGTCAAGATCGAGACCGATCCCAAGGCAACCGCTCCGGCCAGTCTCGGCATGGACGACGAGGCCATCATCGAGGATCTTCTCGGCAAGCTCGAGCAGGTGCGCTTGGGCTTTACGGCAGATTACCGCCTGTCCGTGATTGAGTTTGAGAAGGATGACGACACCAACTTCCACATGGACGCGATCGCGGGCCTGTCCAACATGAGGGCCAGGAACTACGACATCCCGGAGGTTGATAAGCTCAAGGCCAAGTTTATCGCGGGCAGAATTATCCCCGCCATCGCGACCACCACCGCCATGGCCACCGGCCTCGTGTGCCTCGAGCTTTACAAGGTTCTCAACGGCGCCAAGCTGGAGGCGTACCGCAACACCTTTGCCAACCTCGCGCTGCCGCTCTTCGCCATGGCCGAGCCGATCGCGCCCAAGAACTTCGAATTCAAGGACATGAAATGGAGCCTGTGGGACCGCTGGATCCTGGAGGGCGACTTCACCGTAAAGGAGCTGCTCGACTGGTTCGAGGCGAAGGAGCTCACCGCGTACTCCGTGTCGTGCGGCCAGAGCCTCATCTACAACAACATCTTCCCCAAGCACAAGGAGCGCATGAACCAGAAGGTGAGCGACTTGGTGCAGACGGTGGCGAAGATGCAGATCCCCGCCAAGCGCAAGCACTTCGACATCGTGGTGGCCTGCGAGGATGAGGAGGGTGAGGACATCGACGTGCCCCTCGTCTCTGTCAAGTTCCGCTAAGGGCTGTCCACGTTGCATACTAATAACGCTATATTCTTCTAAAAACCTGTCGTGTCTATCTTCTCTAAATGTTCAAGAGGTCATCGGTCAGGGCACCGGCACCCCTCGTCGGCGTCGCCGACCCAGCTCCGCCAACCTTGGGCGTCGCCGCGCCCGCGCGGATCCCGCCCAAGCCCGGCGTCATCCGCGGCGTCACCCCGGGTGTCCGCCCGGAATATGACCCGCGAAGCGCCGCGTCGAAGGACGGGGTGACCCCTCCCGGGGTACGCATCGCGCCGCCGGGTCGAGACGGCGTCGCGCCCGCGCGCGACGGCGTCCTCCTCGCGCGCGAGTCCGTCAGCTTGCGCAGCAACTCCTCGCGCTTATCCGCCGGGCGCATACCAAACGCCGGCCCGCCGCCGGTCCCGCCCCCGAGGTCCTCGAAGTAGGCGTCCATGTCGTCGTCCATGTCGCGCAGCGGCGTGGCGGTGGACGCGCCCCAGAACTCGCCCCCCACCGCGGGGGAATCGTCGACCCTCGCGCCCGGCGTGGCCCTCGCCGGAGTGGCCCTCGGAGTGGCCTTCGGAGTGGCGCCCGCCGGCGTGTGAACCAAGCCGTACGCTCGCCTCTCCGTCCCGGCGGACGTGTACATCTCCCCGCTCTTAGGGTTCCTGACCGCCGCCTCGAGCTCCCTCGCGACGCGCTCCGCGGCGTCCTCGTCCCCGGCGAACCGACCGGGCGTGGGCGTGAAGAGCGCCGTCTGACGCCCGTCGAGACCCGAGCCGTTCCGCGAAGAACGGGGCGCCGCGAACCGCGTGTTCTTCGCCACCGTCTCCTTGGGCGGACCCTGCACCATGGCCTGCGTCTCCTTCAAACTGTACGCCAAACCGTCGGGCGGGTAGTACAGCTCGTTCTTGGCCTTGAACTTCGTGAACACGAGCGGCGCGCCCGCGCCGTCCTCCGTGCCGGACCCGTCGGTGACGGCGACGATGGCTCCTCCTCCGCCTCCTCCTCCTCCGCCGCCGCCTCCTCCGCCGCCTCCTCCTCCGTCGCCGCCGCCGCCTCCTCCGTCGCCGCCGCCGGGTGCCGCGAGCGCGCGCCGGCGCTTCACCGCCGCCTCTGCAGCCTCGATGCGCAGCGTCTGTTTCGCCTGCCACGCGTCGTGTGTCTCCTGCTGTTGCCACGCGTACCTCGCGCCGCGCTTCGCGTTGTGCCGCTCCAAGATCTCGCGGAACGAGTCGTTGTCCTCGGACGTGTGCGTCGCGGCGAACTGGTCCAACGACATCCTCGAGTCCGCCGCCCTCGCCGCCGCCGCCGCGAGCTGCGCGGGATCGACGCCGCCGTAGTACCCGTTCCGCGGCGTGCCGGGCACCGAGCTGCCGGGCGTTACCCCGCTACCGCTGCTCCCGCCGAGCGACGGGGTGTCCAAGATCCCTCCCGGGGTGCCGAGGGCGTCGCGCTGCCGCCGCTGGATGTTCTCCTGCGCGCGTCGCATCTGCTCCGGGTCTCCGCTGTTCCTCGCCTCCAGCCACTCGAGCTTGTTCTTGAGCCTCGGGACGTGCGGGAAGTAATCGCGCGTGATGATGGCGTCCAGCCGCTCCGTCCACTCGTCTTCGTCGAGCACCTTCTGCTTCCGAGCCCTCTGCTGGGGTCGCGGCGCGGGCGGGGGCATCAGCGCGGCCGCGTCCCGGGGCACGCGCGTCGCCACCGCCGTTCTCCCAGTCCCGCCGTCGCCCGGCGGAGCCATGCCGACGTCCTCCCCGACCCGGGCCATCGCTCGTTGCCGATCGATCTACTATGGAATGGACGCCTGAACAATAATTTCTCCCTCTCGGACCTTGTCGGCGGTCTTGTCCCGGACGAGAGGAGCGCGAGAGACGACGGTTCGAGGCCCCCGCGCGCGAAATCACCTCCAAACCCTAAAACCGAACTCGTCGTTTCCGGTTTATTTCGCACGTATCCCGGACGTGTATGCGTTACGGTCTCGTTTCGCAGAAATAGAAATTCCAATTACGAAACCAACGACAATCATCGAGGATCTTCGCCCACGATTTACAGTCAGCTCTTCGTCAACCGAAAACGAGCGGGCCCGGGAGCGTTTGCGAGAAACTCGGGTTCCTGTGAGCCGCTATTTTCACGCGGAACTAAAAAGATGCCGAAAGACGGCGCGCCGTCCCTCTCAATCCCGCCGGTGCACGCTCGTGTCACCCTTACAACCCCAAAAAAAAACCAAAAAAAGAAACAAGGAAGATGTCCGCTCCCGCTGCTCCCGCCGCTCCTGCCGCGCCCGCCGCCGGCCTCTCCGCGACGAGCCTCTACTGCGGTGACCTCGACAGCAATTGCACCGAGGCGCAGCTCTACGAGCTCTTCTCCACCATCGGTCCGGTGGTGTCCATCCGCGTCTGCCGCGACCTCATCACCCGCCGTTCCCTCGGCTACGCCTACGTGAACTTCCAGCAGGGTGCTGATGCCGCGCGCGCCATCGACGTCCTCAACTTCAACGTCGTCAACGGCAAGCCCATTCGCATCATGTACTCCCAGCGCGACCCCGCGCTTCGCAAGTCCGGCGTCGGCAACATCTTCATCAAGAACCTCGACAAGGAGATCGACAACAAGGCTCTCTACGACACCTTCTCCCAGTTCGGCAACATCGTGTCCGCCAAGGTCGCCGCCGATGGCCAGGGAGTCTCCAAGGGCTACGGTTTCGTGCAGTTCGCCGAGCAGGAGGCTGCGCAGCAGGCCATCGACAAGGTGAACGGGATGCTCCTGAACGACAAGCAGGTGTACGTCGGCCCGTTCCAGCGCCGCGGCGAGCGCGGCGGCGGCCCGACCACGTTCAACAACGTGTACGTGAAGAACCTTCACGAGTCTGTCGACGAGGACAAGCTCAAGGAGGTGTTCGGTGCCGTCGGCAAGCTCACCTCCGTCGTCATCATGAAGGACGGGGAGGGCAAGTCCAAGGGCTTCGGCTTTGTCTGCTTCGAGGAATCCGAGGCTGCCTCCGAGGCGGTCGAGAAGCTCGACGGCTACGACAAGATTGAGGACAAGGCGTGGGTCGTCTGCCGCGCCCAGAAGAAGGCTGAGCGTGAGGCTGAGCTCAAGGCGAAGTTCGATGCCGAGCGCCGCGAGAGGCTCGAGAAGATGGCCGGCGCCAACCTCTACATCAAGAACCTCGAGGACACCGTCGACGACGCCAAGCTCCGCGAGCTCTTCGCCGAGTTCGGCACCATCACCAGCTGCCGCGTCATGCGCGACGCCTCCGGCGCCAGGTACGATACGAATTCAAATGCAACAATACCCGAGCAATGCGAGCGTCGGGAGCAGGGGGGCGCTTCACCGCGTCGCCGGCGCCCGCGCGCGCGCATTCCGACGCGACCTTGGCGGAAATTATCGCGGCATCGGCGCGCACGTCTTTTCGCGGGCGTTTTTTTTTCCCTTTAGGGTCCCACTTTGCTGACGCCCTCTCCTGCTCCTCTCCCTTTTGCCCAACAGCCGCGGCTCTGCGTTCGTCGCCTTTTCCTCCGCCGACGAGGCCACCCGCGCGGTGACCGAGATGAACGGCAAGATGGCGGGCACCAAGCCCCTCTACGTCGCCCTCGCGCAGCGCAAGGAGGACCGCCGCATGCGCCTCCAGGCTCAGTTTGCGCAGCGCGCCGTCGCCAGCGGCGGCATGCCCGGCATGCCCTACGGCATGCCCCCCCCGGGCGTGCCCGGTGCCATGTACTACGGCCAGCCTCCCCCCGGCGTCATGGGCCCTCCCCAGCCCCAGCCCGGCTTTGGCTTCCAGCCCATCATGCCCCCCGGCCCCGGCCGCCCCATGGGACCCGGCGGACCCATGCAGTACGCCAACATGCCCATGCCCCAGCGCGGCGGCATGCCCGGTCAGCGCGGTCGCGGCGGTCGCGGCGGTGCCCAGGGCGGTCGCGGCGCCCGCGGCCAGAACATGCGCGGTTTCAACCAGAACATGCCCCCCGCTCCCCCCGCGCCCAACTACCCCCCCGCTCCCGAGGCTCCCATGTCCGCCGTCGAGCAGCTCGCGGCGCAGCTCCCCAACGCGTCCGCGGATCAGCAGCGCATGCTCCTCGGCGAGGCCCTCTACCCCCTCGTCGACTCCATCGAGCCCGCCTCCTCCGCCAAGATCACCGGTATGCTCCTCGAGATGGATCAGTCCGAGGTGCTCCACCTCATCGAGGACTCCAAGGCTCTCTCCGACAAGGTCCAGGAGGCCGTCACCGTGCTCAAGGCTGCCGCCGCGGAGGACGCCTAAGCGTTCGATGCGGTGCATCGAGGCGTGCGCGAGGGCTATTCGTGAGGGCTCTCGCGGGAACTGGGAAACGGTCACTGGACGGAGACTTTGCCAGGCGTCGACGCGTCGCACCTATTACCGCGACCGGCGAAGGCTCCGACGGACCGCACGGGTTTGGGGTTTTGGGTTTTGGGTTTGGGAATGGGATTAGCACGGGTTAGCACAATTCTTCGGCCTCGGCGGGGTCTCGACCGGCTGACGAACCCCGGGGAGATCGGAAACACGCGAGACGATCTCCAGGGTGTTTGAAAGCCCCGCTCGGGCACACCCCGCCGTGGCCACCGCCGCGCGCCGCGGGCCGCTTGGCGTCGACGCCCGCGGCCCGCGGCATCATATTACGATCAACTAGGACTTTAGCGTCCTCTCTCCGTGGAGGCTGCCCGAGCTCGCGGCAGCTAGGAGCGGAGAGGAGGATTTCACATTGGCGCGCCGGGTGACGCCGCGCGTGGAGCATTTTTTGGAGTCTCCCACGCGCGCGCGCGATGGACGATGACACGAGGAGAGGGAGCAGTGCGATCGATCGCACCCTCCGAGGGGACGCCGCGCCTCCACTTCCCGAGTGGACGCCGCGCCTCCACTTCGGAGCGTCTCTCTGCGAACAAAACATTCCATCGACCGGCGTGCGAGTCGTCGGCTAGCGCCCTCAAGCGAGCGCGCCGACGACGCCGAACACACGCACTCTCGTTTCGCCGACTTGTCTCGGCGAACGCATTCCCTGTGGGGGAGAGGTGGGCGGGATCCTGTTGTGTGGGGATCGAAGACCGCCAGCTCCGGAGCAAGACCCGACGAGGTCGGGTCGTCTTCCGATCACAACGGACGGACGTTTTAGGTACATTTCCTGCAGTCTCTGTCTACTTTTTGAAAATACAAAAAACTTGAATATTCGCCGCCGCGTCTCCCTCTCTCCCTCTCCCTCTATCTAAGATCGTCCACTCCCGACGAGAGTATCTCCACCGCCGCGGCGACGTCTCCCCTCGCGTCGTACAGCGCCCGTCGCGCGTCCCCGGCGTTGAACCCCATCTCTGTCAGCGCCGCGAGACCGGCTGGGTCCGTCGCGGGCGAAGAAACCGACGAAACAGACTCGGACGAGAAAGACTCCGAAGCGACAGCCGCCGCCGTCGCCGCCGTCAACGCCGCCGTCACGGGCACCTCCATCGACTCCATCGGGCCCGCATCGTTCGTCTCGGACCGCGCGGACGACGATCGAGAGGCGGCGCCGTGCGGGGTTCGGGCCATGCGCGCGGCCGCCGCCGCCGCGGCGGATGCGGCGGGTGTCGAGCCGGGCCTCGAGTAATTCGGCTTTGGTCCCGCTCCCGCTCCCGTTCCACCCGCGCCGCCGCCTCCACCGCCGCCCGAGGGAGGCGCATCCATCGTCGCGAACGTACCCTCCACCGGGGGCGGCCGACGAGCGAACGTGGGCACCTGCCACCACCGCCTGGTGCCGTCGCCGTCGCCGCCGCGAAGAGGCGCGAAGAGGTGCGTCGGCAGCGAATCCGGCCTCCCCGCGCCCGGCACCGCGTCGGCGGCGGCTCCCCCCGCGATGAACGCGCCGTGCCTCACCGCCGCCGCCGCCCACGCGTGCTGCTCGATCCACGCCGTCGTGGACGGCCTGAGCAGCAGCGGGTTGAGGTGGCCGCGGACGTACGTGAGTCCCGCGAGGAGCCCGGAGAGGTGCCCGACGAACGACACCGAGGGCATGAGAACCTGCAGGAAGATGAGCAGCGAGAGGGGGTACCACTGCGACGGTACCGTGAAGAATCCGAAGATCGATCTCTGCGCGACCGACGACAGGTGGGTATCGACGACGATGACGCCGAAGATGACGCCGCTAAATCCGATGGCGCACTCGTGCATCGAGGGATACCCCAGCGTTCCGCCGATGAGTGCCAACCCGACGTGGAAGATCGACGCCAGCAGCGTGAAGAGCACGAGGATGTACGTGAACTGCACGGTACCGAGTAGCCGCTCCAGGGATGACGCCATTGGCACGAACGCCATCATGTTGAACGCGAGGTGCAGCACGCTGCCGTGAAAGAGCACCGAGGTGAACATCCTATAAACCTGCCCGTCCCTCAGCACCCAAGAGGGAGCCATGCAAATCTGGGCGAAGTCGTCGAAGCCGAGGAGCACGCCCGTGACGTACAGCGCGACGCACGTCACGAACACGCCGCGGGTACCGAGCGGCAGGGAACCATAGAAGTCGCGACCCCTCGTCTGTAACGACGATTCCTGCATCGCGAACCCCTTTTGGCCGCGCGAAGGGGAGTGCTCTGTACGCTGACAAAGTTAGGGCATGGAGCTGTGAAGCTGGGCAGTTTCACCTCTCGACGATTCACTTGCTACGGTTAACGCTACGCTATCGTGTGTCGCTTCGAGGTCATCAATGCATCGAGTAGTGACAACTCGCGGTGCACGGACGATTTCTCACCATCATTTCGAGCCCCTCTCAGTCTCGACGTTGTCTGCTCTATCAGCCGATCCAACGCAGGGTTAACTCCGCCGCGACGCTTCATCCTCAGTCTCAGTGCCCAAAGAGTCTTGGAGACGATGGCTTCAACCTTCTCGTGCTTCAACAGCACGTCCAGCAGGAGTTCGTCGGTTTCGTAACGCAAGGCTTCTCCGAGTTCCGCTCGAGCGAGTGAACCAGCCAGATGCGCGGCGGCGTCCGCGAATCGAACGGACCTCGTCGCGGACAGCTCCTTCCATTTTTCGAGTGCGGAGAGCATGGCGTCCGCTCCCTCGTGAACGTCGCCGCCGCCGCCGGAAAGATCACGCGCCGCCCGCGACGCGCGATGTGGGTGTTCGGCCGCCGCGCGCAACGCGGCGGCGGCGGCGCGACAGCGACGACCGCGCGACTCGTACCCGTCGCGACTCGTAGCCGCGGGTCTGAGAAGCAGCTCGCTCGCCGCCGCCCGGAGATGGCCCGCGCTCGCGCCGGTTCGCACGGCTCTCTCCGCCGTGATCTCGGCGACGTCCCTCATGATATCGGCGATGCTCAATCCCTCGGCGTCCCGCGATGACGATGATCCCTCGCCGCCCGGATCGCCCGCCCGGTGCATCGCGACGAGCCTTCGCGACGTTCCGTCGTCGCTCGTCTCGAACACCGCCGCTCCGCTCGTCCCCGGGGTTAACCGAGCGTCGTACCGCACCGTGAGACACTCGGCGCAATCGATCCCCGTGAGACGTCCGAGGTGGGTTCGAATCGCGTCGATCCCGTCGCGTCCGTGTTCCGCGGTGGTCCTGTGTCCGTGTTCCGCGGCCGGATGGCCGGCGACGTCCTCCGTTCCGGTGGATCGTCCGTTCGTCGTCGTCTGTTCGTCACGCGGACCCGCTCGGAGCCACGACGCGGGCGCGGCGACGATCTCGACCCGGCGGGTGCGTTCCGAAGTCGACTCCGGTGGAACAAACGTGGGAGGGTCGTAGGCGTCGAGCGCCGTCAGCGTCCGCGCGTCGATCGTGGCTGGGAGCTCGTGGATGGGGGCGATGACGTAGTCCATGCGGTTGACGTCGGGCGCGCGTCCCCGAGGCGGCTCGGGGCTGGACAGGCGCCAACCCTCCGACGGCGGGGGGCGCAGACGAAGGTGCGTGACCTTCCCTCCCACCTCGGCGGCGATTCTCACCCTCCGCGCGTTCTCGGGGCCGCCGATGACGTGGAGCGGGACGAGGATGCACGGCGCGCCCTTCAGGGTGGCGAGGATGCCGCACCCGACACCGGCGGGCGAAGAGATGGCGCACACGAGCGTCGGTTCGAGGCCCATCTCAGTTCTTAGGCACCCTCGCGGGGACGTCATTGTCGGAGGCCTTCTGGTCCTTGGCCCAGGGTCCAACCTTGCCCAGCGCCCTGTTCAGCAGATTATTCACGCCGCCTCCCTCGGACGCGCGGCGCATCCAGCGCGAGACCTCCTCGGGTTCCGACGGGACCCGACCCGTCGACGCGTTCCTCTCGTCTCCAGGGACGTCCGCGACGACGGACGCGCCTCCCTCGGCCGGGTCCTGGAAGCACCAAATGATGGTGGCGACTCCGAGACCGCCGACGACCCAGCTGGCGATGTCCGCGACTCGTTCAGCGCGACCTACTTGTCTCACTCTCATACGGCGTCGGGGAGCGTCCTGGTGCGCAGCGGCTGTGAGACGTTTGGATCTCGAACGTGCGCAACAGAAACATTGAGACGAGGTCCGGTCCGGTTGGTTGCAATTTCCTTATCCGAGAGCTTCGCGCGGCCAACCGGCCACTCCCTCGCGGCGTGGCTGAGTGCACCGGCCGTCCCAGCGCGGATCCTGCGAAGAGATCATGTCGATGACCACGATCTCCGCCTCGCTCGCGCCTCCATCGCGCGTCACCGCCGTCCACGGTTCCGCGTCATCCCGAACCACGTCGGCGCGATCCCCGATCTGCACGACGCCGTCCATCCGACGCGCGTCCGGGTCCAGCGCGAGGGCCGCGCGCGTCGCGGCCGGTAAGTTCCAGAAGATCGAGGTCTCATCCGAGGACGGTGCCGAGGACGGCGCCGAAGGTTCCGCCACCCCCGCGGCGCCCAAGCTAGAGATCGTCGGCCTCGCGAACGATGACGGCACCCAGAAGTTCGACGACGACGAGCTCCCCGACAACCTCTTCGACGCCGTCGCGACCGCCGCGACCGCCACGGAGCAGGCCATCTCCAACGGCAGTCTCGGCAACCTGGTGGAGCTGCGCATCCCTGAGCTGTGGGATCCCATCTCCGGCAACGTCATGGCCGAGGCTGGCGACCAGCTCAAGGTTTGGGAGATCACCCGCGAGTACGCCGCGCAGCTGTGCGAGCGCATGGGTCCCGACTCCAAGGTCAAGGCGGTGTTCCCCGACGCGGGATGCGCGGCGATGCTCAAGGCGAGGTGGCCCGACGCGCCGTTCGCGATCGCATCCGCTAACGACCGCCTGCTGTACCAGGACGGTGACGAGGTTCTCGTGTTTGCCGCGCCCGATCCCCCGTCGCTCGAGAAGGTGACGTCCACGACCAAGCTGGCAAACGAAAACGGCGCCGCGGTGGTGCTCGTTAACCCCAGGCTGGCGTCCGGCGACGCGGGCATCGGTCTCACCGTGCGACGCATGCGCGAGGACTTCCTCGGTAGGATGACCGTGGTGTATTGCCTGCAGCCGCTGCCTTGGTGCAACGGGAGCATCTTCAAGAGGTACCCCGGCCTGTGGCGGCTGTACCTGGAGGACGAGACCAGGCCCGGGCGGTTCAAGCTGGTGCAGGAGAGCGCCACGAGGCTCGCGGGCGACGATCTGGACGACGTGGTGATGTCCAAGCTCAGGCCCGAGGGCGAGGACGGGGAAGAGAAGGAGATGGGACCGGGGGAGATGGTGTTCAAGCTGGTGAGGGACGCGCAGAGGTTCATGAACTCCCTCCGATAGACGCCGACAACCGACGCTCGCATTTTTATCATATCCAATCGAAGCATACGCATCAATCCGTCTTCGACCTACTGTCAAACTAGCTACTGTCGTACCTCGCGAGCTGGCCCTGCAGGTTCTCGATCCTCGCCTTCAGCATCACCACCAAACCGTCGTCCTCATCCTCGGGAGCGGCCCACTCGTCACCGAGCCAACCGGGGGGCGCGTCGCCGCGAACCGCCGCGGTTGGTCGATGAACCGACGCTGAACCGGTTTGCATCCTCGCGGGCAACCACGGGTTAGAGGCGGTCGCCGCTAAATCCGCCACCGCAGCAGAGGTGGCGGCGGGGTGTCGCGTCGGCGAGTGCTCGAACGCATCCGCCGCCTTGGGCGACTCGGGGGGCGACTCCGGGGGCGGGCGCGGCGGTCGGGGAGGAACCTCCGCCGCGACCATCTCTATGGGCGACAGGGGCTTCCGCGGCAACGGGGGCTCCCGCGGCGGTTGGTACCTCTCCGCCTTCTGCTTCGGTAGCGGAGGCCTGTGCACCGGGGGTAGGCGCGCCGGTCGCCTGATGGATCCGGAGGAGGAGGAGGAGGAGGACGGGCCCGAGGAGGACGGGGGCGGTCTAGGGAGGGCGGCCGACTCGGGCGACCGCGCGGGCGACGGGGGCGGCGACGGTGCGTCTACAGCCGGCGACGGTGCCCCAGCCGGCGGCGACCTCGGCGGCTTGGCCGGCGCGGGCCGGGCCGGGGGTTTTGCCGACTGCGCGACGACGGCCGCGGTCGTCGGGAACACCATCAGAGGCGCGGACGCCGCGGGTCCGTCGCCGAAGAGCACGTCCCCGACGGTGTCCCCGAGCATGTCTCCGAGCATCATATCCCGACGCGACGCCGACGGGTGGTTCGCGCGAGGCGATCCCGCGGGCGTGTGCATCGAGCTGGACTCGGACGCGGAGTCGGGGACGTCCGCGCCGTCGTTCTGGACGTCCGCGCCGTCGTTCTGGACGTTCGCGCCGTCGTCCTCCGCGCCGCCGCCGAACTCGAGCGAACGCCGGGCCTTTCCCTTCGCGGGGCTCGACGCGGCTTGATGGGGCTCCGGGCTCCGAGCCGCCGCCGGGGGGGCGTCTTCTCGGCTCTTCGAAGGGGACGAGCGCTCAGCCGCGGGGGGCGCTCGGTTCCCCGCCCGTGCCGCGTCCTCGGCTGCGTCGTCGTCCTCCGCCTCGGCTCTGAGCGTCGCCGTCTCCGCCTCGGCTCTGAGCATCGCCGCCTCCGCCTCCTCGACGGACACCTTCGCCGCCGCCGCCGCCGCGATTTTCTCGATAGCCTCGCGGTCCAAGTCCGATCCCGCGTCGAGCGCCGCCACCGCCGCCGCCGCCCTCGCCGCGTGCGAAGCGTCCGCGCCCTTCGTCGCCGCCTCGAGTCTCCTTCGTCGTCTCCACTGCTCCAGGATGTCCACCCGCTCGACGTCATCGGCGATGAGGTGGGCGTAATCGTCCGACCGCCTCCACGCCTCCAGCGAGGACAGGCTGTCCTCTGTGCTCAACCCGACCTCCTCCCTGGCGCGCGCGAGCCTCCGCGTGAGTCTCATGCTGCTCTCGGATAGCTCCGAGAGCATCTCGTCGCTGGGATACGAGTCCTCGGATCTCCAACCTTCGGAGAAGCCCGATCGATCGAGCGACGGGGACTGGCCGAGCACCGGCGACGCCGCGAGCACGACGTCGCCGAGGCCGTCCCGAAGCGATCGATCCGGCGAAGGCGACGTGGCGCTCGGGTCGCGCCACCAAAATGGCGCGTCGTCGCCTCGGTCGCCGCCTTCGCCTCTCCCGCGCCCGTCCGCCCCGCCCGGCGAAGAAGCGCCATCTCCCCTGAACTTTTTGATGAACGAGCCGATCGCCGTTCGCGGCTTGTCGCCGGTCCTCTCCAGCGCCAGCTCCCTCTCCATTTCCGCGGCGAGCTCCACCAGCGCGATGTTGAAGCCCTCCTCGGTGGAGGATCGAACCGCCGCGTCGCTCCCTTCGCCCGGACCAGAGGACGTGGCGGAGGATGACGACGCCCTCCTCTCGTCGCGGGTCCTCCCGTGGGAGTCCTCCTCCTTCCTGCCCGACTCGGGCCGCTTCGTGCAGACCACCGGCGCGCGCCATCGAAGCGCACCGTTGCCGGTGTCCGACGCGTGGCCGCGGGGCCGCGCGTCCGACGCCAGGGGCATGGTCCACGCCGCGTTCGAACTCTGTGACACGCCCTTCAGTTTGAATATTTTTCCCGCAGTTCCCCAAAGCGCGTCAGGAAGTGAGAAGGAACCTCTAACAGCCAGGAGCTCCACACTCCAGTCCGCACGCATACGTCGTCGACGATGATGAGCAACCCGGTATCCGAGATCACCTCGGACCCAGCGCACTCCGAGGAGGAGCAGGAGGAGGAGGAGGAGTACGTGGGGATGACCAAGGAAGAGATGCACTTCGGCGTACACGAAGAACGCCGTGCAGTCATGAGAGTCATGTTCGCGTCCGTGTTTGACGACGGCGAGGAGATCAAGGACGACGTCAAACAAACCCTCGAAATGCTCGGAATCGATGAGGACGAAATGGCGGACCTTCAAGACATAGGCGATGCCATGATGGAAGATTTGGAGGCAGCGGAGAACGACGAAGAGATGGAGGCCATAATGTACGCGGCGGTTGACAAGTATCTGGGAATCGAGGACAACCCGTTGTTGGAGGCTGCGTACTAGATGTGCCCGGATACAGCGGTTGAGAGCGGCAAGCCTTGGAAGGCGATTTGTTGAGTTGCGCGTTGTTGATAAAGAATCGTTTGTTGTTGTATTATGAGCCCGTCACTGAACCTCCGTCTTTGCACGCTCCGCCATTCGCATCATGGTGTTCAAAGTTCCCGACTGATGCTTGCCCTTCAGCCCCTCCGCCTCTTCTCTCTGTTTGTCCCTCTTACCCGGCAACAAGTGCGGGACACACTCGGCAAGAACAAAATCCAGGTGAGGCTTGACGTGCCTGCGGAAGAACTCGTCGCCGCCAGCCTCCGTGACGCTCATCACCTCCGGCCTGGTCATCACGTAGTTCATCTCCGTCGGGTACTCCTCCTCCACGCACGCCGCCACGGACCCGTCACCGGTACCCTCGATGAGGTGACGCAGCACGTACGCGCACCTGTGCGCTCGAACCGCGCCCGCGCCGGTCACCTCGCCGTTACCCCGATGCTGCGCGTCAAGAACCAGGTTAACGAGCCGCGCGAACATCGCCGTCACCTTTGGACGAAACGCTCGCCTCGTCACCCTCGCCTTGACGACGTGCGCGGCGACGTGCTTGGGCGGCTGAGACACCTCATCCCCCGCGCCCATGAGGTGCGCGTGGTGGGTCAGGAGCGCGCACTCGTACAGGACGTCCACGACGAGGTCTATGACGCCCGTGGAGACCGCGTGCGCGGGCGCTCTGAGCCTGGTGGCGTCGGCGGTTTCCGCCGGCTCATCTGGCGGAAACGGCTCGTCGGAACCGCGGGCGTCATAGGCCGCCGTCGCGCGGTGCTTCTCGGGTTCGAACACGAAGCAGGCGTGGACGAGCGCCGCGAGGCTGTCGTACCGGCCGACGATGTCCGCTCGTTCGTGCGCGGCACCCTCGGCACCCGAGAGGGCGGCGCGGACCCACGCGAACAGCTGCACGGCGCGGTGCGCCGACGCGCCCTGCCGCGCCGCGTGCAAAAGCCTGTTCCAGTTTGCCATCGGCGAGCCCAGGTTGTTGCCCTTGCGCCTGGCGGCTACGAGCGAGGGCCTGGGGTAGGTCGCCTCCATCACCGATTTGGTCAGCCGGTTGACGGTGACGTCGAAGAGCGTCCTGGATCCCAGGGCGAGTTTGCGCATCTTCGGCACGCGCTTGAAATGCTCCGTCATCGCAGCCGCCGCGCACAGGTCGCCGCAGTCCAGCGGCGAGACGGACTCGATCGCGATGTTCAAACCCCGTTCCCCCATCTCCACGGGCGCCAGCATCATCAGTTCCAGGGTTCCGAACATCTCCCTCGCGTAGTTTGGCTCGCGCCGCGGGTCCCGGCCGCCCTCCTCCGCGCCCTTTGCAGCCTCGAGAGCGGCGCGGGCAACCTCCAGCGCGGGCGCGAGCGGCGCCGCGAGCATCAACCCGTTCCTCGCCCTCTCGAGCATGGGATTCGGGGGCGGGGGTACGATCAGTCGTCCCTCGTTCGGCTCATCCAGGGATTGGGTCGGGACGGCGGGCAGCGCCGGGGGCGCTTCGTAACTCAACGAACCGTCCTCGTCCCTTCTCACCCGACGCGTCTGCTCCGTCATCTGCGCCGCGACTTCGATGCCCGTCGCGCCGAACGTCCAGCTCTCCACGTCGTTCATGTTCGCGGCGTACGCGAGCAGCTCGCGCGGGAACACATCCGCGAGCGCCGACTGCACCCGACCCCACTCCGTCGTCGCGTCTCCCTCACCCCGTGCAGCCTGCGCCGTCGCCCTCAGCTCCTCCGCGTTGCGGACCGATATCCTGCCCTGGTTCCTCACCGTCGCGGACTCCAGCTGGTACTGCACCTGCGACCCGATCTCGTACGTCACGATGCTTATGTGCTCGTAGTCAAAGTCCGAGTCGGTGGTTTGGTCCTGCTGCGTCCACCTGAAGGCGGCGGGCGGAGGAGGGTCCGTAGACTCGGGGGGCGAGAACGCGGCGGCGGAAACCGCGGCGGCGACGTCGAAGGACAGCCCCGCCTTCTGGAGGGGTTTGGCGTCGGTGGGTTCGGGTGGCACCGCGGTCGTCGTCTCGGGCGCGGCGGACGGTTCCGCGGACTCCGTCACCGGCCCCGGCCCCGGCGCGGGGGGCGACAGGTTGGCCATCGCCTCCCAAAAATTGAAGTTTCTCGGCTCGGGCGAATGACCGAGCGGGGTGGACGTGGACGTGGACTCCACGACCGGCCCGGATCGACCCCACCCGCCGTACGACTGAGGCTTTGCCTCCTGGGTCTCGGGTAACGTTGGCGCCGGGGCGCCGCTCTTCTCTCCGATCCCCTCCTCGCCGGGCCCCTCCCCCGGGGAGGACCCAACCTCCTCCGCGACGAACTCCGACTTCTTCTTGCGCGTCAGCTTGAGCCTCTTCGCGAACTTGTTCGCCTTGTGTGTGCCGAAGATGTGGCTGTGGAAGAACTGCTTGCCTGGGTGTCCCTTGAGCTCCACGTTGTCGATCTCAGACAGAGGCACCGTAACAACCTCGTCGCGCTCCACGCCCTTCATCGGGCAAAAGTGCAGGTTCCGGGAGGTGATGGCGACGTAGATGTTCCCTTTCTTCAAGCCGCGTGTAAGGTTGCTGCCGGTGCGGCCCTCCACAAAGATGATCTCGTAGTGTCGGATGTCATCGTACTCGTCCGGGGTGAGCAACCGGCGCAGGATGTTCCCCTGGATCGGACGGGGGGGAAGCAACAAAACGTGAGCGTTTTTGTTGACCGAAAAGTGAGCATCGGCCAGCGGGTGCCAAGAAGCGGGGCAATGCGGCGCCTACCTCGGCATTGACGTACTTATGCGCCACGTTGACGCCTCTGAACATCGTCACGATCTCCTTCGCGCGGTTTCTTGTCCCGATACGCGTTCACTGGAGCGTGGAGGTGTGCGTGACACCCGCAGGAGGGCCACCTCGCGAAGTGCCAACGGCCGGATCTGGCAAAGCCAATCAGAAATCTATCTCGGCGGATACGCGAATGTGCCGAGTCGCGAGAAGTAGCCGCCTCACCACACCCGGGAGCACGGCTTTCGGCTCGATTTTGAGGCTCAGATCCGAGACGATGCCGACGATAGTCGTCGCGACGGGTGCCAGGTTCGCGCCCGTGGTCCGCGCGTCTTCTGGGGACCGGGCTTCCGTTGGATCCGGCGAAGCTGTCAAGGGGAAAAATTCGGCACCGATCGAGGGAGGAACATTCACCCCGAACCCGAAGACGGTCTGGAGGGGAGACGCCGGCCTTCGCTCGGGCCCCAAGCGCCAGATGAAGAACCCCGATGACTTCGGAGGGGACTACGACAAGATCAGGGAGGAGCTGATGACCCAGGGCTACCGGGGCTGGGCAGGCAACCTCAGCATATCAAACACGATAAACTGGCTCTCGGAGAACACGTTTGGCGCGGGAGGGACGTCCCTCGGCCGTGGCATCGACGCCGTGGCGGGTGCGTACCGCAAGTTCCTCGACGCGCTCCCGTACCGCCGCCAAGACGGCAGGCAGGCGAGGGCGCTCCCCAAGGGTCGGGCGGCGGAGGCGTACAAGCGATGGGAGGCGTTCAAGGCTGGGGAGTCCAAACCGGACGACGATGGCCCCATCGTGGGCGGCAGGCAGGGAATGCTGCGCGGAGAGCGAGATGTGTTCGAGTACTGGACCAAGGTGTCGGAGGCGGCCGAGGCGGCTAGAAAGGCGGGTAAGCGACAGAAGGCTGCGGGGCGGGTCGGTCTTTCCAACAAGCTCGGCGAGGGCAGGCTCGTGCTCGCCGAGGGTCAGCGAAGGGCGATATCCGCCGACGTCATGGGTCTGGTTCTATCGCTGCGTCGCGCCGCCGCCGCGCTGGAGCGGGGCGACGACGCCTCCGCGGGGTTCGCATCCGACGCGGCGTGCGTCGACGCGTCCGCGGAC
>Ga0181573_10002145_pt1 | contig 18550 bp, 16 predicted proteins | sample 101ome_25_FD_148643 | JGI IMG/M metagenome (GOLD analysis project Ga0181573, IMG submission 148643) | Coastal salt marsh microbial communities from the Groves Creek Marsh, Skidaway Island, Georgia - 101409BT metaG (spades assembly) | ecosystem: Environmental > Aquatic > Marine > Intertidal zone... | reverse complement strand
CGTAGTCACGGTAGGCATCCTCACGATACCGCTTCTCGATTTCGGCCATGATCGGCTCTTTCACTTCCTCAAAGGTGTACTCGCGCTCGGGCTCAATAGCTTCAAGTCGCATAATGTGAAACCCAAATCGGCTTTGTACGATCTCACTAATTTCGCCTACCTCGGTCAGGGTAAATGCGGTATCGCGGAATGTTTGATCGACGTTCTCATCTGCCAACGATATCGAGCGGCTGAGGCGTCCACCGCGCTGCTTACTTCCCGGATCCTGCGAAAACTCCAGCGCCAGATCGCTGAAACTTTCGCCATCGGCGATGCGCTGACGAATATCAGCTAACTTGGCGGTCTTTTCCGCCTCATCGCACCCTTCTGAACAGAGCAGCAGAATATGCGACAGGGATCTTTTTTCCGGCACGGTGGCGATCTCTGTTTTTGAAATCCGCCACCGCTCTTGCGCCAGCACCGCCAAGTCCGGGACTTTAAGCTGTCGCTGAAATCTCTTTTCGTCAAATTTTTTTGCCGCTGTTAATTGATCTGCCAGAAATTCAAAATAGATATCTGACGCTTCAGTAGATGCAACGCTGAGATTTCTTAGAATTCTATGAGCGACGACAGCGTTCGCTATCAACTCATAGCGCGCCGAGGGATCTTTCGATATCTGAGACCTTATTTGCGCCGGAGCGTTGTCATAAACATGCTTTATCAATCCAGCAGCTATTTCTATATCACCATCCGTCACCACTACTCTCTCTCCACTTGATGTCTGCGCTACAGCACTTTGAGGAATCGTGAGCAAGAGTGACAACGCTAAGGAGGAAAACAAAATCAGAGAATTCATTGGATTAAACATCTTTTAAAAGTGAGACAAAAAAAAACCGGCCCCAATGGGGCCGGTCGCTTATGACTTCTCTATCCGTCTTATCGTCGGCTAGATATAGTTGAGTGCTCGATGGCACGACCATAGTTCCCTGCCTGATCAGCGAACGAACGCTCCCAAGCGGCGAATCCGATAGCCATTGTATCATCGGGATTGGCAACGGGGTCAAAGCTACCCCATCCATCGGCATCCGTGTTCGGATCGATATCCGAGTCGTCCGCTTGCGCATCTGGGCTCCATTGCTGCGGCGCGCCATTGACGGGATCGATAGTGAGCTCTGCCCAACCACGATCACCGCCTTCCACCATGACGTTGACCATCAAACAAGGTCTTCTTCCTGGCTCTCAGCGGAGTCCAGCACATTACCATCATTGAAAGTGAGGACGTTAACTTCACGCTTGAGATAAGCAGCGACAGTCGGGTCACCTGCGTTACCACCCGGTGAAAAGCCCAAATCGGACTCGACCTCGGGGTCTTCTCCGTTCAACGGAGTCTCTTCACGATCCCACATCAGCAGACGAGAATTCTCACCGGTCAGCGCGTTGGACGTGTTCGAGGCAAGCAACAAAGGCAGCTCGTCTTCGTCAAGTGCAGTCGCAGTCGAGTATCCCGGCAGTGTAGTGGTCGCCTTACGACATGCAGTGCCAGCAGCAGCATATGCATCATAGGCTTCACAAATTGGGTTACTCATTACGTACTGACCTGGCAGTGTAACCACCCAGTCAGTAGCCACCGTACCCGAGTCGGTATCAAAAGCCGCCCAATCGTTGATCAAGGCATCAGCATCCAAGGCTTCGCGCAAGTCGTCAAACATTGCGTTACCGGGCAGGATGGTCGGGCTAGATCCAGATGGGAGAGCTGGGATCGATAAGGCAGTCAACAAATCATTCGAAACCGTGCCACCAGCGGCTCGAGCCGCTACTGACGATTCCCATGCGCCGTAAGCCAGGTTAGGAAGCTCGAAATTCAGCGGATCATACTGAAGCCTGCCTGCAGTACCAAAGTTAAGCGGCTGCTGGTTTGTCATCATAGGCGCGTCCGCAAAGTCGCGTACGTGCACTGCATTGTCACCAACTTCCAAACCACCGGATGAATCAGTGATCATCCAAGATACCTTGAGCGCATCCGCGTCAGTGTCACCGAAGATTGAAAGGTTGATTGCCTGAGCGCCAGCTGTTCCGCCGCCGAGAGCGGTGATGTAGCAAGCGTTACCGGTGCGTGCAGCTGCAGTGTGTGAACACACAGCGCTACTGGTAATGTTGGAGGTGTGGACACCGCGCACTTCATCATCACCCACGCCGGTCCCGGGAACGCGATAAAAATTCTCTCGAACGAGTGCGCACGAAAGAGGGACACCATCATCATGCTCAGCGAAGATAGAGATCGGGTTTGACATCGTCGCAGACGCCATACCAATGATCTCAACATAGCCTTCCTCTGCGCCTTCGGCGAAGGTAGTTGGCATTACCGCACCACCCTCAGGGAACTCTGGAACAGTACAGGTCGTGTCGTTAGTGGTAACAACCACACCGTCGCCACCATCGTTTGGACCAATGTTTGCAGTCCACTCGTCACGTGGTGACATTACGAGGTTGAAATCGAGTGCGTCCTTGGAATCGGCACCGCGGCGGAGACGTACTTTGACAACCTGTGTCACATCGGTTGTGTTGATGATGTGCATACCGGTGTTCTTGCCTTCCAGTACGGTGTAGTAAGGAATGATGGCGAGATCGCCAGCTTCATTCTTGGATACTTCGGTCGCAACGACGCCAGTAGCAACTGATGCTACCGCGGCGGCTACGCCATACTTTTGAAACTGCTTCATAGGAGACTCCTAAAGTCTGTTGTTTTCACGTTAACCCTAAGGTTTAAGTGCTAGCGCTACACTAGCTGCAGCCAGCTGTTAACGCACAGGTTTACGGATTCTCGGCGTACCACCACTCCCCATTCCCCCAAAGCCAGGCCTCGGTCAGGTTTGTTGGCGTTATGCCGATTGCCCGTGAAGCTGAAGACGTACTTTTGAGAGGCCTGGACATGACCCCGACCCTCACACTCGCTACAGCTGCACCGGAATCATAGGCAACCACTTTGACCCCTGTCAACCTGCGTTCCAGTGCGGAAAAGTACCTATTCCGGTACATCTCGTAGCTGAACACGTCGCGGTAGGCGGGGGAGAGATACTCATACGCGCAGGCGTAGTCGTTTCGCTCCAAACACCGCCATCGCTCCGTAACTCGCTGAATCAGGTAGTTTTTTTCTGATTCATCGAGCTCGCGTGGGGCCGAGCATGCTGCCAAGATCCCAAAAAACACCACCAAAAGTGGCGCTTTCCATAGTTTTAACGGCTCACCGCCGCTTTTATTCCGCAGAAAAGTCACAATTTTTACCAAGTTTATTCGTCGGGAATGTCGATTAATTCAAAGTTTCTGATCTGATCCCGCATTTCACTACTGACCTGGCGTACTTCCGCGTCGTTGTAGAGCGCCCGAGGGGTAATGATGATAAGAAGCTCGGTGCGATCCCGGGTTTGTTCAGTTGTCCCAAAAAGCGGCCCGATGATGGGCGCTTTGTGCAGCCAGGGCACGCCATCTTCCTGATTTGCCGCGTTTTCCTTAATCAACCCACCCAGAACGATGGAATCACCAGAGCGCACCGCCACCCGGCTCGCGATACTACGCTCTAGGAAGCGCCGGTTGCCAGTTACGTCAATCTGGCCCACGTCAGTTACTATTTGCTGCACATCCATGGTGACGAGGCCACCGGCATTAACCGATGGACGAACCATTAGCTGCACACCGGTATCCTTGTAACTGATATTTTGGATGCTGTTGCCACCATTGGTCACTGTGGAGCCGTTATTTACCGGGATCTGATCCCCCACCTGAATGCTGGCGACATTGTTATCAAGCACCATGACCGACGGGGTCGAGATCACGTTTACTAGAGATTCAGTTGATAGTGCCTGCAGCACTGCCTTGATATCGCCGGCACCGCCAGTCACGGTGTAACTAAAGCCATTGCCTAATATGGCGGCGGGACCATCAGGCCCGCCAAAATCAAACTCACCATCACTCACCACACCAACGCCGTTGTACTTTGAACCACCCAGCTGGCCGTTAAAGGTCCACTCGAGTCCATATTTCAATGAGTCATTGAGGGTAACCTCTACAATGCTCGCCTCAATCAGCACCTGCGTGGGTGGGGTATCAAGTTTCTCAAGGGCGCTCTTGATAGTTTTATATTGCATCCCCGTGGAGTAGATCATCAGAGAGTTATTCTCCTCGTCAGCGACGACGCGCACCTCAGAGCCCGGGTTGTCACTGCCGTCCTCGCTGAAGTTGAGCTGGGACACCGTGGTACCGCCACCGGTTCCGCCCCTGTTCATGCTCATGCCAGAATTCATGTTGGAGTTCAGGCCCGAAGATCTGCCGCCGCCCATGCCACCGCCGCCCATGGTGTTTCCACCAGTGCCGTTGTTGCCCATGCGGTTGTTGTTTCTGCCGCCACCGACTGATTCCCGGTTGAGACCTGGCGCGACATTACGGTTGTCCAGTGCACCACGCTGTCCGCCAGTGCCACCGCCGCTGTATATGCTATTCAAAAGCATCGCGAGTCGGCTCGCGGTAGTGTTCTGCACGGGGTAAACGTACAGGCGACGCTCCGCACCATTTTCGGGGGCCCTATCCAACCGCTCAATCCACGTTTCCATTCGATCCAGATAATGGGCCCGGGGGGTGATCACCATGACACTGTTCAGTCGAACAAAGGGCATCACTCTGACCACATCGGTAAGGCCTGCCTCGCCATCACCACCGGATGCTTCGGTGAGCAATTGATTGAGTGCCTGAACCAGCTCTTCAACGCCGCTGTATTGCAATGGGAATAGCCCCACTGACATACCTTCAAGCATATCCACATCAAAGGTATTGATAATCTCTAACCACCCAGCCAACTGTGCTTGAGTACCCGCGAGCATCAGCAGATTGCGTGCGTTGTCCACGCGAACGAAGGCTTTGTCCTCGGCCAAGGGTTTTAAGATTTCCGCCATGCCGCCAGCACTGATGTATTGAAGGGGGATAATCATGGTGGAGTAGCCCGCCGCTTTTTCATCGGCGCTCACCACCTGAGGTGACAGCTTGGTGGCCATATCGGAGCTACTTACAATGTAGCGACCATCCTTGCCCCGAATGAGCATGACCTTATTGGCTTTTAATAATGACTCGAGCACTGACAGTAGCTGGTCACGCTCAATTGGAGTGCGGGTGCGCAAGGTCACCTCACCGGGAATCGGCCCGTCGATTAAGTAGTCGACCCCAAGGACATCCGAGAGCACCGCGTGAGTCACTTCACTCAAAGGCGCATTTTCAAAACTCAAGGTGACCGCGTCACCCACAAAGCGAACAGGATCCGGCGCATCGGGCAGCTTAAATACCTGATCGGTGCCGCGAAAAGTAATCGCTTCAGCATCCGCCACTTCATCGGCTTCTATTTGATCGCCGGCAAGCTCTGTTGCTGAGGTAGAGAGGGGCACACTCGCATCGATCGCTTTATTGCCTTTTGAACCCGAGCTGGAGGACATACTGGCGCAGCCAGCAACGGAAATCGCAACCACCAGGGGCAACAATCGCAGCGGCGGCAACACGCGCAGCCGCTCAGCACGCATAAAATCGTCACTGGCTAATTCTTCTTTCATCGGGCTATCTCCGTTTGGGTCCATTTGGCCTCAATCTTTCTTGCTGCGGGATGAACTGCTGCCACCAAAACCCAGCCCGCCTACACGTTCTCTAAGCTGCGCAGCCCGTTGCTCAGGACCGCCCTCACTCTCAGCAGCTTGCTCGGTCTGGCCGTGCTCTGAATCGGAGCTGGAGGTCGTCGCTTTTTTTGGTGCTGCCACCACCCGCACCGACGGCGCCGTCAATTCAAGTGGCAGGCTCTGGGTGCGCCCGCCATTTTCCAGTGTCACTTCGCCATTGGCATAGGACACCATTTTCCAACCCTTGATGGAGCTGTTTGCGTTAATTCTGGTTAATTGACCGTCAACCGTAGCGATAACTCCAAGGGATTCCCCCTCCCCGTAAACACCGTGGAGCGTGACACCATCAAGCTTTTTCACTTGCACGGGCTTGGGCGTGGTCTCAATGAGTTCAAGGGGTCGCTTGTCGATAGCTCGCCGGCCCTCCCAGAAAAGAGGTCTGCTCACCAGTCGGTCCGAGCCCTCATCATCAAGAGCAGGTTCCAGCCCAAGGGCTCTAACCTTCAACGTATCTTCAGCAGGAAACACAGGCTTGGGCCCGCTACCAATCGCAGTTGCCAACCCACCCAGAGTCGCCCAAAGTAAAAACAAGAGACCAAGACCAACAGCGACCAGCTCGAGTCGGCGCAGGGCTTTTAAGGGGTTTTCCCTGACCTGATAGCGCGCCACAACTGCCCCTATCTTGCTCATTAGATTGCCCTCAGGGAAAGCAGCTGCATGGTCACGGTCAATGTCTGCTCTTCATCGTCTGCCTTGCGCCGTTTTCTATTGGGGAAGGCATCAAAAGATTCGATAAAAATGGCCGGTCTAAATCGGGCCAAATCTGCCAGGCTCTGATCCAACTGCTCGAGCTCGCCACGAGCAACCACCTTTACCGACACGTAGTCAAAGGTGTCGCGCTTGCGCACGGGCAGAACCTGACTGTTGGTTACCTCCATCCCCGATTGTCCCAGGATTCGTCGCGCCTCAGCCTGCAAGGATGCCGATACCGCCGCCGCATCTGAACTCTGAGGGTATATATGGTCGTTCATTACATTTTGAACCCCGGACAGGGCGTCACGGAGCGCGTCTTCTTTTTCTACCAGACCTTGCATGCGCGCGATACGCGGCTCAATAGTATCAATCTGGTCCTGATAGCCCGCGCGCACGGTCAGGGTTTTACCCAGAACCAATAAAAACAGATAGGCGGGTACCAGCAGCGATATGCCGACCAGAATCGCCGAGCGACGATGAGTTTTAATCCAGTGCCGCATTAACGATTCGCCTTCAGTTCAAGATCGAGAAAAAATTGCTCGACGTCAGTGTTTCCCACACGACTAATTGCCTGAGGCGCAGTGACCGATAAAAAGATTGGCTCATCAGTCAGTGCCTGTTGCAGTGTCGCGGCATCAGTAGCGCGTCCCCGCAAACGGATATTTCTTCCATTTTGGGTGTACTGCACGATGTAAGCGGAGTCGGGCAATAACTCGGTGAGTCGTGCGATCTCACGTTGAGGACTGGGCAGCTCGCGACGCAGTGTATTGAGCTCTATGATCGCCGTGTTCACTTCAGCCAGCTTATCACGCAGCGTCAGCGCCTCTCGGGCAGCAGCTCGGGTCTCTTCCTGCATACTGGTCAAGTTATTAAGGTCCCTTCCGGAGAGGAACGAGGACAAGCCCGCGATCGCCACCACCAAAATCATGGCTGCGGCGATAAAACCACCCGCCCAAAATAGGCGACGACGGTAATCCCCTTCACGGCGACCCTCGCCAAATCCACGAATCACCACCCAGTTGCCATCGCACTCCGCCCAAAGCTCTTTTGCGGTCGGGTCATGGATGCCATGAGTTTCATTAAGGTAGGCCATTGCCGCGCCCCGGGAGACAATTGCCAAGTCGACGCGCAGCTGATCGCCGTTCTCGGATCGGCTAATCCGCCAACCTGCCGCCGTGTCATCGGGTGCAAAAGGAGAACTGGCAGAAACTTCGAGCGTCAGCGCGGCGCCTAGATCTGCCTCTGCAATAGCGGGCAACTGAAGCGTGCGTGACAACACCAGCTCATCAGGGACAGCCACCGCCTCCAGCGCCACCGGATCGTGGTTAATTTCCCGACCCGCCTGATGGGTAGTTACACTCCCATCAGACTTGGTGAGTGACACCATGGAATCGAGTTGTCGCCGAATGGGTGAATCGTCGCCAAACAGCGCGTCCCGCCATGCAGCAAGCCACAGACGACCAACATCGCGCATATCAACGCCAAATACCTCAAATTGGTTGGTCGCCATTACCACTGGTTCCCTGCTACCAAGGGACGCGCTGCCTCACTCCTGACCACCTGCCAGGGCAAGGACGCCGTCCCGCCATCCTCAACTGCGACCCACCGGCGCCTCAACCAGGTTTGATCGCCGACCTCTACCAATGCATCGATTCGCAAGGTCTCCGCCGCGTGCTGCACGGGGCCTTCGAGCATCGAACCACCGCCATCCATCGCCGCTCCCAGTTGCCGCAAACGGGCCTCTATGGGCTGATTGTTTCCGGAGAAACCGCCCGCCAATTCCTCGATAACGATGTAATCCCTGACAGCGTCAAAAACCCCTCGGTCGACGCCCGGCACCCGCATCAAGTCCTCAAGACCATAAAACTGCTGGCCACGACGGCCCTGAACCCCGTCTCTGTATGCTATCACGGCCCTCGCGAGGCGATTCGGTGAGTAGCGCCAGCGCTCTTCATCACCCGCTTGGCTCCGCTGCGCGACCGAGAAAAGCGCTGTCAGCCCTTGTAGGTCTTCCGTGCTGATATTGACGAGCAAACCACCGGGAATCATCCGAATATCTACAATTTTCCCACCAATTTGGAAGTTTTGTTGCCTATTGGCACCTCGCTGGCCGCTTTCTTTCAGGCCAATTTGTTCTGCCAGCGCCAAATTAATGGCCCCGTCACCGGCCGCGGCCGCCTGAGCCTTGAAATAGTGCAATTGAGCAAGGCGAGTATCTATTCTGGCCTCTGACACAATCCCCGAGACCAACAGTGCCATACCCGCGATAAACCAGACCACGATGCCAAGAGCCACTCCTGATTGTCGCCCTCCCCCCAAACGAACCCCACTCTTCGCAACCTTTTGACAGCGATGTGCCCCTGTGGGCATCCCCAAATTCATTGCTGCACCTGCATAACCAGCTCGGGCCAAAACCTGCCGTTTGCCTTAATCACTAATTTGACGTGGCTCGGGGTCTCCCCCTCTACGTTTTCCTGAGTCCACTCGGTATCCGGCCCTTCCCGAGTCCAGACTTCAAACAGCTCGAGGTTATCCAGCACCTCACGACCGGGAGCCTGTTGCCAATCCCCGGGCTCGGTCTGGCCCTCAGGTTCCTGCCACTGCAACATCAATTTATCGTCAAGCTTCACAAGGCGAAGAAAATAACTGCCACCGTAAGCCTCGCCAAAGAGGATTTTGGCACGCCAGGCCAGGCGCCCTTCCTCTACCCGAAAGTACGCGACCGGTTTGCTCACGCCGTCATTGCCACCAAAACTCAAACCCTGACTTTGCCCACCATGGGCGCCTGCCACCGAATTTTCCAATGCGTCCCGCAGAAAGGCGCTGACACTGCGAAGTTCATCAGTGCGCGAGGTCATCTTGGTAATCGTTGTGGCGGTATTACCCAAGGTGCGAAACCCGGTCACCGTTGCCAACATCACCAGCGACATAATGGCCAGGGCAACAATGACCTCCACCAAGGTGAAACCCGCCCCACGCTGCATCATCGGGACTCCTCCCCAGCGATGCCCTCGACCACGGAATCCAGCTGGATTCGTCGGTCTTTCAGACCATCAGCCCAACTTACGACGACCTCTATTTCCTGCAGTGCGCCAGGCTCCAAACCCGATCGGCCTGTGCGGGCCGGTCGCGCGATCACCGACCACTTAAAACCTCCTTCGGTAATCCCTGATACGTCAAGACCCGAGGATGGTGCGGGCGAATGGTCGGCCAACAGCGAACGCCCAAGCTCCACCGCGTATGCGTAGCGCTCATCGGCGCGGACATTGCGAGTCGCACCCGAGGCCGCCGAATACAAGCTGCTTAGAGCAATACCCAGCACGGCAATCGCCACCATCATCTCCAGTAGCGACATGCCTCGGGAAAGCGCCGGCTTCGAATTAATCATCGTTGTCGCCAAAGTCGACTGTCACACGACCCACTAGCCAGTCCACGGCAATCGATACCGAATGACCGCCACCCCGGGTGATGTCGATGCCACCCCCGCTAGCGCCACCATCGGGGTAGAAGCGAATGATGCCCACGCCGTCTCGGTTCACTTCCTTTGCGGAGTGGGCGGCAAGCTCAACGTTGTCTGCAAATTCGGCCCGCTCATCACCAAAGGCAACGACGCCATCCGAAGGGGAGACAAGCACATCTCGGGATACGCCTTGGGCCACCGCCGCATAGCGCGCGGAGTTGAGAAGACCTATGGTTTCCCTGACCGCGGATCGATACTGCAAGGACTGATAAAAGCTAATCGACTGAGGCACAGCAATCGCCAGCACTAATCCCGCCACGGTGATTGCGGCGACGATTTCTACCAGTGTGAAGCCGCGCTGGGGTGAGCGCCTAATCCCAGTTATTGACGTCGGCGTCCTCACCATCACCACCCGGGGATCCGTTTAGGCCGTAACTGAAAATATCCATCTCGGCTTTTTCGCCCGGATACTTGTAATTGTATTCCCTGTTCCAGGGATCATTGGGCACCTTGCCGCCCTTCAGGTAGGGCCCATTCCACCCCGTCGCATTGCCGGGCTTGCTCACGAGAGCATCCAAGCCTTCACTGGTCGAAGGGAACCGGCCCACGTCAAGCTTGTACATCTCGAGGGCCTGCTCAAGATCCCGTATCTGAATCTTGGCTGTTTTACTCTTTGCACCACCCAACTGATTGAGTACCTGAGGACCCACCAGACTCACCAGCAAGCCAAGTATCGCCAGCACGACTAGCAGCTCCATCAGCGTAAAACCGCGTTGGCGGCGACGTCGTTGTAAATGCATTGTCTAGATCCTCACTGTTGGTTGTCTGAACTGCTGCTTACTGTGCCACTAAATGGCCAAATCATTAACGGAAAGAATGCCCATCAATATAGCGATAATGATGACCGCAATAATGGCACCCATGGTTAATATCAATACCGGCTCGAGCAGGGTAAGCAACCGTTTAATACCCGATGCCACATGGTCTTCAAACACCTTGGCCAACTCCAGCATCATCCCGTCAAGACTGCCTGACTCCTCGCCGACCCGAGTCATTTGAATAACCATCGGCGTGAACATGTCGGTTTCATCCAAAGCGACTGACATACGCTTTCCCGCCTTTACCGCAGGAGGCAGCACTCCGAGGCCCTCTTTTAAAGGCAAGTTGCCCACTGTATCTATCGCGATCTGAATTGCCTTTAGCAGAGAAACCCCATTACCGAGGAGCGTCCCTACCGTTCGGGCAAATTTCGCCATCTCGTATTCAAACGCGATGTTGCCGGCGATCGGTAACGACAGCAGGCGCTGGTCAAGGGCGGTCTTACCTGCCTCGGAAGAAGCCCAACGCTGAAATAACACGCCCAGTAGCACCGCAAAGATCGCGAGCAGCAACCCCCACGCTTTGATGAATTCCGCCGCCGCAATCACCCCTTTGGTCATCGTTGGCAAGGCGTCTCCCATGTCATTAAAAAGGGTCTCAAATTGCGGGACAACGAAGCCGAGCATGACCACGATCGACAGCACGGCCACAACTAACAAGATGGCTGGATAAATCATAGCCGAGACCACGGAATCCCGGGTCGCCTTGGCGCTCTCAAGGTGCTCAACCAGGCGATCGAGTACGGCCGAGAGCTGACCACTCGCCTCCCCCGCCCGCACCATGCTCAGATAAAAAGAGCCAAAGGTATCCTCGAAAGGTTGTAGCGCAATCGATAGGGCCTTACCGCCCTTGACCGATTTCAACAACTCACTCAGCACCGCGCGCATTCTCGGCTGGCCGTCCATATCGATGAGCACCTTCAAGGCGCGATCGAGGGGTAAGCCTGCACGAAGCAACACCGACAACTCGGTCGTCATAGACAACACTTCCTGGCGAGAGGGAGGCTTGCCCTCATCGTCGGCGCTGCCCTCCTGAATCTTTAACGGCGTTAAACCACGGGAGCGCAACAGTCGGGTTGCCACATCGAGTCCATCAGCCTCAATCACGCCCTGATGGGATTTGCCGTCGCGCCCGACGGCTTTGTAAGTAAAGGCTGGCATCAGGCGGTGGCCTGAGTCAAAGCATCGGATGCGCGCAGGGGTTTGGCGCCGGCGACTTCATCGTCTGCACTTTGATCCTGAGTCACCCGCATAACCTCTTCAATCGATGTCTCGCCCCGCACCACTTTACGCAAGCCATCTTCGTAAAGCGTGATCATGCCTTGACGACGCGCGGTGTTATGCAGGGTGGTCGCATCAGCTCCCTCCATGATGACTTTGTGCATGTCATCGTCGAGGGGGAAAAGTTCGTGAATCGCGGTTCGACCGATATATCCGGTGTGTCCGCAGAGGTCGCATCCGGTAGCTTGATACACCGTGCGCTGCCCTTCGGGCAGGAAACGTCCCAGGTTGTGTTGATGTATCGCCACGTCCGAGAGCTCGACCTCCTTCTTGCAGCTTGAACACAGCGTCCTTACTAGTCGCTGAGCAAGCACGCCATTTACAGAGGAGGTAATCAGGTAACGCTCAACACCCATATCCTCGAGCCGGGTAATCGCGCCCGCTGCGGTGTTAGTGTGCAAAGTCGATAACACCAGATGTCCTGTAAGCGCTGACTGGACGCCAATTTGCGCCGTTTCGGTATCGCGCATTTCGCCAATCATGATGATGTCGGGATCCTGACGGAGAATCGAGCGCAGGGCGCGCGCGAAAGTAAGCTCTATCTGGGCCTGTACCTGAATCTGGTTGACCCCCTGCAATTGATATTCGACAGGGTCTTCGACAGTAATGATTTTGAGACGCTCTGAATCCAGCGATGCGAGTGAGGCATAAAGCGTGGTGGTTTTACCCGAGCCCGTAGGCCCCGTGACTAGTAACACACCGTGTGGACGAGCCAACAACGCCTGATAGCGCGCAAGAGTATCCGCAGAGAAACCCATGTCGGGCAGACTCAAGCGAATACTTTCCCGATCGAGCACACGCATCACAATGCTCTCGCCGTGTACCGTAGGAATCGTCGACACCCGCAGATCGAGTTCGTGCCCTTTTACCCGAGTCATGATGCGCCCATCCTGGGGCAAGCGCCTCTCGGCAATGTTCATGCCTGACAACAACTTGATACGCGAGGCGATCGCAGGCGCCAGGTTTGCAGAGGGCGGATCGGGCTGATCCTGAAGTACACCATCCACTCGGTAGCGCAGCTGCAACCCATCGTCGAAGGGTTCAATATGTATATCCGAGGCGGACATATCCACCGCCCGATGAATAATCTGGTTAACGAGGCGGATGACCGGCGCCTCCGAAGCAAGGTCTTTAAGATGCTCGATGAACTCATCATCGCTTTGCCCGGAGAAACGATCACCGAATTCATCCTCTTCCTCTTCGCTACTGCCCCCCGCTCGCGCTTCCAAGGCCTTAGCGATATCGGTCTCCAGACCGAAGACCACCTTCACGGGCCGACTCATGGCCATCCCGAGCGCTTTAATCAGGAAAGGTTCCTGCGGCATTGTGGCGGCAAAGGTGACCTCAGCATCGGTGCGGGACACCGGCACCACATGGTTGGAGAACAAAAAATCCGGCGACACTTCGGGGACTTCAATGGGTTCTTCCGGATAATCGGCAGCTAAAAGCAGTGGAATGTCGAGCTGCTGTGATAACGCCTGCGTCATATCGAGCTCGGAGACGAGACCCAGCTTGACCAGCACCTGACCAATGCGCTCACCCATCTCGCGCTGGGCCAGCATGGCCCGCTCGATGTCGCGCTCGGACACTTTGCCCGATTCAATCAGTATTTCGCCGATTTTCTTCATCAATTTCCCGAGATAGCGCCCCAAATGAGGTGCCCTCCCCTTATTGTGCCGGTAACTATTGACGATTCACACCGCCACCCCTATCCGAGTCGGGGAATAATACCAGTCTGAAAACCGCCGGGCAGGTGGTCTCAGACGTCGGGAAACTGGTAATCCGCGAACATATCCCGCAGTGCCGTCTTCTGGATCTTGCCGGTCGCGGTATGGGGCATATCTTCGATGAACTGAACATCATCAGGGATCCACCACTTGGCGATCTTGCCATCGAGAAAGCTCTTGAGCTCATGGGGCGTGAGGTCCGCGCCCACATCGTTGCGTACGACGATTAGTAGAGGCCGTTCGCCCCACTTGGGATGAATTCGGCCAATCACCGCAGCCTCGGCGACCTTGTCATGGCCCGTCGCGCAATTTTCAACTTCTATCGAGGAAATCCACTCGCCACCGGATTTGATCACGTCTTTGGTTCGATCGGTAATCGACACGTAACCCTCCGGGCTGATGGTCGCGACATCGCCAGTCTCAAACCAGCCTGGCTCCGCATGGGCATCGGACCCCTCCAACTTGTAGTAGCTGGAACAAATCCAGGGGCCTCTTACCTTAAGCGCACCAAAGGCCTCGCCGTCCCAGGGCAGCTCCTTGTTGTCGTCGTCGGTGATTTTGACTTCAACTCCCCAGATCGGCGTGCCGACAGTAGTTCTAAGCTTTCTGAAGTCGTCCTGACTGTACAGCTCTCGGTGAGATCCTGAGGCGTTACCAGTCCCCAACGGACTCATCTCGGTCATCCCCCAGGCGTGGCGGGTGTCGACCCCGTAGGTATCAAACTCTTCCATGACCGAAAGCGGACACGCCGAGCCGCCCACAACCACCTGCTTTAGGGTTTCGACCCGCTGACCAGAGCTCTTCAGATGCGCGAGCAAGTTCAGCCACACCGTGGGAACACCCGCGGACATGGTGACACCTTCTTCATTAATGAGGGCCGCAAGGGTTTCACCATCGCCCATCTTGTTGCCGGGCATCACCAGCTTCGCCCCTGCGACTGGACAGGCGTAGGGATTACCCCAGGCATTTACATGGAACATCGGAACGATCGGCAGCACCACATCGCCCGCTGACATTCCCAATGCGTCGGGCATCAGAGTCGCGTAAGTGTGCAATACCGTAGAGCGATGGCTGTACATCACACCTTTTGGATTACCGGTGGTGCCCGAGGTGTAACAAAGCGCACAAGCATCACGTTCATCGAGCTCGGGCCATTCGAAGGTCTCAGGCTGGCCCGCCATCAACTCCTCATAGCAATGCACGTTGTCGAGGGCGGTCTCGGGCATATGCTCGGAAGTGGTCATCACCACCCAGCCTTTAACATTCGGACACTCTTTGGCTACCTGTTCAATCAAAGGCATAAAATCGGGGTCGGTAAACACATACTGGTCATCCGCGTGATTGATGATGTAAACAATCTGCTCGGGAAACAGCCGCGGATTGATCGTGTGACAGACATAGCCTGAGCAAGCCGCTGCGTAATAGGTTTCCAGATGCCGGTAGTCGTTCCAGGCCAGGGTCGCAATTCGAACGCTGCGCTCAAGACCCCACGCCGAAATCGCGTTTGCCAGCTGCCGACTGCGCTTGAACGCATCACGATACGTGTAGCGATGACGAGGATTATCCCGAGTCACTGATACGATCTCTTTGTGACCGTGAACATTCTCCGCGTGGTGAATGATCGACGTGATCGTTAGTGGAATATCCATCATCAAGCCCTGCATGGGGGTCTCCTCTTATCGTTTGAGTTCTTAAATTTTTTGCACTATTTGCCTGAAGCCTGCGTCCGACGTCACTACTGGCATTGCGGCCAGACTATCTTTGGCTAACTGCAATATCGTTGCCTGTTAAAACATCGTCGAACCGCACCCTGAGGTACTGTAAACCAACCAGCAACCGGCCCGACATCCTGCTTCAAACCGAGGATAAACGCCAGCGCCCCGCCTCTTCCACCGCCTTTTGCTCCTCATCAAGTTTAATCAGATGGGCAAGCATCGACAGTTTGGCCCATTCGTGCAGCGCCGGGTCAACATCGTTGTACACAACAACCACTAACTCATCGAGAGTGGCAGGGCCTGTTTCCTTAAGACCCGCAATCACTTTGGCCTCGCGCATCAAGCGATGCCGGACCAGTTTTTCTACCTCGGCACGACAATCGGGAATGATCTCGCCGTGGCCCGGGGCAATCGCAGTGACCGGGAAATCGAGTAACCGCTCGAGCGATGCAATGTAGGCTTTCATATTGCCGCCCGGGGGCACAATGACGACGGTGGATCCATTCATGATGTGATCGCCGGCAAAAACCAACCCTTCCTCTTCGAGTAAAAAACAAAAATGATTATCCACGTGGCCGGGAGTGGCGATGGCACGCAGTTGCCAATCATTGCCAACAATGCGCTCACCATCGATGAGCTGCTGCTCGGGGATAAAGGAGGTGTCTTGATGCTGATCGTCTTCGGTAACAGCACCAATCATCGGAACGCCGAGTTCTCTGGCAATGATGGAAGCCGCAGGGGAGTGATCGGGATGGGTGTGAGTACACACGACGCGGGTAATCTTGCCAGCACCCGCCTCGAGGATGCGGTCAATATGGTCGGGGATAGCAGGACCCGCGTCGACAACCGCGACATCATCGGTCCCGATCAGATACGTATTGGTGCCAGCCCCGGTCATGGGGCCGGGGTTGGGTGCCACAAATCGCCGCACCCGCGTAGACAGCTGCTCAACAACCCCCGCTTGCATCGTTATCAACCAACCAGTTGCGTGATAGGCACCACCGGGTCAACATCCGCATCGTAATCGACGCCCTCGACCTCAAACCCAAACAGCTGCAAAAACTCTCGTCGGTACCCGTCAAAATCCGAGAGGTCTTTGAGGTTATCCGTGTCAATCTGCTCCCAGATGGCGGCGACCTCGGCCTGAACCTCGGGGTCGAGCTCGAGATTGTCGGCGCGTAGTCGGCCTTCCTCATCCACACCTCGAGTATCCCCATAGAGCGACTCCCGGAACAGACGATTAACCTGCTCGATGCAGCCCTCGTGCACGCCCCGAGCCTTCATCACTTTAAAGAGGATAGCGAGGTAAATCGGCATCGCAGGGATAGCGGCAGAAGCCTGTGTCACCACCGCCTTGAGCACTGATACCCGTGCATCACCGCCCTGCTCCGCCAGCAGCGCACGAATATCCACAACCCGCTTGTCGAGATCCTGCTTGGCAGCGCCGATAGTGCCATGCCAATAGATATCCCAGGTGATCTTCTCGCCAATGTAGGTGTAGGCAGTGGTCTTAGCTCCCTCGGCAAGCACCCCCGCCGCAGCGAGGGCTTCGATCCACATCTGCCAGTCCTCACCCCCCATGACCGCAACGGTGTTATCAATCTCCTCTTGCGTCGCGGCCTCCAGGTGGTACTCCTGAATTTCCTCCTTATCTGTGTTCACCCCTTTCTGTGTGGTGTCCGAACCGATTGGCTTCAAGGTGGAGCTGTGAACAACACCGGTCGTCGGATGGGTGCGTCGCGGCGCCGCAAGGCTGTAGACCACCAGATCAATTTGACCGAGATCCGCTTTGATCAGGTCAATAACCTGAGCTTTCATCTCGTCGGAGAAGGCATCGCCGTTGAGACTTTTGGCATAAACACCCGCAGCCTCGGCCTGCTCGTGAAACGCCGCCGCGTTGTACCAGCCAGCAGTACCGGGTTTTCTCTCACTGCCCTCCTTCTCAAAGAAAACGCCAATGGTCGCCGCTTCACAACCAAAGGCCGCCGTAATTCTGGAGGCGAGTCCGTAGCCTGTCGACGCACCCAGCACCAGCACGCGTTTAGGTCCATTACTGATAGGACCCCCTGACCGCACGTGAGCTATTTGGCGGCGAACGTTCTCTCGACACCCCTCAGGGTGCGTGGTCGTACAGAGAAAACCGCGAACGCGAGGCTTAATTACCATGTGTATCCACCTTTTCTTGTGTCATGGACAACGGCGAGTCTACCACGCGAGTGGCGCTCTCTTAGGACTCATCCCACACCAACGAGAGTCCGAACTGAGACGCAACCCGGACTCTGTCTTCCTCGGTATCGATATCAGCGATATAAGCAGGATTCTGCGACTCCCAGTGCTCAAGACCAGGGGAATCGGTCCCACGCCATCGGCCACTTCCGTAGGGTCCCAGCCCTGCCAAAATAGAGGGAACAATATCGCTACTGATGACGACCGGATTGCCGGGCTGACCGCCCACCATAGGCCCCAGAATAGTGGTGGACGCGTCTCTGAACGACCACGCATCAAGGAGTGCCCCATAGGCTGCCTCGTCGAGCAAGGGCATATCCAGTGGGCTCACCAACACGCCACCGGTCGTTTCAGGCAGTGCACCAAGGCCTAGGCGAAGGGAAGAAGACTGGGAGTGTTCCTCCAATGGTTGGTAAACGGAGATGACGCCCTGCTCATCAGCGAGTGCCTCACTGATTGCCTCGGCGTGATGCCCTAGAACGACAATGATCGGTGTAATGCCAAGCCCCTTGAGAACACGAAGTTGTCTGTGAAGTAGCAAGTCGCCATCCACGCGCAGAAGGCTCTTCGGCCGGCTGCCAATGCGCCGACCTTTACCTGCCGCCAACAACACTGCTCCGCCCACGGTCATGACTTCTTTCCTATCAGGTCAAGCCCGTTTTCCATATTAAGACCCAGTTGACAACAGGTGACCGCGCTTGACCAATTCTCGTGAAGGAGGGCGTGCCACCCACCCCTATCATGAACAAGCTTGCAATAATCGTCATTGCCAATCTAAGTTACTGCCAACCAGGCCAGTTACAACAGAGCGCGACGGATATCCGATAACAGTGCGACAAGCTCGGTCAGGAATCGACCCGCATCACCGCCATTGATCACCCGA
>Ga0181573_10002139_pt1 | contig 18577 bp, 14 predicted proteins | sample 101ome_25_FD_148643 | JGI IMG/M metagenome (GOLD analysis project Ga0181573, IMG submission 148643) | Coastal salt marsh microbial communities from the Groves Creek Marsh, Skidaway Island, Georgia - 101409BT metaG (spades assembly) | ecosystem: Environmental > Aquatic > Marine > Intertidal zone... | reverse complement strand
TGGAGCGATTGCCAGGAACGGTCGGGTGAATCGGCCGGGGCCTAGCCCCCGGTTTCCGCCGCCCCTTCCGACGCTGTCCGTCTCAACAGCAACGCCCTCTTGACTGCGCCCGAAACGGATTGGCGGGCGTCGTCGAAGAAGGTGTAGAAGACTGGAATCACCAACAGTGTGAGCAACGTGGCCGTGGTCATGCCGCCGATGAGGGTCAGCCCAAAACTCTTGTAGCTCATCCCGATGGCGCTGGGTTCGCTGACCGTCAGGGGCAGCATGCCGATGATGGTGGTCAGCGCCGTCATGAGAATCGGCCGGAAGCGCCGGTCGGCGGCCTGCAACAACGCTTCGCTCCGCGCCATGCCCTCGCGGCGCAACCGTGTCACATAATCGATCAGCACGATGCCGTTGTTCACCACCACGCCGATGAGGAGAATGATCCCGACCACCCCGAGCATGTCCATGTCCTTCTCGGTGAGGTAGTGGATCCAGGCAACGCCGACGCTGGCGAGGGGGATGGTGAGAATGATGGACAAGGGCAGGATGAAACTCTCGAACAGAAATCCCATCAACAGGTAGATGAAGACCACCGACATGACGCCGGCAAACTGCATGCTGGCCAGGTCCTCGTTGTTGAAGCCCTGGTTCGTCTGGCCGAAGCGCACGCCTTCGGGCAGGTCAATCAGTTGTTGCAGCAGGGCGAGCTGCGCGCGGGTTTCCGCCATCTTCTCCTTCTCCTGTTTCTCCAGCTCGAAGGTCATGTGGTGCGTGACCCGGCGGTTGCGTCGATTGATGGCGCGCGGGGTCTTCAGCATCTTGGGATCGGTCAGCGCCGACAGGGGCAGGACGGCGCCGCCTTCGGTGGGCACGAGGAAATTCTCCAGGTCGTTCAGGGTCTCACGGTCCGATTCCTGGTAGCGCACGCGCACCGGGATGAGTTTCCCGTTCTCATTGTATCGCGGCAACACGCTGCCGCGGAGCGCGTAGCCGACCACGCCGGCGATGACGTTCGGATTGACCCCGCTTGCCGTGGCGCGATCACGGTCGATCACCAGGGCCAGTTCGCTGGGAGCCTCCTCCTCGCCGGCGCGCATGCCGATGACGCCGCGGACAGATTCGAAGATCGGCTCCAACTGTTCGGCGACATCCGCGAGCAGCACGGCGTCGTCGCCTTCCAACTGCACGCCGAACACCTCCTCGCCCTTGGCCTCATTGACCCGGTCCTCCGCCGCGTAATACAGCCGGACGCCGGCGCGTTTCGGCAGGGCCTTGTAGATCTTTGAGCCGATCTCCTTGGCCGTCAGTTCGCGCTCCACATCCTTGTCCAGCCAGGCTTCCAACGCCCCGCCCCGGGTCCCGTGCTGGATGAAATAGCCCTTGAGGCCGAACTCTTCCTTGCGCTTCGCCACCACGGCCTCGGCTTCGCGGAAGTAGTCGTAGATCTCCTCGAAGGTGAATTCCTTGGACATCTGGATGCTGATGCGGAAGTTCAGCTGATCCTCCTCCTGTGTCGGCTGCAGCTTCACCTCCTTCCAGGCAATCTGGATTGTCACGGCGAAGACCGCGATCAACAACCCCACCAGATCCAGCCGTCGTTTCAGGAAGAACGCCAGCGCATGGTTGTAGAGCCACTGCAGTCTGCCGAAGGTGAGATTGTAGAGGATGGCCATCCAGCCAAGGAAGCGGCGGTAGGGGTTGGGCCTGGATTTCGCCGCTCCCGGGACGCCGCGCTTTCCGGGAAAAGTGAGGTGGACGCTGAGGGGAATGAACACCAACGCCACGATCAACGACGCCATCAACGAAACGCAGATCGGGATCGAGAGCCGCAGCATGAAGAACTTGCCCTCGCCCTCGACCAGGGACATGGGCAGGAACACGGCCACCGTCGTCAACGTCGCCAAGGTGATGGCCAGGGCGATCTCGGCCGCGCCGCGAATGCAGGCCTCGCGTCGGGGCAGTCCCGCATCGCGCAGGCGCAGGATGTTCTCGGCGACGACCACGGAATTGTCCACCAGCAGGCCGACGCAGATCACGAGGCCCAGAATCGTGAGGATGTTCAGGGTCTCGCCGGAGAAGAACATCACGGCCAGGGCCACCAGCAGGCAGAGCGGAATCGACAGCGCGATGATGACGGTCAGCCGCGTCTGCCTCAGAAACACGAACAACACCGCGGCCGCCAGCAACCCCCCGAGGCGCCCGCTCTTGATCAGGTTGTTCAACGAATCTTCGATCACCATGCCCTGGTCGAAGAAGGGCTCCATATCGACGGAGGCGAGCCGTGGATTCTCCTTCATCTCCTCCAGCACATCGCGCACCTTGCGGCAGAGGTCGACGGTGTTGGCGTCGCCCTCCTTCTTCACCATCACCGCAAAGGCGGGCTTGCTGTTGACCCGGACCGCGAACTTCTTCTCGGGCGCCGCGTAGCTGATCGTCGCGACATCCTTCAGCTTCGCCGTGGGCGTCAACTGCCGGTTCTCCAACTGCTCCACCGACTTGTAGGTCGCCACCGAACGCAGCAGGAACTTTTTCCCGGAGTCGCGCACCGTGCCGGACGCCATGGTGAAGTTGTCGCCGCCCAGGTCCTGCGCCAGTTGGTAGATGTTCAGCTTGTGCGCCTCGGCGAGTCCCTTGTCGATCTCAATCAGGATCTCCTTCTCCAGCAATCCTTGGGCATTCACGGAGGCCACGCCGTCGAGCCGCGACAACGGCAGCACGACCTCCTTCTGGATGAGGTTGTAGACGTCGCGCAATCCCGGGTCCACCACCACGCCGATCATCATCAACGGAATCGCCGACAGGTCCTCCTTGTAGATGAAGGTGCGTTCGACATCCTCCGGAAACAACAGCCGCGCCCGCTCCATGCGATCGCGCACCTCGCGATAGGCGACATCCATGTCCGTGCCGGACTTGAAGCGCAGGTAGGCCCCCGCGCCGCCGGTGCGGGTCCAGGAATTCAGGTTGTCGATGCCCGGAACCGTGCTGAGTTCCTCCTCCAGCGGCAGCGTGATCTTCTCCATCACCGCCTGCGCCGGAGCGCCCTGCCAGGGCACATTGACGTGCAGCGAAGGCGATTCAAACCCGCGCGGAAAAGTCTCCAGGGGGATGCCCAACGACGCGATGATCCCGACCACGATGATGGTCATCAACAACACCAACACCGTGATCCGCCGCTCCAAAGAGAAGCGGGTCAGGGAACCGGTGAGGTTCTCGCGATCCACGGTTCGGTTGTTGTCGGAAGCGCTCATCGAGAATCTCCAAATCCCAATCTCCAAGCTCCAAAAAAGCTCCAAATCCCAATCTCCAAACTGCCGTGGTCGATTCGTGGCTCATCCTGACGGTTCAAATACTCTCCCCGGATCAGGAAGGATTTGCCGGGCGCTGGGCAACGTCGGGGTCCCCGAAAACAGGCGGCGGATTCGGCGAGCCCAAGGAGGATCGACATTCCCGGTTGCGACCGACTCCCGATTGAGTCTTGGAGCTTGGAGCTTCTTTGGAATTTGGAGCTTGGAGCTTGGGATTTCATATCCTCAATCCTCCTCTTCCCCGGTCGCGCTCGTCCTCACCACCTTCATCCGCAGACTCTCCAACAGGAAATAGATCGTCGGAATGATCAGCAGCGTCAGGAATGTCGAGGTGATCAGGCCGCAGATGACGGCGATGGCCATGGGGGTGCGGATCTCCGCGCCGTCGCCCAGCCCCATGGCCATGGGCAGGAGCCCCAGGACGGTTGTCGCGGTCGTGATAAGGATCGGGCGCAGGCGCACGGAGCCCGCGTCCACAATGGCTTCGCGCAACCCCGCCCCGCGGCGTTGGAGGATGTTCACATAGTCCACCAACACGATCGCGTTGTTCACCACGATGCCGGCCAGCATGATCATGCCGAGGAACACGACGATCGAGAGGCTGATGCCCAGCGCCTTCAGGCCAAGGACCGTCCCGAAGAACGCCAGCGGGATCGTGAACATGATCACCAGCGGCTGCATCAACGATTCGAACTGCGCCGCCATGATCACGTAGACCAGGAACAGGCTGAGCCCCAGCGCCAGGTAGAGGCTTCCCTCGCTGCGCTCCCACTCCTCATTCTGGCCGGTGATGAACCAGGTCATGTCCGTCGGCCATTCGATGCCGGAATCCAGGGCCTGTTCAATGGCCTTCACGGCGGAGCCAAGCGAGGCCTCGCCCAGATTGGCCTCGACCAACGCGACGCGTTTGCCGTCGATCCGCCGCACCTCGCTGGGGCCTTCGCCCACGGTCAATTCGGCGACCGAACTCAGCGGAATGTCGCGCTCCCCGCCCGGATTGACAATCAGCCGCCCAATGTCCTCAACCCGCGAGCGATTCCGCTCCTCCAGCCGCACGACGACGGGGATGCGGCGGTCCTTGAGATTGAAGCGCGTCGCTTCGGCGCCCTTGACCATGTCCCGCACCTGCCGGGCGACCGCGCCGATGTTCAGGCCGAAGCGGGCGATCTGGTCGCGTTTGTATTCGATCTGCACCTCGGGCGCGCCGCTGCGCAGCGAGGGTTCCACATCGGCCAACTCGGGAAGTCGTGAAAGGATCTCCGTCGCCCGGTCCGCCGTGGCTTTCAAACGGTCGAGCTCGTCGCCATGGATCTCCACGACGATCGGCCGATGCGAGCTGAACAGCACCGGCCGCACAACGCGCACATCCAGATCCGGCACGGGCGCGAAGTATTCGCGCAGTCGGCTCATGACCCGCTTCTCCACCGCCACCGGGTCCCCGCCATCATCGAGCAGGATCTTGAAGCGGGCGGAATGCTCGCCTTCGTCGGAACGCTGCATGTTCGCGACGTCGTAGCCGAAGGTGGCCAGCACGGCCTTGATGTCCTGTCTGTCCGCCAGAATCGCCTTCTCCACCGCGCCCAGCGTCGCCTCGGTTTCCTCCAACGGCGTGCCGACCGGCAGGTCCACTTCGAAGGTGAACTCCCCCTGGTGGACCTCGGGCAACAGCTCGGAATCCAGCTGCTTCGCCGTGTTCCACGTGGCGACAAAGCAGAGCGCCCCCACGAGCAGCACGGGCAGCGGATGCTTCAGGGACCACTGGATCGAGAGCGGATACGCCCAACGCATCGCTCCGAGAAGGCCGTTCATCAGTTTCACCGGCAGCCAGACGACGACCTTGCCGATGACGACCGCCAGCGGCGCCAGAATGCGCGCCACCAGGAAGACCAATCCCGTAAACAGCAGCAGCCACAGCTTGCCGACCCATTCGAGGGCGAACCCGATCACAAATCGCGCCAGCGCGTAGATCGCCAGGACATACCTGCGCCACTTCGGGCCGCTTGTGAAATGCTCCTTCAATTCACGCCAGGAACGGAAGGCCAGGAACGCGCCCCAGGCCTCGTCCGGACTGCGGAACTCCACCTTTTGGCGACTCGCCAACATGGGGATGAAGAACAACGCCACCACCAGCGAGGCCAGCAATGAGATCACCACCGCCAAGCCCAGATCGCCGAACGCCTGACCGGCAATGCCCTCCACGAAGACCATCGGAAAAAACACCGCAATCGAGGTCAGCGTCGACGCAAACACCGCGCCGCGCACCTCGGCCGTGCCGCGGATCGACGCCGCCTTGATCTCGTCGCCCTCCTCCCGGCAACGGAAGATCGATTCCAGAACCACGATGGACGAGTCCACCAGCATGCCGATGCCCAGGGCCAGCCCGCCCAGCGACATGATGTTCAGCGACACATCCAGCATGTTCAAGGGCGCGAAGGTCATCAGCAGCGACATCGGAATGCTGACGCCGACGATGACGGTGGGCTTGACGCTGCGCAGGAAGAGAAAAAGCACGACGATCGCCAGGCAGCCGCCAATCACCGCGGTGTTGCGGACCTCGTTGATGCTGTTCTCGATGAAGACGGAGCGGTCGGCGACAACCTTCAGATCCGCGCCTTCCTCGCGCTTGATCCGGGCGACGATGCCTTCGCCCCTTCGCTGGCTTTGCTGTTGTTTCTGAACCTCCTTCGGCGGCCCGCCCCAGAGCTGTTTGCGCTTCTTTTCCGGAATGCCCTCCAGCTTGCGGATCACGGTCTTGGCGACCGTGACCATGTTGGCGTCAGCCTCCTTGTAAATGTCGATCTGCACGCTCTCGGCTCCGTCGGTGCGGGTGACAATCTCGCGTTCCTTGTGCGCGCGCACGACGCGCGCGACGTCCTTCAATCGCACCTCCCTGCCCTCGACGCGCCGGATGACCGTCTCGGATATCTGCTCCAGGTCCTGGTATTCATTCAATGTGCGCACCATGTATTCGGCGCGGCCTTCCAGGATCTGCCCGCCGGCGACATTGATGTTCTCCTGTCCGAGCCGGCCCACGATCTGTTGCGCGGAAATCCCGGTGCGCAGGAGATCCGCCTCATCGACGAGAATGTGAATCTCCTCCTCCAGACCGCCGCGGATGCGAACGGCGGCCACGCCTTCGACCGGCTCCAGGATCCGCTTGATCTGCAGGTCCGCAATGCGACGCAGACGACGCAGACCCTGCTCGCCTTTGAAGCGATCCCCCGCGCCCGAAAAGCTCAACTCCATGATGGGATCCAGCGAGGGATCGAAGCGCAGGATCAACGGCCGCTCGGCCTCGCGCGGCAGGAACACGAGGTCCATCTTCTCCAGCGTGTTCTGGGTCGCCTCGGCCATGTCGACGCCCCAGTTGAATTCCAGGACCACATCGCTGACGCCCGCGCGGCTGACGCTGCTGATCCGGTTCAGGCCGCTGACCACGCCCAGGGCCTCCTCAACACGGCGGCTGATGTCGTTTTCCACCTCTTCAGGCGCGGCGCCGGGATACTCCGTGCGAACCGTAAGAGTGGGGTAGTTCAACTCCGGCATCAGCGTGACCGGAAGCCGCTTGAAGGAGAACCAACCGAAGACCACCGCCGCGGTGAAAACCATCAACACCGCCACCGGGCGATCCGTCACAAAACTCGAACTGGGGAGCTTGGGCTGCATCAGAGGCGCTGCAGAGTTGAATTCCGATTGATGAATGTTGATTGCTGAGTATTGAAGGAGAGCCTCTTCCTGAACCGGACCGCCGGAGCGCGACTGGTCTCCGACACAGTCGCGCTCCGAATGAAACCACGGCTGCGCGCCATTTGGAGTCCCGCCTTCAGGCGGCTTGTCCCCAGGGCGTCGCCGGACGCAGAAACCGCGTAAACGCGGAACTCCAAACGGTCCTCGCCCATCCCCTGATCCAAGCGATTCACCATTTCCACCTACTCCGAAGCCTCGGCTTCTGTTTCCTTGGTTTCCCTGTCTTTAGCTTCGTCCTCGACCTCGACCTCTTCGCCGGGGAGGGTGACCAGGGCGTCGTCCTTGAGGCCGGTCTGGCCGGCGATCACGATCCGGTCGCCGACCTCAAATCCCCGGGCCGGTTCGATGTGCTCCTTGTCGGCCAGGACAGGCTCCACCAGGACGCGGGTCACCCGGTTGCTCTCGCCAAGCCGGAACACGAACATCTGGTCGTTGTCGTAGACAATGGCGCGCTTGGTGATCAACAGGGCCTCGGGGCGGCGGTCCACGATGATCTCAGCGTCCACGAACATGCCGGGCAACAGGACGCCTTCGGTCTTCACACCCAGGGTCACCTTGACCGTGCCGGACTTGGAATCGACCACCGGCGCAATCCGCTTGATCGAGCCTTCGAACACCCGGTCGCCCAGGGACTGCGCGGTGATCCGGGCTTCCTTGCCAACCTCGAGATTCAGCAGGCGCTTCTCGGGCACGTAGACCCGGGCGACAATGGAATCGAAATCAATGATGTCGAACAGGTGCTGCCCCGGCGAGACCTGGTCGCCCAACTTCACCAGGCGGTTGACGATGGTCCCGGCGATCGGCGCCTTGATCCCGGTGAAGTCGAGCTGGCGTTGCGCCTCATCCAACGCCAGCTGCAATTGCTCGACGCGGTATTTCACGTCGTCGAATTCCCGTTGGCTGACAAGGTCGTCCCTGAACAGGCCTTCCTGCCGCTCGAAGTCGGCCTTGGCCTGATTCAACTGGCTGAGCGCCTTGTTGTAGGTCGTGGTCTGATCCTCATCCTGCAGCCGCAGCAGCAATTGATCCTTTTTCACCTCGTCGCCCTCCTCAACGAACAGTTCGACCGCCCGGTTCGACGCGCGCGAAAGGACCCGGACCTCCTGCTCGGCCTCAAGATGGTTCGACGCCCGGATCACATCCTCAATGGGTCCGCGAAAAACCTCGGTCAGATCGACCGGCACGCCCTTTTCCTTCTTCTTGTCCTGGTCCTGTTTTTCCTCCTCCTTCTTCTTTTTCTCGGCGGCCCGCTTGGCCATGAATCCGCAGCCAGTGGACAGCGGCAGGGCGGCGAGCAGCAGCGCGCACAAGACGGCGTTGGCGAAGGAAGGGAATGGAATGGGCGGCAGACGTCGTTTCATGGGCAGGGGCAGACGCAACGAATGAGTCGGAAGAGGATCAGGAAGCGACCCTCGCGCTGGACTGGGAAACCAATTGGCGGGCGGATATTCTCATTTCGTCTCGAATTGAGACGATTCATACGGAAGATCGTTACGTTGACGATGACAAAAAGGCGGCCGGATTGTCGCTGCCTTCAGCAACCCGGGAGAGCGCGAAGAGGGAAGAGGATTCAAAGAATCCCGGCCGGGAGCGGAACTGCCTTCGGATCCGTTAACGCGCCAAGCCCCCCTCCGAAGCGCCGTTTTCACACAGCCTCTGGGGAGGGGGAATTCACTCCGGCCGCGACCTGTCACGCCGTCGCCTTGGCGAAGGCGGAAGCGTGGAGGAGTGAATCGGGGTGGATGAAGGCGCCGCCCTTCGTCCCATGCCCGGGGCCGCAATCGTATTCAGCTCAATTCAAACCACCTCGCCATTGCGGTCGCCGCCTTTGCCTTCGCGGATATCGTCCCAGTTGAGCGGTTTGGCGAGATCCACGCAGGGCAGGCGCTCGTTCACTGAGTGGGGGTATTTCTGCTGGGCGCCGGTGTTGAAGATCAGGATCTTCTCGTCAGGCTTGACGGTCCCTTCCTTGAGGAGAACGTCCAACGCGCCCAGGCAGATCGCCGTTTCCGGACAGAGGGAGATGCCCTCGGTCGAGCAGGCCAGCTTCATCCACTTCTGGATGTCGGCTTCAGGTGTGGAGATGGCCACGCCGCCGCTTTCGTTGACGGCGTCGAGGATCATGAAGTCGCCAACGGCCACGGGGACGCGGATGCCGCTGGCGGTCGTGTTCGCGCCCTCGTGCTTCTTGGCAAAGCGCTGCCCCTGACGGAAGGCGCGGGCGATGGGTTCGCAGCCATCGCTCTGGCAGGAAATCATCCGGGGTTTCTTGCCCGACTTGAGCCAGCCCATCTGCTCCAGTTCGCCGAAGGCCTTCCACATGCCGATGAGCCCCGTGCCGCCGCCGGTCGGATAAAGGATGACGTCCGGCAGTTCCCATTCGAACTGCTCGGCGACCTCCAGGCCCATGGTCTTCTTGCCCTCGATGCGATAGGGCTCCTTGAGCGTCGAGACATTGAACCAGTCCATCTCCTTGACGCCGTCGCCCACGATCTTGCCGCAGTCGTCGATCAGGCCATTGACGAGGAAGGTCTTGGCGCCGGCGACCCAGCATTCCTTCTGATTGATGATGGGGGTGTCCTCGGGCATGAAGACGTACGATTCCATCCCGGCCCGCGCGGCGTAGAAGGCCATCGCGCCGCCGGCGTTGCCCGCGGTGGGGACGGCCACGCGCTTGACGCCGAATTCCTTCGCCATGGTGATGGCCATGGTCATGCCGCGCGCCTTGAAGCTGCCGGTCGGCAGGCGGCTCTCATCCTTGATCATCAGGTTCTTGACGCCGAATTCGGAGGCCAGGCGCTTTGCCGGAAGGATGGGGGTGATGGTTTCAACCAGGGACACGATGCTCTTCGGATCCTCCATCGGAAGCATCTCCAGGTAACGCCACAGCGTCGGCGGCCGACCGACGAGGTCCTTCTTGGTGAAATTCTCCTTGAGCGCGTCCATGTCATAGCGCACCCAGAGCGGGCGATTGCAGGAGGTGCAGAGGTTGTGGATCTTTCCGGCCTCGTACTTCGCGCCGCAGTTGGCGCACTCAAGATGGGTGACGTGTGGCATAGCAGGACATTCAAACGGTCGGGCGTTTGAATCGTCAAGCTTGGCGAAACTGGAATCGGGAGCTTCGCCCCACCGGACTCAGACCGGCGGCTTGAATTCGCGGTCGGAGGGTTGCGCGCCCTCCTTCAACGCCAGGAACATCTTTCGTTCGATCACGTGGCGGCCGTCGCCGGTGACGTTGTCCACATCGCCGACATGTTCGAAGCCCATTTTGCGATACAACGCGAAGGCGCGGTCGTTGTGCTGCATCGTGGTCAACTCAATGCCGTCCCTGCCGGCGGTCTTTGCGTCGGCGATCAGCATTCTCATCATTTGGTCGCCCAGGCCTTGGCCCTGAAACGCGTCCGCCATGCCGATGCCCAACAGCGGGATCGGCGATTGGAACTCCCACAGGAAGAAGTAGCCGATGATGGCTTCGCCCGTCATCGCCACGTAGATCCGGTCATCGTCATTCTCGGACCGGCGGATGTAGACGCCGACGGTTCCGGCATCGTAGGCGTGCGGGGTGAAGGTGTCGCGCGAGGCTCGGGAGAGGGATTCGTGAAAACCGGGCAGCGCGGCGGCGTGTCGGGCGGCCAGACGTTCGACCCGCAAGACCTCGCCGGCGCTTGTTTCCAATGTTCGTTCGCTCATGTCGACTCCTTGAAGCAATTGATGGATCGTTCCAGATTACTCCGCGCCGCGGCTTCGTAGCGATCGTGGAATTCCTCCGTGAAGTAGATCCGTTCGCGTTTGAGAAAGCGGCCCAGTATCTCCGGGCGTCTGATGCGATAGACCTCCCAATTCACCCAGTCGTATTCATCGCGGATCTTGTTTTCATATTCGTCGAACGCCTCGGCCGGCTGTCCGAGAATGGAAAGGTCCACATCGACGATGAGCTGTTGGTCGATGGTTTCGGGCGCGTCGCTGGGATCGTGTTTGGTCTTGAAGATCAGATCGGCGACAGTCATGCCCAATTCAGCCGGCGCACCGGAATCGTCCAGCCAGCCCTTTGCCATGATGGCGCTGGCTTCCTCGTTCTCCGCGTAGCGTGGATTGTAGACGGCATCGTGAAACCAGAGCGCAACCTCGATGGCGTCGGGCTCCTCGGCCAGATGTCGGGCATGGTCAAACTCCGTCAGGCAGGCCAGCACGTGATCGAGGTTGTGATAGGCCCGGGGCGGAACCTTGTGAACGCCCCGCAGCCAGTCGAGTTGATTGAGGTCCGCGGGAAGACTCAATCTCCCGCACAAGGCCCGCCAACGCTCCTCGAGGTCAGCCATCGCCGAATTTCTCCAGCATCATCTCGTAGACCGGCTCGGAGAGGTAGGGTTTGACGATCTCCTGCCAGCCGTCCGGCCCGACCAGGCCCTTGACGAAACTGGAGCTGACCTCGGCGATCTCGCGCGGCGGCATGAGAAAGACCGTGCCGATGTCCGGCTCCATGTCGCCGTTGATGTAGCGCATGCCGCGTTCGTAGCTGTAGTCGTGCTCGCTGCGAATGCCGCGCAGGATGTGCGTCGCGCCGATATCGCTGGCATAGTGAACCAGGAAGCGGTTCTCGAAATGGTCGATCGTCACGCGTTCCTTCGCCTTCTCGGTGAGCGATTCGCGGAGCATCCGCAGACGCTCCTCGACGCTGAAGGTGTCTTTCTTGTCCGGGTTGGTTCCCACGGCGACGACCAACTCGGGAAACAGGCGCGCGCCCTCCTCAATCATCCACAAATGACCCCGGGTCAACGGATCAAAGCTGCCTGCGTAAACGGCGCGTTTCATGTCAAAGGACCAGGATGTCCGGCCGCTTGAATTTGCCGCCCTCCCAATCCACGGAGAGCATCGGCCAATTCTTTGACGCGGTCACCGTTTCAATGCCCTTCTCCGTGGCGAGGATGGTGTCCTCGGACTTGGTCCCGGCAATGGAAGGATTCCAGGCGAAGGGCTGATTCTCCTGGACGATCTGTTTCGCCTTGGGCGAGCCGAGATACTCGCGGCCCATATAACCGCTGGCGCCGCCCTGGTGATGCAGATGCCATTCGTCGCCAAACCCCTGGTCCTCGTATTCCTTCACGCCGCGCTTGAAAACATCCTTCACCTTCGCGTCGGGTTGCGTGCCCTGCTGGAAGGCGACATCGACGGCGCAGACCGCGCGGTGGCGTTTGCGCAGGGCGGGCGGGACCTTGTCGAAACGGACCAGGCGGGTCAGCGCGACGATCTGGCCCTTGCGCCGGGCGCTGAGCACGACCATGGCGGTGTCCTTGAGCTTCTTGTCGGTCGGCAGAGGGTGGCGATATTTGCGGATGCGCTCGTCCACGGCGATCAGGACCACCACCGGCGTCAGTTCCAGCAACCAGCAGGTCGCGCAAAGATGGCCGGCGATCTCGAACTCGGACATGCCGGGTTCAATTGTCTGGCAGGTGGCGTTTACGGCGGCCTCGGCGTCGCGTCCGAGATCGCGATAACGCTTCACCTCCTCCGGGAGGAAGGACCAGCGCAAGGGGGCGATCCATTCCGGCTTCGCCTTCGTTGTCCACTCCCCCGTGTCGGAAAGAATCTTCTTCGGGTTGGCGATCTTCCTGAACAGATCGCGCGCGCCATTGGGGTCGTGCCAATCATGCTCGTGCGGCGTGACCTTCAGCCCTTTCAGGGTCTCGTCCAGCAGCCGCGGCATCTCGATCTTGCTCGCGATGGCGTGAACCTCATCTTTCGTGACCAGCAACCGCGCGACAGCGACATCCGAGGTCAACGGCACGTGGGCCTCGCCGCCGCAGCTGAGCCAGGAAAATGAGGGTTGTTTGCCAATGAGCAACCCGTCGGCGCCTTGTTCTTCCAGCAGGGCGCGGACGCGTTCGAGCTTGGCGGCGAACTCCGATTGGGTGGGATTGGGATTGCGCAAGTTTTTGGGGGTTGTTAAGGACGGGAGCATAAGAACGCGACTTGGTTAAACAACCTTTTTTGATGAACGACTGGAACATCCAGAGCCGCTCCCAGACCTGTCAGGCGACGGACCGCCCCTTCGAGGACAACGAGCCTTATCACACCCTTCTCGTCCGCACGCAGGAAGGCTACGAACGCCTCGACGTCTGCGAGGACGCCTGGCGCGAGCAATACAGCGAGGGCGCCGCGGAGCGCAAGGGCTTCATCTCCCACTGGCGCGGCGTCTTCAAGGTCCCCCCCCCCAGGGAGCCCGACCCCATCGAACGCGAATCGGCCGAATCGCTGCTCCGCAAGATCGTCGAGACAAACGACCCCCAATACGCCGAGGCCAGCTACATCCTCGCCGTCATGCTGGAACGCAAGCGCGTCCTCAAGGTGCAGTCGGATTTCGAGGAGGAAGGCAGGCGCGTGTTCGTCTACGAGCAACCCAAAACCGGCGACATCTTCACCATCGCGGATCCGCAGCTGAATCTGGACGACATGGAAAAGGTGCAACAGGAGGTCGCGCTGTTGATGGAATACGGCCTCGAAGGCCCGCCTCCCGAGGAGGAGGAGATCGAAGACGCTCCGGATGGGGAAACCGCCGAATCCGGGCAATCCGCCGAATCCCAATCCTCCGTCGAGCCCGACCCGGCCGATCCGGGGAACGCCGGGGACGAGTCCGACCCGGGGGATGAGGACCGTCGATCGTCCGCCCCCTGAAACGCATCCAGCGCCATGCCCGACGACGAACATCCGGATCTGACCGCGTTGCAGTCGGAATTGGGCTACCAGTTCAAGGACATCGCGTTGCTGGAGCTGGCGCTGACGCATCCGTCCTACGCCCAGGAAAGCGGCGAGCCCGGAAAACACAACCAACGCCTGGAATTCCTGGGCGACGCCGTCCTGCAGCTGGCATTGACCGCGAAGCTGTTCGACCAGTTCCCCGATCACGAGGAGGGGCCGTTGACCAAGGCCCGGGCGCAGATGGTCAAGCAGCAGACGCTGTTCGAGCGGGGGCGGGCCCTCGAGTTGGGGACGCTGCTTCGTCTCAGCCGGGGCGAGGACCGCAATCAGGGGCGGCTCCGCTCCTCCAACCTGGCCGACGCCTACGAGGCCCTGCTGGGAGCGGTCTACCTCGACGGCGGATTCGAGGCCGCCAGCCGCGTGATTCTCGCGCAATTCAGCGACGATATGGCGGATGTGGATTCCGCGCCCAACCTGGACAACCCCAAGGGCGAACTGCAGGAATATCTCCAGGGGCGTTCGCAGCCCAGTCCGGAATATCGGCTCATCGAGGCCTCCGGCCCGGACCACGACAAGATGTTCAAGTGCGCCGTCCTGCACCTGGGATCGGAAATCGGCGCTGGAAGCGGCAAGTCCAAGAAGATCGCCGAAAGCGAGGCCGCCCGGGCAGCCTTGGAGACGCTCCGGCAATCGGAAACGAAGATCGAGGAGCCTCCGGCGGACTCGTGATTTGGAGCGCCGAGCATTGCTCGGCATTGGCTGACAATCCGCCCGCAGGCCGGGCATTGCTCGGCGCTCCGATCGGATGGATTCAGAAACGCCGGTTTCAAACGATCCATTGAAAGGGCGGCAATCCCCCTAAAGCCGCAATCAGACCGGTCCGATGATACAGGCAGACACCGGGAGCTTTCCGCGGCGAAGGCGAGAGCTCTGCATCAGCGGCGCCGCGCTTGACGCTCCCCACCCCCTTGGTTAGGTTGCCGGCCCGTTTTCAAACGAGACTTTTATGAACAACTACATTCCCATTCCCACCGTCATCGAACAGACGGGCCGCGGCGAACGCATGCACGACATCTACTCGCGCCTGCTGATCGACCGCATTGTCTTTCTCGGCACCCCGGTCAACGACACCGTCGCCAACGTCATCATCGCGCAGCTGCTCTTCCTGCAGATGAACGACCCCAAGAAGGACGTTCATCTCTACATCAACTCCCCGGGCGGCAGCGTGACCTCCGGACTCGCGATCTATGACACCATGCAGTTCCTCACCTGCGACGTGAACACCTACTGCATCGGCCAGGCCGCCAGCATGGGCGCCGTGCTGCTCTCCGGCGGAACCAAGGGCAAACGCTTCGCCCTCCCGAACGCCGATGTCATGATCCACCAGGTCCTCGGCGGCGCGGAAGGCCAGGCCAGCGATGTCGAGATCCGCGTCAACTACATGCTCAAGCTCAAGCATCGCCTCAACAACATCCTCTCCCTCCACACCGGCCAGCCGGTCGAAAAGGTCGAGGAGGACTGCGACCGCGACAATTTCATGTCCGCCGAGGAGGCGAAGGAATACGGCCTCGTCGATGAGGTCGTGAAGTCGCGCACCGAGATCGCCGCCCCGGACGCCGAGGACAAGTCGGACTCCGACAAGAAGTAACCCATTCGCCCCATGGCCCGGCCGACCAATCTGACGCTCTGCAGCTTCTGCGGCAAATCGCACGCGGAGGTGAAGAAGCTCATTGCCGGGCCCGGGGTCTACATCTGCGACAGCTGCATCACCATCTGCAAGGGCGTCCTCGACAAGGAGGCCAGCGAGAAGAAGGTCAAGACCGGCTCCAAGCTCAAGGTCCCGCGGCCGGTCGAGATCAAGGAGCAGCTCGACGAGGTCTGCGTCGGTCAGGATCACGCCAAGAAGACCCTGGCGGTCGCCGTCCACAACCACTACAAGCGCCTCCTCCACAGCTCCAGCGTCTTCGACGCCGATTCCGGCGAAGGCAGCTTTTCTCCCGCGCCCGATGACGACGAGGTCGAGATCGAGAAGAGCAACATCCTGCTGCTGGGCCCCACCGGCTGCGGCAAGACCCTGCTCGCGCGCACCCTCGCCAAGATCATCGATGTCCCCTTCGCCATCTCCGACGCCACCGCGCTGACCGAGGCCGGCTACGTGGGCGAGGATGTGGAGAACATCATTCTGCGCCTGCTTCAGGCGTCGGACTACGACGTCAAGCGCGCGGAGATGGGCATCATCTATATTGATGAGATCGACAAGATTTCACGTCGCACGGACAATGTGTCGATCACCCGGGACGTTTCCGGCGAGGGGGTGCAGCAGGCGTTGCTGAAGATCATGGAGGGCTCCGTCTGCAACGTGCCGCCGCAGGGCGGACGCAAGCACCCGCAACAGGAATACATCCGCATCGACACCCGGAACATCCTCTTCATCTGCGGCGGGGCGTTCGTCGACCTGCACAAGATCATCCACCGTCGGTTGGGCAACCGGGTCATCGGCTTCGAGGCGGCCAAGGGCCCCGACGCGCATCAGGTTCCCGATGTCTGGGAGATCATCGCCAAGGTGGAGCCCGAGGATCTGTTGGCCTACGGTTTCATCCCGGAGTTCATCGGCCGCCTCCCCATGACGACCGTCCTGGAAGAGTTGGACCGGGACCAGTTGATCCAAGTGATGACCGATACCAAACACGCGCTCACCAAGCAATTCGCCAAACTCATGGCGATGGAGGGCGTGGAGCTCGATTTCACCCGCGGGGCGCTCGAGGAACTGGCCGACCAGGCCATCAAGAAAGGCACCGGCGCCCGGGCGCTGCGCGGCGTCATCGAGCGCCTCATGCTCGACGTCATGTACGAGATCCCCGGCAGCGAGGACATCGTCGGCGTCAAGCTCACCCGGGCCGTCGTCAAAGGCGACGCCAAACCCCTCATCCGGCGCAAGGCCGACCAGGCGGCGGCCTGATACCGGATTCCTTTCTGGAATCCGGAACCCGAATTGCGAACTTTTGGTTCGCCTTTGAGTTTCATTCCGTTTTTATCCCCGTTTCGAATTGAACCATGGCCAACTCCTTCAACGCAGATGAATTCATAGCTTCGCATGTCGCGGCAATTCCGCCGTCGGGCATCCGCGAATTCTTTGAACTCGTACAGGGACAGCCGGGCGTGATCTCGCTCGGCGTCGGCGAACCAGACTTTGTCACTCCGTGGAACATTCGCGAGGCCGCCATCTACGCCCTGGAGCGCGGGCGCACCAGCTACACGTCCAACCTCGGCCTGCCGCGCCTGCGTGAGGAAATCTCCGACTACGTGGATCGCGAATTTGGCGTCCGCTACGCCGTCCAGGATGAGATTCTGGTCACGGTCGGCGTCAGCGAGGCCATGGACCTGGCCTTGCGCGCGATCGTGAATCCCAACGACGAGGTGATCTTCCACGAGCCGTGTTACGTGAGTTATTCGCCCAGCATCGCCTTGGCGCACGGGAAGCCGGTGGCTGTTTCCTGCACGGCCGAAACGGAATTTGCCGTCACGGCCGAAGCGATCGAGGCCGCCGTCACCCCGAAGTCAAAGGTCCTGGTCCTCAACTTCCCGACCAATCCCACGGGCGGGACCATGACGCGCGAGGAACTGCAGAAGATTGCGGACGTCGTGCTCCGCCACAATCTGCTGGTCATCACCGACGAGATCTACTCGGAGCTGACCTTCGAGGGTGAGCACACCAGCATCGCCTCCCTCGAAGGCATGCGCGAACGGACCATCTTCCTCCACGGATTCTCCAAGGCCTATGCGATGACCGGCTTCCGCATCGGCTACGCCTGCGGCCCGGAGGCGCTCGTCGGCGCCATGACGCGGATCCACCAGTATTCCATGCTCTGCGCCAGCATCATCGCCCAGGATGCCGCGATCGAAGCCTTGAAGAACGGCGAGGCCGACAAGGCCGAGATGCGCGACGCCTATCGCCTCCGTCGCAACTTCATCGTCAAGGCCTTCAACGACATGGGGCTGACCTGCCACCTGCCGCGCGGCTCCTTCTACGCCTTCCCCTGCGTCGAATCCACCGGGCTCACCTCCAAGGAATTCGCCGTGCAGTTGCTCGAGCAGCAGAACGTCGCCTGCGTGCCCGGAACCGCGTTCGGCAATGCCGGCGAAGGATTCCTCCGCTGCTGCTTCGCCGCCTCCATGAACGAGATCGAACGGGCGGTCGAGCGAATGGCGAAGTTCGTCGACGGTTTGAAACGCTGAACTTGGGCCGGGGCGGGCTCGATCGGCAGAGCGCCCCAAGCGCGTTTCCAGATTGGGACCGATTATCCAAATGCGACAAGCCGATCGAACTCCGATTCTCGCTACTTTACCGATATAGCCCGGATTCCATTTTTTATTCACCCACGTATTCGGGCCTCCTGTAACCGGCCTGACACATGGCAGAATCGGGTTGGTTTTTGGTGAATCAGAGTCAACAGAAAGACGATTCGCTCAGGGAATTTACTCAGGGGTGAAAATGCAACGCGTTGAAAACAAACATGTTACAGATTCATCTTTCGGCGATTCAATAGGGCCTGACTGCGCAGGATACACGCTGTCGGAACGCTGCTAGATCATGTCGATTGAAACCGTCAAGGCTCAATGTGGCAATTCGGCGCCGGAGACTATTCACGACTTATTCACATTGCCCAAAACAGGCTGATTTCAGGGATTTCCCCCTACGAAGCCAACCTGCTCTGATTCCTCTTTTCGATTGCGCACCGGAAATCCGAGCGGGCAAGCTGCGCCCGCTGCGATGGCCGACTCAGAGAAATCCCGATTGCCGACTCTCCCTGAGTCGCCGCTCCGCAAGCGTCTGGCGGTGG
>Ga0181573_10002134_pt1 | contig 18604 bp, 12 predicted proteins | sample 101ome_25_FD_148643 | JGI IMG/M metagenome (GOLD analysis project Ga0181573, IMG submission 148643) | Coastal salt marsh microbial communities from the Groves Creek Marsh, Skidaway Island, Georgia - 101409BT metaG (spades assembly) | ecosystem: Environmental > Aquatic > Marine > Intertidal zone... | reverse complement strand
CGCCGCAGCCGCGGCGGCGGCTGCCGCCGCCGCCGCCGCGCGCCTCGCGTGCCCCGCGGGTCCCGCGCCCGCCACCGCGCTGCCTTCGATGCCCATGCACCCCGCGATGCGACGCCTCAGCCACTGGTTGTTGTTCGACGTGGTGGTGCGCCTGAACGCGGTTCGAAACGTCTCCTGCAGCTCGCGCTGGCCCATGGCGTGCAGCTCCCGCAGCCGACCTTCGTCGTCGGTGGATCGGAAGCACGCGACGCACGCGGCGCGCGCGCGCTCGTCCGCCTCGCTTAAAGGCGGCGAAGATTGGTGCGCGGTCGGTTGGGGCTTAAGAGTCGGCGCGGAAGAATTCTCTTTTGAGAGCTTCTGATGAACCTCGGTTGTCGTCGTCGTATGAATCGGGGAGCGAAGCCTCTCGTCGTCGCCGTCGCCGTCGCCGACAACTCCGTGGGGGACGTTTTGACGGGATGCATCGAGCCCTCGGCACCCCTCGGCACCCCTCGGCACCCTCTCCTCGCCGACGACGTCCTCGTCGGAGGGGTCCCCCGAGGACGGCCGGTCGAGCGCGCTGTTGGGCGAGTGCGGCGGGGTCGAATTCGCCGCCGGGTGTTTGGGCTTTTTCGCGCCGCCGTCGTTGGCGATCATCGGGGTCGGGACCCCGCTCGCGGGCTCGGACGCGAGCCCGCCGTTGGACTCTGAGTCGTTCGAGTTATATATCGGCGGCGAGTTGGCGTCGTTCGTGGGCCACCGGGCGACCGCCACCGACGAATTCGCCGCGTTCGAAGATGTTCCGCCGATGGAAATAATGTTCGAACCGCCGATAATGTTAGTGTTGCCAACCCGCGGGGGAGTGGACGCGGGGCGAGCCGGGGCGGGCACGGAGGCGCCGTCCTTGGCCATCGCGACGGCGTCCGGGGTGCGCTGGATCGGGTTCGCGGCGTCGCCAGCCTCCGTGGTATCGCTGCCAGAGTCGGAAGGGGAGCGCGCGCGGCGGTCCGCGCCGGGGGTTTCCGCCGGTTGGTGGATCTTGCCGGGCGCGGGCGTCGTGTGTTGCACCGCGCGGCGGTCGTCCGCCACGGCGACCGTCATGGCGCGCGGACCCTCTGCGGATGAGGATGGGCGCGGATGCGGGCGGCGGGAGGTCAGCTGAACGCACGGAACGAATCGCGGGGTTGAAAAGCGCAGAGCACGCACGCTCCGAGAGGCGGACGCGCCTCTTCGGCGGAAACGACGCCGAGGAGACGGAGCGGGTGCGAGCAGCTCGCGAAATGACGAGGCAATTATGAGCCCCGGGTGGTTTGACGGCCGGTCCGGGGCGCGGCGGTGGACGTCGTGGGCGCGCGAGCGGGCCGAACGCGGTTCGACGATCGCCGATGAACGCGTCGGCGCCGGCGTCGCCGCCGTATCCGGTCGAACGCGCCGGACAGAGGCGCGCCAAGGCCCGCGGGCATTGTCCCTTTTCCGAGTGAAAATTGCTTTTCTCGCGAGGAAAATTGCGCGTGCGAGATCCGAGGGGGTGCTCGAGGCGTGTGGCGGAACCGGAGCTTACCCGTTGCTTCCCACGCGGCCGCTCGAGTGCCGATCCGGATCGAGCGACGCGCCTTCCCTTCGCTTTCGATTCCGGACACGCGCGAACGATGCGAACGTCGTGCGCGTCTCGAGACTCTGACCCCGCGCGATAACACAGATCTGGCCCTTGTCAACTCTGGTTATTCCAAAACGAAACTTCGTCGCGGCTTCCCAACCGGTGTGTCACTTTCGGAGTTTTTTCCCCATCACACTCACCGCCCCGTGCCGATCGGTGACTCACGCCGGCCCAATGGGACCGCGTCGACACCTCATCGAATCGGGGAAATATCGCAAACCGGAATATTCCGCGACTGCGCGTCGTATCGTATGGGCATTCTCCCTGAGCTGCAGAGATATTTTGGCAAATCTGCCGAGTCATCCGGATCGGGCACCCCCACGCGCTGGGCTGGGCTGCGATCCCAAACCGGGCCTTTCCACTGTTGGACCAGACGACGGTTTGCAAATCAAGACGGGCGCCGCTTCGCCGCTGCTGCCGCCGCTGCTGCTGCTGCTGATGGTCCTCTGTCTGCTGGACGGTGCTCGCAGATGTCACTTTTTGCGCGCACGCGCCTTGGCGTCCACCATGGGGAAGAAATGGCTGCCGCTGGAATCCAATCCCGAGGTCATGGCGGACTTTGCGCACGCGTGAGTCTCGAATCGTCGACGGGCGCCCGTGCCCCGTCCCGTCCCCCTCGCGCCCGACCCGGCCCCGCCCGCCCCCTCCTCGCCGGCGGACGTCCAATCCAGATCTCACCCGCCCCATCGCTCCAAACCTCCGCCGCAGCCTGGGCCTGCCGACCGAGATCGGATTCCACGACATCTTCGGCTTCGAGCCCGACCTCCTCGCCATGGTCCCGCAGCCCACGCACGCGATCCTCCTGCTCTTCCCCATCACCGAAGCCTCGGAGAAAGCCAGACTCGAGCACGCGTCGACTCGTAATGACGACGACGCCGCTTCCGATCTCGTCTCGCCCGGCGTGTGGTTCACGCGACAGACGATCGGCAACGCGTGCGGCACCATCGGGGTGCTCCACGCGGTGGCCAACACCCAACACGAGTACTCCATCGCGGACGACTCGTGGTTCGCGCGGTTCTTCGCCGCCACGTCAACGATGACCCCGGCGGAACGCGCGGCGCATCTCGAGGCGGATGATTCCCTCGAAGCCGCGCACGCCGGCGCGGCTTCGAGCGTCGCGTCCTCCACGGCCGTGCCCACGCCCGACGAAGAGGTGGACCTGCACTTCGTGGCGTTGGTCCACGTCGACGGGGGCTTGTACGAGCTGGACGGGCGCAAGGAGGCGCCCGTGAGGCACGGCGACACGAGCGCCGAGTCGTTCCTGTTGGACGCGGGCGCCGTGGTGAAAAAGTTTGTGCAGGCGGGCGGCGACTCGCTGAGCTTCAACGCCATCGCGATGGGTCCGAGCGCGGGGGGGGACGCGATGTTCTAGACGGCGCGCGGGGTGGGTGGTGGATCGAAAGAGACGGCGGCCGGCGACGGGTAGTGGAATCGAATCGCGTAGCAAACACTTTTAAAAGCGGCTCAATTAGTAGCGCAACTCCACGTCCTCACGGGTACTCCGGCGCGTTCTCCGGGGGTTGCGGGAGCCTCCTGGAGCTCGGATGCTGCATCAGCATGTACAGCGCGTTGAGGCAGTCCTCGATGGTGTTGCTCCTCCTCCAGTTGCTCAGCACCGGCAGCGACTTGCGCTCCACCAGCCCCGCGTCGGTGACGCACGGGAGGTTCACCCTCGTGCGAAACTTCACCGCCGGGGGCGCGTCCGGGTATTCCTCGCCGCACTCGATCTGCAGCGAGTAGATGCGCGACTCGAAGGGCGTGTTGTTCGGCCCGATGATGGTCCCGTTCCAGTTGACCATCATCACGTCCTCGTCTGCGTGGGGAGAGCGCGACGGCGGCGGAGGCGGTGGGGTCAGGGGGCGGGCGCCGCGATCGGAGCGCGCGCGGGAGTCGGGCGGGCGGGAGACGAGAGAGACTGCGAGCAAGAGCGGGTGAGACTGGGACGGTGGAGGGGCGCACCAAGATCGGCTAGGCCGTAGGAGAGGTATCCGAAGGAACCCATGGCTTTCTCCCCCTTCTCCAGCTCCTCGAGGAGTCGGAAGTTGCGGGGCACGACCACGGTGTCGCCGGCGGCCGCCATCGCGTCCGCGCCCGGCGTCGCTTGTCTCCTCCGCGGCGATGAAATAGTGACCAGAAGTGGTGAGAGGCGGGAGGAGGGTTCAAATCCGGACGAGGGGCTTGATCCTCGGGAAAAATACGTTTTTCACGATTGAACCACTCCACCCTGTATGTTACCCATACGATTTTTAAACCATAATTACACATTTTAGGAAGCACTGAATGCTCGTTTACAAACAAAGAACTACGGGACTCATACGGTACGGCGGGTCTCTCATCAGTCGACCCTCGGGGGCAGCTTCGGCAGGCCGAGGCTCTCGAACTGCCTCGCGCAGTCTGCGTCGGTGGAAGGGGAACGGGAGGGTTTAAGTGCGGTCAGTGACGGGTCGCGCCGGGAAGGCGGGCGAGGCGCGTGGGGACGGAGGCGGGCGCGACGAGGAACGGGGCTCGTCTCTCGAGTTTGTTTTCACACTCCCAACAAAAATCCATCGTCGAGGGTGCGCGAGCGACGTACCGGTGTAAGCGGAGCCCAACGCGGCGCCGGCACCGAACGCCAGGGTCGCCGAGCGACTCCCCGCGCCGCCTGTGCGAATGGACGGGCGGAATCACGCGTCAGATCGGTGTTCGCGTCGGGGAGGACGGGCGCGCGGGAGGGGGCGGGAGAGACGATGGGCGTGTTTTTCGCGTGTTTTTCGCGTAGTGGCGGGGCACGCACGGAAGAGGAGCAGTCCCGCGGCGCCGCCCGCTAGGCTTCCGTAGACCAGCCGACGCAGCGTGAGGTCGATCGCCGCCTCCCACTTGGCGTCCATGCTCAGCTCGGGCGGGCGGGTCGCCATGACGGACGCGCGCGCTCGAAGTGCAGCGGGAGACCGAGATCGGCCGGGCCCGTATCCGCCAGGAAGCACCCGTCGGCTGATCATCATCATCAGTGGGCAAGCGGAAAAGTCGGGGCCGCACCGCCGCCGCCCTCGTTTGCGACAGCGCGCGTTGGCACACGCGCCGCCGCCGCCATGCCCCCCCACGGGAGCGCCAAGAAGAAGAAGAAGGGCGGCCGCGACGGCAAGGACCGAGGGAAACGGTCCGGTCGCGGCGCCCGGGGCGCCGACCATTCGCGCGGCGTCGGCGGCGGGAGCTCGCTGGAGAATCTCATCGACTCCGGCAACGAGCACCTCGCGATGGACCGGGTGCGGGAGGGACTGGCCGACCTTCGCAGGGCGTGCGCGCTCGTTCCCGACAACGCGGACGCGTGGGACGCGTACGGCACGGCGCTCGCGGAGTTTGGCCACCCCGACGACGCCGTCAAGGTCCTGAAACGAGCAGCGCAGCTCTCGCCCGATCTCGGCTACGAGAAGTTCATGTACCTCGGCCAACTCCTGGACGACGGCGAGGCCGCGGCGACGTGCACGCGCCGCGGACTCGCGCTCATCGAGTACCAGGCGGCGCACGGAGACGAGGACGCCGCGGAACGCATGTGCGGCGCGTGCTGCGCCCTCGCCGAGCAGCTCATGGGCGTCGCCGAGGACATCGACGACGTATCGGACGAGTGCGACCAGCTGTTGCGGCGAGCGGCGGAGGCGGACCGTCGCAGCGCCGAGCCGTTACAGGTGCTGGCGTCGCTCCGGGTGCTACAGGGCCGGAGCGACGAGGCGCTGGAGGCGCTCCGGCAGTCCATGGCCATCTGGCGCCGCGACAGAAAGGGAGGAAAGGGCGACGACGACGACACGGCCGGCGACGAGATTGACGAGGAACGCTTCGCTACGGAGCACGAGGGCGAGTACGACGTCAGCTTCGAGTTCAGGTTCGAGTGCGCCAAGCTCCTTTTAGAGCTCGACGAGTCCACGGACGCCGCGATGGACGTGCTGGAGGAGCTCCTGGAGGAACGCGACGACGTCGCCGACGTGTGGCACCTCCTCGCGCTCGCAAACCACGGGTGCTGCGAGTTCGACAGGGCGCTCGAGATGCTGCACCGCGCCGAGTCGCTCTACGGGATCCGAGGCGGCGGCGTCGGGGGCCCCGGGGGGGACGGGGAGACGGATACTGACGGGAACGGGACGGGGCTCGCGGATGGGGTCAAGGCGGACCTGGCGGAGCTGAGGAGCGCGATCGAGGAGAGCAAGGCGAGTTGGAACGGGGAGTGAATCGCGCGCGTTTACGCGGTAGCGTGCTATACCGTGAATCCGCGTTTCGTGGCGTGTGTAATCCGGTGAGAAAATTATCTCGAGACGTGATGATTCCATTTCTGGTGACCTTCTTCGGGTTGGCACTAACTTTTAGGAGCACTCTGAAAATAACGGAGCGGCGTTCCGTTGTTTTTTCTCGTATCGGTCTTCCCCCCCCGCTCGGGGCGCAGTCGCGCGCGGCGCGCGGTGACGTCGGGGTCGAGCGTCGACCGTCGCGTGAACCAGTGGAATCGTCGAGGCGCGACGCCGACGCCGACGCCCTCGTTCGCGGCGCGCGGTCACCGACCGAGGGCGACGCTCGGAGCCCGGAGGCACCGAAAAAGGAAAGGCATCCATCCGTCGGGGCAGAGTTTGACCGGCGCCGAACGCGAGACGAGATGGGCGGGGGCAGCCAGCGCGGAGATTCCTCCGGCGGCGCGGTGATGCCGGGCGTCGTGATGATGACCGAGCTCCAGGTGCGCGCGCGTTCGAGCGGCCCTCGGTCGCCCGGTCCCGCCGCTCCCCTTCCGCCCCACTCGGCGCGCGTCTCCCTCCGTGACCCGCGCTCACCCCGTTTCCCCCCCCCACCTCTCCCCCGCCCGCAGTCCCGCATGAGCAAGAAGATCTCTCAGCTCGCGCGCGTCATCCACCACCTCAACGACCGCGGCGACGACAACCCCTCGTCGTCCCCGACCGGCGGGATTCGAACCTCCGACCTCGGAGACCTCGTCACGGTCGCCGACCGCTACGACACCGAGACGGAGCAGATCCTCGCCGACGCCGCCGCGAAGGTCCAGAGCTTTCACCGCGCCTGCGCGAGGAAAGAGGAGGCGGCGGGGCTGGCGCACGCGGTCAACGCGCTGCGCTCGGAGCACGAGGCGGCCGCCGCGTCGCACGATCGCGAGATGGCGAAGCTTCGAGAATCCAACGCCAAAGCGCTCGCCGAGGCGGGGGAGAGGTTCGCCAACGTCAAGTTCGCGTTCGACGAGCTGAAACAAACGTCCAAGGCTCAGATCGCGTCCCTCGAATCCAAACTGGCGACGGCGTGTTTAGAGGCGGCCAAGGCGTCGGACGGGGTTCCCGCGCTCATGGCGGCGCACGCGCGCGAACTCGATCGGGTTCGGACCAAACACGCAGATGAGACGAACGATTTGACGAAGAATCACGCCGAGGAACTGGAAGCGACAAAGGCCGCCATGAAGCAAGAAGCGGAGGAGGCGATGAAAGACCTGCGCGCGGCGGTCACGGATGCGACGTCGCGCGTGAGACGGGGCGAGTCGGAGTCGGCGAAGATGCGTCGGGACGTGGAGAAAAAAGACGCCGAGATTGAAAACCTCCGAGCGCGATTGGACTCGGAGACTAAACGCGCCGACGACTGCGAACGCAAATGCGGAGACTTGGCACAAAAAGGAGAGGCGGAGCGCCGGAACCTGATGGACGCCATGCGCGCGGCGTACGACCGCGACAAGGCGAGTTTAGAGGCGGACAAGGCGAGTTTAGAGGGGGACGTGGCGAGCTTAGAGGGCGAGTTGTCGCGACTGCGCGAAGCGTCCGCGGAACTGGCGAATGAAAAGGTGGCTCAAGAGCGCGAGACGACGACGCGGCTCGTTCAAGACCGCGAGTCGCTCAAGACGGCGCTGAGCGTCACGGAGGCGAAGCTCGCGGACGCCGAGCGACGAGTGTTAACCGCCTTGGCGCGAGCGACGGATGCGGAATCGACCAACGCGGATTTGACGCGATCCGCCGAGAGCCGATCGAACGAGCTCGAGCGGTCCCTCGTCGAACGCGCCGCATCGGACGCCGCGTTGAGGGACGCCGAGTGCAAGATGGCGGCGCTCGAGCGGTCGTACGCGGAGGATACGGCGGCGTTGAGTTTGGAGCTGGCGGCGGCAAAAACGGCGGCGGAGGCGACGCGGGCTCGTCTCGCGACGGCTAACGAAACGCTCGAAACGGCCAACGAAACGCTCGCAGCGAAGCTCCGCGACGCGGAGAAGGCTCTCGAGGCGGCGGTCGCGTCGCAGGAAGGCGGTGCGTCGGCGGAAGAGGCGGAGGAGCTCCGCGGACGACTCGTCGACGCCGAGGCGAAGAACGCCGAGCTCGAGGCGAACGCGACCCGTCTGGCGACGGAGCTAAAAACCGCTCGGTCCGAGGCGGAGGCTTCCGCGCGAAAGGATCACGAAGCCAGGTTCGCGGCGCTTCGAACCGAGCACTCGAAGAAGCTCGACGCCGAGCGCCGACGCTTCGACTCCCTCGTGGACGCGGCCACCAAGGAGGCTACCGATCGGCTTCGACGAGAGACGGAGGCGCTGCGAGCCAAAGAGGCGGAGACGAAGGTGCGGCACGACGAGATTGTTCGGGGTTGCGTCCAGGAAGGGGACAAGCGAGTCGCCAAGGCGTTGGAGGAGGGCCAACGCGTGCGCAACGACCTGAAGATGCAAATCGCGGAGCTGTCCAAGTCTCTCGCCGACGAACGCGACGGGGCGCTCAAGTCGCACGAGGAAAAGCTGGCGCTCGCGAATGATTTGACGCGAGCTAAACGAGCCGCGGACGAGGCGAACGAACGTCGCGAGGCGATGGAGCGCTCGCACGGCGCGAAGGAGGCGGAGCTCGCGGAGAAGGAGGATGCGATGCGACGCGCGGCGGAGCTCGCGCGGCGAAACCAGGGCGAGATTGTCGCGCAGTGCGAGCGCCTGCGCGAGGAGCTTCGCGTCGCGGGCGCGGATGCAAGGGAAAACGCTCGCGTCGCGGAGGAACGCCTCGCGAGGGAACTGAAACGGCGCGACGAGGAGTGGACGCGTCGCGCGGCGGATCTCATCCAGGAGCGATGCGACGCCCTCTCCGAGGCGCACGCGGAACAGGAGCGCTCAGCCGTCGAAGCCGCCCTGGAGGATGCCGAGACCAAATTTCAAACGCGGCTGGCGTCGTTAAGTGAATCGCACGAAACGGCTAACGCGGCTATGACGGCGCGGATGGACGCCGAGCGCGTTCGTCTCGAGGCGGCTGCGGAGAACGCGTTAAACGACCTCGCGGCGGCGCGGGAAGGGGAGAAGGAGGCGATCACCGAGCTCCGAGCGCTTCACGAATCTCGCGTGAAAAAACTCGAGGAGGACGCCGCAGCTTTCATCGCCGAGCTGGCGTCGAAGCACGCCTCCGAGCGCGACGAGTCGAACGCGCGACACGCCGCGGAGTTGGCGCACGCGGTGGAGACCCACGAGCTCGCGATGTCCGCGGCTGCGCACAAGGCGGAGAAGGCGCTGTGGGACCAACGGGTGGATCTCGAAACCGCTCACGCAAACGTCGTCGACGAGTGGCGCAAACGACACGAGGACGACGTCTCGCGGCTCGTCGCCGAGCGGTGGAAGCAGCTCGGGGAATTGAAGGAGAAGCTCGGCGGCGAGCACGCCGCGACGCTGGCGCGGTCGCGACGCGAGTGGGAATCGAGGGAGGAGGAGCTGCTCGCGTCCTTCGACGCGAGCGTCAAAGCCGCGTCCGAACTGGCGAATGAAAAGGCGGCGTTGACCGCGAGCGCCCAATCGGACGCGCGCGCGATCGAGGACCTTCGCCAGAGGCTGGACGCCACCGAAGCCGCGGCGGCGGAGAACGCGGAGCGCATGGCGCGCGAACGGTCCGAGTCTGAGTCGGAGTCGAAACGCGCCCACGAGTCGGACCTTCGGAGTTTACGGGCGGAGCACGAAGCCACGATGACGAGGCTATCGTCCGAGGCGGCGAGAATCGAGCAAACGCTCGGCGAGTCGGTGCGGGAGTGGACGGTAAAATACGAGGCGCTCGCGGCGCGGTTCGAGGCGCGCGAAAGCCGCGAGGAGGACATCGCGCGAATCGCTTGCCTGGAACGCGCGGTGGCGGAGAAGGAGAACGAGGTGATCGAGTGGCGGGCGAACTCGGAGCAAACGAGGCTCGAGCTGCGTAACCGCGAGGGGACGTTCACAGAGGCTGCGTTCGGCAACGGCGCGGCGACGTTGAAGGCGGACGCGGGGGGGGTGATGGACTGGATGTTGGGAGGTAAGAAGGACAAGGCCAGGTCCGGGCGGAGGACGCTCAAGTTTTAAAAGGGGAGAACGTCGCGTCGTCGAGAGAGTGTGTTTTTTGTCATCAATCGGATAAAAACGCTCACAGCAGCAACCAAAACCCGCCTCTTTACAAAGAATCACGTCGTCGAGGGGATTGCGCATCCCGCGTCGAAACGGCGAACGAGAGGACAGAAACGATCGATCCTCTCACGTACGGACCGCCGATCCCTTACTTCTTCTTGCCGGCGACGGTCTTGACCTTGCCCTTGCGAGTTCGCGCGTTGGTCTTGGTGCGCTGTCCCCTCACGGGCAGCCCCCTGATGTGGCGTCTGCCGCGGTAGCACTGAATCTCCTTCAGCCTCTTGATGTTGAGCATGTTGAAGCGACGCAGGTCACCCTCGATCATGTAGGTGTCAACCTCCGCGCGAAGGATCGTGAGCTCCTCCTCCTCAAACTCGCGAACGCGCTTGTTCTCCAGGCCCGTCTTGGCCATGATCTTCTTGGCGGTGGCGTTGCCGACGCCGTAGACGTAGGTGAGCGCGATCTCGGCCTTTTTGTTGTTGGGGATCTCCACACCCGCGACGCGCGCCGCGCGAACCTGAAGCTCACCGCGCTTCACACCGCCGACCTGTTCGTGAGGGATTGGGGGTTGATGGGAGTCGGTGAGCGAATGAGCAGTGATGGGCGAATGAATGAAACGAGTGGATAAAAGGAGATTGGGGAGGGTGCATCGTCGAGGGAACTCGCGGCGCGCGCGCGGCGGTGCGACGCGGAGCCTCGGGCGCGCGCATCGTGCCATCGCGATCTTTACGATGGTCACGCACGCGCGATCGCGGTCCCCGGTCCTCGCGTCACGCGCGCGGCGCGGCGCGTCTCGACGAGCGCGCGGTGGGAAAGAAACCCCAGGTTTTTGGTGGTGAAGAGCCGTGCGGAGCGCGCACCTTCCAGCCCTGGACGGTCACACCCTGACCCACGAAGGAGGACGCCTTGGCCGACTGCGACGGTGAGAGGGGATGATGCGGTCAGTGAATGAGTCGCGCGGCGGCCGAGGGATCGGACGCGACGCTCGCGTGATGCGGGGGCGGCGCCCTCCGGTCGCGTCACCCGGGGCAAAAATCTCCGCCACGAGCGCGCACAGCCGAGGGGTTAGGGCTTATCGCGGAACCCCGGCCCGGCGCATTCCTATCCGAAACTCGCGCGAGAGCGCACCTTGGCGGAGGCGGCCTTGGGAGCCGAGGTCGCCGGGGCGACCTGCATCATGTTGAAGCTAGCGCAGAGGGACTGCATCGTCGTGGTGGCGGCTATCTCACGCGCGAGTCGCTATGGGCCTCGAGCGGGAGACCGTCGTCGGGCGGAGAGCTCTATCCACACCAGGCTGAAAACAGGGTGACGTCTCACTTTTTCCAGTCGACCGCGTCTTTTCGGGGGGCTCGCCTCCTGACTCTTCCATCAGTCGGGAATTTCGCCAAATCCCAAAACATTCAACACTAAAGTACACGCGATGTTAACGGCAAAACGATGGAAGTTCCGCAATTCGCAATTTGGGAAACTTTTCTGGGATGTTCCCGCTCACTTTTTTGAAAATAAGGCGCTCGTCTGTTTGGTTCCGCCGTGCCACTCAGCCTCGGTTCTCCCGCCACGAGTCGTGGCCAACGGTTGCACAAGTCATAACACTTTTGGTGACCCCGAGGCGGACGGGATGGTGTCGTCCGAGGCGACCGTCGTCGTGAAGGACGACGACGACCCTCGCGGGGTGCGAAAGATGAAGCGCGGCGGGTCGTGGGCGCGCCGCTCGCTGTCCGCGGGCAGCCTGCTGAACATCCTCGGCGCCCTCCGGGACAGGTCCCCGCCTCGGAAGCGGCACAAAACGACAACGTTCGGTCCGAGATCTCGTCAGAGCTCCGTCGCTTCGTTGCCGGCGGTGGAGGCGACCGCGCCCGCGGCCGGCGCGCCCGCGCTCGTCGTCAGGGCGGCGCGCGCCCTCGCGCTCGCGCTTCTCGCGACATCGGCGGCGCTCGCGCTTCTCGCGTCCGGCCGGCCGACCGGTCCATCCATCGCGTCGTCCATCCCTCTCCTGCCGCACGGCGTCCGTGCGACCGCGGAGACGTGGGCGATGAAGCTCCGGTGGGACGCCGCCGCGCTCGTGTCGCCGTGGCGCGCGCTCCCAGCGGCGGTGGCGAACGACGCGTCGAACAGGGACGAGTACGGACTCTTGACGTTCGACGCGCAGTGCGCGGCGCTGCGCGAACGCGCGTGGGACCCTCGTTGGCCGCTGCGCGATCCGTCGGCGAAGTCGAACGACGGGCTGGACGGCCTCGGATTCGCCTCGGCGACGCAGCTGTGCGACGCGATGGCGTCGTTGCCGCGAACCCTGCGGGTGTACACGCACCCTCTCGGCGACGAGGAAAAGCGACGGTACGCCGCCGCGCGCGTGGCGCCAACCTTTAACCGAGGGTACGACGTAGAGGAACACGTCTTGACTCATCTCGGCCCCGCCGGGCCATTCGCCGAGGCGGACCCCGCCGAGGCCAACGCGTTCCTCATCCCGGCGGCGCCGTACCTCGAGCGCGTCGCGGCGTTCCCAAACAGCGGCCGCGTCGCGCAGGCGGCCAACGTGGCGAAGCTCGTGGCGCGTGTAAAGCGCGAGGACGCCGAGGCGTGGCGCTTAGCCGAGCCCGGATGCGGCCGGTGCGTTTATTTTTTATTTTCGTATGGGAAATTTGTCTGACATCGTGTTTTGTTCACAGGATCTTCGCGTCGGCGCACGACACGGGCACGTACGCGGCGCATTTAACGGACGATGCCGTCCGCGATAGGGCGGTGTTCATCGTCTCCAACGCGGACGTCACGTCGGACGCGGAGAGGGACGCGGCGGCGGCGGCGTGGGCGTCCAAAAGTGGGCGCGAGGGGGAGGGGGGCGGATCCTCCGGTCGACCGCCGCCGCCGGAACGAAACACGGAGTCGCGAATGGACGCCGCCAAGGACGTCTCCGCGGTGTGCTCGCTGTCGTATCACCTCCCGCGCGATGCGGTGGCGTTCGGCGCGATGCGTCCGGTGTTCCTTGACGACGACGGCACCCCCGGGGATGATGGGGACGGGGATGTCGGGGACGAAAAGTCGGCACCCACAGGGAGGGGGGACGAGAGGCCGATCGAGATGTCGTTTCGCGGCACCCTTCGCGGGGGGCTTCGCGAGCGCATCCTCGGCCACTACCTCTCCGGACAAATCGACACGGACGAATTGCGGTGGGACCTGCGTTCGGACGGGCAGGTGTCGCCCGGGAAGTACATGTCGCTGATGCGGGACTCCAAGTTCTGCCTCCACGTCCGCGGCACGAGGGTGCAGTCGCCGCGGCTCGTCGAGGGCATGCTCTTCGGATGCGTCCCCGTGATCCTCGCCGACGGGTACGCGCCTCCGCTCTCGTGGCTCCTGGATTGGTCCAAGTTCAGCGTTCGTCTACCGGAGATCGAGTACGAGCGACTGCCGGAGGTGCTTAAAGCGGCGAACTGGGCGGAGCTGCACGAGAACCTGCGACGCGTCGTGCCCTTCTTCGTGTATCACCGCACGCCCATCGCGGGTGACGCGCTGTGGACGACGGCGCTGGCGACGGCGCGACAGATCGAACGCGGCGCAAAGTGCGAGGGATTGCACACCGGGGTGAACGGCGGTGAGACGGAGGTGGAACGCTCTGCGGTCGCGGGTTCGATTCCGGGCGGGGGCGGGAGGACGAGGGGCGCGGGGCAGGCGGAGCGCGGTGAGGAGAGGCGGGCGAGGAGGTCGGCGCGACGGTTGTTGGGGCGACGGGACTGAATGGGACTGAAATTCGGACCGGCGCGAGGTTAACCCTAAACTGTTACAAAAATGTACCAAAACGTAACCTGAGCTCCAGTCGTGCGCGGGACGCCCTTGCTCTATTTCCGCGCCTCTGCTCCGCCGCCGCTTTTTGCCATGCGGACTGGCTGGTCTCAGATTCCCGACGAGACTTATCAGGCGGCCACGATTATCATCATCATCCCTCTCGGCCACATCATCCCCACGCCAGGGGCTCCCCGCCGTCTTCGACGAGCTTCGACCCTCGACGTCATGTCCGCATCCATCGTCTCGCGTCCCTGCCTCGCCGCGGCGGCCGCGTCCCGTGCGCGCCTCGTCTCTAGGGCGGCGCGCGCCTCGACCGCGTCGTCGTCGTCCAACGACAAGCTCCACGCCGTCGGCGCCCGGGCCCTTCCGATCCAGGTCCGCGGGCTCGCGCAGATCGCCCGCGCCAAGAAGGGTGGGTTCTTGGCCGAGATGGAGGAGGCCAAGGCGGAGGAATCCGGCGCCAAAGTCGAGTTCACCCTGCCCCTGTCCATCCAGAAGTACCCCCACGTGTCGCTGCGAAACGACAACAAGATCATCGGGGTCTTCGACGCCGAGCTCGAGAAACTCGCGCAGGCGATGTTCAAGATCATGTACGAGACCGAAGGCGTCGGTCTGGCCGCCCCACAGGTTGGCGTGAACTACAGGATGATGGTGTACAACGAGGCTGGCGAGCCCGGACGGGGTAAGGAGGTCGTGTTGGTCAATCCCAAGATCGTCAAATTCTCAAAGACGAAGGACCTGTTCGAGGAGGGGTGCCTGAGCTTCCCGAAGATCTACGCCGACGTGGAGGTGCGTCCGCGCTTCGAGTTCCCCACCCTCGTTCCTTTCTTTCTTCTTTTCTTCCCCCCCGCGGCGCGCGCGATGCGCGCGAGAGAGAGCCGGTGAGCGCAAACAACGATATACGCTATTCCCAGCGCGCCCACGCGCGGGTGCCGACGAGCCTTTGAGCAACCAACCCGTGAGGCTCTCTCATCGCTGCCGCCAGCGCGCGCCGACGACTGGGACCGTCGGTTTAGGGTTTAGGGTTTAGGGTGAAACCCGAACCCGCCGCCCGACGCCTCCGCCTCCTCAGGCTCTTTGACCGATCCGTTCGCCCCTCGCGCTCGCTCCGTGCCTAAACCCGTCCCCCCCCCCCCACTTCGTCGCGTGTCTTCTCAGAGGCCCACCAGCGTGCAGGTGGAGGCGCAGAACCTGCGGGGCAAGAAGTTCAAGATGACCCTCGACGGCTTCGAGGCCAGGGTGTTTCAGCACGAGTACGACCACCTCGACGGGGTGCTGTTTCACGACAGGATGACCGACGAGGTGCTTGGTTCGGTGCGGGGCGAGCTCGACGCCCTGATCGACGCGCACCCGGCTGGAGAACCCAAGGGCGTGTGAGCGAGTCCGGCTGGCGCGAAGCGAGTTAAGTTTCGATTGTGATAAAGCTCGTGATAAAGCTCAGGGAGGGATTCTCCTCGTCCTTCGTCTCTCGTGCGTGGTTCGTTATGAGTAGCCCGTCGATTCGTCGGTTTGTCAGATTTCATCGGTGAGATTTCGCGGTGAGGGCCCTCGCGGCGACGAAGAGCGCGAGCGCCACGAGCGCCGCGTGAAACGTCCGCAAAAATTCTCTGTCCAACACGAAGCCAAACACGGAGAAGCCGAGCCCGTTGTGACGGAACGAACCCACCGCGGCGTGCCTCGCCGCGAAGGCTTCGACTGCCCGCTCGTGCTCTTGAACCCGAACCCCGGCCCGATTGGACGCCGCGGATCGCGCGGCGGTGATCCTCGCGTGGCGCTCGGATAGGTACGAGCCGGTCTTTTGCATCCTGTGCGTCGCGAGCGTGGCGGCGCGCAGGTTGAGCGCCGTTCCCCACGCGTGCGTCGACAGCCTCAGCGCGCTCGGCACCGCGCTTCGCAGTGCCCGCGTCAGATGGCGCCCATCGCCGTCGGATGATACCGCGTAGAGCGAAACGGCGAAGCACTCGACGAGGCACGCGAGGGTGGTGACGACGAGGAACATCCGGAACGAGTGCGCTATTCTTCGAACGAGCGCGCGGAGCGCGGCGTGCTCCTCGACGATCGCTACGACGTCCGAGCGGTCCACGTCGTCGTCGTCGTCGACGTCGTCGTTGTCGAGATTTTGAATCATGACGAACAGCGAGTTCAACCGAAGCAGCGTCAGCGCGCACGCCACCCGGAACAGCGCGCACGTCAGCGCGAACGACGCGGCGGCGAAGACGTCCGAGCCGACGTCCGCGACGAATTGTCCGACCAACCAGAACCGAGAAGACTCGTCCGGACTGAAACCCTCACTCTCGGCGCGAACAAACAAACTCCGAGCAACAAACTCCGCCGCGGTCGCCACCCTGGCGAACGCGTAAGGCGCGAGCAGCATCCGCCACTCCCGCGCGGTGCGCGTCCGCGCGATCCGCGCGTAGGCGGCGTGGACCGCGGCTCGAACTCGGCGAGGCGCGAACCCGCCGCGGGCGTCGGCCAGGAACGCGGTGGACGTCAATCTATCGTTCGTCGACATCCCCGAGGATCGCGACGAAGGAAATCCGCACAGCGTCGCCTGAAGCGTCCAGTGCGACGCGACGAGCACTAAAAGTTTCAAAGCCACCGACGCCCTCGTCAACCCGCGGAGGAGTCTCGCGCAGTCTCGCGCGGACGATTCGGCGTTAGATGAGCCGTTAGACGAGCCGTTAGATGAGCCGTTACAGTCGCGCCAGTCCGCGCCGGCTTCGGCGCCGGTGACGAGGGAAAATACGGGAACCGCGACGCCGAGCGCGGCGGCGCACGCGACGCGACAAACGTCGATCAAGAGCGTCGATCCGACGGTTCGTGTCGGGAGCCCCAACCGTCGTCGTCGTCGCAGGAGTCGCGACGGGGCGGACGGTGGGATCAGCGGGCGGCTCACGTCGTCCGCGGCTGTGACCGTGACCCACGGGGGCGGCGGCGGGGGCGGCGGGGCTGAAAGCAGGGTATCGTCCTCGTCGGCGTCCTCCTCGCCGTCGCTCGGGCCGCCTCGATCGTCCGGTACGACGCACATGACGCACCGGAGTAGCGACGCGAGCGTCGCCGCCGCCGCGCGTTCTTCGTCGGCGCCGAGGGGGGTCGTTGGGGCGGGCACGGTCGTTGGGGCGGGCACAGCTGTGCCGCCGTCCTTGGCGAAGAGCGGGTTGGGCGACCAGACGCGCGGCGAATCGCCGTCGTTCTCGCCGTCGTCGTCGTCGCCATTGTCGTCGCCGTCCTCGTCGTTCGATGGGTCGATGCGGAGCCCGGTCTTCGCGCGCGCGTCGTTCGTCGTCCCGTCGAAGCTCAGGTCGAGAACTTCGAGCCAGCTGGCCGGGGAGTGGAAGGTGGCTGCGCGCGCGTGCGTCCCGCGGGCGGCGGGCGCGGCGGGGCGCCGCAGCGGCGGCGACGTGGGTCGCGATCGGGATCCCCCGCCGCCCGCGGGGAGCACGCGCTCCATGGCGCGTTCGCCTGAGGATGGAGAAGGGTCGCGGTGGGGTCACGGGAGGGGCTCGAGAAGAGAAGGGCGACCGCTGGAGCGCGCACCGAGGAGCGCGCGGAGATCGTCCGACGCTGAGACGCGCCGAGTCACGGCGACGGTGTTGCGACGGGGGATACGCGTGCGCGGCGGCGGCGCGTCGCGGTCCGTCATCTCCGCCCCTCGCCGCGTCAACCCCCGCCGAGCCGACTGCTCGAGCAGCAGAGGCAACAACGACCAGAAAAGTTCACAACGAGCCGGGCGAGTTTTTTTTGAACCGCAGTGCCGATGGGCGCGCCGGTGACGACGGCCACGGCCGCTCGCGCGTCCGCGCTGCGCGCCGCGCTGGATCGCAACAAGCGCGCGTGCGATGGCGTCGTCAACCTCGTCTCGTCCACCGACGCGCAGCTGGGAGAGCTCCGCGGCATCGTCGGCCCGATCAACGCCCGCACCGCGGATCTGGACCGCGCGCTGAGAAACCTCGACGTCGTCGGAGAGGAGACGGGCGCGTGGCTGGCGCGCATCGACGGCTGCAGACGCGCGGAGCACGCGCTTCAAGACGCCGAGCGCCGGCGGGTCATCGACGACCCGCGCGCTTGGATCGCCCGGCTGGACGAACTCGCCGACGCGGAGGCGTTCTTCGCGGAGAGGTGCGCGTCATCGGATGGCCGAGAGGAGGGTGCCCACGCGACGGGTGGGGGGGGCGGGCGACGACGACGCGCGACGACGCCGGGCGCGGAGAACGCGAGGGCTCGCGCGCACGAACTCCTCGCGAGATGCATAGCCCGCACGGAGGGCGAATTCGCGAGCGCGATGCGCGCGCACGAGACGCGCGCCGTGGGCATCGCGCACAGACCCGACGCTCCGAGGGCGCTCGCATCCGTGAGGACCCTCTCCGGCGACGCGGACCTACTGACCCTAAACGACGAGATCCGAGACGAGCGTCGGAGGACGCCCCCGGACGTGTCGTCGTCCCCAACCGGAGCCGCCGCCAGCCGCGCGGAGGTTCACCGCGCCGCCCTCCTCTACGTCGACCCCGGCCTCGTCGCCGTCGCCTCGTACCTCTTGCGTTGTTCCGGGAAAACGTCGGTCAGCGAAACGCCCGGCGGCTCCGAGAGCTCTCACGGGTTGACGGTCGACACCCGCGCCGCGTGCATCGCGCTGTACGTGGACGCGAGGACCGACGCGTGCGTGGACGCGACGAACCGCGACGGCCTCGCGCGTCTTCGCGCGGAGACGGAGTCGGAGAAAACTTTGCCGATGCCGACGACGCGTTTTCCCGACGCAAACGATGCGAACGCCGGCGACCGCGGCGGGGTTCGATCCGGCGACCTCGCGGTTCATCCTCGCGGGTCGTACCGGTTCGGCGTCGGCGGCGGCGGTGCGTGGGTCGATC
>Ga0181573_10002133_pt1 | contig 18605 bp, 16 predicted proteins | sample 101ome_25_FD_148643 | JGI IMG/M metagenome (GOLD analysis project Ga0181573, IMG submission 148643) | Coastal salt marsh microbial communities from the Groves Creek Marsh, Skidaway Island, Georgia - 101409BT metaG (spades assembly) | ecosystem: Environmental > Aquatic > Marine > Intertidal zone... | reverse complement strand
GCAGGAAATGGTCAAAGGCAAGGATATCTTCGTGGATCATGCCCTGAAAGAGGTGACCTATATCCACGTCTTGTTGCCCCAGCATGAGGTCGTTTGGGCCAACAACGTAGAAACCGAAAGCTTCCACCCGGCCAGCGCATCCCTTAGCACGCTGGACGACTCAGACCGCGAACGCCTTCTGTTCTGGATGCCCGAGCTTCGAAATGGACCGGAATATTACGGTGATTTTGCGCGTCGGAACCTGACAAATGCCGAAGCCGCGATCCTGAACCACGAAGCGGCTTAAAGCCAGCGCGGCTGCCTTATTCTGCAACAAGGAGAAGCTTGCGGGTGTTTTGCAATCGGTCGTCTGACAGGGTGTCCACAAGGCTTTGAACCTCGTTTCTGATGTCCTCTAGCGTGACATTTACAAATCGGGCTGCATTCGATTGCTTGGAAACCAGCTCTGACAATTGATCAATTTCCTGCGTTGCTTCCAGCACGCGTTGATTGATTTCGGCCAAGGCGGTCTCTGTGTCGGCAGACGTAGCAATTCCAGATTTGATGAATTCATCATTGCGCGTTTTAACCTTGGCAATTTCGTCGGCCGCCTGTGCCGCCCGCCCTGCAAGAGACTGAACCTCAGACGCCACCACGGAAAATCCTTTTCCGGCCTGACCCGCCCGTGCAGCTTCAACCATTGCATTCAAAGACAAAAGGTTGGTTTGGAACGAGATATCGTTGATGGATTTGCTTGAATCTGCAATTTTGCTGCCTGCTTGGGAAATTTGATCCAGCGACTTTTTCAAATCAGCGCCCATGCTTCGGCCTTTGGCTGCAGATGCCTTGACCTTTTCCGCGATGACTTTGGTGTCTTGCGTGCGTTGCGACATCTGATGGATGTAACCATCCAGCTCTTCCATGACAGTGCGGTGCTTTGAGAAAATGCTAGTCATGGTCGTCACTTTGGCCTCAATTGCGGCAGCCCGTTCAATCGCTTTCTGAGCCTGCTGCAGTTTCTTTTCCTGCTCGTTTCTTTCTTTTTCTTGGTGCGCGTGCCGGATCTTATCCACCTCAAGACGCTCTTTGTTGCGCTCTTCATCCAGAGAACAATTGAGCATCGAGTTGAGCCACCCCGAAATGGTCGCAATGCTTATCAAAAAAACTGCTCCGACAAGCTGGTTAAAGTCGTGCGTCGCAGCATCCGGTATGACGTTGAGTTGTGCGATCCAGTCTTTCTGAACCTACATATAAAAAACGGCAATGATGTGAATAACACTGAAGGGCAGCATTTTCCTCCAGCCGACCGTTGCCGCCCCAAGCATCAGGCCAGTCAAGGGGCCGAGGGCCACAACAGAGTGAATGCCGCCAACAAAAAAAGAAATAGAGAGGGGCGTAAACCAGCCAAGGATCAGGGACAGATACAACACCCGCTCGGTTCCCAGCGCTTTGCGAAATAACAAAACCAACGCCATGGCCGAGCCACCCAATACAGCAGCCAGCATTGGCCATGTCATGCCAAAGGTGCCGAAGTATATAGAAAAGCCAACGCCTGCACTAAATACAGAGAGCGCAACAATGTCAGTGAGCAGCTTGAAAGCCGGTAATTGAGAAAAACGCATTGCATCCATGAAAGTCACCCGGCCTGAATATTATTTTGCGAACATTTCGCTGTACGACGCAAAACTCGGACATTTTAGCCATGAGGGAGCGTTCTAAGTAATTAGATCTGCGTCAGAAAATGGCGGTGACCCGTGACAGGTAGTTCGGCCGCAATGGGCGTGGCCAAATACAACGGGCCGAAGATTTGGATGTTATTTCAATTTCAGAGAAAAGTGGCTGGGGTGGTAGGATTCGAACCTACGGTACGCGGTACCAAAAACCGTTGCCTTACCACTTGGCTACACCCCAACGGTGACGTGCGTATTACGCAAGTGCCTTCGAGTCCGCAAGACCCTGAAAGCAAAAAAGTAGGGGCAGAAATAACTTTATTCTGCCCCGCGAAAAATTAGCGATAAACTTGATCTTCTCCTGGGAAGGCTCGGGATTTGACTTCTGTCGCATACTCTTCGACTGCCTTTTCGATCATGCCTCCCAGATTGCCGTAAACTTTGACGAATTTTGGGGTCCATGGGTTCAGGCCCAGCATATCTTCCAGCACCAGAATCTGTCCGTCACATTTGTTCGACGCGCCAATTCCGATGGTCGGAGCATCAATAGATTCGGTGATTTTGACGGCCAACGGTTCTACGACCCCTTCGACCACAACAGCAAAGGCACCGGCTTCGGCGACCGCTTTGGCGTCGTCAATATGCATCTGCCAGCTGTCTTCCTCGCGGCCTTGAGTCTTGAAGCCGCCCATAGCGTTTGTTGCCTGCGGAGTCAGCCCGACGTGGCCCATCACCGGAATGCCACGTTCGGTCAGGAAGCGGATGGTTTCGGCCATGCGGGCACCGCCTTCCAGCTTCACGGCTTGGCATTGGGTGTCCATCATGATCTTGGCGGCGTTGCGAAAGGCCTGTTCGGGGCTTTCCTCGTAGCTTCCAAAAGGCATGTCCACGACAACAAGCGCGCGTTTTGTGCCGCGCACCACGGCCTTGCCGTGCATGATCATCAACTCAAGCGACACACCGATGGTGCTTTCCATGCCGTGCATGACCATGCCCAAACTATCGCCAACCAGAATGAAATCCGCGAATTTGTCGACCACTGCGGCTGTGTGCGCGTGGTAGCTGGTCAGCGAAACAATCGGCTCGCCGCCTTTGCGGGCGCGTAGCTCTGGCACGGTGATGCGGCGGGTTTTGGTGGGGACGCTCATGGATAGTCTCCTTCAGGGCGTGATGACGCGTTGGTCAATAAGTAGCACAGGTCCGACCTGCACCGAGAGCATTATTGCGGTTGGACCCGAGATAGGCCCGTCGATCTCTGCAAGGCTTTCCGCCTGTACGATATCGCAGCCTTCAAGCGTGGCGCGAGGTTCGGACGAAATAAGGCTGGCGATCTGATTTTGCAGCTCGGTCACTGTCGGGCAGGACTGGGCGATGGCATCGGCATGATCCAGCGCGCGGCTTAACACCAAGGCCGCTTGTCGGTGATCTGCATCCAGTCGCACATTGCGCGACGACATGGCCAACCCGTCGGCCTCGCGGACAGTCGGAACGCCAACAATCTCAATCGGCATATGCAGATCACGCACCATGCGTTTGATCACCTGCAATTGCTGGTAGTCCTTTTCGCCGAACATGGCGAAATCGGGTTGGATGATATTGAAAAACTTGGTGACCACGGTGGTCACTCCACGGAAATGCCCTGGTCGAACCAACCCGTGCAGCATGTTGGCCATGCGGGTGGTTTCGACAATGGTTTCGGCACCTTCCGGATAGATCTCGTGCGCTTCGGGGGTAAAGACAGCATCTACACCCTCGGCCCGTAGCATAGCCAGATCGCGGTCAAGATCTCGGGGATAAGCCGCCAGATCGTCGGCTTTTTCAAACTGGGTGGGATTGACGAATATCCAGACCACGATGCGGTCCCCGCACGCCCGCGCTTTACGGACAAGGGTCATGTGACCTTCGTGAAGAAACCCCATTGTTGGGACAAGAGCGACAGTTTCGCCCGCTTGACGATATCCGGCAACCTCTGCGCGGATGCTTGCAATAGTCTGACAGACTTGCATTTCAGCCCGTTTCCTTGTGACGATTGCGCCAGTGATACTGCGACGGCGAAGACACGACAACAGGGCAAGGTCGGTTTCGCGCTAACTTATGTCGGATGGACCGCACGTCATTTTGACGACACGGGCATATTCGCGGCAAACGTATAAAGGGATTCGGTCACTATGAAGACGAATGTTAAAGCTCTGGTCGTTGGCGGCGGTGCCGTCGGAACCTCGATTGCTTACCATCTGGCCAAGGCGGGCTGGGAAGATGTGATGCTTCTTGAGCGGGACGAGCTGACATCGGGCTCGACGTGGCACGCAGCGGGTTTGCTACCGCTCTTCAACATGAGCTACGCGACGACCCACATCCACCAGTATTCGGTCGACTTTTACAAAACGCTTGAAGAAGAAACCGGCCTTAATGCAGGCTTTGCCGTTGTTGGCAACTTGCGGATGGCACAGACGCAAGAGCGCATGGACGAATACATGGTCTATGCCTCGACCGCCGAAACCTGTGGTGTTGCCTATGAGTGGCTAACCCCTGATCAGATTAAAGAGCGTTGGCCACTGATCGAAACCTCCGACCTGAAGGGGGCGATCTATCACACCGAAGACGGCTACATTAACCCCGCCGACGTGACACAGGCGATGGCCAAAGGCGCCCGTCAGCGTGGCGTGATGATCGAACGTAAATGGCAGGCGGATGCGTTCCATTGGAACGGCGAAGCGTGGGAAGTTACCTGCACCAAGATGGTCGAAAAAGGCGGTAACTTGGTGCCGTCCGAAGAACAGATCGTCATCACCGCCGAGCATGTTGTCACTGCATCGGGTAACCACGCGCAGCGCACGGCGAAAATGCTAGGCATCAAGATGCCTGCCATTCCCGTCGAGCACACCTTTATCGTGATGGATACCGATCCTGAGCTGGTGAAATACCGCGAAGCCGGTAACCCAGAGCACCCCGTTGTGCGGGACGCCGACGCGCAGTCGTACGCACGTGAAGAGCGTGGCGGCTGGATCTTGGGCATTTACGAACACGGCGCACCCGCGCGCTTTGAGCATGGTGTGCCAGACAGCTTCCGCGCCGACCTGTTCCCGTTGGATCTGGACCGGATCGCCGAGCAATACATGAAAATGACCGAGCGCGTTCCGTCATGTGCTGAATCAGGCCTGAAAGACGATTTCAACGGTCCGATCTGCTACACCCCAGACGGCAACCCGCTGGTCGGTCCGGCACCGGGCCTGCGCAACATGTGGTTGGCCGAAGGCTTCAGCTTCGGCATCACCGCCGCAGGTGGCACCGGATACTATCTGGCGCAGATGATGGTCGATGGCGAGGCCGAGATCGACATGGCGTCGCTCGATCCGAAACGCTACAGCCAGAACTGGATGACCACCGAGTTTGCTGCGCGCAAAAACGAAGAATGCTACGAGCACGTCTATATCCTGCACCACCCCGACGAAGAGCGCGCCGCCTGCCGTCCATTGCGCACCGCTCCGGCCTATGATCGCCAAAAGGCGCTGGGCGCTCAGTTCGGTTGGGTCAATGGTTGGGAACGGCCGAACTATTACGGCCCACTGGATGCGCCTGAAACCTTCGACCATGACAGCCGCAGCTTCCGCCGTGGCGGCTGGTGGGAATACGCAAAGGCCGAAGCCGAAGCTGTGCGCAACGGTGTTGGCCTGATCGACGCGACGGCCTTTACCAAACACGTCGTCAAAGGACCGGGCGCGACCCAGTTTCTTGACTGGTTCACCTGCAACAAACTGCCAAAGGTGGGGCGTATCAACCTGACCTATGCGCTGACAGCAGCAGGCACTACCCGCACCGAATACACCATCGTCCGCAATGGCGAGAATAACTACTACCTTGTTTCTGCCGGTGCTTGGACCGAGTATGATGCCGACTTCCTGCGTAAAGCGGCCGAGGACAAGATGGATGAATTCGGTTATATCGAAATTCAGGATGTCACCACCCAGTGGGGCGTCTTTGCCATCGCCGGACCGAAATCGCGTGATGTTCTGAAAGAGCTGATCGTCGATGCCGATCCGGATACCGCCCTGTCGAACAAGCGCTTCCCGTGGCTGTCGGCCAAGCAGATCGAACTGGGCATGTGCCCTGTCAATGCGATCCGCGTGGCCTATACCGGCGAGTTGGGTTGGGAACTGCATCACCCGATTGAGATGCAGAACTACCTGTGGGATCAGCTGATGAAAGCTGGTGAAAAGCATGGCATGAAGCTGGTTGGTGCGCGTGCGCAGAACTGGCTGCGTCAGGAGAAATCCTATCGCGCCTTCGGCAACGAACTGGGCCGCGATGCGACTCCGTTGGAAGCTGATCTACCGCGGTTTGTAGACCTGTCTAAAGAGTTCAACGGCAAGGCCGAATTGGAAGCCAAAGGCATCCGTTCGAAATGCGTCACCGTGCTGATTGATGGACCTGACGACGCCGATCCTTGGGGCCGCGAGGTTCTATATGCTGAAGACGGCACCCGCATTGGTCGTTTGACATCGGGCGGTTATTCGGTGGCCTTCGGCAAGCAGATCGGCATGGGCTATGTAAAGCCCGAGCACGCGGTTGTCGGCGCCAAGATCAAGGTCAAGATGCTGGATCAGCTTTGGGATGCGGAAATCCAGCCGGACAGCCCGTATGATCCGAAAAACGAAGTCATTCGCGTGGATGGCTAAGATATAAGGGGGGCCTTGGCCCCCCTTTGCTTTTAAGTACTTTTGCTAAGATGAAGGAGCGATTGGATGAAGGGGAGTTGCCATTGCGGGGCTGTGACGTTCGAAATCGGGGAAGCGCCCGAGTTTTTGCTTGAGTGTAATTGCTCGGTCTGCCGCCGGGTTGCTGCTTGGTGGGTCTATTCAGACAAGGTTCCGATCACGTTGAACGCGCCCGAGGGAAGCACAATCGCTTATGCATGGGGAGACAAGGATCTGGCCTTTCATTCCTGCAAAACCTGTGGATGTACGACCCATTGGGCCAGTCTGCTTGATGACAAGTTTGCCGTGAACGCCAAGATGTGCGCGCCTGAGGATTTAAAGCCGTTGCGTATCCGCCATTTTGACGGGGCGGATAGCTGGACGTTGCTGGACTGACATCGACCCCTTGCATCAGGTGCGACAATAGCCTTTTGTTGTGGCGCAACGATACGAGGGTTCCCATGGCCGATCCACGCTTTCAACCGATTTCGGGTTTTGATTTACCGCGCTTTGCCGGCGTGCCGACGTTTATGCGCCTGCCATATATTCCGCTGGATCACGCTGATCTGACTGCGGTGGATATCGGGCTGATCGGCGTGCCATGGGACAGCGGCACCACCAACCGCCCCGGTCCGCGGCACGGGCCGCGCCAGTTGCGCGATATGTCCACGATGATCCGCGCAGGCAACGGAATTACCGGTGTGCGCCCGTTTGAACTGGTGAATTGTGCCGATCTGGGCGACGTGGGCCCCAACCCTGCGGACATCCAGGACAGCATGAAGCGCATCACGGCCTTTTATGACAAGGTGCTGGAGGCGGGGATCATTCCCCTGACAGCTGGGGGCGATCACCTGTCGACCCTGCCGATCCTAAGGTCGGTTGCGAAAAAGGCTACTGTCGGGATGATACACTTCGACAGTCACACAGACCTGTTTCATTCCTATTTCGATGGAACGATGTACACCCACGGCACACCGTTCCGCCGTGCGGTTGAAGAGGGGCTTTTAGACCCCAAGCGCGTCTGCATGATCGGGATTCGCGGCACGGCCTATGACACCGAGGACCGCGATTTTGCCGACGCAGTGGGTATTCGGGTGATCCCGATTGAAGAGTTCCACGCCCGAGGCACCGAAGACGTCATGTCCGAGGCGCGCGAAATCGCCGGGGCAGGGGACACTTATGTGTCTTATGACATTGATTTTGTGGACCCCGCATTTGCGCCCGGCACTGGCACGCCCGAGGTGGGTGGCCCCAACAGCTGGCAGGCGCTGGAAGTGGCCCGCCTTCTGCAAGGGGTCAAGATCGTGGGCGCAGATATGGTCGAGGTATCGCCGCCTTTTGATCAAAGCGGCAATACCGCCTATCTTGGGGTATCCATCATGTTCGAGATGCTTTGTGTGATGGCGGCACAAGGCAAGTAAAGCGCTTGGACTAGTCACAGAACTCGTCGTAGCACTCCAGCGCTTTGGCGGCATACATCATAGCAGGTCCGCCGCCCATCTGGATGGTCATGCCCAGCACATCCGCGACCTCTTCGCGGGTGGCTCCGGTGCGGACCAGTGCTTTGATGTGCAGGACAATGCAGGATTCACATCCCTGCGCCACGGCGATACCAAGGGCCACGTATTCCTTGGTTTTAAAGTCAATCGGCCCGTCGCTTTCCTTGACGCCTTTGCTTAGTTCTCCGAATCCTTTTGTGGCGGCTGGATTGGCTTTGTTCAGGTTGCGAAGCTGATTTTGGGTGGCTTTCAGTTTGTCGTCCCAGCTCATCTTGGTTCCATTCTTTTGAATTGTGTCGCGGGGGTCATACGCAGAATTCTGAATGGGTTCTTTGATCCTGATCAGTATGACTTAACGGCAAGCAAACAAAGATTGTTGGCAGGCATTTCGATAACCTCGGCCGGTTCCAGACCAGTTTCGGAGATCCAATCGAGCATTTCGAAGTCGTCTTTGTAGCCGATTTCAGGGTTGTGCGCTGACAGGCTTTCGTGAAACCGCTGATCGCCTTCGCTGGTCAGCTCGCCCGCGCGCGTGAAGGGGCCGTAGATGATCAGTTTTCCGTTTGGTGCTAGTGCATTAGAGCATTCTTGCAAGATCGCGCGGGATTGGGGTTCGCTGATCAGGTGGAATAGGTTGCCGATATGGATCGCATCCACCTCGACCGTTTTTCCCCAGCCTTCAACCGCGGCATCCAAAGGGGCAGGGGCGGCAACATTTTCCACACCTTCATGGGCGATCCAAGCCGAGATAGATGCAATTCGCTCGGGGTCAACGTCTGTCGGCTGAAACCGCCAACCGGGCATACTGACCGCATAGTGAACGATATTTTCCCCGGTGCCCGAGGCAATTTCCAAAAAGCGCCCGCTGTCGCCCAGCCTTGCTTTCAGCAAGTCAAGAATTGGTCCCTTGATCCGTGGCGATGAGGGCGCAAACAGGCGGCCATCATCGCCCGCGTCGGCGGTATTGGCAGTGCTGGGTAGGTCGGGTTTCATGAGGCAAACCTTTCAGGCGACAATTGCGCAACAAGGGACGCGTCAAGATCGGGCGTGCGCCCCAGGATCAGGTCGGCAGCAAGTTGGCTGGCAGCGGGCGAGGTGAAAAAGCCATAGCCACCTTGTCCGCCCAACCAGAAAAACGCTGGCTGCTTGGGATCACGTCCGATGACAAGCTGGCGGTCAGGCGAAAACGTCCGCAATCCTGCCCAGTTTGCTTGAATGCGGGTGACCTCGGGTATGACGGCCTCTTGATACTTGGCGATGCCTTCGGCCAGTACCATGTCGTCGGCCCAAGCGTCGTGGGGCGTGGTCGGATGCTCTTCGGCTGGCGACACCAGCAGCGATCCTGCGTCGGGTTTGGCGTACCAGCTTTCGCCAACGCCAAAGAACATCGGCCAGTCTGACACATCATGCCCGTCGGGTGCCGGTATGCGTGCCATCGAGCGGCGGTTGGGGGTGAAACCGATGGGGGTGATCCCTGCCAAGGTGGCGATATCATCAACCCATGCCCCCGCGGCGTTGATCAGAATGTCGGCTTGGAATGATCCCTTCGGGGTTACTACGTGCCACCCGCGATCCCGTGTGATCGCCGTGACTTTGGCCCCCGTTACGATCTGCCCGCCGTTGGCACGGATCGTTTTGGCGAAGTCCTGAACCATCAGATCGGTGTCGATATCCCACGCTTCGGCATGATAGCCCGCACCGACGACGGCGTCAGGGTTCAGGATTGGGACTTTCGCCAAAGCCTGTTCTACCGAGATCGGATCAAGGTGCATCGCTTCCATGTCGGCAGCCAAAGCCGCCTCTTCCCCGGGTTTGGCGACCACCAGAAATCCGCGCGGGGTTAGATAATCCGTCTGATTGAAGAAAAAGTCCCCACTGGCGCGGGCCAGAGCAACGGTCGAAGGCTTGCCGTAGTTCGCTTCATAAAGCGCCGCCGACCGGCCAGAGGCGTGATACGCCAAGGCATCTTCGGCTTCCAGAACGGTCACGTTTGCATGGGGGGCCAGCCGTGCGCCTGCGAAAATGCCCGCAATCCCGCCGCCGATGATCAGAATGTCGCTCATAGTTCCTCAAGCCTGTCTGTTGCCGGTGTGGGATGAACCGACATCATGCTGACCCGATTGCGAATTTCCGGCGTCATCTTGAAGGTCAGCGCGTCTAGAGACGGGCGAAGCTGATCCACATTCCGCGCCGAAATGATCGGCATCGGCTGCGTTGGGTGATGCATCGCCCAGGCCACAGCAAGCGTCGCCGGTTCCGTTCCGAAATCATGGGCCAATTCGACCATATCTTCCGCCGTTCCGTGCATCCAGTTCACGGCATACCGCTCGGCGTAGCGTTCATCGGTGATCAGTCGCCCCTGGCTTTCACCGTTGGCGTATTTGCCGGTCAAAAGCCCGCCACCCAAAGGGGAATACGACGCAACCGCGATGCTCTGATCGGCACACATCGGCAGGATCTCGACCTCTGCCTGACGTTTGACAAGACTGTACATTGGCTGAAAAATGTCGATCCGCGTGCCCAGAACGGACGCCGCCATTTGCGCCTTCATGACCTGCCATGCGGCGAAATTCGACAGTCCGATATAGCGGATCACGCCGCTTTCCTGAAGCTCGACAAAGGTATCTATGGTTTCGGCCAAGCTTGTGTCGGGGTCAAACCGGTGCAGATAAAGTACGTCCACAAAATCCAGCGCCAATCGGCTGCGGGTCTGGTCGAATTGGGTCAGAATATTTTTTCGCCCAGCCCCTCCGTGATAGCCGACCTTGGTTGCGATAATCAGGCTTTCGCGGTCTTCTGTGATTAGCTTGCCCAGTATGTCGTCTGCGCGTCCGTCGTTATATCCGACGGCCGTGTCGAAATGATTGATGCCTGCCGCGCGGCTGGCGGCGAACATCTCTTGTGCCGCGCCGAAATCGGCGGTTCCGCCGAATTGCATGCAGCCAAAGGCCAAACGGCTGATGGGGGTTCCGTTCTGGGATGTCAAAGTGCGTGTCATTGGGCGAAGGTGCCACGGTGCACGGGTAAGCTCAAGCGGCCAATGGGCTGGCGCCAGCCTTTCCCGAACGTCCTTTCAAAACGATGATAGCGATGATGGCGATGTTCAGGAAGTTCCAGCCGATGCCGTTCAGGAAGGCCCATGTATAGCTGCCGGTGACGTCGTAAATCCACCCGGACATCCAGCCTCCAAGAGCCATGCCAACGATCGTGGCCATCATCACAAAGCCCACGCGGGCACCGGCCTCTTTCGGGGGCAGGTATTCGCGGACAATGATCGCGTAACTGGGCACGATGCCGCCCTGACTAAGGCCAAAAATTGTGCTGACCACATAAAGAGGCACCAAGCCATCGAACGGCAGATACAAAAACAGCGCGATGCATTGCAGCGTTGAGCCGATCATAAGGGTAGCCACGCCGCCCAGCTTGTCCGCCAACATGCCCGAGATCAGACGCGAAGCAACGCCGCCGAGTAACATCAAAGACAGCATTTCCGCCCCGACCGCTGGGCCATAACCAAGATCAGCACAATAGGCGACGATATGCACCTGAGGCATCGACATCGCCACACAGCAGCCGATACCGGCTATTCCCAGAAGCCACATCAGTCTGCGCGGCGAAAAGCCTGTGCTTTGCGCGCGCGATTGGGCCTCGGCGGCGACATGGGCCGTGACGTCTTCGGGGACCTTTTTCAGTAAAAGAAAGGTTAAGGGCACCACAATGCCCGTCACCAAAATCGCCAAAGACCAGTAAACGCCGCGCCAGCCATGATCCTCCATCACGCCGCTTAGGACCAAGGGCCAGATGGCGCCCGCAAGGTAATTTCCGCTGGCTGCGATGGCGACCGCAATCCCCCTGCGTGACAGGAACCATTGGGACACATCGGAAATCAAAGGGCCAAAACAGGCGGCTGTTCCAAAACCTATGATCAGGTGAACAGCCGACAGGATAAAGAATGATCCGGTCATTGCCGAGGCAACAAAGCCCATCGAAACACTGACGACTGCCGCGATAAGTGATGGCGTAATCCCGAACCGGTCCACAGCACGGCCGATATAGTAATTGCCCAGGGCAAAGCCGATCATGGTCAGTGTATAGGGATAGGTACTATCGGCGCGGTCCAATCCAAACTCGGCCTGCATATCCGGTATCACCACAATCGCTGCCCACATGCCGATATTGCCCACTGTAGCAATCAGCAGGGTGATCCCAAGGCGGACCCATGAATAGCGGCTGTCTAGGATGGTGGTCATGCGTGGACGGTATGGGGACAAGGGGACTTTGCCTAGCCCGAAAACGACATGGGGCAGGGGCTTTGCCCCTCTTGTCCTGCGGGCAATTCACCCCAGAGTATTTTTAGCAAGATGAAATGAAAAAGGGCAGGCGCGTGGCCTGCCCTTTCCGATAGATCGATATCCGGCTTACTGCGGGATGGTGCCTTCGATGCCTTCGACATAGAAGTTCATGCCAGCCAGCGTACCGTCGTCTGCGGTTTCGCCTTCAGCCAGCCATGCCGAGCCGTCTTGCTTGTTCAGCGGTCCGGTGAATGCATGGTACGAACCGTCTGCCAAAGCTGCTTTCAGAGCCAGTGCTTCGGCTTTGACTTCGGCCGGAACGGCGTCCGAGATTTCGCCGATGCCAACCATGCCTGCGCCGATTCCGTCCCAGGTGCTGACGCTGGTCCAGGTGCCGTCCATGACCGCCTGAGTACGCGCTACATAGTAGGGGCCCCAGTTGTCGATGATCGAGCTTACGCGCGGCATTGGGCCGAACTCGGCCATATCCGACGCCTGACCGAAGGTGATGACGTTGCCGGCCGCTTCGGCTGCTGCCTGAGGCGCGGTCGAGTCGGTGTGCTGCAGGATCACGTCAGCGCCCTGTTCGATCAGAACCTTGGCGGCGTCAGCTTCTTTCGCCGGATCGAACCAGGTGTAGGCCCAAACGATTTTGAACTGGACGTCAGGGTTCACCTTACGTGCGTGGATGAACGCCGAGTTGATGCCACGGATCACTTCCGGGATCGGGAACGAGCCGATGTAGCCCACGATGTTCGACTTGGTCATGTGACCAGCAATCGTGCCCTGAACGGCGCGGCCTTCGTAGAAGCGTGCCGAATAGACCGAGACGTTATCGGCTTGCTTGTAGCCGGTTGCGTGCTCGAACTTCACGTTCGGGAATTTCGCTGCAACATTGATGGTCGGATCCATGTAACCGAACGAGGTGGTGAAGATCAGGTCAGCACCCTGAAGCGCCATCTGGGTGATCGCACGTTCGGCGTCTGCACCTTCAGGTACGTTTTCCTGATACATGGTTTCAACCGCGTCACCGAACGCCGCCTCAACAGCCTTACGGCCCTGATCGTGTTCATATGTCCAGCCGCCGTCGCCGACAGGTCCGACGTAGATAAAGCCGACTTTGGTGTCAGCAGCATGGGCCGCTGTGGCCATGCCCAGCGCAACAGCTGCGCTTGCAAGTAGTTTGGTCAGTTTCATTTCAGGAAATCTCCCCAGGTTTCAGTTAATATTGGCCTCTAGTTCGAGGCATGGAATATGCGCCCAAGCGCCGCCGGAGCCCGGCTGCGGTCGGCCGACATGATGACCAGCACCAGAATGGTTATCAGATATGGTGACATGGACAAGTACTCGACTGGAATTGCCAGACCCGCGGCCTGCAAATTCAGCTGTAAAACGGTGACACCGCCGAACAAATAGGCACCCAGTAGCACCCGCCACGGCTTCCAGCTGGCGAACACCACCAGCGCCAGCGCGATCCAACCCGCACCTGCAGTCATGCCTTCGGTCCATTGCGGGACGCGGATCAGGCTTACAAAGGCGCCGCCCAGTCCGGCACAGGCGCCGCCGAACATGATCGCCATGATGCGCACGCGCACAACCTTGTAGCCCAAAGCATGGGCCGCGCCGTGGTTTTCACCTACGGCCCGCAGGATCAGTCCGGCACGGGTGTATTTCAGAAACGCCCAGACGCCTGCAACAATGGCAATGCCCAGATAGACGATCAGGTCATGCCCGAAGATGATCGGGCCGATCACGGGAATGTCGCTTAGGATGCCGAAATTCACATCGGGCGTACGTGGCGGTTTGATGCCCACATAGCTTTGTCCCATAAGCGACGACAGACCCAAACCGAACAGGGTTAGCGCCAGACCCGATGCCACGTGGTTGGCCAGAGCAAACTGTGTCAGCACCACAAAGACCAACGACAGTAGCGCCCCGCCAATAGCGGCCGCGATAAAGCCCAGCCCGGGCGAGCCGGTTTCGACAGCCACGATAAAGCCCGAGATCGCGCCGGTGATCATCATCCCTTCGACCCCGAGATTCAGCACACCGGCTTTCTCAACAACCAGTTCGCCAATGGCGGCCAGCATAATCGGGGTTGCCGCCACCATAAGCGAGGCGATCAGAAGGACGGGGTTGATTGCGGAAAGGTCCATTACACGGCCTCCTTCTGTCCGAAGCGGATGCGGAAATTGGTCAGAACATCAACGGCCAGCAGGAAGAACAACAGCATCCCCTGAAAGACCTGAATGGCGGATGCCGGCAGACCCAGCGACAGCTGTGCCAGTTCGCCGCCGATATAGGTCAGCGCCATGAGCAGACCCGCCAGCAGGATGCCGATCGGATGCAGGCGGCCTAGAAAGGCCACGATGATGGCAGTAAACCCATAACCTACGTTGAAGTCGATGCTGATCTGACCCGACGGGCCGGACACTTCGAACATGCCCGCAAGCCCTGCCAGCGCGCCCGAAAGCCCCAGACAGATCACGATCAAACGGGTTGTCCGCACCCCCGCAAAGGCCGCCGCTCGGGGCGCTTCGCCGGTCAGACGGATCTGAAAGCCCAGAATATGGCGCACCAGAAGTACATATGCGGCAATCACCGCGATAAAGGCTGCAAGAACGCCAAAGTGCATGCCAGTGCCGGCAATGATCTCGATGTTATGCGCGGCCTCATATTGTTGCAGGTTCCGCGATCCCGGAAAGCCATACCCATCAGGGTTTTTCAACAGCCCCAAGGACATCGCCGCCAGCAATTGCTCGGCCACATAGACCAGCATCAGCGACACAAGGATTTCGTTGGTGCCGAAACGCACCTTCAGAAACGCAGGGATCATGGCCCACAAGAACCCTCCCAATGCGCCGCAGACGATCATCAGCGGGAAAATGAACCACGCATCCAGCGGATAAAACGCCAGCGCCGCACCGGCCCCGCAAATCGCGCCGACGATATACTGTCCCTCGGCCCCGATGTTCCAGATGCCCGCGCGAAAGCCCAAAGCCAGACCTGTCGCGATCAAGATCAGCGGCCCAGCCTTGATCAGAAGCTGCGGCAAGGAATAAGACGCAAATGGTCCGAAAATAGGATCCCAGAAAATCGTGCGGATCGCCTCAAGTGGGGGTTTGCCCAGAACGGCAAACAAAAGCCCGCCAGCAATCATCGTGGCAATCACCGCGACAATTGGTGTTAGATATGTCCACGCCTTCGAAGGCTGTGGGCGCTTTTCCAGTTTGATCATATCACCCCCTCCTTCTTCTTGGTCCAAATACTCAAAATTACCTGACTGATCGCCAAAGCCTTATGCATGATGGGCATGGGCCACCTCCATTCCGTGGGCACCACCCATCATCAATCCAATCTCGTCCACGTTCAGGCCGACGGTCGAGCGGATATCCGACAGCCGCCCTTCGTTCAGGGCTGCAAAGCGGTTCGAGATTTCCATCAACTCGTCGAGATCCTGAGAGATCACCACCACAGCCGCACCACCGGCCGCTAGGTCAAGCAATGCCTGTCGGATCGCCGCCGCCGCCGAGGCGTCCACGCCCCAAGTTGGCTGGTTCACAATCAAAACTTCGGGGCGCTGCATAATTTCCCGCCCGATAACGAATTTTTGCAGGTTGCCGCCCGAAAGCGCCTGTGCTGCGGTTTCGGTGCTTGGCGTGCGCACATCAAACTGTTTGATGATATTTGCGGCGAACTCACGAGCACCGCCCCAATTGATAAATCCGTTGCTCAGAAGCCCTTCACGGATTGCGCCCGATAGCAGGGCGTTCTCGGTCAGGCTCATCGCAGGGGCAGCCGCATGGCCCAGTCGTTCCTCGGGTGCCGCCAAAATGCCGATGCTTCGCCGTGCATTTGGCCCCAAATGTCCGACCGGATTGCCTCGGAATTTCATTGCCTCCGGTGCAACCGACATTTCACCCGAGATCGCGGCAAGCAATTCATCCTGGCCGTTTCCTGCGACGCCGCCGATGCCCAAAACCTCGCCTGCACGCACCGAAAAGCTTATGTCTTTCAACGACGTCCCAAACTGGTTGGGTGACTTCGCCGAAAGGTTGGTCAATTCCAGAACCACATCGCCGGTTAAATCGTCTTTCCGTTCCGGCGTGTGCAGGACTGTGCCCACCATCATCTCGGCCATATCCCGTGCCGAGGTTTCCGAGGGAATGCACTCGCCCACATTCTTGCCCAAGCGCAAAATGGTTGCGTGATCGCAAAGCGCGCGGATTTCCTCAAGCTTGTGGCTGATATAAAGGATCGAGGTGCCCTCTTCCGACAGTTGCCGCAGGGTCTTGAACAGAATGTCCACTTCTTGCGGGGTCAGAACGCTGGTCGGCTCGTCCATGATCAGCAGTTTCGGGTTCTGAAGAAGACAGCGGATAATCTCGACCCGCTGGCGCTCGCCTGCAGACAGGTCTCCGACCGTCTGGTGTGGTTGCAGGGGTAAACCATATTCTTCCGAGACCTGACGGATCCGGCTGGAAAGTTCGCTTGGGCTTGGCGGATTTTCCATGCCCAATGCGATGTTTTCCGCCACACTCAATGCGTCAAACAGCGAAAAATGCTGGAACACCATCGCGACGCCCAATTGACGTGCCGCCGATGGATTTTCCGGCGCAAACGGGATGCCATGCATTTCCATCTGCCCGCTGTCAGGTTTTACCAGCCCGTAGATCATTTTCACCAGCGTGGATTTCCCCGCGCCGTTTTCGCCCAGAAGGGCGTGCACCTCGCCAGGTGCGATTTTGAACGAGACGTTGTCATTGGCGACAACCCCCGGATAGGCCTTGGTCAGCCCTGCAATTTTCAGCAACGGTTCTGTCATGCCACCCTGTCTTCCTGTTGGTTCTTTTGAACTTTTTCTTCTAGTAGCGCGGTAGCTACCCCTACGGCAATGGCTTGGGGGTGTTTGCCCAGCGCCTTTTGCCCGATCGGGCAGGTGATGCGCGCAATTTGCGCGTCCGTATGCCCCAACGCCGCCAAGCGGCTTCGGAAACGCGCCCATTTTGTCTTTGATCCGATCACACCGGCAAATTTGAAGTCATGCGACAGCAATGCGTGACACAGTTCCAGATCAAGTGCATGGGAATAGGTCAGAACAAGATGTTCGGCATGGTTCGGCGCATGGGGAACCAAAATCGCGGGGTCCGCTGCGGGAACAGCCGTGACGTTTTCCGGCATGGTCTCCGGAAACCGTTCGGGTCCGGTATCGATCCAAGTGATCGCCACATCCGGCAAAGGGGCCAATACATTCACCAAAGCCCGCCCGACGTGACCTGCGCCCCAAATCCACAAATCACGTGTGGGTTTGGCGACAGCTTCCACCATCCAACCGTCAATCAAAGCAGGTTCGGGCATAATCCCTTCGTTCCGCGTTTTTGCAAGAAGGCGGCGCACGGGCAGGGGCATGTCGCCCGGCCCGCGCGCCCAAACAGCGGCCTCAATCCCCTCAAGCCGCTTGGTGTCGTAAATTTCCGTGAGAAGCGACACCGCCCCACCGCAGCACTGGCCCAAAGCAGGGCCAAGTGCGTGTGTTTCCAGTTTTTCCCCGTCCAGGGCATGGGTTGCCGCGTGCAATTCCAGCGCGCCCCCGCCGATGGTGCCGGACTGGCCGCCATCCCAGACGATCATCGCTGCGCCCACCTCGCGCGGGGACGAGCCTTTTACGTCGGCAATCACAACACGGGCGATGCGGCCATGTTCCGCCGCCAGCCGCTTCATATGCTCCAGCTCAAACCCCATTGCGCGCTCTTTTCACAGCCGCCAAAACATGTTCGGCAGTGGCAGGGGCCTGAAGGTCGGGATAGTTTGGACCGCAAGCTGCGCAGGCATCTGTCAGAGCCATGAACGCGGATATCCCCAGCATGAACGGTGGCTCGCCAACGGCTTTCGAGCGGTGGATCGTGTTCTCGCGGTTCTCGTTTTCGAAAAGCGCCACGTTGAAAATATCCGGCCTGTCCGAGCAAGCCGGAATTTTATAGGTCGAGGGCGCATGGGTCCGCAAACGACCTGCATCATCCCAGACCAGTTCCTCGGTCGTCAGCCAACCGGCACCTTGCACATAGGCCCCTTCGACCTGACCAATATCCAAGGCCGGATTCAGGCTTTTGCCCGCATCATGCAGAATATCCGTGCGCAAAATTCGGTTTTCACCGGTCAGCGTATCAATCGCCACCTCGGTCACCGCCGCGCCATAGGCGAAGTAATAGAACGGACGGCCTGTGCCTTTTACGCGGTCCCAGCTTAGGTCCGGTGTTTTGTAGAACCCTGTTGCCGACAGGCTGATCCGGTTTTGATAGGCAAACTGCGCGGCTTCGTTAAAGCTCATCACGGCTTTGCCATTCACCAACACCTGACCACCCTCAAACGTCACATCCGTCGTCGAACACCCACGTGCTTCGGCAATCGCTTCGGCCATCCTGTCGCGGATCGTGAAACAGGCAGCTTGTACCGCCATCCCGTTCAGATCCG
>Ga0181573_10002131_pt1 | contig 18619 bp, 9 predicted proteins | sample 101ome_25_FD_148643 | JGI IMG/M metagenome (GOLD analysis project Ga0181573, IMG submission 148643) | Coastal salt marsh microbial communities from the Groves Creek Marsh, Skidaway Island, Georgia - 101409BT metaG (spades assembly) | ecosystem: Environmental > Aquatic > Marine > Intertidal zone... | reverse complement strand
GCGAGGTACACGGGGGCACCGGCACCGACGCGGGTGGCGTACTTGCCAGCCTTGAGGTAGCGCGCGATGCGGCCGACGGGGAACTGAAGGCCCGCCTTGGCGGAGCGGGACACGGCCTTCTTGCCGGACTTGCCCTTACCACGACCAGACATGATGTATAAGTTGTTGGGGGTGTAACGTTAAGCGCTTGCGCTTGGTGTTGTGACGAGCAACACGCATCGGATCTGAATAAAAAACACCGAGTTCCGTGTCGAAACCTCCTCATCCGGCGGATTGGTGCATGAATCCAAAAGGATTCGAGGGGCGATTTCCCAAGAGATTTGATTTCTGCCTCATGAGGAATGGCCCGATACTCGATTCTGATTGGCCGAACCAGTGCAGTTTTCGAGATTTCGAAATACCGAAATAGAATTTTTGGGCACGTGCACGAGTTCGCAATAGGTTCTAGATACTTGTTAAATCACGACAGGCAAACAGTTATCGATGTCTTTCGGAAATCGAGTCCCGCACCGGAAAAAGCGACCTCCTCATCTTAGGGTAACAAGCAAGAAGAGGGTAACGACCTCAATCCTCCCGAACCACAGCAGGGAGCCGTGTCCTATGGCACCCGCCGCCGCCGCCTCCGCCTCCGCCGTACGCGTCAATCCGACGTTCACGCGTCCACGTGGCTCACCGGATCGCCTCACGCGCGCCCCCCGCGCCCCCCGCGTCCCCTCCGCGCGGCGTCCGGTCCCCCGTCGTCGTCGAGTGACTCAGCATCGAGCGGCCGCGATGTCCGCCGCGGGGGAACCCGACGACGACGACGCCGTCGTCGAGGCCGAGACCTCGCTGTTCGAGTCGTTCGCGTCCCTGCCCTTCGCCTCGGGCGCGTCGCTGCACAGGGACCCGCGCGATCCCTCCCGGCTCACCCTGCGCGTCACCACGTCGCAGCGCGACCTCGTCGCCAACAGGAGCAGACGATCGGTCGCGACGATGACGGTCGACAAGGACGGCAGCAAGGGCGCGTCCACGCCCCTGTACCACCCGCCGTTCGGATCCGAGGAACGAGGCGTTCTCGCATCGAGCGTGTCCCCGTCGGGAAACAGGCGCATGGTCGTCAGGAGCGGCGCGGGCGACGCGAACTCCGGGCGCGACTCGTCCATCTGCGTCGAGATCTGGGAGGGCGGATCACTCGCCGCGGAGATACTCGTGGCTAATGAGACGCACGGCGCCGTGTGCGTCGACGGGACGTTCGGGGGCATCAGCTGGAGCGCCGCGGAAGGCCGCGTCGCGTACGTCGCGGAGGCCCCGGCGCCGGATCCCACCCCGGAGTGGCCCTCCGGCGTCACCGTCACCGCCGTCGCGGGAGGATCCGGGGACGACGACGACTCGCTCGACGGAGGAGGAGGAGGAGGAGGAGGAGGATCCGAGAAGAAGAAGTCCTCGAAGAAGTCCTCGAAGAAGGGGTGGAGGGGTAAGGGGCGATGGAGGGAGGAGTGGGGCGAGCAGCTCGTGGGCCGCGTCGACCCCGCGGTCTTCGTCCTCGACATCGCGGACGGGCGCGTGACGAGAGTCGCGGGGCTCGCCGAACACGGCGTCGCCGCCGCCGGACCCGTCTGGGCCCCAAAGGCGCCGAACGAGATCGACTCGGACGCGTTGGTGTGCCCGGTGTGGCGATCCAACATCGACAACTTCGACAACACGTCGCGCAGGCTCGGGCTGGTGTTCTGCTTCAACAGGCCGTCCGCGGCGTACCTGGCGCACGTCCCTTTACCGATCCACGGTCAGACGGGATCATCGACGTCAGCGGCGCCCCGGTTCGCCCCCGTGTGGCTGACGCGGTCCACGCGATCGGCGACGTGGCCGCGGTTCTCCCCCGACGGCAACACCCTCGTGTGGTTCTCGCACGACCGCGCGGTGGAGAGCGGCGCGCACTTCGCCACCGTGGCGCTGTGCGCCATGCCCTGGCGCGGGCACGAGAGTAAAGCGGTGGTGGACGACGCCGCGGGGGAGAACCGACCAGTCGTCCCAGTCGTCGAGGTTCCCGCGAAACCCGGCGGGTTCCCGGGTTTGTACGTCTCGTCGCCGCCCCCCGACGACCCGTGGCTGCCGGACTCGTGCACGATGGTGCTTCAGACGACGTGGGGCGCCGGTGAGGCGATCGTGGAGGTGGACGTCGAGACGGGCGAGGTTCGCCGCTTGACCCCGCCCGCGCGAGACGGCGGCGGCAGCTGGACGCTGTGCGACGCCAGAGACGGAGTCGTCGCCGCCGTTCGAAGCGACCCGGGATCGATACCCACCGTGCGCATCGCGTGGGACGCCGGGGAAGGGGACTGGCACGAGCACACCGACGACGACGGCGCCGACCTCGCGAAGGGGCTGGACGCCAGGTGGAGGGTCGTCGTGTCGGGCGTTAATTCGACGTCGCCGCTCTTCTCCCCCGCGCTGGACGCGTGCGCCAACCTCACGCATCAGGTGACGGAGGTGCGCGCGGGCGAGGTGGAGAGCGTCGTGGTCCGGTCGAGGTCCGCGGTGGCGTCCGGCGAGAAGCTCCCGACGATCGTCTTACCCCACGGCGGCCCGCACGCCAACTGCCCGGCGGCATACGTGACGTCGGTCGCGTATCTAGCCTCGTTGGGGTACGCGGTGTGTTACTGCAACTACCGGGGGAGCACCGGGTACGGGGACGTCGCGTTGCAGAGTTTGGTGGGGGGCGCCGCCGGGAGGGCGGACGTGGACGACTGCGTCGCCGTCGCCGAACGCGCCGTCAAAGACGGCGTCGCCGACCCCGAGCGGTTGTGCGCGGTGGGCGGGAGCCACGGCGGTTTTCTCGCCGCGCATCTCGTGGGCCAGCGACCGGATCTGTTCCGATGCGCGGTGCTTCGCAACCCGGTGACGGACATCGCGGCGATGGTCCCCCTCACCGACATCCCCGACTGGTGCTTCGTGGAGACCTTGGGGAGGGAGGCGTACAGCGATTTGCCCTCCCCGGAGGCGCTGGTCGCGATGCGCGCGGCGTCGCCCGTTCGGTACGTCAACGAGGTGGCCAAGCACGATCGCGCCGTGCTGATGTTACTCGGCGGTGTTGACCTTCGGGTTCCGCCCTCGAACGGCTTGCGGTACGCGGCGGCGCTGAGGGAGGCTGGGGGAAGGTGCGAGGTGCGGATGTTCCCCGAGGATTCGCACGGTCTGCTGAACCCCCGGACGGAGTTCGAGTCGTTCGTCACCGTCGCGGGTTTCCTGAGGAGGAACGTGTGATGAACCGGTCGCGTGTCGCCCGCCGTGTTGAATTAACTAAATAGGAAACATACGATATTTATGACACATTTCAAACAGAGCGATATTGGTAACGTAACTGACGTTGCAAACCCACACGCAAGCAGTCACGGAAATCCGAGCCTCTTCGGTCTCGCCGAATATTCCGTCCGATCGCGCACGTGGGGTCGGACGTGGCTGCGAGTCCCTTGCGCGAACCCAAAGGTCAGGCGCCCTGACCCGACGGGCTCACTCGGCGTCGCGTGTCGATACCGTCCCCAGGTGATCCCCCGCGGATCCCTCCCTCGATACGCGCCGCCGTGCGAGCGCGACAGCCCCCGCGAGGTTCCCCCGCGAGGTTCCCCCGCGCCGACCGATCGGACAGAGCGTTTCTCGCGGATAAAAAAGTAGCGGCCGTGGTTTCTCGCGGATCTCGATCATCATGCCGAACCTGGTGCACCACGTGCACGGCAAGAAGCGCGTGCGCGTCGCCCGCACGTGGCGCGAGGGCTCCGTGCACCACTTCGTCGAGTGGAACGTCGAGGTCGTCATCGAGTCCGCCATGGCGCACGCGTACAAGACCCCGTCCAACGAGGGCATGACCACCACCGACACCACCAAGAACCAGTGCTACGTGGTGGCGAAGGCGATGCAGAAGCGGTGCTCGCCGGAGGAGTACGCGCTGGCGCTGGGCAAGCAGTTCGTGGACTCGTACCCGCTCATATCCGCGGTGGAGGTGCGCGTGGAGCAGGCGCCGTGGCGGCGCACCAAAGTCCTGGGCGCCGATCACGATCACGGCTACACGTTCACCGCGCCGTGCCTTCGGGTTTGCGCGGCGGTGGTCTCGCGGACCAAGCCGCCGGCGGTGCGGAGCGGCATGAGGAACCTCAGGGTGCTGAAGACCACGCAGAGCGGGTACGAGGGATTCCTGGTGGACAAGCACACCGCGTTGAAGGACACGCGCGAGCGCATCTTCGCCACCGCGGTGGACGTCGACTGGACCTGGTCCAAGCCGCCGCGGTGCTACGACGGGGCTTACGCGAAATGCTACGAGGCCCTCGCCGAGAACTTCTTCGGTCCGCCCAAAGGCGGGGTGTACTCGCCGAGCGTGCAGTACACGCTGTACCAGATGGGCACGTCCGCGGTGGAGAGGGTGGAGGGTTTGGAGCAGATCACGCTCACCGCGCCCAACCTGCACTTCGTCCCGGCGAACCCGCCGGGCGCGGCGCCGTTCGCGGATGACGTGTACGTCGCCACGTCGGAGCCGCACGGGCAGATCTCGTGCACGGTGAGCGCCAAGCACGGGTTCGCGCCCCTCGCCAAGCTGTGACGTCGTGTTAAACGAGCCTATTACGTTTAATAAGAGTTAAAGCTAACGAAGTCGTACCTAATCGAGCCGCTAATAAGTCTCGGGTTGGGAAATTTGAACGACGCCCTCGTCGGTTCACACCAGGGCGTGGACGACGCTGCTGAGTAACGTCCTGGTGGCGAAGGTGCTGATGGCCGCCTGCGCGTCTTTGCTGCACTTGGTGTACCCGTACGCGTTGAACGAGCACATCGACAGCGAGATTCCACAGATCATCGCGTAATCCAGGTTGAACCTCGCGAGCTCCATGAAGAGCAGGAGGAACCACGCGGGCGGAGTGCCGTAGAGCGCGTACCAGAAGATCTTGCTCTCGGCGGGGTGCACCCGCGCCATCCCCTCCGCGTCCCTGTGCTCGAACCTCCACTCCTCCTTGTTGTTCTCGTCGACCATGTTCCAGTACCGCATCCCGACCATGAACCTCCCGCTGACGTTCTTGGTCCACCAAAAGTCGAACGCGCACAGCACGATGGTCCCGACGAAGTGTATGGCGAAGTGCGTGGACCACCACGTGCACGTGAAGAAGTAGAGCAAGGACGCGATCTTGAAGAACACGTGGAAGAAGGTGGTGCCGGGATTGGGCAGGGGCCTCCCGGGGTCGGGAGCCTCCTCCATGCCGCGCGGAGTGGGAATCTCCCGCGCTCCGACGTTTACGTCCCGCCCGTCAGCGTGGAATACTTGTATTTTCAGCTCCACACGCGCGCGGCGCCGGGGGACTCGGGTGACGATGGGGAGGACGTCGAACGATGACGGCGATGGCGGCGATGCGGGCGACCGGCGATCGCGCGGGTGCCGCCGCGGTCGCGGCCGGGGCGGACGCGGTCGAGACAAGGTTGGGGGCGACGGCGGCGAGGCGTCTCGGGCGAGCGTCGACGCGGTGCCCGACGCGGTGCCCGACGCCGCTCCTCCCGGCGCTCCTCCCGGCGCGCTTCGAGCGACGAGCACGCCGTTCATCCCGCGGTCCGTCACCGTCCTGAACCGCGGGATCGCACCGCCGGGCGCACCCGCCGCCGCACCTCTCGCGCCGGCGACGAAGCATCGGGCGTCGCGGCAGCGGCAGCGGCGACGGCCGAAGCGAGAGGAGGGCGGCGCCGAAGGGGACGACGCGCCGACGCCGGCCGACGATCCGCGCGCCCGCGACGACGTCGCCGCGGCCGGAGAGGAGGCTGGATACACCGGCGGCGAGGGCGAGGGCGAGGGCAAGGGCAAGGGCAAGGGCAAGCGCAAGGGCACGGGCGGTAAGCCCGACGGATGGTGGCGAGAAATCTCGACGTGCGATCCCATCACGCTCGAGCCCCTCGCGGAACTCGACCACCCGCCGTTCGAGCTGCGCGCCAAACCCACCCCTTCATCGCCGGCGCTGTCGCACCTCTTCGACCCGACGTGCCTCGCCGAGTGGGTGACGGGCAGCAAGACGTTCGAAAACCCGCTGACGCGCGCGCCGATGGACGCGTCCGATTGCCGACGCCTGGACAACCACCTTCGACGATGCCGCCTCGCCAAATTCGCGGTGCACGACGCGTTCGTCGCCGCCGCGCACGAGCGCGAGGCGGCGGAGGAGCGACGGGCGGCGCGGGCGAACGAGACCTCGGAAGCCGCGGCGGCGCGAAGGGAGCGGGAGGCGGCCGAGCTCGCCGCTTCGCTCTTCGCGTCCATTCGCGCCAGGGAGCGAAGGAGCCGCGGCCCAGGCCGGCGGGGACGGGACAGGGACGTCGGCGTGGATATCGACGCCGAGGGGCACCGACGAAGGCGCGGGGACGCGTTCACCGCGGACGGTGCGTTCGCGATGGTCGACGACGACGAGGGGATGCGGGGCCGGCGTTTGGGCCGGCGTTTGGGCGACGAGACCGAGCGGTGGGTGTGGGAGGACGGGTCGCACCTTCTGTACGACGACGGCGACCGCGACGATGGAATCATCGACGATTTCCCCGCGCTCGGAGGAGGCGTCGGTGGTGGGGGCGGGGTTAGGGTGGGTTCAGACCCTAACCCCGAGGCGGAGGCGGCGTTCCCGTCTCTCGCGTCGGCGACGGGCACAGCTGTAACGGCTGGGTCAAACGGCGGGTGGGCTGCTACGGCGGCGCGAGCTCGATCGCTCCCGCCGCCGCCGTCGCGTCCGTCCAATCGGGTTCAATCGCTCCCCCGATCGTCCAACACGGCACCGAGCCCGAACGCGACCGAACCGCCAAACGCGACCGAGCACGACGTTTTCCTGCCCACGGGGCCGGCGTCGGAGGAGGACCGAGCCGCTCGGGAAGAGCGGCGTAAAAAACTCGCCGACGCGTTCGGAGTCGCCGACCCCGACTCCCGTCCGTCCTCGTTCGCGGCGTCCTCCACACACGCGTTCGCGCCCGACGTGCTCGCGACCGCGCGATTGAACCCCGACGCGGTCCGCGCCATGGAGAGCGCGCTGGAAAGGCTGGTGCTTCACGGACACGACGGCGCGACAACCACGCGGAGGGTACGGTTGGATCCGATGCCGCGGCGGTTAAGAGCCGTGGCGCACGCGCTCGCCGCGACGTACGGAGCCGCGTCCTGTTCCTACGGCGACGAGCCGAGGCGCCGGGTGGATTACTTTAGGAGCGAAAACACGCAGTTTCCGAGCGTGCGGCTGTCCGACGCCCTCCTGGTGATTCCCGAGGGGGGAACGGACGGGGGATCCGTGACCAGGGGATCGGTCGGCGCAGCCGGCGGGGGAAACTCTCGGCTCGGTCCCGCGCCCGGCGACGCGTGGTTCCCCGGGTACACCGAGCACCACTCCCGAGGGCGATGGTCGCGACTGGAGGTGCGATTCACCGACTTTAACGACGTCCACGTGGCACTCGCCGCGGTCAGGGAGTACGCGGAACGCGGCGACTGCGCGTGCGAGCTGACGTCGGCGGCGGGGGCGTCGCACGGCGCGCTGGGCGGATCGGGTCGGTGGAGCGAGGGCATGGACCTCGCGGTCCACTTCTGGAAACGTTCTAGATACGAATCGGCGGTCGGTAAGATCGGCGGGGGTATACGCGGCAGGTTCAGGGCGACGCATATATGCGAGGTGGGCCCGGATCCCGACCCGGACGACGACGGGAAAGACGGGTTTTTTGTCGGACGAAACGGTTTGGACAAACTCGACGCGAACTCCCGGGAGGCGTCGAGGGCGAGGGCGATCGGGAACCACGGGCGCGTCGGGCCGAGCGTCCCGGGGGCGTTCGGGAACCCGAACAAGCGGCGGGAGACTCCCGCGGCGGATCCGTGGGCGGACGATTCGGTGGAGGAGTGGAACGAGCTCCTCGACGACGTCGACTGACGATTAAAGTTTTTTTTTAAATCACGAAGGTACCTCCCTCCCTCTTCGCGGCTCTCTCCGCGCCCCCCTCCGCCGCCTCCCCGTGCCCGCTCTCGCGCAGATGTTTGAACAGCGCGTTTCTCGCGGCGAAGCGCACGGCGCAGACGGCGCACGTCGTTCGCGTCGCGTCCTTTTGGTTTAAACGTTCCGCGGCTCGGTCCTTTTTCACTCTCGAATCGGCGGCGACGCACTCGAGACACCTCGCGCCCCTCTTGTTACCCTTGACGCCGCTGAACGACGTTACCCCCGTCGAAGAACTCGAAGTCGCATCTTCTGCGACGCCCCGCTCGTCGTCCCAGTGGCACGCGTGGTGGTTTAGGGTGGGGTTCAGGGTTTGCAGTGACCCGCGCCCCGCGTTAGACGCGGCGTCGGGCGCGCCGACTTTTTGGCCCGTCTTTTTGGCCCAGAACGCGGCGCTCCTGTACTGATGCACGGCGAACCCGTTCGGGCCCTTGGAAACCCCGCACTGGACGCACACGAGCTCGTCCTCGATCCCCGCCAGCAGCTTGACGACCACGCGGACGCCCCTGAAATCATCCGTCGCGGTTGCGTCGTCGTATATATCGTCGCGGATGCGGAGGGCTCGTTCCTCGATGATCTCGTACCGCGAGTCCACCAAACCGTCGCGTCGCCACCCGTCCCCCGCCGCGTTGCGCCGCAGCAACCTGCGCTTCTCCTTCGCCGGGCACCGCGCGCGTCTCTCGTCGAGCGCCGCCAGCTTGGCGTCCACCGTCTCCGTTCCGCGTTCCAGATCCTCAAAGTCGCAACGAGAGACTCGCTCGAGCCGCAGTCGAGCGGCGACGCATCGGAGGAACTGCGCGTTGTCCTCGCCGCCCCAGCCCCAGAACCCGTTGGGGTACCCGTTCGTGGCGATGAACCCGCGCTCGTCGTACACGGTGACGCCCCCGAAGCAGCCGTCGGCGTCGTACCTGCACCCGCCAGCCTCGAGCACCCTGACGAAGCCGCCTCGACGGCGACGGCGATCGTTTCGCTCGCGGGGACTCTCGTCGTCGTCGTCGTCGTCGTCGTCATCGTCGTCGTCCCGGCGGAGGTAGTGCGCCGCGAGGGACGGGTCCGGGAGCATGTCACAGTCGTGGAAGCACCACAGCGTGCGCGCGTCCCACCACGAGGGGCGCGTCCGGCGGAGGTGGAGGAACGCCGCGTTGAGCGCCTGCCCGCGATTGAACCTTCGGCCGTCGCTGGTTTGCTCGGCGACGCACACGGCGACGGGCGCGACGCCGCGGAAGACGTCGCGGAGGCGGCGCAGGAGGCGCGTGAGCTGCGGACCCCGCGTGCCGTCCTCGTCCTCTCGAAACGGCACCAGCACCGCCAGCCGCGCGGGGAGCGATCCGCCGTCGTCGTCGTCGTCGTCGTCGTCGACGATGGAGGAACGGGAGGTGCCCACCGCCGCCGCGGCGGAGACGCGCTCGAGCCACTCGTCGTCGTCGTCGGCGGCGGTCGTCCGGTCGGGGGACGAGGAGCCCAGGCGGGTGACCGTCACGGCGCCGACGACCTCGTTCATCGCGCCCTCCGGCTGCGTCGCGCGCTCCAGCTGCGACCCGCGGAACCTCGCCGGGCGCTTCCGTCTCCTCGCGCCGGCGCCGTTTTCATCAACGCCGCTCAGCAGCAGCAGCGCGCGGCGCGCTGCAGTCGATAATACGCCACGCTGGCGAATTTACCGGACTTGGCATAAAAACCGCGGGGGCTCGCCTCGGTTCGCCATTGTTTCGAGCGCAGCCCAGGGAGAAGGGATCGCGCCGCCTCGCATCCGCGCAAATTTAATACGAAGAGCATCCGTGCCCGCGTCTCAACACCTCGCACACGTACACTCTCACGCCGCGTATCACCACCTCGCGCCCGCGCCGAACGAGCGAAACGTAACGAAGGAAACTCTCCCACCCGTCGTCCCGCGGCCCCCGAACCCCATGCCGACCGACTCCCCGAGCACCCCGTCCCAGGGTCGGCGCGAGGTGGCCATGGGTCTCATCCGGCTCGTCCGCGAGCACACCGACTTTCCCATCCACAAGTACGCCGCGCACGTCATTCGGAAGGTCAGTCACCATCCGGTGACCGGCGCGTGGCGCGCGGAGGGATGGAAGACGGGCGAGCAGCACAGGTTCCGCCTCCAGATTCGTCGCGTGCTCGGCGCGAACGTGGACATCAACCGGCTGTTCGAACGCCTCCGACCCGCGCGATGGACCGGCGACGACATCGCCGACGCGTTCTGGACCTTCTTCCTCCGCAACGTCTACGGCGCGACCGCCTTTCCCGACGTCGTCGACGTCAAGCGCGAGCTCGTCGTCAAGAAAACCACCCTCGCGCAACAGGCCGGGCCGGCGTTCGTCGCCGCGGGCGGCCGGGGAAAAAAAAACACGGAACCGTACGTCCTCAGCGACGCCTTCTTCCGCCGCCGCGGTCTGAGCCGCGACGCCTTCGTGCGCGCCCTCGAGGCGTGCGTGAAACACCCGGACGAGACCTTCCCGGGCTGGCTCGAATCGGCGGGATGGGACGACGTGACCGCGGGACCGCGCGACCCGGCGGAGTACCTACTCCCGCCGCTGCCACCCTCGAGAGAACCTTCGAAAGAGACGCGCGCGAAGGTCGAACGCGGCAAGAAGCGCCGGCGCGGGGACCACGTCGGGGAGGTCAGCGACGACGGCGCCTCGGGGGCGACGGACGCGACGCGCGTGAGCGCCCGCGCCGCCAGACGGATCGACGAAGACGCGCGACAAAGGAGGGGGATAAAAACGGTCGATAAAAACGGTCGTCGAGCGCTCGGGTCTCTCGACGACGACGACGCCGACGACGCCGACGACGCGCGCAGCGCCCCGGGGCGTCTCGGAACGCCCACTTACCGGCGTCGCCAACGTCCCGACGAAGATGGGACGACGCGAAACGGCGCGGGGAAAGGGACACGAACCGCCGCGGACGACGACGACGACGGACGAAGACGATTCGTCGCCGCCGCCGCTTCACTCGCGTCGGCGACGCAGCTCGGCGACGTCGAATCCGTCGCCGCCGCGCTTCGATCGCTCAAAGCTTCGGCTTTAACCTTCGACGTGTGGCCCGCTCGATTCGAGGAGGAGGCGACCGAGGGTGACGGCGCGAAAGGCGGCGACCCGTTCGCGTCGCTCGCGGCGGACGTGTTCGCCGAGTACAACCGCGATTTGATGGCGGACGACTCCCTCGACGCGATGACCGAGTCGGTGTTTGACGACGACGCGTCTGTGTTTGACGAGGGCGACGTCATGACGTCGAGGGTTCGAATCCTGGAGGCGCCGCCGGTGGAGGGCGCCGGGATCGAGAGGCTGTGCAGCATACCGGAGGATGCCGAGACCGACCTGCTCGACGACCTCCTCGCCGTGTCGCCCCGTTGTTAGTCCGAATGTGTAAGAGTTAGTAGAAAGTCAATCCTCGTGATACACCTAAACGCCAACGAAGTGTCAGTACTCGCTCGCGATCTTCTCGAGCGTCGGGTCGATGTCCCCTCGCGCGCGACGCTCGGCCCACGCGCGCCGAGACTCCGCCGCCTTCGCCACCCAGTCGACCCCGTCCCCGCCTTCCTTCCCTTCGTCGCCCTCTTCCTTCCCTTCGTCGCCCTCCTCCTTCCCTTCTTCGCCGGCGACCGCCGCCGCCGCTTTCGCCCAATCCACTCGCATCGCATCCCCGCCATCCCAGTCCCCATCCCTCGCCTCGAACGCCTCCCCGGACGCCGTCCGTCCCGCCGCCGCCGCGGCCCACTCCGCAACAGAGGGAAGCGTAACCGGAGGAGGAGGTTCCGCGTACGCCGCCGCGACGTCCTTCCCGACCCGCGCTTTTGGCTCTCCCCGCGCGCCCATCCCGTCGTCGACGCGCGCGCGCAGCGACGATGCCCTCGCGAGCGCCGAGGCCGCTCTCGTCGACGCCTCCTCCGCGGCGCGAGCGACGCTTCGAGCGGCGGCGAGCGCCGCGGCGAGTTCGCCGTTTGCGACCCTCGCGCGCTGAAACGCCACCCTGCTCGGCTCCGACGCGTACGGGGGCGGGGGCGGCGGCGGGCGGGATTGCGGCGGGACCGGGGGAGGAACGGGTTCCCCCCCGTCCTCCTCGCGGGACCCCCGCTCCGGGTGTTCGTGACGCGTCGCGCGCGCGCCCGCGGCGGACGCGAGCGCCTTTGCGCGCGTCTCCGTTCCGGCGCGAATCGAGGCGGACCGAGCGTCGCGGAGCGCGTCGGCGGCGGCGGCTTCGGCGGCGGCGCATCGTTCCTCGAGCGCGGATGCGTACTCCCGCCACTCCGCGAGCGCTCGTTCCGCCATGGCGAGTCGCTCCTCCGCGACGGCCGCGCGGAGACGCGCGTCGCCGACGTCGCCGTTCATCGTCGCGTCGCGTTCGTCGCTCCCATCTCCTTCGGCACCCTTCATATGTTGGTTAGTCGCCTTGGACGCGAGAGACTTGAGCGCGGCTCGCTCGCGTTCGCCGTCTACCAGCGCCGCGCGCAGCCGCTCGATCTCCGCGCGCGCCGCGTCCATCGCCGCCGCGGGAACGGATCCGTCCGCTTCGTTCGTCGCCGTCGCCGCTCGCAGCTCGCGTCGCAGCGATTCCGCCTCGCGCGTCGCCTGGTCCGCCGATCGAGACTTTCCCTCGAGCGCGCGCTCCAGCTCGAGCGCGACGGACTCGCTCAGCCTCAACCTCCGCTCGAGGTCCTCGCGCGTCGTCTCGGACGTGGGCGCGTCGCCATCGCGCGGGGGCTCCGGCGCGGGAGACGACGATGGACCCTCCGTCTCCATGCGGCGAAGATTGGCGTTGGTTCCCCCAGCCAGGCCGGTTTTCGCGGTCTACAAGTATTTTAGTCGCGTGCGTTTCGAGGAGGCGTTTTTTAGTTCCACGGCGTTGCGGCACTGAGCGTTGCCTTCGTCAAACAAAGAAGCTACCCCCGTCTCACCGAGCGATCGCGCCTGTACCTCGCCGGCTTGTTCCCCTCGTCGTCCTCCGCGCCCACCAGGTCCAGCGTCCCCGTGTGAACCCCCCCGGCCGCCACCAGGCTGTGCCGCTTAAAGTCCACACCCGGTCCCGCGGTGAACTTGGTCTTGTCGATCTCGCGCAGGGTCAACGCGTTGAGCTTGCTGTGCGGGTTGGTCACCTCCGGGTCCTCGCGCGTGAACATGCTCACCGGCGGCGGGTGCTCCGCGCCCTTGACCCGCGCCCCGGTCAGGCCCAACTTCACCGGCGGGTCGTGAAGGATGCTCCGATACCGATCCGCCGCGGGAATCGCCGAGTAGTCCTTCGACGGCAGCGTGACTTTCATGCCGTGGTATTCCATCGTCCCCGGGTTATCCACGACGCACTTGGCGCGCCACTCTTTCCGCGCCTTCACCACCGCGTCCTTCTTCTCCTTGATCAGGTCCTCGCCGTACAGGTGCACGCTGTTGAAAAAGGCGGGGTTCGTCTCGAAGAGTCGATCGACGGGAGCCGGGATCTTGTCGAAATGTTTGCCGTTTGCCTTGTTCGTCGGCGACGGAACGTTCCACTTTTCCGGGCAGTGCATCGTGACGTCGAAATCGATCGTCGGAGCCTCCCACGGCTCGCGGAGCTCCGCGGCGCGCCTCTCGCCGGGGTGCTTGGGGTGCACGTGGTCGCCCGCGTACGTGGGCGCCACCGGCCACTTGAACGGGGACGGGTGTAACGGCTTGCCCGAACGCCCCCGCGCCTCCGCCGCCGCCGCCGCCGCCGCCATCTCCGCCTCCTTAGCCTTGATCTCCGCCTCCTTCGCCTTAATCTCCGCCTCCTCCTCCGCGGTGATGCGACGGACGTTCCACTCCCGCCACGCCCGGCGCTTCTCGTCGCCCAGCGTCCGCTGCAGACGTTCGGTGTGCGCCAGGTAGTCGGCGGTGAGGTCGCGCCGCGTCCGCGCCCTTCTCCTCGCCGCCAGGTCCTCGAGGTACGAACCGTCCAGCGGCGTCGTCATATCCAGCGGAGGGTGCACGCGCCGACGCGCCTTGCCCCGCGCGGTTCCGGGGCTCATCACCGTCGTCGCATCATCTTGTCCGACAGTTTGTTCGACGGTTTGTCCGACAGTTTGTTCGACGTTACGCACCCGCCCGGGGTTCTTCGAGCCGCCTCCGTACGCCTCGAGCTCGTCGTCGACGTCGGTTCGCGTCGTCCGGTGAACGCCGCGAAGCCTCGGCGCCTCGCCCGTCAGGTCCGTCACCGTCAGCTCCGCGCCGAACCGCTTGTCCAGCGACACCAGCCACTCGACGCGCGGGAACGCGCGGGATGATTCAATCTCCCGCATCCACGAAGGGCCCATTTTCCCGTCCAAAAGTTGAGCCAATCGTAACACGCACTCGCGCGTCATCGGTCGGACGCCGTCGCCGGCCAACACCGCCGGCGACTTGGCCAACGCCGGGACCGTCTCGCACAGCTTGACCGGCCACACGTCCCCGCCGAGGGTTCCGTACATGCGCGCGTCGTACCCTAAACGACGGTTAAACAGGACGCGAACGGCGGGGTTTGAAGCCTCGCGCGACGCGATTTCGTACACCGGGTCCATCACCTCGCCCCTCGTTCCCTCGACTAAGATGAGCCGCGTGACGCCGTCGATGACGTGGAAACCGGTGATGACGGCGAAGGAATCGTCCGCGATCTGCGCGGGTTCGAACCTGGTCTGCGCCAGTTCGAACAGGACGTGCGCGGGTGTCCCGTCCACCCCGAGCGTCTTCGCGTTGCGGCGCCGGACGACGTCCAAAATCTCGCGAAACAGCGCGACGTTCGAGTAGTGCATGGCAAACACGCAGCGCCGGAAGGGGCGCGGGTCGGTGGGCACCTCGGTGGGCACCTCGGTGGGCACCTCGGTGGGCACCTCGGCACCCTCGGCACCCTCCGCCTCCGCGTCGACGTCCGTCGTCTTCGCCGGCGTATCCTTAACCCTCGGGTCTCTCAGCGGCTGGCACGTCTCAAACGTCATCGTCGCCGTCGCGTGCGCCTCGACGTACCGTCCGGGGCGGCAGAAACTCAGTCCGTCCCCAACGCCGCCCGCGCCCGCCCCGCGTCCTCCGCCGGGCAACGCGCTGACGGGTTCCAGGTTAGCCTCGAGGTGAAACTTCGTCTGCGTCCGCGGCCACTCGCACGCGCTTCGCAAGTCGAAAAACGCTCTGGCGTACGCGTCGGCGCGGGGGAACCCGTCGGCGTCGAAGGTCCCGCCGTCAGCCTCGGCACCCGGGTCGGCACCCTCGTCGGCACCCTCACCGGATTCACCTCGATCCAGCTTATCCAGACCCGGGAACTTCTCCGGAACGGCGGTGAGAACGCGGTCGTGCACGCGAAGTTCCAACGGCGCCGACGCGCACGCGTCGTGAAGATCGGCGACGAGATCCTTCGCCATGAACATCACGGTCGGAGCGTCAAACCTCGCGTCCCGGACACTGAACGGCGCGCTGAAGCTCTCCAGCGGCTTGACGGTCCGCCACAAAGGCGTGGACCCACCCGCGGTGCGCCACGATACCACCCTCGACGACGACGACGACGCATCCCCTTCGTCGTCGTCCGTCAACTTTGGCCATAAACTCTCCCTCGTCGTCGGGTGTCGCCACGCCAGGTGCGCGGCGATCGGTTCGCACAGTTCGTCCAACGCCGCGTGAGACGCGGGGGCGTCGGGCAGGTTACTCGCGCGGTGGAGGGTCACGGCGAACGGGCGGAGGTCACGCGCGAGACCCGCGGGAAGGAACCGCGGCGCCGCCGGCGTCGCGTCTGTGTCGGCGTCGTCGGCTGCTTCGGCGGGAGCCTCCACGAGCCGAACGGCGACGCGCACGCGCCGGTACCCCGCGAACGGGGGCGGAAACGCCTCCTCAGAACCCGATTCGGCGTCGTACACGCGCTCGGCGAACGACTCCGATCCGAGAAGCAGCGACGCCAGCTCGATCGCGATCGACGCCGCCGCCGGCGCGTCTTCCGATTTCGTCCCCCCTCCCTCGTCGTCTCCCTCGCCCGTCTGTCCCATCTTCGAACGCGTGAACGTCACGACGAGCCGGGCGCCCCCTCGCGCCATCGCACGCACGACGTCCTCGTTCACGACGAGCTCGTGCGTCGGTCCGGTCCACGAGTCGCACGGGACGACGCCCGCGGCTCGACGCGCCACGACAAGGGGATGGTCCTCGTGGGTGGAGACAAACTCGGCGCCGTCGGGCAGGGCGTACGCGACCGTCATGGACGCGGTGGGCGGATCCTCGGCACCCTCCTCGGCACCCTCCTCGGCACCCTCCGTGGCACCCTCCGGGGCACCCTCCGTGGCTGGTTCGTCGACGGCGGCGTCGGCGGTCTCGGCGGGGGGTTCGTCCTGCGCGGGTGGTCGGGGGGGACTGGGGATGAGAGTTCGCGCGACGAGTCGTGCGCGACGATGGGTCGCGAGGGGACAGCCTCCGTGGGGCGACGGGTACGATCGCGACGAACGGCGGCGCACCTTCGCGGGTTCATCCGCGTCCTCCTTCGGCGGGGGAGGCGCGACGACGGCCGTGAACGTGACGGCGAGCCGAGCGACCCCCTCCATCGGGAGCTCCTCCTCCTCCGCCATCGCCGCGGGCTCGTGCTGCTGCTGTCGCGCGCGGTTGGGCGTGATTCCCGATTAGGCCGGTCGTGTGAGCGCGCGGCGCGCCCGGCGCGGGGTTCCGCGGGCGATCCGGACGCGCCGGGTGCCCTTCCACGAGTCAGGCGAGCGTCGCGAACCCACTTCGCGCGCCTCTCCGCACCCCGCGCCTTCCGCGGCGCGCGTTCCGATGGTCGAATGATCCGAGAGCAAGACGGCACGGTCAACGAGCGCTCCGAGCCAACCACAGACGGAAAACTTCAGTTTGGAGCTGACTGGACGCACGCGTTCGAGAACGAGTGTCGTCCCTTCGTTTGCCCGCCGCGCGCTGTCCGAGGCGCGGCGCGCGCGCGGAGACGACGGGTTCGGAAGGGTCGACGGGAACGGAAGGGAAGTCCGCGCATCCCCGTCGCGCGACCGCTCGCATCGCGCGGCACCCTTCGCACCCTTCGCACGCCAACCCCCGACATCATCACCCGCGGAGATCGGGGCGCCCTCTTCCCCCACAATCTATTCTCGCGGTAACATCTACCCGCCCCGGCAGGATCGTTCGCCATGCCTCCCCCGCCCAACTTCAAGCCCCCGACGCTGGGCGGCCTCGGGGTCACCAACCTCAGCATGAACGGCACGCTGAACCTGACCAGGGCCAGCGTCAACACCGACCTCACCGCGTCCTACAACATGGACGACGAGGGCATCAAGCTCCTGTCGGAGTCGCGCCGGGAGTTCAAGCTCACCGAGACGGGCTTCCGCGCATCCTCGCGCGACGCCGGCGCGCGACGAGACTCCAACGCGCGAACATCCGGAGTCGCGAGGGACCCGAGCCAGCACCCGCGCGCCTCCGGCGAGGGCGAGCTCCACCACAACTGCAGCGCGAAAGACGTGATGGTCTTCGGCGCGCTGGGCGCCGGCGCGGGGGGCGTGGTGAAGAGAGCCGTGCACGTCCCCACGCACCGGTTCATCGCGCTCAAGTCGATGACGGTGTTCGAGCGCGAGAAGCGCGCGGCGCTCATCGCGGAGATGAAGCTCCTGTGCGAGCGACAGGGACAGGGAGGGGAAAGCGGTTTAACCGGGGGGGACGAAGCGGGTCCCGGTTGCTGCGCCAACGTGGTGCGGTTTCTCGGAGCGTTTTACTCGCCAGAGACGAACTTGATCAACATCGCGTTGGAGTATGTGGAGGGTGGTTCGCTCGAATCCCTGGTCAAACGGGGCGGCGCCGTGCCGCAGGACGTCCTGGGTAAGATATGCGGCGGCGTGTGCGCCGGTCTGGAGTACCTCCACGCGCACAGGCGCACGGTCCACCGGGACATCAAACCCGGCAACATCCTCGTGCGGCTCGACGGCGAACCCGTGATTACGGATTTCGGCGTCAGCGCCGAGCTCGGCGATTCCAGGGCGCTGCTCGACTCGTTCAAGGGCACGCTGCACTACATGTCCCCGGAACGGGTGGAGAACAAGGACTACGACTTCGCCGCGGACGTGTGGTCCTTGGGTCTGACGATGCTCGAGTGCGCCGTGGGTAAATACCCCTACGACGTCTCCGACGGCGGGCCCCTCGGGTTGATGGTGCAGATCACTCGTGACGAGTGCCCGATTCCGCGCGACGCGGCGCTCGGCGAGCACCTCGCAGGGTTCGTCAGGCGGTGCATGCGGAAGAACCCGAGGGAACGGCCGAGCGTCACGCGGTTGCGAACCGGGCCGCACCCGTACATCGCCGAGAACGAACGCGTCGACGCGGGCGCGTGGGTTCGTAAAGTGGCGTCGCCGCTGGACATTTTGTTTTCAAACGGCGACGCCTTCGTCCGGCACTACTACCGGCTCGTGGACCGCGTCGACGTCGACGTCGGGACGCTCGCGGCGGTGTACAGGGACGGGAGCTGCCTGACGACGGCGCAGGGGGACCAGATTCGCGGCGGCGCGTCCATCGCGGCTTGCGTGAGCCGGCGGGCCGCCGCCGGCGCGGGGGGCTTGCGACGGGAGATTAAATCGCTGGACGTCCTCCCCGGGGGCGTGGAGGGCGGGATGCTGGTGATGGCGACCGGGACGTTGAGGGGCGGCGTCGGGATGGGCGAGGGTGGCGTGGGAGGGAGTCACGGCGACGCGCGGCGGATGGAGGAGACGGGTCGGGGAGGGAGCGACGACG
>Ga0181573_10002130_pt1 | contig 18621 bp, 17 predicted proteins | sample 101ome_25_FD_148643 | JGI IMG/M metagenome (GOLD analysis project Ga0181573, IMG submission 148643) | Coastal salt marsh microbial communities from the Groves Creek Marsh, Skidaway Island, Georgia - 101409BT metaG (spades assembly) | ecosystem: Environmental > Aquatic > Marine > Intertidal zone... | reverse complement strand
GGTGGACCGGCGATGTGTGAGAATTTAATCGCGGGCGAGTGGAGGCGCCCTCGAGGCGCCGACGACGTGGAAAAAGTTGTCGATCCGATGAATGCGAACGAGACGGAGGGATTCGTGCACGCCCCGAGGACGAGTTCGAGAAACGACATTGATGACGTCGTGAAAAGTCTCAAATCGTGTCCAAAGAGCGGGATGCACAACCCATTCAAGGCGCCAGAGAGGTATGTCAAGTATGGAGAAATTTCAGCCAAACTCGCCGAGGCGATGCGAAAGCCGGAAGTTGAGGAATACTTTGCTCGACTCATCATGCGCGTGGCGCCGAAATCTCACGCGCAAGCGCTCGCAGAGGTAATTGTGACGCGAAAATTTCTTGAAAACTTTGCCGGGGACAACGTTCGATTTCTCGCGAGAGGGTTTTCCGTCTCTGGCGACCATCTCGGGCAGACGTCTCACGGTTTGCGATGGCCGTACGGACCAGTTTCGGTGATTACGCCGTTCAACTTTCCGCTCGAGATTCCCGTTTTACAGCTCATGGGCGCGTTGTACATGGGGAACAAGCCCCTCGTTAAGTCGGATACCAAGGTTTCCGTCGTTCTCGAACAGTTTGTGCGTCTCATGATTGCGTGCGGAACGCCGCCGACGGATTTGGATTTCATTCACTGCGACGGGGCGACGATGAATGAAATTTTACAAAAGTCCAAACCAAAGATGACCCTGTTCACTGGGTCTCAAAAAGTTGCCCATCATCTCACCAAGGAGCTCCAAGGTAACGTCAAGCTCGAGGATGCCGGATTTGACTGGAAAATCCTCGGTCCGGATGTTGACGACGTCGATTACGTCGCGCACGTGAGCGATCAAGACGCGTACGCGTGCAGCGGCCAAAAGTGCTCGGCGCAGTCCATCCTCTTCATGCACGACAACTGGGTGGACGCTGGCATCGAAAAGAAGATTGCTGACTTGGCGTCGCAGCGTTCTTTGGATGATCTCACCGTGGGACCGGTTCTCACGCTCACCACCAAGACGATGCTCGATCACGCGGCAAAGCTCGCCGCGCTTCCTGGCGCGCGCGTCGCCTTTGGAGGTCGCGAGTTGAACGGCGGCGATCACTCCATACCTTCGCAATACGGCGCCATCGAACCGACGGCTGTTTACGTTCCGCTTAAAACCATCATGGCGAGCGAGGAAAACTTTAAACTCGTCACCACGGAAATATTTGGCCCGCTCCAAGTGTTGACTTCTTACGGGGACGACGATTTGCCTCTCGTGTTGGAAGCGTGCGAGAAGATGGATGCGCACCTCACCGCCGCCGTGGTATCCAGCGACGAGCTCTTCGTGCAAAAAGTTCTCGGATCGACCGTCAACGGGACCACGTACGCGGGACGCCGCGCACGAACGACCGGGGCGCCTCAAAACCACTGGTTTGGACCGGCGGGCACGCCCATGGCGGGCGGAATCGGCACCATCGAGGCGATTCGTTTGGTTTGGTCGTGTCATCGAGAAGTCATTTACGACAAGGGACCGGTGGAACCAAACTGGGTGACACCGCCGCGAGCCTAGTAGGCTTTTCGTGTTTGAATTTACGTTGCTTTACTCGTTGTTTGTTGTTGAATCCTTTGTTATTGTCGTATTCGTTGCTTCTTCTACACAGTACTAGTTCTCTGTTGTGATGTTACACGCTATCAAACGCTCAACGCGCTCGCATCGGCACCTGAAAGTATCGATGCTTCGCGACGCCGTCTCGCGAGGAAATCGGTTTCGGCGGCGCGTTTCAATCTAAATGGAACGGCGCAACAGCGGGCGTACACCGAGCTACCGTGCCGCGCCGAAGCGCGCCTGACGTCCGCAATCGAGCTCCCGGGAGCGCGCCTCGCGTATGATTTCGTCGTAAAATCCAAGAGAAACATGACCCAATGCGTCCACGCGAAGCCGATAATGGTGACGACGTGGGCACCGGATAGCGCACACGCGAGCAAGACGTACGCGTACTCGCGGCGCCACTCTCCAGTCGGCATTTTCGCGAGCGCGTACGCTGAAACGACGAACACCAGCGCACCCATGAGCGCCGAAGACGTCAGTAAAGCTAAAAAGAATCTATGGTTGTGCTCGCCGACACAATTACCCAAAACGCCGCAGTGATGGTCGAACCGACGGACGCAATACCCACATGTCGAGCAGTGCGATGACATCGGGGGTCGCCACAGCTTGCACGACGAGCAAAACTTTATCGTTGTTGTCAAACTGACATCGTCGTCCTCAATTTTTTTGGTCCACGTTCCGCCGTAGTCTCGATCCATTCGCAGCGCGCTCGCCTCGGCGTCTTCGCGCACCGCATCTTCGATGCACGCCCTGAGATGGTCGGCATACGAACGCCGTGGCGCTGACTCGTCATCGGCGCTGCAAGACTTCTCCGTCCAGTTGTCCAACTTTTTCTGCACTGCGGCGTCGAGGCGCGCAATCGCCATCGCCCCTCGATCGTCCGCGTCGTCTGGGATCACCACTCCCGGATCGCCGTACGCCGTGAGCCAAAGCGCGACGAGGGCGACGAAAGCGAACCCGCAAATCAATCCTTGGACCACACCGACGGCGCCGAGGTCGTCGTACCTCCTGAATTCTTCTCTAAATAACAAGATGGATGCTGAAGACGACGCGGTCGACGCCCCGACGATGCACCACGCCGTCGTGCGACATGTCGCTCGCTCGCGGTGCGCGATCATCTCCCCTCGTCGCTGTTCGAGCGTCGTCATCCCACGTCGTCTTCACAAGACGCGTGCGCGCGTGCGTGCGCGAGTGAGGAACAGCCAGTCAGGGACAGACGATTTCAAACAGCACCGACACAACTCGACGGCAATGACGACGGAGAGGGAACCGTCGACGTCGAGCGTGCGAGACGCTCGGTTGGACTTTTATTCGCCAGAGTTTGATCCCGTTCTCGCGCTGGCGCCAGACTCGGGCGCGATTCCACCGCGACCGAGGGCGAGGGCGCTTGATACAGTTCGACAGTGCAGGCGACTGCTTCCGTCGTCGTCCGCGACGACGACGACGGCGGGAACCGCGACGACGACCGCGAGGGGATTGAATTCGTTCGCGGCGCAGGCGAGAGCGAAAGAGCGCGCGAGGAAATTTAACGAACAGGGTGAAGCGTTTAGACGACGGGAGAGCGTGTTTGACGCGCTGGCAAACTCGAAGCAGGCGACGGAAGGGCCGCTGCGAGTTTTGCGGGACGCGAGGTCGCAGAGACTGCGCGTGCGCATAGTGACGCGACACGCGTCTGGAGTGAGGGGGACGTGCGATGCCTACGTGGTGGCGTTCGACAAGTTTGCAAACATGGTGCTGACGGATGTCGAGGAGCGATACACGGTGAAGACAAAGCGCGTCGTGGAGAAGACGAGAGTGAATGCCGAGTCCGGTGAGGAGAAGACCACGGTCAGAGTCGCTCCAAAGTTGGACCATCGCACCCGACGCATCAATCAAGTCTTCATGCGTGGAGAACAGGTGGTCTCTGTCTCGATCACACCCACGTGAGTAGTTAGTACGTAGAGAGTAGGCGAGGTAGAATTTTATTAAGCGTTGGACGTTTACATTACAAGCTGCGTGCGTGCGTGCGAGATTCAATTCATCAGATCATTTTCCGTTCGACAAACATGTCGTGCATGGCTTGACCCATCTTTGCCGGCGATTTAACGACGCGAACGCCCGCCGATTCGAGCGCCGCGATTTTGTCGCCGGCGCCTCCCTTACCACCAGAAATAATGGCTCCGGCGTGTCCCATCCTTCGGCCCGGCGGCGCGGTGAGACCAGCGATGAAGGACACGATGGGTTTATCCGTCCCACTCGCTCGGATGAACTCAGCCGCCTCTTCCTCGGCCGAGCCTCCGATTTCTCCAATCATGATGATGCCTTCGGTTTGCGGATCCTTGACGAAACGCTCGAGACAGTCAACAAAGTTTGTGCCGTTGAAAGGATCACCGCCGATCCCAACGCACGTGGACTGTCCGAGCCCAGTCACCGTGGTTTGATACACAGCCTCGTACGTGAGAGTTCCAGAACGTGAGACGACGCCGATTCTTCCCGGTTTGTGAATGTATCCCGGCATGATGCCTATTTTGCATTCGCCCGGCTTGATGATTCCTGGACAGTTTGGGCCAATCAACCGCGTCTTGCTCTGCGTCATCAACGCCTGCTTCACGCGCACCATGTCGTGCTGCGGAATCCCCTCGGTGATGCACACCACGAGTTCCATTTCCGCCTCGATCGCCTCCATGATGGCTCTCGCCGCAAACGGAGGAGGCACGTAAATCGCCGTGGCGTTCGCGTCCGTCGCCTTCTTCGCCTCCGCCACCGTGTCAAAGACGGGCAAGCCCAGGTGTTCGCTCCCACCTTTCCTCGGTGTCACCCCACCCACCATTTTCGTCCCGTACGCAATCGCTTGTTCGCTGTGAAAGGTTCCATTCTTCCCGGTAAATCCTTGGCAGATCACTCTCGTGGATCCGTCGACGAACACGGCGGGCGCCGTCGTGGACGACGCGGACGCGGACGACGACGACCGGGCGCACGAACCCGCCGCGGCGGCTAAGAACCGACTCGCCGAACTTCTCACCCCGCGCATCTTCGTCAGAGAGGCACAGAGACGCGCCGCTGTGACGCGCGTCGACGTAATCAGCGGGAACTTCAACCAGATCGATCGATCTCAAACCGTCGGGTCGGGTTCGTGTTTTCCAACCGTTCCAACGGTCCGACCAGAAGAGAGAGAAAGTCTCGATGATGAGACTCGAGTCCGCGTCGCTCGGTCGCGTTGGTGACCTCGTCGATCGCGCGCGATGCGAGCGGGAACGACGACGCCCGCGACGGCGGTGACGACGGATGACGACGTGAGAAACGCCATCGCGCGTCATCAGCTCGACGGAGGAACGCAAACGTCGTCGGCGTCGTCGAGGGCGAACAAGCGACGGGCGATATTTACTCGATTGGGTGAACACTTTGACTCGAGCAAGAGGAAAGGGGCGCTGACGAACGGTGAGCTGTATGATTTGGTGCGCCTGACGACGGCGTTTGGGTTGGAAGAGGTTGACGCGGCGTCGGCGCGACAAAAGGCGACGAGCTCGGCGGACGACGCGGCGCGGTACGTGCTGGGGGTGAGCGGGAGGAACGGATTGGGCGACTCTCTGACGCCGAGCGCGACTGACGCGGACGTCAGCGTGCGGATGCGTGATGCGACGACGCATCACGCGAACGGGACGACGCATCACGCGTCGGGGGCGAGAAGGAACAGTGAGACGTGGAGATCTGGGGCGGAGCGACAAGAGATGCCGGCGGCGAGAGTGAACAGACACGGCAGAAAGGCGAGCGTAGCCGAGTCTGAGAGGAGCGTCTTATCGAAAAAGAAGAGTAAGCCGCGCCGAAGAACGGATGGGGAGATGGTGGAAGATCGCCTCATACGCGAATGGATCCTCAGACAAGCGAGAGAGGCTGCGCGATTGGAGGAGATGAAAAAATCTGAACTCGAAGCGCGAAACCGCGTGCACCTCAAGCCGCACGAAATCCAACAGCGACTCGAAGCCATGCAGGCGAAAGAGTCGCAGCGGGCGCGGCAGCTGGAAGAGAGTAGGAGAGCCGCGGAAGATGCCGTTCGTAAGCTCGCGAATGAGAGCGTGTCTGGGAACATTTCAAAGAAAACGCGGTCGTTGTCGTCGAAAATGCCTGATTTCAAGGCGAGACAGCAACAATACGCCGCCAATCGAAGCGAACACGCCGAGCGGCTGCGACGCGAGGTGGAAGACGAGCGACGCGCCAAGGAGATGCTTGATTACAGCAAAGAAAGAGTGCCCATCACCAAACGCGCTGCTGCCACCCACCGCACTCTGGAAGATTTAGAAAAGTGGAATGAACGCCGTGAAGAAAAAATCCGCGCCGCTAAGGCAAAGGAGGCTGACAAGGAAATCGCCGGCGCCACTTTCAAACCAGAGCTGGATAAACACTCGCTTAGACTTGCGCTGAAGAAGCGCATGGCAAAGAGAGGTTCGGATGACGCGCTCGCGCACGCAGTCGCCAACGGAAGCTCGTCTCGTTCCTTTACGAACGAGTCGACAGATTCAGAGCAATTCGCGTACACGCCTCGCATCAACAAACGCTCTACGGCGCTCGCTTCTCAGCTCCATTCGGCCAAGGAGCCGGTGTACGAACGTTTATACAGCGCAGCGAAACGTTCACACCGCAAATCAGCAAACATTCGTGACGCATCGACGACGAGCGAGGCTTGGGGTGGATATGGCGTCGACGAACCGGAAGAAAACGCGGACGACCCCGACGGATCTTCTTCCTTTGGTTTCGTTTCCATGGCTGAGCTCAACCGAGAGTGAGTTGAATTTTCTCTTCATTTCGTTTCGTGTGCTCGCGTCTTCTTTCTTCTGTACGCGTATTTATGTAATTTGAATCCAGCAGCCAACGCGCGCAACTCCTACGCGCTCTTCTGCCTCTTCACAGTCGCTTGTTTTTTGTGGATAGAGTGTGGATACCGATGGACGAGCGCGCCCCACACACCGACGCACGTTCGGTCGTCTTCCTCCCAGGTGGACACACTCAAAGGGAAAACACTCGTTCCAAGTCGACCGACCACCCTCGTCGTCATGCACGCCGCCTCCGTCGCTTCCCGAGTCTGTTCCGCGTCATCCACCTCGCGCGGTGGGTGGTTGTCCACGTCGTCCTCCTCCACTCGGACGACGACGCATCGCTCTCGTGGTGTCGTCGTCGTGCGCGCGGCGGAAACTGCGTCGGGCGATTTCGAAGCGCCAAACCAGTACGGTTACTTTCCGAGCGCCATCGAGGCTGCGAGACAGAAGCGCGCGTCGCAGACCGGATTCGATAACGACGTCAAGTTGAGTAAGGAGGCTCAAAAGGAACGCTTCTCGAGTCTGTGCTCTAAGCATCCAGAATTACAAAAGTGCAGTGACGATTACGTGTCTCCGTTGCGAGTCAAGCCGTCGACGCAGAGTGTCATTAACGGCTCCGTCGTGCGCAGCGATGGAATCATCCTCGTTCCCGGGAATAAGGAGGATCTTATCACGTGGGCGCTCGACCCAGCCATGTCGGGCGATACGCTCGGCTTGTTGTTGCCGACGCTCTTCATCATCATCGGCGCGCAGCTCAAGCAAGTGGCTGGAGTTCCGGAATACGTCTCTGGTGCTGTCGGGGTGACGACCAAGCTCATCGCCACGGGTCTCGTCGCCCTCTACTGGGTTCCGAGCTTTGTCGGTAACTAACGAAGCGCGTTGTACTTTGTCGAAATCGTTGAAGTCTTAACTTTCACTTTTACATCTGAATTCATATCAACAAGTCTAAACGATTCCCGCCGCCTCAGCCATGGCTTGCTTCTCACGTCCTAACCGACGTCGACGAACCCAAGGCATCTCTTCCTCGTCAATCTGCACGCGTCGCTTCACGTCGTCCCGTTCCTCCAAGTGAATAGTCACGTGGCTCCGCGGTCTGTGCATGACCCCGGCGCGTCCGCGACCGTGAATGCTCACGCGACGGAGATACTTGCCTTTACCTACGGTTGCCTCGGCGACGACTAATCGATCCCTATCGAGTCCTTGGTTGTTCACGGCGTTTCCTACGGCGCTCAAAATCACCTTGCCCACCGTCTTGGCTACACGCTTTGGGCTCAAGTCGCACTGAATGAGCGCGTCCTCCACGCTCAAACCTCTGATGACGCGCAGAAACGCCCCAAACTTTTTAGGCGACCCTTTCGCCTCGCGTAAAATTGCCCGCGCCTGCTCGGACGTCCCTTCGTCCGTCAAAGCCCCGGGAATAAACGCGCCGCGCAACGCGCTGGTCGGGGCCGGGGAACGCGACAGCGGGCTCATCCCCGGAACTCCCGCGCCGACGTCTTCTTCTCGCGTCGTGTTCTCGTCTTCGCCCTTACCCGTCGTCGCCGCGGTTCCAGTCCACGCAGAGTGCCCGACGCCTCGCGTCCACCCGACGCTCGTCAGCTTTGTCGGCGTCGAAAAGGTTTCTTCCGCTCGACGAGGAAAAGGAAAACCCAACGCACAGGGTGCGGCTCCACCAAAAACTCCCCGGTGCGTCGCACGCGTCGCCACCCATCTCATCGCCGATGCGGACGTCGAAGTCGACGCCGACGCGCTCGACGCGATTCTTCGCGCGCACTGTCTCAACACCATCGCGCGTTCGTTCGTGCGTGCGTGCGTTCGTTCGTTCGAGCGAGCGACGCGCGTCGTGGACTGTCGTCCTCGGACGTGACTTTGTGTGATTTTTGACCCTCTCGGTAAATGTCGAATCACGAACGGTCAATGGCGCACGCGCACGTCAGAGTGACGAATTTGGATTTTGTTTCGACTCGTTTCGAGCGACCGCGCGCCACTGACGCGCACGCGACGCGCCTTCTCGTCGTCACCATGTCGGACTCACCCGGTGAGTGGTACGCTAAACTGCCCCCAGTGTCAAAGTTTTGGTTGACCTCGTGCGCGCTCACGACCGCGGGTTGGCACGCCGGGGTGACTGATCCGCGAATGTTGGCGCTCTCGTGGAAACTGGTGCGAGGCAAGTTTCAACCGTGGAGATTGGTGACAAACTTTGTGTTTTTGGGCAAGCTCTCGCTTGGGTTCGCGATGCGAATGTACATGATTGCGCAGTACGCCGTGTCGCTGGAGCGCAGCGCGTTTACCGGGGCGAATGGGACGGCAGATTTCATGACGTTTCTGTTAACCGGAGCCGCGGTGTTGACGCCGCTCGAGCTCGTCGCCCCCACGTTTGCGCAGGCGTTTTACGCCGATAGCTTAATCTTCATGTGTCTGTACTTGTGGAGCCGCGAGAACCCAAGGGCGAGGGTGTCGCTCATGGGCGTCGTTCGCGTCGGAGCGTTTTACTTTCCGTGGGCCATGTTAGGCATGACTGTCATCATGGGCGGAGATCCGGTTCCCGATCTCTTGGGCATTCTCGCGGGACATTTTTACCACTTCTTTGTCAACATTTATCCGCGACGCAGCGGACGGAGATCATTCATTCAAACGCCGAGATTTCTCATCGCACTCGCGGATTACGTGAACAGCGGTACCGGGACGCTCAACGCCGCGTCCAACGCCGTGAGACCGCCGGCGACGAGATACTTTCAAGGCACGGGGAGACGTCTGGACGACTGACGAGACGAGACACTAATAATGCTACCTGTTCTTTTGTCTTTGACTACTGGACTACTGGACAACCGGACTACCAGACTACTTTTGTTGTTGTAACTAGAAACTACTAGACGCGCGAGAGTCGCGCAGAATGAGCAAACCCGTCTCCACGAGTAATCCCAGCGCGGCACCGAGAGCCGCGAGAAGCCCGCGAGCCGAGACCGTCCCGAGCCTTTGATCGACGGCACCTCCCGCGGCGTAACCGGCGCATACGAACGCGAACATGACGCTCAAGACGTGCGCGGCGAGCCCGTACGCTCGCGCGTCTGACTCCTTTGACAGTCCAGACTCGTCGCCGCGAATGTGACGACGATTCGACGCAGTAACGGCGACGTCTCGCGTCATTGCATCGTACTCTCTCTCCTCGAGCTCTCTGCGCACGCGTCGCATGAGCGCTTCGTGCTCGCGCTTCTCCCTCGCCTCCGACTCGCTTAAACTTCTTCTCTCTTGTACGACGTCAAAGTCGACTTCCGACCCCGAGACGCTCTTCGACACGTACGCGTCTGGAGAGAGGCCTTTTTTTCGCAGCGCTTCGCACACGTCGAATGCCAACGCGTAATCCACTCGAACGTCTTCGTCTCGGTTAATCAGCGCTCTTCGAACGCCCTCGAGCAGTTGAGTGCTGGTTGTGCCGATGGTGGATTCGTTTTCGAGTGCCGCTTTGAAGTGTCGACGGAGCTTCGGCGTGAGAGCGACGGTGATGGAGACACTCCGACGATTCGTCGCGCGCGTCGACGACTTCATGACGCCGTCGCCGTCGTCGACGCGGTGTGCGGACGCGGTGTACGCCGCACATTTGGTTGGTTGACTTTTATTATTACATCCCACCGGTACCGGTAGCGAAAGCGCCGCCTACGCTCGAGGCGGAAGAAAATCATCGACGCGAAGACGCGCGCGCTCGAAGAGCAGTCTCGCGGTTTCAACGTTTTTCGCCCTCTGCGCGCGCTCGATCGGGGACAATTTTTCAGCGTCGACGCGCGCTCGACGTTCGAGCCGCGCGCGACGCTCGGCGTCCCTCTTTCGCTTTTCATCGAGTTCGAGTTGGCGCTCTAAAGCGCGTTCCGTCCGTCTCTTTTCGATATCCTCTAAAGCTCGTTCCATCTTTTCGTTCAGCTCTCTCAGCAGCGTCGCTTTCCTCTCGGCTAAATATTTCGGCGTCGATCCAAAACTCTTCCGCCCGCGCTCGCGGACGTCGCCGCGTACTCTCCGTTCGACGGCGGCGACGCGTTGCGCCCCTCGCTTTGCCGCGTCTTCTAAATCCGCGCGCACGCGGCTCTCACGCGCCGCCGACGACGGTGACGACGACGTCGTCATCGACCGCGTCTTCAATTCTCCGCGCCCGCGTCGCGGTTTCGATGCTCGCGCCTCTTCCTCTTCCGCCAGTCGCGCGCGAGCGTTGCGTTCGCTCTGCGCTCTAATCTTTCGCGCGTTATCCTTGACGTGGTCCTTCACCTCGTACCCTCTTCGTCGCATCACCTCTCGCGCCGATAAGTGTGGGTTCAACACGTCGTACACCGCGCACCCTCTCGCCGCCGCCGTCGTCGTCGTCGTGGGCCTTCTCCTTTCATTCGCGTCGTCGTCGTCCACGCGGGTGGTCGTTGACGCCCTCGTCGCCATGAATGAATGCGCGCGTCGGACACTTCACTCGCGAATCCGGGCGAGAGAGGCGAGAGAGAGGGACGATCGATGGGCGCCGCGCCGCGCCGCGCCGCGACGATCGTTCGATCCGTCGTCGTCGTGTGAGGGAGGAAATGACGCGCGCGCGTTTGTTCGTTTGTTGACTGAATGCATGAATGAATGACGCGCTCGTCATTTTAGGATGCGCGACGTCGACGACGACGAAGACGACGACGAAGACGGCGAAGACGGCCGCGAAGACGCGGCTGAAGTCGGTGCGAGACGCCGCGCGCGCGTCGGAAGCGTCGGACGGGGTGAAACGCAACGTCATCGACATCATCATCATCATCATCTTGCGCGACGAGACGCCGCTGATGACTCGGCTGAATCCGTGCTGAATCCGACGAGACGGATGAGAATCAAGGAGGCGTACGAAACGATGCTGGAAGAGTACGACGCGAGGGTGCAGCAAGAACACCTCGATCCGTTGAATGCGGAATTGAATGCGTTTTGGAGACGGTTCACGCGAAGGGAGAACGCACCCTTGGCGTTGTTTTTAGACGCGTTGTGCAAAGGGAGAAGACGCGAACGCGGCGCGTCGAGAAACGCGGAGGATGCGTGCGTGGACGAGGCGTTGAGGCGCGCGGCGAAGAACGTGCGAGCGGCGACGACGGTCATCGTGGATGGACAATCGGCGCTCTCGGTAAAAGGCATCGGGGTGAGCCTTTTGGAGATTATTAGAGAGTTTTGGGCGACATCGAGAGAGCCGACGTTTTCGCGATACGGGGAGTGCATCCCGGCGAGGAATTTCGGGAGTTTCACGGAGAGTCTGAAGAGGAAACCGCCGCTTTTGACGACAGATCAGGGGGGAATGGATGACGACGCGCTCGATGGTATTCTTGCGACGTATAGCGACAATAATGTCGCACCGTCCGCGGCTGAGTCTGAACGCGCGTCGAAACGGTCAAAGACGACGACATCTGGGAAACAACCAGTCGCGTCCACCTCTGGAAGAGCGACCAAAACCTGGGTTCCTGGCTACCGCACGGCGGGTTTTGCGCTCTTGGTGACGCTACACAGATTGGCTCTCGAAGGGAAAGATGTCGTCACCAAGGCGGAGCTCGAGGATGAGGCGGAACGAAGCGGATTGAGCACCGGCGGCATCAAGCCAAAACCGCAAAATTTTGTCGGCGGACGCCCGTCGGGACCAAAGTTTCAATACTGCGGATGGAATTCTTTCAGCCACTTGAAGACGGAAAAACCGGGATATTCCGAAGCCATGGTGTTCACGTGGAAGAAAGGGTACGTGATGCAAATCAAGCTCAGCAAAACCGGCACCGAGCTGGCCAAAAAACTTCATGAAGCTGCCGAGGAGAGAGGTGATTGTTGCTGCGGATTGTTGCACGAGCGCGCGGCGACGCGAGAAGACGCTCGACCGAGTTTGGGTTTGGATGAAGATTTATGCGTCATCGAGGAAGAGCGACGCGATCCGACGACAAAGACGACGACGAAGACATCTAGTCCTTCACCACCGCCGCCAATGACGCAGCCGTCGGGGCGAGCTGCACGGAGTGGGACGACGAGAAAAACGGCTCTCTCTCTGCACCCCACTGAACATGGATGGTTGCTTCCGCCGCTCGAACCGGGAGAAACGTACGAGGACAGATACGAGACGGTGCTCATCATCGACTCAAACGAGAACAAGGAAAAGTTTGACGTGCGAGAGTTTGAAGCAGTAGGGATCAAGACTTTCCGGTGCAAGCTTCCCGTTGGAGATTTCGCGTGGTTGGCGTGTCCGTTCAACGCTGCGCCAGGAGACACGTCAAAGTGCTTCATCCTCGATTTCCTCATTGAACGCAAAGAGGTGAACGATTTAAAGGCGAGCATCATAGGCTCTGCGAAGAGTGGTAAGAGATACGATCGCCAAAAGTATCAAATGCAACATTACACGGGGATTAAGAATCTCATGTACCTCATCGAGGGCGATTTGAGCAACACGGCCAACGTGGTACACAACGTCGGCACGCACTTTCGTCACGGGCACACGTACCAGGGAAATCATCAAGGATTCACCACCGGTGTCGACATGCGCGCGCGACTGGTAAGCGCGCGCGTGCAGTCTGAAATCTTCGACGGCTTTAAAGTGCTGAACACCGAAAACATCCGCGACACGGCGCGGTTGCTGAAAAATCTCACGCGGGCGCTGCATGCGTCGTACGCTCCGCTGATGCGCACGAAAGAAACGCACGATCTCACGCCGTTTCCAGCGTTTCTTAGAGCGTACGAAACGATCAGAAGTAACAACGAGCACACTGTACACGCCGTTTGGATGTCCATGCTTGCGCAGATTGCTGGTGTTGGTCCTGAAAAGGCTTGGGCAATCGCGGACAAGTACCCGACGCCTTCATCGCTCAACGAAATGTACATGCACTCGGAGAATCCAGCCATGGCTTTGGCTCGCATTCCCGCGGGCAAGAGGAGCGTCGGGAAGGTGGCGAGCGAAAACATCCAAAAAACATTCTTCCCAGAGTAATCTCGACGTGATGCTTCGCTTTATTTGTAATAATCGGATTGAATTGTATGTCTTATGCGATGTGATTGAGAATCGCAATTTTTCGCGCGCGATACTCGCGAACGAGTCGCTGATTGTACTCGTCCAAAAGATTGAGCTCGCACTCGATGCGCTCGCTCGCTTCCGCCATGCGATCCCTTAATTCCGCGGCGCGCACGCGAATGGCGGCGATGGCCATGTCTTCGTCGCCGCACATCTCCTGGAAGAGGAGCAACATTGAATCGCTCACGACGCCGTTTGCGCCGAGATACAAATCTTGAATGACCCGTCGCCGTAATCCAGTCTCCTTGTCCAGTTTGTACGTCCCGTACTTATCGCACACGAGTTTGACCACGCGCTCTTTTTCGCGGTGCCACGCTTCGTCACCCTCCTCGACGCCGCACAGCGCTTGATACCAGTCGAGCGCCTCTCGTCCATTCATGAAGAGCTTGACTCGATTGTGCGGATTCGGCGCTGGCAAGAAGCCGTAAAAGAGGGCAAAGTGTCGATCGCACTGTTCGCCGTACGACAACATCAATTCTTCACCCTCTCGAACGTCTCTCGTCGTCTGAATCACAAAGTATTCGTCGTTCGCCTTCCAATCGCAATTCACGCCTTCACTCGCCGACGAGTGATTGAGCAAATCCGCCCCTGGCACCAACGCCCGCCTCGTCGCCCTCCTTCCGCTCTCATCCTCAATTCTAAATGTCCTCGAGTGCACGAGCGATATCGCCCATCGCCACTCCTCCATCGTCAAACCTTTATCGATCGCCTTTTCCGCCGCGAATGAGGTTTCAATTTGTCTCGCAAACGTCGTCATGTCTGCGACCGCCTCGCTGCAGTCCCAACACCGAGCGAGCACTTCCACCGTCTTTGCGTCGTTCGCCAACCCAATCGGTGTCGAACCCGTCGTCATCCTCGGTAGACTTTCATAGTACAATCTCCACTGGTCGTCGTGGTGCGCCTCCGGCGTCTCACCTCTAGTAAGAGAGACTCTTCGCAGCCTCACCAGCGCCCGGCACAGCTGCCTCGACCACGTCGCCCCGTCCCCCGCCCCTGGTTCGTCTCGAATCGCTCGCTCTCGCAGCGAAACCTCCAGCACGTGTTCCCCGCGTTTGATTTCTCGCGTCGCAAACAGTCCTCGCACCCCGTCTGCGTTCGTCCCGCACCGCGCGTTCGTCGTCGCAGAGAGGTTTCGTAACAGAACCTCAACCGACGCGTTTTCATCGTGAACCTCTTGTCGACTGGTTGACGACGACGCCGTGATCGTCGTCGCGCGTCGTCGTCGTCTACTGGCGCTAGTAGTACCGCTATCATCACTGGACGCATCCACCACGTACCTCGTCGTCCATCCCCATCTCGTCGGCGCCGTCAGTACGAGTGAGGCGCGCATCGAACACTGAGGATGGTTGCTCCGTCGCGCATCCGTTCCACGAGGACGCGCCCGAAAATTTTAATGTGGTGTGTGTGTGCGTCGTAGTATTACATGGAGTGGTTTCGTTTGTTTGTTTCTTCTACTTTCTGGGTAACATCCGTCGCTCGTCTCACCTCAGTGTTGACCGCCGCCAAAGGATGAGTTGAGCCCGGGCATGATTTGCGGCGTGCTTCCGCCCGCGTACAACGACTTCAAGGTGCGACGCACGGCGTGGTTGCGCCAGTTTTTCCCCTCTTTGAAATCTTCCGGTTCTTCGCGAACGCCGGCGCTGCGCTTCGCCTTGCTCGCGGTAAATCCCGGGCTCGTCATGAGCTGACGGGTGATGAAGAACCCAGAGAGGCCGACGGCGCCGCCGATGGCGACGAAGATTGGATACACCTGCGAGCGCGCGCGCGTTTGGTCAGTCGATCGTTTCATTCATTCTCGGGTCACCGCGCCACGGACGCGTCGCGACGGAACGACGGAACGACGTATCGGCGGTAGGAACGAACGAACGAAACCTTCCCCGGGCCCATGCCTGTCCGTATCTCTCACGACGAACGGACGATCGGCGCGCGTTCGTTCGTCGTTCGCGACGAACCCTCCTCCTCGATCCGTTTACACGCGAAGACGCGACGAACGACGGACGACGGACGACGACGCACCTCTGGGCGAAGCCAACGCTGAGCGAACGACATGTCGAATCGAAACGCGTTTGTGTTCTCTGGCGAGTCAGTCGCGACGCGCGTCCGGTTGTGCCGCGCGCGGGGACGACCGACGCGTTCGTTCGAGTCCGAGACGTGGGCGCGAGGGGGTACACCTAGGGTCTAGAATTGGCGAGTCATGACTCTTGTAAATTGGATGGACTCGTGGATTCACGGGTCACGATTGGTCATTTTGAACAAAGGGTCGAAGATATTTCCATCCACTCGTAGCAACCAAGTATGGAATTCCGAGAAGTCGTTTCGTCTCTCTCGTTTTGTCTATCGCGCGGACGCGATCGCGTGGAGATCGCGACGAGTGATGATTCCGACGACGGCGTCGGTTTTCGCGTCGACGACGACGAGGTGTCGAAGTGAAAGCTTTACGAAAATCTCCCAGCACGTCTTGACGGGCGCGTCCGAGCGCACGGATATCGCGTTGAGCGACATGAACACGCCAATATCGCACCGCTTTTCGCGCTCAGTTGGTGTCAAACCGATCGAATGTACGACGTTGCGGCGAGCGACGCGCCTGAAACGCGTGGATTCGTCTCCGCGGTGATGATGATGCGCCATCAGTCGAGTTAATTCTTTGCAGTACTCTTCGATTCGCCGAGTGAGAATTTCATTTTCAGTATGAGCACTTTCTGAATCCAAATCTTCGCCTTGGATTGAGATTGGCGAATGAACCATGTTTTCAATGAAAGCCCGACGCGACAAGAGGACGACGAGCTGTTTTCTCAACACGATACCGAGAAGACGCTTCTTCGCCGATACAATGGGGAACCCGTTGTGCGTCGTGGACGCGAGTGCGTTTTCAATTGTCCCCACCTTTTCAATCGTGGCGAAGCAAACGACGTTGCGAGAGCAGATGTCCAACGCAGTCAACGATGGCTCAATGCTCTTTGGCGGCGACGCGTGAAGAAAAGGAATGCCTTCACGTTTGATTTGCTCCTCGTAAAAGCTCTTGGAAAAGAAGAGTCGGCTAACAATGTTTGCCGACGCGGTTGCTATGAGAAGCGGAAACAAAAACGCCGCTTTGTTCGATCCTTCGAGCATTATTACCACGACTGAAATGTTGGCACGAAACATGCCGGCGAGCGCCGCCGTGGCGCCGACCAAGGCGTACGCATGGTGATTGACGACGATTGGCGACGACGACGGCGATCCACCCATGGGACCCGACAACGACCTCTCGACTGTGTAAGCGTATGCTCGTCCAAGGAGCGAGCCCCACAGGATCGTTGGCATGAAAAGGCCGGCAGGAACGGGCAAAGTTGCCGACGCAATCAAAGCGCAGAGCGTCGCGACGAAACACAAAAGAAGCGTATGGAAGCTGTGCGCACCAGACGGCGCGCCGAGTACCCAAGAGATGACGCTCTCCTTGTTTGCGAGGAGGATGGACCCTACGTCGTTGTATTCATGCTTTTCGCACCATAGCTGAGTCGCCGCCTCACTGCATGCATCCACCGATTCGTCAATCTTGTCGCAACGTCCCGCCGCCAGAGAGAGCGCTAGAAAGATGGTCGAAGTCCCGACAGAGACGATCAAAACCTGAATGATGCGCCACTTGTTTGATGCCGGCGTTCGAGACGCAATCAACATGATGACTTTGGTTATCAGCGCTGAAATGCCCCCGCATACCGCGGCCAACGTCGCGAAGAACGGTAATTCAATCAGGTAGTACGTGGAATCAAAATCCCCCACGCGCAACAGACCCGGCGCTTGCATCGCGGTGTGTTCGGCCGCGCTCGATCGATTTAAAATCGCTCTTGAGAGCGACAAGACAAATGTAGACACAGTCGCGGCAAAGAGAGCTCTTCGTGTCGTGGAATCTCTCCAAAACGTGCTCGCCTCTTCGAGGGAGAACAAGACGCCACCGATGGGGGCGCCGAACGCGGCGGCCAATCCAGCGGCGGCGCCGGCGCTTTCGAAATCGGACCTATCACCGTCATTCTCAAACAGTGACGCCATTCCTAACTCCGAGCCGTGCACGAAGAGCTTGGCGATGCCGGCGCCGATGTACACGAGCGGCCCTTCCGGGCCGAGCATCAATCCACTAGAAACAGAACAAATGGTTGCGACGATTTTCACAAAGAGAGTATCACAGTCAAAAACGTGAGGTACGTGAATGGCGTTCAGAGACGCCATGACGTAGTGCACACCAGCCCCTTTTGCGAGCGGCGCGCCGTACACGACGAGCAAAGACGACGCGAGCGCCAAAGTGGCGCCCATGGTCACCGACATCGCCAGAGCGAACCACGGCCCAACATCGTCTCGGCAAGAATCAAAGACAACCTTTTTCGCGCGAAACAGAGACGAAATCGCGAGATCGATCGCAAACGCCACGACACCGATGAACAAACCAATCAATCCCGTCACGATCCACTTTGCGCGCAACGGGTTCTTCCTTTTTCTCATTCGCCGGCCCCAACGCGAGTCGACGACGACGTCGCGAAAATCGTACGATTCGAAATCGCACAAACGCTCTTCACCCTCCTCCTCCGTCGTCATCGTCGTCGTCGCAGACGGCATCCGCCCGACGTACAACGACGTCGTTCTCGCCGTGAACCCCGATCCCGTCCGCACCGACGCCGACGCCGGCATGGGATCGCCTTCTTCCTCTTCGTCCTCTTCCTCGTACCCATCCTCCTCGTACCCATCCTCCTCACCGATCGCACCGGTACCCACCGTCGGCGGTATCAACGGTTCTCGCACGTGCGTCCCCGTCGTCTCGTCTCCGTCGTCTCGAGGCCACGCCGCCGCGTCCATCGTCGTCGTCGTCGTCGCGTCGATCAGTGTCTCTCTCTCAGTGCTCTCGCGCGCCCGTTCGCGGTGTGCTTCGTCAAACCTTGGAATTCGAATCGTCACCCCGGTTGGTGGTTCCAGTGGTCCGAGCGGTGCGTGTCGCACACGCCGCGCTCGAGTGTCGCGCTCGAGTCGGTGAACGAACGACACACGGCGTTTAGACGGACCGAATACGCGTCACGGATGGACGGACCGCGTGATGATCGAACGGACGGACGATCGGACGATCGGACGGACGGACGGATGGACGCCAGACGACGCCTGGGTGCTCGATTGTCGATGACGCGGACGACGCGACGCGGGTCGGTCTCGTCCGCGTCGGTCTCGTCCGCGTCCGGGATG
>Ga0181573_10002129_pt1 | contig 18629 bp, 10 predicted proteins | sample 101ome_25_FD_148643 | JGI IMG/M metagenome (GOLD analysis project Ga0181573, IMG submission 148643) | Coastal salt marsh microbial communities from the Groves Creek Marsh, Skidaway Island, Georgia - 101409BT metaG (spades assembly) | ecosystem: Environmental > Aquatic > Marine > Intertidal zone... | reverse complement strand
GCGCGCCGAGGAGAAACGCGCGACGCACGTGCGCGAGCGAACAGTCGCGCGGCGGTGGTCGCGGCGGTGGCGCGACGCCGCGAGGGTCAAGGCTCGGGAACGCGTCGAGGACGTGAGGGCGTGGCAGTGCGCCTGTCGACACCTCGCGCGGTGGGGCGCGAGATGCTTCGTCGCGTGGTACCGGGGCACGGTGGTGGCCAACCGCAGGGTCGAAAACTACCGCGCGAGGGTCCTGGACCGCAAGGCGCTCGGCGCGCTTCGAGCCTGGCGACTGGACACCCGCCTCGGTGAAAAATCAAAGGATTCGAGGCGGATCAGAAGGGGCGAGGCGCTCGCCGCCAAGCGCCTGACCCGTCGCATGATCGCGTGCACGCGCGCGTGGTACGCCGAGGCCGCGTCCAAGCGTCGCGGCCGCGAGGTTGCCGAGCGCATGGTGCGCAGGCACGCCCACGCGAGGCTCAGGTCCGCGTGGCGAGCCTGGTCGCAGCTCGCGCTGACGGTGTCCGCGTATCGGGAGGAGGCGGAGGTTGGCTGCGTCGCCGCGTGGAAACACCGGGGCGTCGCGCGCGTGTTCCAAGCGTGGCGCGCGCGCGCGTGGAACACGCACAGCAAGCACCCCCACAGGATCGCGTGGATGAAGGCGCGGTTGGCGAGGAAGAGGCTTCGCCACGCGCTCGACTCTTTCATCGCGTACCATCGCGTTTTGAGAGGAGCGACGTCGGCGCTGAAGACGCGCCTGGTCAAGACGGCGCTGGCGAGGTGGTTCTCCGCGACGAAGACGGCGAATGACGCCAGGACGCACCACGGCGTGAACATATGGAGGTCCGAGCGCAGGGCGTGGACCCGCGCGAGGGTCACCGTCGCCAGGGCCATCCGCGGCTGGTCCGCCGAGGCGAAGCGCCTGGGGTACCTTCGACGAGGAGCTACGCGAACGCGACGCCTCGCGGACGTTACGAAGCGTTACAGGGCGTTCGCGTGGTGGCGGTACGAGACGGCGAGGCGTGGGAGGGAGGAAAACAGGGTGCGAAACATGGAGCACCGCGTGCTGACGATGTGGCGCCGCCGTCTCGACTGGGACAACCTCGCCGCGGGTCACGCCGACGTCTTGTCCGCGAGAAACGAGAGGACGAGGCGCGTGGCTTGGTTCAGGGCTTGGGCCACGGAGGCGTCGCACGGCGCCTTCGTTCGCGCGACGCGCGCCGTTCTCGTGGATCGCATCGACCCGCGTAGGCTCAAGCGATGGGCCTTTTACGCGTGGCACAGGAAGCTGTGGCTCAAGGCGAGGACCGGGGCGAGGCTTCACGACGAGGAGTCGACGTCGTGGAAACTCCTCGTTCGATCCGACGCGGGAACCGGCACGGACGACTCGCTCTTCGCGGTCGCGCGGCTGGCGTCCATCCCCGAGGCGCACCCGACGGCGCCCGTCCTCTTGCCCACCCTCGAGGACGACCCGCCCTCCGCGCCGGGATCGCCGCTCGCCCCCGCGCCCACGCCCGCGGCGACTCCGAGAACGGCGGCTCCGAGCCCTCCGACGTCCCCGAGCCTCCCCGGCGACGAGGAGTTCGCCTTCAGCCCCCTCGCCCCCGAGGACACCCCGGATAACGTCAGGCAGCTCCGCCGCGAGCTGGAGACGGCGCGCGGCGAGGCGGCTCAAGCTCGCGGCGAGGCGGCGGACGCCAGGGAGGACCTCGCGGCGGCTGAGGAGATCCTTCGGGAGATGAACGCCGAACGCGCCGAGCTGGAGACGGCGCTCGAAGTCGCCAGGCGAGCTGAAGCGGCGGCGAACGACGAGGCGAGGGCGTACGCGGCCGCCACGCGCACCCCGCCCGGGTCTCCCGGTCTGCCCGGGTCGGCCGCCAGCCCCATGCGGTCCCCGAGCGGCGGTGGACCCGCGAACATCTTCGACCTGGCGTACGGCGACACCTTCGCCGACGACGACCCCCTCACGCCGGAGCCCACCCCGGGGCCCCGCGGATTCGAGATGAATCGGACGACGACGACGATCGATCGGACTCGAGATCGATCGGTCGGTCCGCCGGTCAAGGAGGACGACGAGGACGTGTCCTCCGCGTTCAAGTCGTGGCGGGCTCGGGAGACGGCGCTGATGGAGCAGCTGCTCGAGGCTCGGACCCTGGCGGAGATTGCCGAGGCGAGGGTCGCCGCCGCGGAGGCCGAGGCTGAGGCGGCGACGGCGGCTGCCGCGCACCTGGGCTGGAAAGCCCCGACGGACGGACCGGAGGGTACGACGGCATCCGCGCTTCCTCCGCCGAGGGACTTCAAGGCTGAGCTCGAGGCGTGCGAGGCGAGGCTCGCGCGGGTTGAGGCGTCGAAAGAGGAGACGGAAAAGGCGCGAGAGGAGACGGAAAAGGCGCGAGAAGAGACGCTCGCGTCGCTTCGCAAGGCGGAGGAGGAGGCGGAGAACGCGCGTAAATCCGCCGAGGCGGATCGAGCGGCGTTCGCGGCTCGCTTCGGGGATATGAACCGTCGCGCACTGCGCCTGGAGACCGCCTTCAACGACGCCGAACGCGAGACCGCCGAGGCCAGGGACAAGATCGCGGAGCTCGAGGCGAAAATCGCGGAGCTCGAGGCGAAAATCGCGGAGCAGAGGAGGAGGCTGAAAAAATCGGGCGGCGACGTCGAGTCGCTCACCGAGGCTCTCCTCGCGGACACGGCCGCCGCGAACGAGCGCAACGCGGCGCTCGCCAAGGAGCTCCACGCGTTGCGCGACGCCAAGGCTGAGGTGGACGGCAAGCTCGCCGCCTCCGTCGCCAAGGCGAAGGAGCTGCAGTCGAGGCTAAACGAGTCCAACAAGCTCCGTTCCGAGCTCGAGTCTCAGCTCGGTAAGCTCAAGGACAGGCTCGAAAAGGACATCGAGGACGCCGCGGAGCAGGACGATAAGATCAAGTCCTTAACCGGAGACGTTGCCAGGGTCACCGCGCTGCTCGCGAAGAGCGACGCGAGGAAGCTCGAGCTGGAAGCGCAGCTGGACGCGGTCAACGCGAACATTCGAGAAATTTCTGGGAAACTGGACGAATCCGCCGCGAGGGAGCACGATCTCGAAACGAAGCTCGCGGCGGTGGAGCCGTCCATCGCGCGCGCCAACGAGGAGTTGACACGGGTCCGCGAGGCGCACGCGGCCGCGGAGAAGGAGACCGCCGCCCTTCGTGACGAGAAGGAGACCCTCGACGCGAAGCTGGAACGCGCAAACTCCACCGCGGAGATTGCGTGGAAGCGGTGCCAGGATCTGTCCTCCAGGCTCAACGGATGGGTGCGAAAGGGCGTCGATGACAATCGCAGTGGGGCGTCCACCCCACCCCGAGTCCTCGAAGAGCTCACGGACGCGCTCAACACCGCGAGGAAGGATGCCTCGAGGGAAGCCAGGCGAGCCGCCGACGCCGAGGCGAAGGCGTTGAACATGGCATCCTCGGAGATGCTGCTGAAGTCCAGGCTCGAAGATAAGGAACGCATCGCCGCGGAGGCTTCCGAGGCGATCCTCGCGTCCGCGGAGAAGGCCTCGGGGGATATTTCGAGGCTTTCCTCGGAGCTCGCGGCTCGAGGCGGGTTCATAACCCCCGGCCGGGTCACCGGCATCTTCACCCAAACCCCGCCGCCCGAGAACCCGAAGAACCGGCGGGAAGCCGACGAGCTCGCCGAGGAGGTTGAAACCCTCCGCGCGGAGCTCGACGCCGCCAACGAGCGACTCGCCAAGCTGAACGAGGACTATGGCGAGTTCGACGTCGAGATGGACAAGCACGACAAGGCGGAGCTGGTCGGGCAGCTCGCCGAGGCTCGCGCGTCGCTCGCCGCCGCGCTGGAAGAAAACCGCGCGCTTCGAGAGGAAGCCGCCGCCGCTAAAACCGCCGCCTCGCGCGGTCCCGGTCTCTTCCCCGATTCCCCATCGAGCGGCGAGGAGGAAGAGGGTGACGTCGCGGCGGACGTCGCGGCGATGCGCGAGGCTGCCTCGTCCCTCAGGGGCGCCGCCAAGGTGAGAGTCGCGCTGGGCGCGTCGCTGGACAAGACTTCTCGGAGTGCTGGGTTTTCGACGGGGACGCGCGGGACGACGACCACCGCGTTCGGCGTCCCGGTTCCACCCGACGTCGCCGAGGCCGTGGATGAGCTCGTGCGAACGAACGAGGCGATGCGTTTGGAGAACGCGAGGCTCATCGCGGAACGGGACGCGCTGAAAACGGCGCTGGGGGAGTCGACGCGGCGCGAAACCGTCGCGAGGGAGTCGCTTCGGGAGCTGAAGAGGGCGTCGCTGGAGGACGCGATGGCGATGAGCACCCGCGTCGAGGCGATGAGCGCCCGTGGTGGGGCGATGCCTATGAGCGCGGTCGCGGAGCAGCTGGGAGAGCTCGAGTCCTTGGTCGGGGAGCTCGCTCGGCGGGTCCCGCGGCGGCGAAGAGGTTGAAAAACATACACAAGTAGCCGTAGCAGTAATGATATTACTCTTGATTCACAAAGCATACAATGCGAGCGCGCGCGCGCGCGCTGAAGATCATAACCAACGTACTCATATAACCAATCCCTCAGAGCATTGGAGGAGGCGCGCCGCCTCCGTCCCCGAGGTAAACATCAATAATTTGTCGAACAGACGCAATGCCAAATCCGATTGAGAAGATCACCGCCATCGCCCCGAGCGATCGAAGCAACCTCGCCTTCCTCGGTGTCAGTCCCGCCGCCAGGGCCGCTTCCATGCCCCGCACCGCGTCCAACACGGCCTCTTTGCGCTGGTCACTGCTGCCGCTCGCGAGCACCCTGAGCGCCGCTTCCGGCTTGGCGTAAAGAACCGCGTTAGCCACGTCGAATTCATTCATCGCCCCGACGCTCCTCTTGAGGGACTTGTCCATGCTCCACGCCTCGCCCAGACCCACCGCCTCGGAGTAGTACGGGTCCGCGACGATGAGTCGCTCCATGCACGACGCCAGCGCGGTCGCGGTTTTCGACGATCCGACCGCGACGTCCGCCTCGTTGGAATCCATCGATCCGCCCACGTTTGTCGCGTACGCCGCGTCGCCGCCGAATTCGCCAGACCCGGACGCCGATGCCGACGTGGCGGCGTCTGATTGGTCCGCCACTTCCGCGACCGCGCCCTCGTCCTCGAGGGGCACGGCGTCGACGACGAGGTAGGGGTTCACCTGCCTGATCCTCAGAACCCTGAACCGGGTCTCGCCCCTGGCGTACACGCTGAGGAGCTTGCCGTTGACCACCACGTCGTGCGCGACGAGCCGCATGGCCGTGCCCACGCCCGCCACCTTGCCGTCCGCCCTGCGGTACAGCGCACCGAACTGTTCGGTACCCACGAACGGCGACTCGTCCATCCGTCCGGACCCGGGGACGATGTCGAAGTCCTCGTCGTTGCCCTCCTCGTACGCCCGGACGTACTCGTTCCTGCTGAGGTCGATCCGGTTGGCGTTCTCTCGCGCCCCCTCCAGCACCAGCGGCGCCGTGTCCGACACCGTCTCCCCCGGGTCCCGCATGAGCTTGGCGAACAGCGTCAGCCACCTGGGTTCGAACAGGTTCAGCCGGACCTGCGACCCGGGGTGGCACACGAACGGGTACGGCACCACCGGGATGGAAAACTCACCCGGGACTCTCTCGCCGTCGTAGTCGACGTACTCGGGCGTGAGATCGTCGACGCCGATGAGGGACTTAACGGAGGCCCGAACCGACCCGTCCGAGGTGTTTTCGCCCTTGGCGGTGTTTTCGCCTCTGTTCCGGCCCTCGGGAACGTCCCGCTTTGGCTTTTCGCCGACGAGGACGTCCGCGCCGCGCTTGCCGTCGGATGGGAGGGTGACGTCGAACCAGTCGACGTCGGGGAGGTCGGCGATGGTGGCGCCGCGCTTGCCGGCTTTGGCGTCGGAACCGAGGATGAGGTCGTGGAGGGCGGTGGGAAGGATGGGAAGGTCCAGGAACACCATCTGGAGCTGCTGCAGGCGGAGAGTACTGGTGGACACCGCGCGGAAAGCCTTGAGCCTCTCCCCCTTGCGCGATTTCTCAGCCTCGATCGCAGCCGCGCGCTCGGCCCTGACCCTGTCGGCCTCAGCCTCCTCGGCCGCCCTCTTGGCCTCCTCGTCCTCGCATTGCTCTCCGAGGATGTCACATAACGCGTCGATGGTGGCCTTAGAGGTGGGCGTCGGGGGCAGGGGGTCCGCCTTGGGCGGCTCCGCGGGAGCAGGCTCCGACGGTTGGAGCCACTTCGGCCACGCCCGCAATCTTGTCGAACTAGTTCCCCGGGGCCGCGCGCGGGGGGTTCCGGCCGCCCTGGCGGGAAGCCTGACCGACGCGAGCCTCGAGGAGGACGGTCTGACGATGGCGCGAGCCCCGGCACCGGGGCACACCGCGCGAACGGTCGCCATCGGCAACTATCCGCGTCGAGGAGAAGTGGCGACGTGGCCAAATTCCGAGAAAATGGCCTTCCGCTGGCGCAGCTGGCAGGTTGCCTGGCTCGAGGCTCGTTTGAGGTGGAACGCGTTCGAGAGGTCTTGAGTTCGATCCTCAAAAGTTCGTTTTTTCGGATTTTCTACCAACCTGTATACGCAATTACCCTCCAAGGTTCGCGGAAAGCGTTTTAACAGACCGTGTTCCGAAAGGTCTTGAGTTCGTCATCAACGAGCCCCCGTTTCGTTTTTGCGTTGCACCGAAGATCCACCGCGGACAGGTCAAACTAACAAATTCGTCAGCTCCCAGCGCTGAGTTCGCGGCGACATGTCGTTTGTGTTCCCCCCGGGACCCACAAAGATCTATTCAGCGGCGATGGGTGCGTTTCCAACGACACCCGTCTTGATCCTCGCCGTCATTTCCGCGGGTTTGGCGCAGATGGTCGCCGGGGCGGTGTGCCAGAACGTCTTGAAGTTCGTGCCATTCGGGCGGAACGCGATGGTGGAGCTCAACACCAGCAAGACCTTCCGCAAGTTCGACACCATCGGGATGGCTTACGTCGCGGGTTTCGCGCCGTTCGTGTCGTCGTTCATGTTCGTGTGCGCTTACTGGATCCTGGACTGCAAACCCCCGGTCACGCCCCTCTTCGCGGCCCAGATTTTCTGGATCATCGGAGCTGGTCACGGGATAGTAATCGATCACGCGTCGATCAAGTACTCGGTCGACGTCGCCGCGTACTTTCTGGCGGCCACGTACATCAACGCGGCGGTCATGGGATGGGTCGTTGAGTACATATACAAGAAGCACCACTGGGGGCCGTGAGGTTCGTTAGGTAGCGACCGGAACGTCACGTCTCGATCGGCTCGTCACATCGTGCTCCCGAGTCCGGGCGCCCGAGCTCGGGGCGGCGCCTGGCTCGGCGGCAGCAGCGGTTCCCTCGGTCCCTCCACGACCCCGTCGTCTCCCGCATCCGTTCCCGCGTTTCCCCCTCGCGCCGCCCCGCGATTCGAACCGAACAGCCCCGAACGCGTCACGGAGTCGTACGCCCACAGCAGCCAACCCCGCGGCGGCGACGTCTGAGAATCTTCGAGATCCTCGAACCGCCCGCCCCGATACCGCATCGCCCTCGAGCTCCTCCTCCGCGCGTCGTCGTCCATAACGCTTCCTCCCGTGACGTCACTCGCCGTGTCCGACACGTCGTCGTTGTCGATCCGGTCCACCGCGCGCCACGGCGTCACCGGCGCCATCATCCTCGCCAGCGCGTGCGTGCCCCGGTGAGGAATCTCCTCCAGCGAGATGCGCACCGCGCACATGATCGGCACCGCCAACACCGCCCCGATCCCGCCCCACACCGAGAACCAGAACACGAGGCTCAACAGGATCACCACCTCGTTCAGACCCAAACCCCGGCGGTACACCGTGGGCCCGAGAATGTCGCCGACGACGAACGATCCAAACGCGGGTACGAAGAGCGCGCACCACCGCTGAGCGTTGGACAGGTCCGGGAGGAGCACGATGAGCGGCAGCGGGATGGCGGTGGCGACGAAACTTCCGAGGTTGGGGATGAAGAAGAGCCAGAAGGACACGATGGCGATGGACCCGGCGAGGGACCCCGGGACCCCGCACGCGTATATCAGCGTCCCGACCATCGTGGCTCGGACGGCGCTCAGCGCCACCATGATCAGGACGAACTTCTTCACCGCGCCGTGTATCCGTCGCACGATCTGCGACCGCAGCCGCGTGGGAACCCGCGGCGGCGCCAGCAGGAACAGGACGTAGAACATGGTCACCGCCGCGTCCCCGAGGTATCCGAAGAGGTTATTGGCAAACTGAGTCCAAAACGTCTCGTCTTTCAGCGTCGACTCGACCCTCGACTGGAGCGTGTGCCACGACGCGAGCGCGAAGTCGTCGCGCTTGAGCAGCCGCAGCGCGATGCGGTCGGTGAAGTCCGCGAGGTCGTTGACCCTGTCGATGAACCGATCGTTCCAGCTCTTGTCCTTCCAGTGGTACACTATCCACTGCTCGCTCAGGTACAGCGCCCAGATGAATGTCGCGCTGACGAGCATCACCAGCGACAGCGCGAGAACGAGGGCGAGGGCGCGGGGCACGACGACCACGCGCGGGTGCCACGGCGTCTGCACGTTCCACCGCCGAAGTTTGGCCTGCTGGTAGCGCCAGTCGGACGCGAAGTCCACGAACGGGCGGAGGATGAGCGATAGCCCGACGGCGAACACCAGCGGGCGGAGGAGGTAGTCGAGATGCTCGAGGAACCAGCACAGGCAGCACGCGGAGATGATGGAGACGCTCAGCAGCAGGACGAGGTCGTCGCTGCTCGCAGGCGGGGCGCCGGTCGAAGGGCCGCTGCCGCCGCCCGCCTGCCAACCCCCGCCCCCGCCGTCCGACTCGGCATTCGAGGCGGACCTGCGCATTTTGAACGCTCTCGGCGCCTCCCCTGGGCTCTTCTTTCAGGGTTTGACGCGCCCTCCGAAGGTGACCTCTTGCGACGGCGTTGGATTTCGTCGCGATGTCCTGACAGGTGAAGGGGGGGACTCTGGGTCGACGGTCCGAGCGCGGTTCAAACTGAGCGACGGGCGGAATGAAATTTATTCCTTTGGCACAAACAAGGATGTGTGACTTGTCTTCCATCACGCTAAGCTAATCCTCGACTCGCCGGGAATCGGGAGCGCCAAGCTGAGGCACGCCGTCCTCTTCTTTGCCTTCTTACCGCCCTTGACGTCGACCTCCGCCTCTTTCTCCTTGCCCAGAGTCTTGGTCCACTGCACGAACTTGTAGGAGAGATACAGCTTCCCTCCAAACGTTATGGGCTTGATCGCTCCTCGAAACATGAGGGACTCGGCGAGCGAGACGGTGAGCCTCCTGGGCGCCGCGTTCTTGACAATGGGTACTTTCTTCAACCAGGTCATCTTGCCCACCTTGGCGTCGGAGAACGCGAGCGCCTTTTCGAAGGCACCAGCGGCTTTGGCCGCGATGGGGAGCTTGGCGAGTGGCCTGCAGATCGTGGCGCTGGGCTGGATTCCGTAGCACGCCACCCAAGTGGACGCGGCGAAGGCGACGCTGATGACCTCGTGGAACACGAACGCCACGGGTATATCCTTCGGGCCCAGGCCCTGCTCGACGAAGTAATCCTTGATCCGACCCATAGCCCCGTCGTCCTCCTTGCTCGTTGGATCAATGATGACTGGAGTTACGGGATAGTGTTTTTCAGCTGACAACTGGCACCACTTCGCGTGGGGCCGATGCACGTCAGCACGAGGGTATCTTCGCTCGCGGCGCCCACGGCGGTGTGCCGGCGCGATGGGAGGGCTAAAGGCACGATCCGGGCTGCGAGATGTCCCGCCCCATCTCGGCCCCGCGCATCCATCGGGGCGACGTTGCCTGAAGGCCCGGTGCCGACGAGCGTGATGACGCCCGGAGTTCGGGGTCGAAGGGGCGAGCTCGCGAGGTCGTACGCCGCGCCGGGCGCGGCGGTGTCCCCGAGCGAGGGCGACGGACCCGCTTCCTCGCCATCCCCGGCGCCCTCCTCCGATGAACCCTCCCTTCGGACGCGGACGGTCCGCTTCCTCGTCGCCAACTATTTCCTCGTCGGCATGCTCTCCGGCGTGGCGCTGGCCTACCTAGCCCCGGGCGTCGGGGCCACGGGCGGGCCCGTGCGGCCGGAGTTCACCGTGAATCAGGTCATGATCCGCGTCATGTTCCTCATATCCGGCCTCAACCTCCCCTTGACCGAGCTGCGGAAGGCGGTCGCCAACGTCCGCGCCAACGCGCTCATACAGGCGTTTGTGTTTGGCTTTCCGGCGGCGGCGACTGCGTACGTCCTCGGTCCCGCGCTCAAAGCCGCCGGGGTCCTCACGCCGAGGCTGGTGGACGGGCTCGTGGTGCTCGCGTGTTTGCCCACGACCATAGGCAGCGGCGTGGCGCTGACGAACGCCGCGGAAGGGAACGTGGCGGTGTCGCTCTTCCACGCCGTCTTCAGCAACTTGGCGGGGATTTTCATCACGCCCGCGCTGATATTCATGTACCTCGGGGCGGACTGCGCGTCCGTCGGGTCGCCGTACGCGGCGGTGACGAAGCTCACGTCGCAGGTGTTGGTGCCGGTGGTCGTCGGCATGGGCCTGAGGGCGATACCCGCGATCGGGGAGGTTCTGTCCTCAAAGCCGTTCAAGTCACGGCTGAAGCTGACCAGCGACTGCATCATCCTCGCGATTATATGGAATACCTTCTGTAACACGTTCAAGAGCGGGTTCGGCGTGCCGGCGAGCGAGCTGACCTCTTTGTTCATGGTGTTGAGCGTCGTACTGCTCGGGTACAAGGCTTCCATACTGGCCGCGGCGAGGGCGTTTGGACTGGCGAATCGGGACGCGGTGAGCGCCGTGTACATGGGTTCGCAGAAGACTCTGGCGTTCGGTCTGCCCCTGATAAAGGCTCTGTTCGAGGGCTCACCGGAGCTGGTGTGGTTCTGTCTACCGGCGCTGATGTATCACCCCATGCAGATCGCGCTGGGGAGCGCGCTGGTGCCCAGGCTTCGCGAGTTTGCCAACGCGAAGGAGGATTCGGGGCGGCGGGCGACATGATTTGAAGCCGGCTGTTTCGCCGAAGCGTTGAAATCAAAATTATCATCGATGTAGTACACACGACCTAGCTACTAGATGAGCTTAATACTCATCACGCGCTCGTCAGTCGAAATCCCCGGACACGGACACCTTCCACTCCTGGTACCTTTCCACGTCGTCCACGCCACTCGCCCGCACACCCTCCAGCTGCTCCTTCAGCACCATCTGCGCCAGATTGGCCCACACCTCCCCGCCGATGGCCCGCGCGAGGTCCGGCACCGCGACGAAGTCCACGGAGAGGCGGAACAGCAGCCTACACCGCCCTGGCCTCGCCGGGAGCACCACGTGCATCTGGTGGACGTTCCAGTCGCCCGGACCGTCCTCCAGGACCACGGTGGAGTCGAGCACGCACGCGGGCAGGAACGTCGCCGTCCTGGGCACGGGCTTGCGCAAGCCGCGCAGGACGTTGGCGACGATCTTGGGAAAGACCGAGTCGCTTATCCGTTTCGCGTCCACGACGTCGAAGCTCACCGTCGCCGTCCGCGAGGTCCGCCCGCCCGGCGCCATCAGCCGCGACAGCGCCTCCTCCGCCTCCATCGGGATGTCCACGGTCACCTCCGCCATCGGCGTGAACCCCTCGGGCGGCGCCAGCGACCGCCGCGGCACTTTCGCGAGAACCTCATCCTCGATCCCGGGCTCCCACTTCCCCGCCCAGAGGTAGAGGAAGCCGTCGCGCTCCACCACCGGCGCGGCGTCGACGTACACCCCCGGGAGCATCTTCTTTATCGACGGCATCTTGACGCACTCGCCCCCGGTGGTGTACTCCCATCCGTGGTAGGGGCACTGCGCCTTGCCGTTCACCAGCTTGCCCAGGCTCAGTGGGCACGCCCTGTGCGCGCATTCGTCCTTTATGCATCCCGCGTTGGCGTCGGCGTCGCGGAACATGACCCACGGGACGTTGAAGAGGTCGAAAGGGATCATGGTGGTCTCGTCCAGCCCCGCGGCGAATGCGACGGGGAACCAGTGCGCGCGCTCGGCGTTGGTGCCCGTGAGGAACTGCTCCTCCATCTGCGCGGGTGGCATCGACGGGATGAAGAACTCGCCGTTTTTAATGGCGCGAGTCCTCGTCGCGTGCGAATTCGATCCCGCGGAGGAAGTCCCCGGCGCGGCAGCATCCCCATCGGTGGAGGACGAAGCCTCCGCCGTCGCCCCGGAGCCCTCCCCGGGTGCGCTTCGCGCGCGGGTGGACTTCGTGACATCCGCCCGCCCCTTCTTGTCGTTACCGCATAACCTCTGCGACCTGGCCGCGCGGGTCGACGCCGACGCGGCGCAGCGCGATCGCGCCCGCATCAACGTAGCCCCCGGGGTATTTCGCGCAACAACGCCGATCCGCGAGGCGCTCGCAGCGCTCATGCTCGCTCCCGCCGCGCTCATGCGGTGGTGCGAACGCACGATGAGGACAAAAACCCCACGCGCGTGTGTCTCGGTTCCCGCCCTCGACGGCGCCGGCTTACGCTGCGCCCGGGAACACTGCCGCCCCGCTCACCGTCTCGGGTTCCGATGAGGATAAAACCACCGATGCGATCTCGTGCCCGGACAGATCATCATTCATTTCCGGTTTTCTGATTGGTCAATTTTCCGCAAACGCATTTCAGCTTTCATTCCCACTGTCGGTCGCCCTGGCCGTCGTGCGGCATTTCAGGCTATTTGCGTAATTTGGGAATCAAACGACAGAAATCCAAACAAAAAAACAGACGACGGAAAACAGACGACCCTTCGCGGCTTCCGCTGCTTCGCAAGCCTTCCTCCGTGTCGAGCTTTGACCAAAAAAGGGTACTCCCCGCCAGAATTGCGTCGGCAATCCATTGTCGAACGAGCGCCTCGATAACCAAGATGGCCACCCTCTACGAGATGGAGCCCGATGATCGTCACAGATTCCCCAAGGTGACGGATGACGACAAGGCGGACCACCTGCAGAAGCTCCTCCGCAACCGGTTCGAGGTCCTCACCGGCTACGCGGACATGAAGAAGCAGACCGCGGAAATCGAGAAGAGGTTCAAGTACTACGACATTAACAACAGCGGCACCCTCGACTTCGCCGAATTCGACGCCGCGCTGACGGAGATGAACCTCGGCGATGCGCCCAAGTCAGAGATCAGGGCGCTCTTCGACCGCTACGACGCCAACGGCGACGAGGCAGTCTCCTACACCGAGCTCATCAACGGCGTGTTCGAGGTCCAGCCCCACCCTTTGGCGCAGAAGGAGTCGCGCCGGATGCTGGAAAACATCCGCGCGCAGATCGCCAAGCGCGGCGGGTTGAACGGAATCCGTTCCCTCGGCAGGTCATTCCGCATCATGGACGACAGCGGCAACGGCAAGATCGAGCCTGAAGAGCTCCTGTACGGCCTTAGGGATCAGGGCGTCGAGGTGGAGAGGAACGAGGTTGAGCAGATCATGCTCCACTTCGACAAGGATGGGGACGGCAACGTCGTGTTCGACGAGTTCCTCAGGGCGCTCCGCGGTAAGATGAACCAGCGTCGCAAGAACCTCGTGAAGCTGGCCTTCGGACAGCTGGATAAGACCGGCGACGGCGTCGTCACCATGGAGGACCTCATGGGCATCTACGACGTCTCCGAGAACCCGGACGTCATCAACGGCATTCTCACCCCGGACCAGGCCTTCCAGGAGTTCGCCAAGGTCTGGGATAGGGACCGCAGCGGCTCCGTCCACCTCGATGAGTTCATCGAATACTACCAGGACGTCAGCGCGAGCATCGACAACGACGACTACTTTGAGCTCATGATCCGCAACGCGTGGCACATCTCCGGCGGCGAGGGCCAATTCGAGAACACCGCCAACCTTCGGGTGCTGGTGATCCACGACGACGGCTCGCAGGAGGTTGTGGAGATCCAGGACGACCTCGGCCTGGACGTCAACGACTTTCCGGCCATCAGGAAGAAGCTCTTCATGCAGGGCGTGAAGAACATTAAGAAGGTTGAGGTGGCATCCGCGATGTAAGAGTTTTAGCCCCGAGATTTTCTTGTGATACTAATAAACTCCTTTGCCTGGACCCAACGCCGACACGCGCAGCAGCGCGCGAACGCGGAGTTTTGACACACCTTAGCCGGTCACATGTCGAGCGTACGATGAGGGGCACAGTCGCCCACGGCGCGGCCTTCTCAAAGCATTTCGCCGCGTTCACCCTGGCGCCCGAGTGCGACGATGCGCCGGGGACGTCGGCTGGGGACGATGGAAACGCGGGTTCGTCCTCCCTCGTCGTCGACGTGGTGCTCAACGCGAAGGACGGTTGGGACAGGAACCTCCTGGGCGACGTGTGCAATGCCCTCCACCTACCCGGCTCGCCGTATGCGTCCAACCCATCCCCGGACACCCCCACGCGCCCTCCTCTGAACGTCGTGGTGGAGCTGATCGATTTCACCGAGGAGCGACTGGAGCCGGTCGGGGACGCGGGGGAATCCCCCGGGGTGTGCTATCACCCGACGCGCCTCCGAACGAGGGTACCGACAAGCACTGACGACGATGACGGCGGTTGGACGACGTGGACCGCGGCGCCGCGAGTCGACGAAACCCCGCGGGCATCGACGGGGAAGGGTGGACAAAAAGCGAGCAAGGGTGGACAAAAAGCGAGGAAGGACACCCGCGCGATTCACTTCGCGGCGCTCCTGGTGCGCGAGTTCGGCCGCGATAACCTACGCAAGGGCCGCGGCGTTGTGGACGTCGCCGGCGGATCCGGAGACTTGGCGTTTCAGCTGTCGGTTCGGTTCGGGATACCGTGCACCGTGGTGGACCCTCGCGGCGGCGGCGTGCAGCTCACGAGCCGGCACAGGCGCCTGCTCGCGTCCCGCGCCGCGAACAGCGCCGCGATCGACGACGAGTGGCTGGCGTCGTCGCCGCTGGCGAGACAACTGCGGCGGGAGTGGGAAACGTTCGCCCCGGACGCGTGCGCGGACCACGTCAAGGCTTTATTCGACGAGCGGCTCATGTTCGACGCGTCCACCGCGGCGTTGATCCGCGACTGCTCCGCGCTCGTGGGCTTACACCCCGATCAGGCCACGGGCGCGATCGTGGACTGCGGGCTGGTCATGGGTAAGCCGTGGGCGGTGGTCCCGTGTTGCGTCTTCCCGAACAGGCACCCGAACAGGCGGGACGCGAGCGGAAGGGTGGCGAGAACCACGGACCAGCTGGTTGAGCACATCGCGGGACGGGCTTCGGGGACGAGGCGGCGTACGCTGCCGTGCGACGGCGCGAACGAGGCGGTGTGGTGGAAGCCCGAGGAAGGGATGGAGGGTGTGCGACAGGGGGTCGGGCGGGAGGATTGGCAGTGGCCGACGAAGCCGCCGGGCGTCGCGGGCAAAACCGGGGGACCGTTTCAGTTGAAGGCACTCGCCGATAGCTTACGCGAACGACAAACGGAGTAAGAGTTAGATCATCCTAGCCGTCGTGATATCAGCCGAAGTGGACGGTCCATCACGCGGGCTCGAGCGCGAGCGCGAGCAGGTCCTCCCGCGCCAGGGCCTTGGCGAGCGCCTTCGCCGTCGGTCGATCCGGGCACTTGAACCTGAGGTACCGCTCGGGAAGCGCGTAAATCGGCGACTCGGCCAGCGATCGCCGCGCCTCCTCCACGGCCCTCTCCCTCGCCTCCCGCTCCTCCCGGATCGCCGCCTCGATCGCATCGGGCGTCGATGTCTTCGCGGCGTCCTCCAGCGCGCGAAGCTCGGCCTTGAGCTCCAGCAGTTTGGCGACGCGACGGGACACCTCCGGGTCAGAGTTTACAGCCCCGCCGTCCTTGAGGGATCTGATCTCCTCGCCCAGCGCGTCCACCGCGTCCCTCGCCGCGGCCAGCGTCTCCTCGGACGGCGCCGCCGCGCCCGGTAACGACGCGTCACCGTTCGAGTCCGAGTCCGAGGGCGGGTCGGTCATCGTCGATGGATCGGATCCGGAGAGTCCGTCGAGTTCGTCGCGTTCCATCGCCGCCACGTACCTCGCCTGCGACTCGATCGGTTCCTCGTCCCCGCACGCGTCATCGACGACGATCCCGCGCTCCATCGTCGCCGCCAGGGCCACCAGCCGCGCCCTGCACTCGGCGTCGCGCTCGAGCCTGAGCGTGGACAGGTCGCACACGATCTCATCCCGTCCCTCGTTGTCCTGCTCCACCAAGACGAAGAGGGCCTGCTTGGCGTCGCAGTACAGGCGATGGGTGTTCACGAGCGGGTGCCTGTGTGGCGCGAGCGGATCGCGCTGGGTGCTCCGCATCTCAAGTACGCCTCCACCGCCGTATCCCTTCCCGTTGTCGCCGCCTCGGCGTTTCGCGCGGTCCCACGCCTCCCTCTCGTCCCGCGTGAGCCGGTACGGCGCCTCCCTCTCGACCACCCCCATGGCCTTCGTGCGATCGCCCCGCGACGCCCTCTCCACGTCGTCCACGGTCGGCCTGCCGCTGAGGTACTGCTTGTACACCTTGTTCGTGCGCTGGGACCGCGTGGTCTTGCCCTTTCCCTTGCCGCCCCGCGGTGCCTCGCCCACCTGCGACCCCGCGTTGAACCGCTCGGGACCGGTTCGGAAGTGGATGGCTCTTCCCGTATCCTTATTCTTAGCCTTGGGCTTACCGGCGACGATCACGGACGCGCCGCGGCCGCGACGAGCTCGGGTCGAAGATCGACGGGAGAACGCCGCGCGGAGATCTGCGAGGGCCTCGCCGGAGAACATGCGCGCCGCCATTGTCGGCGGAGTGCGGGGTGGATTGTCGAAGGCGAGAAAGTTCTCGGGTGCCGACGTGTCTCTCGGGACGTGTCGCCTCCAAAAAGCGTTTGGCTCGTCGAGTAACAACAGACAGCACGGCGCGCCTTCACCTCCGGTGTCGACCGATATGGCGTCCGCCCGCGCCTGGAGCGTCCAGGCTCACGTGCTGAGTTCAGGGTCGAGCCTTCGGACCAGAAACCGGCGTGCCCGGCCGCCGCGCGCGTCGTCCGTCGACCCCGAGGCGAGCGCGGGAGGATCAATCCCCCGAGACGCAGGAGACCGAGATGCGTCGCCAAACACGAGGACTCCCCACTCGGGGTACCATCGCATCGAGGGCTTCCCGAGGCCGTTCTTCGAGGGATGGTACTTCCGCGTCACTCTCCCGGAGATCCGCGACAACCTCAGCCTCATCTACCACGTCTACGACCCGGACTTGCGTCGGAGCGAGCGACGGGGCGCGGGCGCGCAGGTGTGCACGCCGGGAGGGAAGTACATCTGGCGCGAATCCCACGACGTGGAGAGGTTCACCGCGGCGCCGCACGAGCTCGCCCTGCGCATGGACTACGCACACGCCGAGGGCGGTCCGGAGTTCTACGAGGTGGCCCGCGGCGGGAGGGTCCATCGCGGCAGGCTGCGTCTCGGGGACGAGGTCAACGATCCCTCCGTGTGGCCCCCCGAGAAACTCGCGTCCGAGGTGCGGTGGGACTTCACCGTCGAACCCGTAGCCGGATACGGCGACCGCGGGAGGGCGACGTCCACCGCGGGGTGGCTGTCGTCTCTCCCGGTGTTCGAACCGCACTATCAGATCACCATGGCGCACGGCCTGGCGACCGGTTGGATCGAGACGAACGGCGCTCGAGTCGAATTCGCCAAAGCGCCGGCGTACTCGGAAAAGAACTGGGGCGGCGCGGGTTTTCCCAGCAGGTGGTTCTGGCTCCAGTGCAACTCCTTCCGCGACGTCCCGGGCTTGAGCGTCACCGCGACGGGGGGTAACCGCGGCGTGGTCATCCTTCCCGGGGTGAGGGAGGAGGTGGCGGCGATCACGATTCACGCGCCGGATGGCGCTTTTTTCCCCTTCGTCCCCGTCGCGTCGCGGGGGGAAAAGGACGCGAGTCACGCCGCGGACTTGACGTGGTCGGTCTCCCCGTGGGGTCGGTGGACGGTTCGCGGCGTGACTTGCACGCATGAGGTGGAGGTGACCGGTTGGATCGCCCCGGAGGACGACGTGGTGGGCGGGACGACCGTGTTGCGGGCGCCGATGGACGACGCCGGCGCGGGGATGGCGCCGCTGTGCCGCGAGTCGTTCAGGGGTTCGATGAGGGTATCGCTGTGGGAGCGGGACGTCGCGGCGACGTGGAACGGCGGCGACGACGACCGGGGTGGGGGTTGGGGCGGGGGCGACGGGGGCGGGGGCGACGGGGGAGCGAGGAAGGGGCGCGGGAGGTGCATCCTGGACGGTGTCCAGTCGGACACGGCGGCTGTGGAGGTTGGCGGGGGGCCGTGGACCGAGGCTTGGGTGGGATCCGCGGAGATGCGCGAGCCGCTGGGGACGCTCGCGGGAGCGCCCGTGGACGTGGACGCGGTCGCGGGGTTCTTCAAGCGAGTGGGTCTCGACGTGGTCCCCGGGCTGTGAGGCGGGTAAGGTGTCGCGTAGAGTCGTCGTCAGCGATAAAATTTTAGAGTAGATTTCATCATTCATCGCGACGCTAACCTCGAAAAAAGTGCTTCACGCGACGAGAGCTCTGGACATGACCGAAATGGCGCGTCCCACGCGGGGCACCGCGCGCGCGGCACGGGGCGCGACGCGCATGATACCACCGACGCGAGCGCGCGCGGAGAATCGAGCGCTCGCAGCCGCCGCCGCCGCAGTGTGATAGCCCTGGGTGCCGGTGGTCATCTTGCGACCGCCCTTGGCGTCCG
>Ga0181573_10002121_pt1 | contig 18702 bp, 21 predicted proteins | sample 101ome_25_FD_148643 | JGI IMG/M metagenome (GOLD analysis project Ga0181573, IMG submission 148643) | Coastal salt marsh microbial communities from the Groves Creek Marsh, Skidaway Island, Georgia - 101409BT metaG (spades assembly) | ecosystem: Environmental > Aquatic > Marine > Intertidal zone... | reverse complement strand
GTAAAATCCTTCGCGCTATCTGCGCGGGTCCCGTCCTTTGAAAGGGACCGCCCTCCGGGCGGGCCCCCGCTGGTTACACCCCAGCTAAATGGGGGACCCGCCCGGAGGGCGGTCAATTAGCTCGAGTTCGACCCCGCAGCACTGGCTTCTGTGCCATATGGGATTGTACTTGTTCGAGTTCGAGTTACCACTTTCCCCCTAACACCCATCACAAGCTGGGTACCAAGCTGGCAATTAAGACACCTGCTGGCCTCTGAGAACAATGCTGCATCTCCAGGCCCCGACTGGATCACCTTTTGCGGCAAGGCGCCTTGAGTACCGGTTGACTTGACCGGAAAGGCACATAAGAGGCGCGGTGTTCTGTGAATTTGGCATGCGTGTCATTTGGAGAGTAAATCTTGACTTGGCAAAATGACCGGATCGACTTGCCCTATCGCGCCGACGGCTTGCGTGTTGTCGATCGGCTTGAGCTGCGACTCGTCGAGCGGCTGGTGCTGCGCCCGGTGCGCCGGCTGTTGCGGCTCGTCGACCTGCCGCCCTTCTTCTTTTTGGTCGCAGCAAGGCGCTTGAGACGCAAAGCCTCGGCCTTGGCGGCAGCTGCGATCTCCTCTTTGGTAAGCCTCTTCGGCCTTACGTAAGCCTTGTGCAGCAGCGAGAGGGTTGGCCAGTCGCGGGCATCGCTCACTGCGCCGTCGAGCGCTCCACCGCCCCGCTGCTCTAGCATCCGACCGACACTCCCGTCCAAGTTCCACACCTGAACAGATGAAAATATGGTACATCGATGAGGCAAAGTCTGCATTGCACGGTCACAAAAAAAGTATCGCACCGCAACGCGAACGCCTTCCAGCTCGCTTTCGATGTTAGCACTGCTGTTCTCCCCCTTGGCCAGGTCGAGGCACCACGAACTGACGACGGTCAGCGACAGCGGCGACACTCCAGCGATGGGGCCGCCAAAGCTGCCACCTGTTGACGCCACGACGCTGCTCAAGCCGCCGGCCAATGTCGCGGTGCTCGCGGAAACAGTGCCCGACGCCAGCGATGCTGATTCCAGCGCGGCCACAGCGCCAATATTTTTCTTCGCCTTTTCCTTCGCCGCGTCGACCTTGCTGACTTTATCGGGGCCCATGCCCCCGTCCCCCGGTTTGCCTGACCTGGGATCGTAATAGAACACGAGCCGCTCTTGCTGCGGGGGGGTCGGCCGAGCCGCCGCCCACCGCCGGCCGCGGCTGATTCGCGAGCCGTCCGCCGCATAAAGCTGCCCTGCAATAACTGCACGCTTCTCAATCGATCGACCCGTCGCAACGTCATCGTCAAGCTCCGACCGAGCCGTTGTGCGGGCCGTGGTCATCGCATCAATCTCCTCCAACTCCGCAGCTGCTGCTGCAGCCGCAGCCGCCACCCAGCCCTATGCACGGCACAGGCGGCAACATAAGCTGCGAGATTCACACACGGCGCCTTATCGTACCTGAGATGACAATCGTCTAACGCGGGGGTAACTCAGGCGCACCTTTTCCATGTGGCGTGCAGACCCGTTAGGCATGCGACTGCTTGCAGGCACAGAATCATAGCTGCAGGAGGAAGACAGAGCACGTTAATTGAGAGGCATACTTTCAAAGCATCAAATGGTAATCAAGCGCTGCTCACTCGTCGTCGTCGTCGTCGTCGTCGTCGTAGTCTTCCTCACTACGGTTGGTGCTGCGACCGGTGTCGCCTGGCCCACGCGGCTTGCGACCCGTCGATCGCGCGGTGCCGCCTTCACTCTCGCCCACCGACCGATCAGTCTCCAGCCCATCGCCATCTTCTTCGAGTTCTTCGCCGCATTCGTTCTCCTCGTCGCTGTCGTCGCTGAAATCATCGTCGTGGAAGTCCGATCGCAGCACCATCATCGACTCCAGGCGCACCCACGCGCGCCCCATCATCTGCCGGAACTGGCGGTGGCTGCGCGCTAGCGTCCACACGTGACCGCACCACTGACACGCGAACGGGAGACCCGCGACAACCGCGCGCTGCGTGTTGCGTCGGTGGCGCTGCGGAAAACTCATGAAATCGAGCACAACCCACTTGATCTCGTCGGACGGCGTCGGTGCCGCCGCGTGTTGCTTGCGAATCAGAGCCTGCGGTGGAGAAAACAGTTGAGACGCCGTGTAATCGATGGAGGCAATTTTCAAGTGCCAAAACGAGCAGTGGACCTGCAGAATCCTAAGCTTGTCGTTGGCCGGGGAGTCGGGGTGGTGTTCGTCCGCGGTGTCCTCCGCGAGGATTTTCATCGAACGCTCGCGCCGACGCCGCCGCCGCCGCGTCAGCAAATCTTCAACCTGTAACAACCAAACATGTTGCAAGTAAGCCATTAATGAGACGAAAGCAAACGATTTTGGACGCGCGCGATTTCGTCAAGGAAGTAGCCTCTCCTTACCACTGGTCTCTCCTCGAGCGCAGCCTCCATCATGCCCACCGGATCAATGTTACTGGTGGAGGAGTCGACAGAGCTCATCCCAACGCTCGGGCCCGTGCTCGGGCCCAGAGTGGTGGCGAAGGCAGAAGTAAGGGATCCGCCGGTGGCACTGCCGCGCGGGGGACTCAGCGCCGAGTTCGGATGATCGGTGTTAAGACCTGGCCGCGACAGCTGACCAGCCGTCGAAAGCAAAAGATCGCCCTGCGCTGCTAACGCCGCCGCTTCGGCTGCTGCCTCGCGCGCCGCTTTCGCTGCGTCCGCCCTCTCGACGAGACGAGCCTTGCGTTTGGCACCCGAGGGGTCCGACTGCTCCCAAGTATGCTGAACGAACACAACCTGACCCACACAAAGCAGCAATCACTTCGATGAACTTCAACGTTTGTAACAACATAGGGCAAGGACTAAGAGCATATCACTGTGCAGGAACCTGCTTCGCCTCGACTGGAAGAAATCCCATCTGCCCCGCCGGTCGCTCCAGCCAAACCTCCCGCGCCCGCAGCGGAACCTTCCCGCTCCCCCACCCAAAACCAGCAAAGCCACGGGTAGCACGCTCCGCCACTCCCGTTGCGTTCCGCAGAGCATCGTCAGCGAAGATTCCGCTGAGTCCGTCGCCCGTGACCGACTGCCCGCGACCTCCGAGGCCCAAATAGCCGCCGGCACGAGCCGTCACGCGCGCCGTACCTTGGAAGCAAGAGACGGTTTGATAAATGATCGGAAGCGAAACCAGACAGCATCTGAAATGACTTGCGCTCGCACTCACCGTGACTGATCCGAGCGGACTGCGGCGGGTTGTTGCCGTCCGCGCACGCCATTCCCCGGGCCGTTCGGGCCGTTTCCCGGGCTGTCTCCCGGGCCGTCGCCATGTTTGGGTCCTTGCGCTTATTTATCTCCGAATGCTTAAGCCGCTGCGGGGCGTCGGAGGCGTGCTCGGACGTGCTGGCGGCGCTGTAGAAGTCAAACTGCATCGGCGGTGCCAGTCGTGCCTGCACGCAGTTGCAAGAAGACGATCGCGGAACTATGCAAAAGCAGGAGCGAACTAGGCAAGCCACACAGAAAAAACCTTGAGGTGCAGCGGCGGAGAAACGCCCTCTCGGGCGAGGTTGCGGTACTGAATCAGGTGCCTCTTGGCCAGCCAGAGCGGTGGAGTCCAGGGCAGCGGCGGAGTCGGAGCAACCTTTGCCGCCGCGTCCGCAGCTGCCGCCTTTTCCTTTTCGGCCGCGGAGGCATGTGGTAAATTACAAGTTTTCGTGATAGTTAGTGTGATAAAGTGTCATCCGGCGGCGCACGCGGCAAGAGGTGTCGCTCGGACCTTGGATCCCGTCGAGGACGCCTCGGCTGGGGCAGGCAGAATGGGCGGTGGCGCGGTGGGAGTGGCGCTCCCGAACGATGACGCCGCGGCCTGCGCAGCAACACATAAACGAAAAGTGAAAGTTCATGCGATAATGTAAGCGCACTCGCGCCATCTCGACTGAACAAACATGCACTCATCTTCCCGCAAACCTGAAGTGCGATTTCGAAAGCGCTCAGTTTGTGTCCGTTCTTTCGCTTCTCTTCGGGACTGCCGCTCGGAGACCCATCTTTCTTCGCGGCGGCTGGAGACATGACTCCCGCTGGAGCTGAGACCACCATAGTAGCTTCGGTGTTGGCGGGTGCGAACGGCTTGGATTTCCCGGACGCGGCGGCAGCAGCGGCGGCGATTGCATTTTTGGCGTCAGTAAGGTTTCCGAGTGAGACGCCACATCTGAGGAGAAAAGGGGGCACAAGTTAGGAGCCTGGACACGCAGCCTGGACGGCAAAAGGAGGCTGTGCGCGTGCGGACCTATCGTCATCAATGTTCCCCTGCCGGCCGGCACCCGCGTGAGGTGCGGCGACGGCGGCGGCGGCGGCCGACGAATGGCGGACGTATCGCGCGATCTCTTCGAAGGACGGAAAGCGCGTGAGGGCAAGAAGAAAGTCCGTCGACACGGCGTAAAACTTGAGGTCATACCTGCCAGGAGAAGGGCACCGCCAAGTCGTCAGGACGCGCGACTTGTTTGGCAAAGCGTTTAAGCGCTCGGTAACTTACGGGTCGAGGAGCGACCCCGGCTCGCCGTCGTCGTCGGCGTAGGCTTGCACCTCTTCCAAGGCGTCCAGCTCGGCGCGCGCATTGAGCTCAGCGAGCTCTTCCTCCAGCTCCTCCGCGATCTGCAGCAGTGTGCCAGAACAATTAGTGACCGGCAAACTCATCAGCACGCGTGCTCTCATGGATGGTTGCGCTGCATGGTCAAAACGCAACAGTTTTGCTGTGCTTACTTCTGCCTTTTCAGCCGCATCTATCTCCAGTGGCGTCATATCCTTTTCCGAGAGAGGGAGGCCCATCGCGCCCAATCGCACGTCCCCGGGGCGAGCAGCGTGCGCCACGGCGTTTCCAGCAGCCATTGGCATCGTCCCGTCACCGCCGCCGATGTTGCTGCCGATGCTGCTGCCGCCGCCGAAGCCGCTTCCGCTGACGCTGCCACTGTTCCTGAGCGACCCTTTTTGCTGCGCAGACCCTTCCGACCCTAGGCTGCGCCCCGATTCCCCCAGCTTTGCACTCACTGGCGGCGGCATCGTCATCATCGGGGCGCTTTTCACCGCCGAAGCCGCAGCCGTCGCCGCAGCCGCTGCGTCCGCCGCTTGCAAAGCTTGCTCCGCAGCCAGAGTGGCGGCCTGCGCGTTCTTGGTTGCGAGCACTGCAGCGGCGGCGGTCTTGAAGGCCGCGAGGCCCTTTGCTTTGGGGCCCTTCTTTTCAAGTAGTGCGAGGTCCGGGGGCTCAAAGGTCGTGTCCACAGCGATGTCACACTCAATCTGGGCACCACAAAGAAAAACGTGCATTGGGTTTAGAACCAATCAACTGCAGCGAGTATACAAACATTAGACGCACAGGCACGGTGCCGCTTTCGATCTGTTGACTCACCAGCGTGTTCTTCAAGTGCAGGTCAAGCAGCTTGGGCGGGTCCTGGTCGGTGTTTTTATCCTTGTCTTTGTGCGCCTGCGCTGCCGCATCCGCCGCCTCCTTTCCTTGCGCCTCGAGCGCTGCCGCCTCCTCCGCCGCCGCCTTGGCCTTTTTTTCCTCCTCCGTCATGAGAGCATCCAGAGCCCCCAGGCTCCCCGGCCCGCTGCCCTCCTGCATCATTCCCATCGGCCTCGCGTTCGGGATGGCTGTCAGGACGCCAAGACTGTTCCCTCGACGAAGCGGTGCGCCCACACGCGGCGTGGATAGCTGGTGCTGGCCCTTGGCGGACTCCGCAAGCATCGCCGCCGTCTTCGACGCGAGAGTGCCAAAGCTTAGGCCGGACACAGGCACCTGCGAGGTACGAGTAGCATACTTAAGCGCGCGCGTCATTTAACCCCAGCAAACTATCATTGTAAATGATCAAACCGCACCGGAGGTTTGAATCCACCGCCGAGGCTTACTGCCCCACCCAAAGACAACGACGATCCGCCACTGCCGGTGATCGACAGCTCCTCCGCCTTTGCCTTTTGGCGCGCTGCCACTTCCACCTTCCATTCCTCTGCGTCGCCTCCGGTGCTGGGGCCGACGGCTGACAGGTCCAGGTTAAACCTGGCCTTCGACAGCACGCTGTGACTGCCCATTGGGTTCACACCGAAACTGCCGCCAAAGCTGCCAAAGCTGCCGAGGCTTCCCCCACTGCTTGCGCTGCGGACACTCCCGCCGATTGGAGTGAGCCCGCTGCCGAGGCGGATGCCACTGCTGCTGCCAATAACACTCGACGCGAACAGCTGCGCCTGGGCTTCGGGCACCTCAAAGGTCGCCATCATGTCGTCGTCGTCGTCAAAAGCTACGTCGCTCTTCGGAAGAGCCTTTCTGGCCGCCTTCTTTTCGAGCGACAGCGGCATCGCACGGGAGGAAGACGTCATTCCCACGCGCGATGACATGAGGTGCCGGTCGCGATCGCCGACGGAGGGAGGGGCCCGGGCCGACTGCCGAGCCGACTGCCGAGCCGACTGCCGAGCCGACTGCCGGGCTGAGTTGCGAGCCGAGAAAGGCACGTCCCCGTCGTTGTCGTCGTTATCATCGTCGCCGCTGCGAGCTGTGCTTTGTGACGTTTCGCTGTCTGACGACCGGGCGGTCGTGTCGCCCTCTTTGGCATCCTTCTTCTTGTCCTTATTCTTGGTGTTCTTCTTCTTCTTCTTCTTCTCGTCGCGACTGCTGGACCGCCCTGTCGCGCCGCGCCCAGTGCGACTGGTGTGCCCCCGCGCCGACGCCTGGCCGCCGCGACTCGAGCTCGTGGTTTTCTTCTTCTTCTTCTTCTTTTTCTTCTTGCGGCTGGTGTTCGTCTCGCCGGCCTTCGCCTTTGCGTCGCTTGCTTCCTTCGCCTTGCGCTCTGCCTCAGCCTCCGCCTTTAACCGCGCGATCTGAGAAGCATGGGCGGGCACAGTGAGGGCGCGGGTCACTGACATCTATGCCCGCAGCCTGCCGCCCGCGCCTCTCCCATCTCACCTCTTCACGCGCGGCGGCCTCTGCCTTGGTGAGCACGCCGCGTAGCCCGCGGTTTCCTCCCAGCCGCAGGATCTGCAGCGACCCGTTGAGGTACCCCTCGATAGACCTGCGCGGTGAGAAGATTACACGGTGAGCGACGGCATTGCCGTTTCAAATTAAATCCACGCGACTCATCATCACCCAAAAAGCGAGGCGTTGATAGAGCCGTCCAAGTTGACCCCGGGCGCTAGAATGGCGAGTGCAGTGAGGATCGGCCGCGCCTGCGCGACGAAGCAGCCGCGCAGGCGGTTGTGGCGCAGGTCCAGGAGCTGCAGCGACCGCAGTGGCGACAACCGCTGGAAAAACTTCAGGAGCGACCCCGTTAGCTTGTTGTGCGGCAGGCGGAGCTCGCGTACGTATGGCATGGCGCTGCTCAGGTCCTTGGCGGGGAAGGCGTACAGCGAGCACGCTGTGAGGTCGATCACAGCCCCGCACGGCACCACCTCGCACGCGTGCGCCGCTTGGATCTCGCCTTTGGCCTTGGCCGCCTCCGCCGCTCCGTCCCGCGCTTCGGCCGCGGCCTCGGCGGCGGCGGTTGCGGCGGCGACTGCGGCGGCCTCTGCCTCCTTCGCAACAATGAGACGCCCCACTGCCCCACTGTTCACGTGTGGTGCAAGACAGCGGGAGACTCGCGGTGTGAGGCAGGGACGTGACGCAGGGACAGGAGGTTTGGGTGCTCCCACCGTGACTTGCTGCGCGGTCGCCCACTGCTGGTGCCTTCACGACTAGCAATGCGGCCGCGGCTGCCCCCTTTGGTATCAGGTGTGCCCGCCGTGCCCGCTGTGCCGCCCCGGTCGCCACTTCCACTGCGGTCTGAAGTTCGGCCGCGTCGACGCAGCCCTCGGCTCTCGCCGCCGCCTGGGCACAAACGGGACAAGCGGTTAGCCGAGTTGCTTCACGGTGAGGACAGCTTGCCTGTGAACTGATGGGTTCACCTTCGCCGTAGCCCGACGCGAGCGCGCGCTCCGCCTCTGCCGCCTCCACCTCCGTCTCCTTCCGCTCAGCCGTGGCTCTTGCCGCAGCCGCGAACAAGCGGTCAGCAGTCCGAGCCGTCTTCGTGGCGAGCGTCTTGTACTCGGAGTGCAGCGTCTCAAAGTGCCGCCGACTGAGGACCATGCCGCGCACGTACGCCACGAACGAGCGGCTCGACAGCACCAGACCCTGCAGTGCACACAGGAGGGATCACTACACACCTGCGAGGTGGGTGGGCACAAGGTGCGTGGGCACAAGGTGCGTGGTCTCGGAGCAATCCTCTCACCTCTGGCCGGTCCTCAGACCGAGCCGCAGCCCGCGCCGCCGCTCGCGCCCGCCGCTTCGCCCGCCTCGCCTTGCGCTTCGCCTGCCGTAGAGCCTTCCGCCGCGCAACGGTCGCCGCAGCCATGCCTCCTCCACCGCCCTCCTCGTCGTCGCTGTCGCTGTCCTCGTCTTCACTGTCGTCATTCACCGCCTCGGCCTCGTCGTCGTCCTGAAGCGCGTCGTCGGCGCTCCAGAGCTCACCCCCGCGGCCGCACCCGTTCAGGTCGATAAGCAACCGCCCCTGCAGCCGAAGAGTCACCAGCAGCGGCGGCACCGTGCCAAAGATCCCCGCGTTGCCTCCGATGTTAAAAGCCGTTAGGTTAAATAGCCAGCGCCGCCGCCGGATAAGCAGAAACCGCCGCGCGACGCGAGCGCGAAGTTGGTTCGAGAGCAGGCGCTTCGACGGGCCGGTCGACCCCGTCGCGGCGGCGGTAGTCGCACCGCTCTCAACGGAGCCGACCCGAGCCATGTCTCCTATGGTGTCGCCCGCCTCATCGTCCTCAACGCCATCAATGCTTTCTCCTTCGCCGTCCACCTCCTCCGCCGCCTCGTCCTCTTCCTCGTCCTCCTCCTCATTCCCTTCTGTGACGTAGTGTCCGTCGGCCGTGACGACACCCTTGGCGCCCACACCCTTGGCGCCAACGCCGCCCTTGGTCGTCGTGGCCTTGCGCACCCCTGTCTCGTCCTCAAAGCGGCCGTGAAGCGCTGCGTGCTTCTCCGAGGCGTCAAAGTTGGGGTCCGGAAACAGCAGCGCGCCCTCGTCGTCGTCGTCGCCGAAGAAGTTCCCAAAGCTTCCCGCAAGCCGGTTGCCGCCCCAGCCGAGGATGGTCAGCTCGGTCAGAAGCGTCGCCTGTTCCATCGCCGGCCCCAGCGTCCCCGTCAAGAGGTTCGACCCAACGTCGAGGATCCGCAGGCAGTGTCGCAGCTCAACGATCGCGGGCGGGAGACACGGGCCGGTGAGGCGGTTCCCGTCAAGTCGCAGCTCCGAGAGACTGACGAGGTTGCTCAAGCTAATGGGCAGCGGTCCCGTCAGCCGGTTGCAGCTCAGCCGAAGGACTGTTAAGATCGGGAGAAACGACGCCCGCGGCGGCATCGGCAAGCTTTTGCCGGGGTCATGGCTGCTGCTGCCGCTCCCAACGCTCGCGCCGGACTGCGGCGCGGCATTTCCGAAGCCGTACACGTCTGCGGTGAAGCCCGATGCCTTGGTCGAGGATGCCTGCGACTGCGACGATCCGTGCCGACTCGGCCGCTTCGTGCGCATGATGCCCCCCTCGCTGCTGCTGCTGCTGTCGTCCGCCCCGTCGTCGCCGTCGCACAGCGCAAAGTCGACGAGGGGGTCCTTCGGGTCCACGTGCAGGATGGTCGCCGCGCCCACCGAGAAGCGCGGCTCGTAGAGCGCCTTGGCAGCGGCCTTGGCAGCGGCCTCGTCTCGCGCCTCTCGCGCACTCTGGCTCTTGGTCGGCGTGGTGGGCGCCACTTCTCGGGCCGGCAGCGGTCGCTCTCTCTGACTCGCCGCCCGCCGCAGCGCAATGAGCTCCTGCCACGAGCCCGGCAGCCCATTGCCCTCCCCGCCTGGCCCGCCCGGCTCGCCCTCAGAGTCCGCGCGGCGAGCGGACGCGGCGGACCACCGAGGCTCCACCCGCTGCAGACGCCGCTCGCTCGCCGCGAACAAGGCCGCCCCGCGCGACTGCACGGTGGGGTACGGGAAGTGCCGCCGCAGTGCGGCCGCGGCGTCTTCGCTCCACTCCTTCCCGCCAACCGACACTGGCCGATCCCCCTCGAAAGGAACGGGCGCCGCTCCGATGCCACCGGTGACGCTGTCCGCCGCCCCCGCAACAGCCCCGGGTCTGTCCGTGAGGCTTTGGGCGAGGGTTTGTGCGTTGCGGGAGCGGCGCGACTTGCTCGACTTGAGTGCTGCAAGCTCCACGGCGAGCCGCTTGCGTTCCTCGCGCCTCCGCTCACGCAGGCGCTCGGCCACGGCGCTGCGGCTAGCGTCGTCCCAAGCCTCGTCGTCGTCCGCCACCGCGTCGTAGCAGCTATCCAGCGGCGGCGCGAGACCACCGTAGAGCGCGTGACCAGAAAGGTCCAGCGACCGCAGCTTGGGCAGAAGCACGCACAGCCCAGGCGTCAGGGGACCAGCCAGATCGTACCTGCAAAGATGTCACAGCGCGGGAGCGTGAGACATGATGTCACAGTAAGCGCGCAGCCGACGCACGCACCACTGCGGCGTCGTAAGGTCCTCGCGCGGCGCCAGCACGTGTGCGCTCGATCCGCCAGCGCCGCTCCCCTTCTGCTGGTTCGCGCCCGCCTTAAGGCTGTAGACGGCGCCCGGCTGCTTCAGCTTGCGGCCCATGGGGCTCGCGATGCCACCCGCCTCGGCCAGCGGCGATGCCTCCGTGAAGGCCGGGTGCGGCAGCTCAAGGCTGACCAGGCGCTTCAGGGAGGTCTCGTGGAAGAGCAGGTGGTTCTCGAGCGTGGGTGCGCGACCGAGCAGCCGCGGGTCGATGGCTCGTTCCTCCTCACGGCTTAACTCGCCCCGCGGCTTGCCGCCTGAGCACACCATGTCACATGTCGTGTGTGGCAATGTCGACATAAATGTAACAATGAAATTGCATATGCCCGCGGTGAGTGGTGTACAGCTGTTTGTAACGCTGTGGCAGGCACCTGTCTTGGCGATGCGTAGGCGAGCCCAGCGCGCCCATCCGCCGGCGGGCGCAAAGCCTTCGTCGTATTCCATCGCCGCCGCAAGCTCATCCTCGTCTTCCTCATCCTCGTCTTCCTCCGACACCGGCAGCGCCTTCAGCTGGCTCTCGGTCGCACTCCCGGACGCCACGCTGTCGCCGAGACCGCTCGCGTCGTCGCCCTCCTGAGACGCGTCTAATGGAGTTCCCTGCTCCAGCGCCAGTTGCTGTCGCTGCAGCAGAAGCATTCGCCGTCGTCGCTCGCGCTTGCCCAGTCGAGCTGCTTCCGCGCGCGCCTGCGTTGTTGTTTAGTTACCAACGGGTGGTCGCAAGGCACGGCGCACAGATCGTGAGCAGACACTCGTTACTCAACAATCACGCGCATTTGCGGCGGTTTTTGTTACCTCGCGATTCGCCTGCCGTGCCGCCGCCCGCGCGGCTCTAGGCACGCACACGCGAACAGGGCAAGATCAGACCGCGGTCATTGTTCAGGTGGACGCACACACACTTTTGCATCTCCCTCGCCCTGTCTCTCTCTCCCTCCTCTCTCCTCTACGTCGCTGAAAAGTTCTACTCGTAGCTCCTTACCGCGCCCGCGCCCGTGCCACTCGCGCCTGCACGAGGGCGGCGGCGGCCTCGGCCTTGGCGGCAGCGGACGCTGCGGCGGCGAGGGCTTTGGGCGCCTTGCTGCCGAGGCCCGCTAGACGGTCTCGCTTGGCCCGCCGCGCCCGCAGGAAGTCGATGTTCTGCCCCCTCCGCGCGAGCGCCGCCTCCACTGTGGCCTCCACCCAGGCCGAGAAGGAGCGCTTGCCGTTATCGGGGCTCGCCAGGCCGGGTCCGCTCACGGCGTCGGGCTCGTCGTCGTCCGGGTCGTCGCCGCGCACCACCGCTAGGCCCGTGGCCGTGAAGTCGAAGAAGCGAAGCTTGGTGCCGAGTGTGTGCAGAAAGAGGCGCGGCATCGGACCGCACAGCGAAGGGTTCTGCGCTACCTCAAGTCGCTTGAGCCGCGGGAGATGCTCAATGATGGCGCGCACGGGCAGCGTCCCCGTGAGGGCGTTCTCGCTCACCACCAGGCAGCGCAGGTCCGGCCAGCACCGCAGCAAGCCCGCCTCCAGCGGACCGCACAGAAAGTTACCGCGTGCGCGAAAGCTCCGCATCAGCTAGCGCCAAGTGCAGGGGGCAACGCAGGGACCACGGGATATGGCGTCAGTCGAGGGCGCACGACTCTCTCTCCTAGCCCCAAAAGCATGTGTTTTCATCGTACCGATAGTTTCCCAAGTGCCTCCGAAGGGATCTCGCCGCGGAACGAGTTGCTGCTCACGTCCAGTGCCGTCAGATTCGCTAAGCCGCCAAGCCCCGGCGGCAGCGACCCCTGCACACGACGCCGGCAGGCAAATCAGGCAGGCACCGAACGCATGGCTGGACTGCGAGCGTTCCTCACCCCCAGCTGGTTATCAGAGAGGTCCAGCTTCTGCAGGAAGCCTAGCCCTGAAGCGCCGAAGTTGCGGGGCAGCTGCCCCAGGAGGTTGTTGCTCGGGAGGCAGATGGCCGCCACCCGCCCGTCCCGCACCTGTGCCACCGGCAGAGCAACCACCGGCAGAGCGGCCACCAGCAGATCAGACACCGGCAGAGCGGAGAGCGGGTGGTCGAGCGGGTCATGGGTTAAACATGGCGCTCAGCTGAACCAGCGAGACCGGGCTGCACACAGGTACCTGCACTCCGAACCAGCCGGCCACATCGCTGCGCAGCATTTGCCGTTGCTCTCGCAGCCGAGCGTCGTGCGGCGCGGGGGCGTGCTCGTGGAAGCTCGGGAGGAGCGTGTCGTGCAGCCAGCCGTCCAAGCGTCGCCAGCGACTCAGCGACGGCAGCGCGTACCTTCGAAAGGGCAAGAGACAGGCGAATCAGGCATAGAATACAAGGGGGGCTTCTCTGCTAGTGCAAACGTGGGCGCGAGTCTGCGCACCCGTCCTTTTTGATGTCAGCGACGTCGCCCCCGCGAATCGCAAAGCGCGCCTCCGGCACCTCCCGCCCGCCCAACGCCTTGCGCGGCTTGACGAAGTACTTGAACTTGGTCTTCACGTCCTTGCCTGTCATCGAAGGGGCTGTCTCGGACACGCCTCGCATCGGTACCTGTGACACCGCGGTTGGGGGTCCATGGAAAGCGCGCGCAGTGGGTTAGTCTGGAGAGCCGCACGAGCGTCGGCCACTCCTGCGCACCTCGATGTTGAGTCTCTCGCCGATGGATCTGCCGAGGTCAGTGACGTAAAAGCCCTCGCCCTTGGGGCCCGACGAGTGGTGCTCAAATGCGTCGTCGTACCTGGGAGCACCCGAGCGCAAAGACAGCTGAGGTCGCCACCTCGGGAAACGGGTCGAAAGAAAGTGCGATATAACTTCAGCGCTCCATGGACTGAATGCTACGCACCGGCCGTGGATAAGGTTGAATCGAAGCGCCTCGTCCCCGGTTGAGATCACCTCTGGTGGACGGAGGAAGGTTACATCCTTGTACTTGCGGCGCAACGGTGACCGGGGATCTTCGTCGTCGTCGTCGTCTGTGCTCTGGGCCGCTGATGGTCCATCTTCGACGATACCTGGGAACTTCCCGCGCGTGGGGTTCGTGGGGCTGTTGAGCTTGTGAACCGAGTCAACGCGCGCCTTAAGCGCCTTCGAGTCTCCACCCGTGGCGTGGAACAGGCTCACGAGTTCAGCCTCATCAGTCTCCATGATCCACGCCGCGCACCGCTGTTCGATCCGAGGTATGCTTGAACTGATTCTCGTGAAGCGCTTCAATTACTGGCAACGAGCGTGGCCGCCGTCTACTTCAAGGTTAACACGCGTGGTCTGCCAACTCGAAGTATGCAGGCCGTGTATGCAAACTCCCCAGGAAGCCGCTGCGCTGTTCAGGGCTAAAGCGGTAATATAGTCTGCATAGATCTTTGCAAGGACCTCGACACCCTCAACAGCGACCATGGTTGATAATGGCGCAGGCGAGCTAATTTCTGGGCTTTTCTGGGAAGTCGCCATCCGGACCCTGGCGCCCGAGCCCCTTGCTCGAGTGGATAGGGTCTCCGAGATGCGGCCAGTAGTGATAGCAGAGCAAATGTCGGGACTCAGCAACAGAATGTTAGCGGCCGCTTCAACTTTGATGCTGGCTCTGGTTGCAGGCAAGCTCGATGTCGGCTAGCTCCGCGTTCGAACCACTTATGGCACGCCGAGTTAACATGCAATATTCTGCATTAACAGGTGCAGAGTTTCGCCTCAGTCCGCGCGCATGTCTAGATGTGATGCCGGGCGGCCCTTTCGCTGCACCGCGCAATCTTCTGGAGGCGCTGGGGTGCATTGACGGCCACCCCGAGTCCATCTTTTCCGACGCCAGTGCTTCAAGAAAAGTAATAAGGAGCCTCGTCGGCGACGCTGATAGCACCGGGGGTACGCCTGGCATGTGGGGAGACCGGCTTCGGTCCCAATCGATGGATACAACTGAATGCGCGGATGCTAGCATTGACTCGCCCGAAGCTACTTATCAGTTGGGCGCAGAAGCGGCGGCGGTGGCAGCGATGGTCGATACCCTGCCGCGCCTCTCGCTCACCGGGATGCCACAGGTCGGTGGCACCGGCGGCTGCCCTCGTTGAGTTTGTATCTGGGCATCTCTGCTGTTATTGTTTTGTCGGCAGTGCACGGCAAGTCGTGGGCCTGATCATGCGAACCTTCAACAACGGCTGGTTTGATCCTGACCGTGTTATCTGCTGGCTCTCTGTCTGTCTCTTGTTCTCTGTCGTTCTATGGGCGGAATTGATGGCCCACTGGCTATAGTTGGATGCTCTCTTTGCACTAAAGGCTTGGGATCCGCTCGCTCGCTCCGGTGGCCCGGTGCCGGACGGACGGCGCAGGAGCGGCGGCATTGAAGCGTCGCGGGAAGAAGCGCGCGAGATGTCATCTGAGGCACCGGACGGCACTTCGGCTATTACCTTGGCTGCCACCTTGGCTGCAGTCGCTGGGTCAAACGTGACCGTCCCGGGCCGCGTGTCCCTGTTGGGGCTGCACGGCACAGCTGCGAGCGGCCTTGTTGTCACCAGCAACCAGTGGTTTGCGCCGCTGCTGCTAGACAAGCCGCTGTCTGATTGGTCGCGCACGCGAGTGGCCGTGGTGGTGGGTCGGCTGCGTCGGGAACGGGCCGTGGCTACCGGAGGGAGGCCCGTGCACACGCTGCGGGACCTCTTTCACGCGTTGGAGGCGCTGGCCACTCTCGGTCACTCGGTGGACCCCTTCGCTTTCGTTGCGGGACTCCTCTATCGACCGGCCGCAGCGGTGCAAGAAGCGGCCAAACGAGCTCGCGAGACGGTGCTGTCGCGCCCTCTTCTAACCATACACCTTCGATCTGGCGTGCTGTTTCAGGACATGAACAAGTACCTGCGAAGCCACGCGTCCACGCACGAACGCACCAGACTGAACCGAGGAGAGATGGAGCGACGAATGGCCGCGGCGGTCTCCTGCGCCACTCGCCGCGTCATCGAAAGCTTGGGTGTGACGCGAGATCTCCAAGGAGCACCAAAAGCGGCACAGGTGTTGATTTTGGGCGATTCCGACTTGAACTCCGAGAAATTGGCCCGCGCCCTTCGCTCCGCTCTGTTTGGCCGCCCGCCCGCCGACGATGACATCGGGGCGCGCGGTTTCGACTGGGGCTCTCGCGAACCGCTCAACGTATCCGTGGTGACGATAGCGACCCCGGCGCTGGCGGCCGCGCGGTCAATGCTTGCCGCCGACCCGCGCCTCTGCACCGCCGGCGTGGGGCGGGTCGGCGGCAGCGGCCGCAAGCGCGGAGAAGGCGAAAGTGCGGCGGCAAGCGCGGCGCTCGCTCTACTGGATCAGATGCTCATCGGCGACGGAGAGCAGTGCCTCTTCACGCCGCGGTCAACCTTCGGCGACGTAGCGGCGGCGCGGACTCCATTCGCGTGCTCCTTGTTGGCTCGGTCTTTCCCGCGGGCTTCCGCTGTTTCATCCGCCACGCGCAGCGTAACGGAGTACTCTACGCTCGGCGCACCCACGCGCGTATCCCTCGCGACGTGCCTCCCGGTGACGTGGCGGTCCCTCGGCCATCTCGCCTGCCTCGCGGAGCCCTGGACGGCCCAAGGCGACAAAGGAAGTACAACAGGGAGTGATATAGGGGGTGAAACAGGGAGAGAGGCGACGAACCCGTCATGTCTGTGCGCGGACCCGACAAAGGCGGGCAGGAATCACTATTCGAACGTGCTCACGCGCATGACGAGGCACTTTCCGCAACTCGTGACTGAGCTCGCGACCTCGAAAGGAGTCGGCCGCTGTCCACCCGCCGCCGGCTGCCGAATGCTCCTTGAGACGGCGGGAAGCTTCGTGGTGAATGGCACCGACGCCGCAGAGACCATACGCAGGTGCCAGCTATTGGGATCGGTGCAAGGCCCAGCAAACGAGTGATGCCCCAGCCGCCTTGCTCGTTATGGTCATTGTGCTAAAATCAGTGCACCACGCTGCTCCTATGGAGCTCTTGTCAACAGGCAAGGCCGATTCGGGTCTTTGTAGTTTACTAGACGACGGTAGTGGTACTGGCTTACGGGGGCGATGCCGAGGCGCTTGTGAAGCTGCTTCGAGGGGATGTGATGGCGGGTGGCGTGGATGGCACGGCAGCACGAGCTGTGGGAGGTGCGGAGCTTGGCAGAGGGATCCTCGCGGAGGCATCAGACTTCGAAACCGCAGAGCAAGATGGTGAGCACGAGCGACGAGTAAACGGCGCCGCGCAGGGTTTCTGACAGGGCGAAGTTGCAGAGCACGCACCGCAGAGAGCCGAAAGTGGCCGCCGCCAACTTGACGCGCTTGTTGACGTCAGCACCGGAGGTGGGCCAGTGGTGCACGAAGGAACCGAGGTAAGCACTTGAGTTCCTTCGTGAAGCTCACGAAGCCAAGACTTTCCCCGCTCGGGTCGAGCACCGTAAACGGCGTCGTGTCGCCGTCGTCGTAGGACAGCCGCGTTAGAGGGTAGTACATGGCCTCCCCTGCGGGGGAGAACCACAACAAAGAGGGCCTCTGGCTCCACAAACACAAAAACGCCCTAATCGGCTTCACACCCACAACCACCCACCCAAGCGCCTTGCACACCCGCGCTCGCCCATACCTCCTCTCTCGACACTGACCTCACGCGCAACACACGCGCACCCCACTTCACCCCGCAGCACTGGCTTCTGTGCCATATGGGATTGTGTTAGTGGCGTGCTGCTGAAAAGCTGCGCGTGCAGGTAGGTGGTTACTCCACCGGCGAGCTTAAAGCCGGCTTTTCTTGACTTGGCTGCATGTGCCACTTGGAATTTGAAGTACTTCCCGCGTCACAAGCGCCGCGCTACTCTCTCCGAGTAGCGCAACAAAGAGCAAAGAAGAAGCGACTCCAAGAACCCCCACCTCCACTGCACAGCAGCTCTGCTGCCTTCACTGCGGGCTGTGGAGATCCTAAGAAGAGGCCCTTCTATACGTTAGCGCCCATCTTATAACCCTCGGCACAGAGCGCCGTTGCTCCTCTCATGTGTCTAGCCCTGCCCCCCGCTTCGGCGCGGTCGATCGAGCGCGTTTCACAGACCCCGCGGCGTCGTCATTGTCCTCGTTGTCGTCCTCGCCGCGCCCCTTGCTCTTCTTGCCCTTGCCCCTCACTTTACCCTTTGCCGGTGCCGAGTCGTCGTTCTCTTCCGGAAGCGCGGCCCTCTCCGCCGCTTTCTCAGCCTTCTCCGCTGCCCTTTCAGCGGCCTGGACAGAGCGGGGACACAAGCATTGGCGCATATTCGGCGAGGAAGTAGCAATCAGCAAGTGTGGTCTGTGATCGACAAGTGTTCAACAAGCGCTGCAGTCGCCGTGGCAAAAGAAGAGCACCTTTTCTGCGCCGGCGGTCGCGGGTGCCTTGCGGCGCGCGACAAGTGCGGCGAGGGCCGTCCCCTTGGGCGGCCGCACATATGGCGGGCGCGGTGCCGCGGCGAAGGGGCGGGCGCCACCGGTCAGCGGTGGAACGCGAATGTCCCACTGGCGCAGGTAACAAAGGGCCAATGTTGCCAAGTCACTTGGGACGCACGCAGCGGCTACACTGGCACAAGCGCGGGCGCACCTGTCGCTCGAGGATGAGCTGCAGGTCCTTGGGCTCGATGGTGGACGCGCCGCGGTGCTTGGCGAGGAGGTACGCCGGCTCCACCACCTAGGGGCGCACAATGTTACATCGGATGAAACGATCACGATTTGTTAGAGTTACAGTGCTGCTGTGCACAACCACGCGGCGAGGGTGCTACACTCACCTTGGTGACAAAGTCGTTGCCCATTTTGAGGATGAGGTCCTCGGCCTCGGCGTCTAGCACGAAGAGGGGCCCTTGCGGATTGCTGTTCTTAACTAGCGTGCTCAGCCGCTGCCCGTGCGTCGGCGGGAGAGCGAGCGCAGCCGACCGCTGGGCCGCGTGCTGCTGTGCCTGGATCTGGGATTGTGCCTGGTGGGACTGGTGGTGAGCCAGGGCCTGTGCCTGCACCTGCACTGGTGCCTGCTGCTGCTGCTGCTGCTGCTGTTGCTGCTGCTGCTGCCGCCACTGCTGCTGCTGCGGCTGCTGCGGCTGCTGCGACTGCATCTGCTGCGTCTGCTGCTGAATCTGCATCTGATGCTGCTGCTGCATCTGCTGCTGCTGCTGCATCTGCTGCTGCATCTGCATCTGCATCTGCATCTGCATCTGCTGCTGCTGCTGCTGCTGCATCTGCTGCTG
>Ga0181573_10002120_pt1 | contig 18749 bp, 15 predicted proteins | sample 101ome_25_FD_148643 | JGI IMG/M metagenome (GOLD analysis project Ga0181573, IMG submission 148643) | Coastal salt marsh microbial communities from the Groves Creek Marsh, Skidaway Island, Georgia - 101409BT metaG (spades assembly) | ecosystem: Environmental > Aquatic > Marine > Intertidal zone... | reverse complement strand
AGGCGGGCGAGGAGCAGCGGTGCGCCGCGGGCAACGTCGCCACGTACGGCGGAACGGACAAGCACGGACGCGCGGCGCAAGTTCCGCGCGGCAGGCAGACCCTCGGCGGATACACCGATCGATTCGTCGTCCACGAAAACTTCGGCGTCAAGATCCCGGAGTCGTATCCCCTGGAACTCGCCGGGCCGGTGATGTGCGCGGGGGTCACGATGTACGACCCGATCAACGCGTTCGGCGCGGGGATGGGGACCAGGGTCGGCGTCGTCGGCCTCGGGGGGTTGGGTCAGTTCGGGGTGAAGATCGCGAAAGCCCGGGGGTGCGTCGTAACGGTGATTTCCCAAAACAAATCCAAAGAGGCGTTTGCGCGACGATGCGGCGCGGATGAGTTCGTCGTGTCCTCCGACGCGGACGATTTCGCGGCGCGCGCCAAAACGCTGGACCTCATCTTAAACACCGTCCCGGTGTACCACGACTACGCCAAGTACCGCGCCTTGCTGGTGGACCGGGGCGGACGACAGGTGATGCTGGGGTTGCACACCGGGTTCATCGGCGCGTTGCTCGCGGGGAAGGCTGTCGGCGTTAAGAGGTCCACGCTCTCCGGCAGCGCCATCGGGGGCGTGCGCGCCACGCAGGAGGTGATGGACCTGTGCGCGGCGCACGACATACGCCCCGACGTGGAGGTGATGCCCTGCACGGCGATTCACGAGGTGTACCAACGGTTGGACGACGCCAACGACTCGGGTAAGCGATACGTGCTGGACGTCGCGGGGACGATGACCCGGACGACGAGTAAGGAGGAGATGGGACCGCCGCCCACGTTCGCGGCGGTGCGGAAGAGGCCGACGGTCGTCCAGGCGGTGTGGGAGATGGTGAAGATCCTCGTGCTCCTCCGGTGGAGGTGACGGCCCTATGAGACGCGGTTTAGAGTTATTATAAGAGTTTTATTTTTTGGCAAACAGAGCCGGCGTCGCCGCGTGGGATACCAGGCCCGCGATCCGTCGGGTGAAGTCGAACGGGAACCCCTCCAGGAGTCTCGCGCCGTTCCATCGCTCCTCCACGCGCCAGATTACCCCGACCGCCGGCAGGCCGTCCTTGTCGTTCGCCATCCTCGCCGCCGCTAACCCCTCGCGCTTTTCTTTGGTCACGACGGTGACCACGACGTCCGAGGGAACGCGCGTCTCGCCGAGCACCGGGAGCGTCCAGGCGAGGCACGTGCGCACCACGTACGTGTCATCCGCCACCCGCGTCACGCTCGCGGGCTCGAGCTCCCTGGGTTCGAATCGCGACGCCGCGCGAAACGCCTCGCGCACCTCCCCGATGCCCTCGCACGAAACAGCCGGGTCCTCGAACGTCACCGACCCGGCGAACGCGGCGTCGTCCACGACGCCGCGCAGGTACATGTTCCGGACCTGGCGCAGGATGAACGGCGCCGCGGAGCAGTCCGCGCACTCGGGCGCGTCGGTCCCACGCCGCCGCCGCCGCCCACTTCGACCGCCCGCCTCGGCGGACGATGACGACGACGACGACGGACCTGGCGCATCCGCGCGCACGGCGCGGCGCTCCGACTCCGCCGCCGGGTCGACGCGCGCGCCGAACGCGCCCTGGTACAGCGAACACGCCTCGACGACGGAGAAACCCGCGACGACGCGCCACAGCGCGCCGCCGATCGTGGTCACCGGGTGTCGCGTCGACATCGGGGCGCCGGTCCGAGTGGTGGAGCTCGGTGACTCGTCGTGATTGTCGTCTTCATTGAAAAGTCCTGAAAAGCGCCGAGTTACTCAGACCTCGTCGCGCTCGCGGCCCGAGCGCCGCCGGTCCCCGCGCCCAGCCGCCCCGATCTCCACGACGCCCCGCAGCTGATCCATCACCCTCGGGACGATCCGCACGCGCCACGCGGGCCAACGCGTGGTCGCCGCCAGTAACTCGGGCGACGACGAGAGCCACCACCGGACAAACGCCTCGCCCTCCCCGACCCCCGCGCCCCCTTCGCGCACGCACCGTATCAGCTCGGCCAGGCCCCTCAGCCTGCGCCCCTCGTGCGCGGGTTCGATTCCGTCGACGTCGACGAGATGCGAGAAGGCGGTGCTCCGGGCGATGGCGATCGCCGTCTTCTCCCCGACGCCGTCGAGCGTCCGAAACTCCGCCACGGCGAGCTCGAGCGGCGTGGCGTCGTCGTTCGGGGCGGTAAAAGTCGGCACCCCAGACTCGGCACCCGTGCCCACGTCCACGTCCCCGTCCCCGTCCCCGTCCCCGTCTTCCTCTCCCTTGGTCAGGCACCTGCGGAGCTCGGCGGGCGAGCACAGCGCCGCGAGCGCGCGCATGGTGACCGGGTCGCTGAATCCGAAAAACTGCGGCCCGGATATCCGCGTCCCCAGCCGAAGGCTGACGCACACCCTCGTCCACGGCTTCGTCGGAGTCTCCCCGGTGAAGACCTCGCCGGTGGTCATGTTGACGACGGAGAACGACGGGCCGCACTCGCCCGCGTCGATTCGCATCTCCCACTCCCTGCCGAAGTGCGCCTTTCGAGCGCGGTACCCAACCGGAAACGGGTGGTGGTAGATGCACCCCTTGGACGACCAGTAGTTCTGCGGGAAAGGGCCGCGGTGTATGGCGCCGAGGGAGACGACGGTGACGCGCGTGGACGCGAGCGTGAACGGTGCGACGACGGTGGAGTTTGGCCGGCGTCGCGGGTCCGGGAAGGCGATCCCCCGTCGCTTCGCCCCGTCCTTCTCCACTTCCACCGCGCCGCGTTCCAGCGATGAATCCGCGTGCCTCGTGCCGTCCACGTCCACGACGGGGCGGGCCTTGTCGCCCGGGGCGATCTCGCGCGAGTCCGCGCGATACCCGCGAAGCCTGCGCGACTCCCTCGCGGGAGGTGCGCTCGCGCCGATACCCCCGCCGTTCAGCCGCGCGGCCGCCGCGCGCTCGTACCTCTTCCGCGGCCTCTTAGCGCCGTTGGAGGGATCGACGATGGGTTGAGCGTTGGGGTCGATGGGCGCGAGCGCGGAATCGAACGCGCGAGAACCCGCGCCGAGGCCCAGCGCGCGCATGCGCTCCTTGTTCGCGGCTATGCGACGCGCGCGTTCGGTCTCGTATTCGTTCATCTCCTGCTCTGGCGTCGCCATGTTGGCCGCCCCTTCCTGTGCGGCGAAAACGCCCCGGCTTAACGTTTTTGAAAAACTGCGGCGAGGTTTTCATTTCATTCAAACGCGACGTCGCCGCCGCCCCCCACGTGGATGCCCGAGGGCTCGTCGAAGCCTCCGAAGCGACCCGCCATGGATGAAGCAAAGCGATCGCGCCGCGACTCGTTCGGCCCCTGGGGCGACCCGAGCATCAAGTACCTCTACTACTGCCCCCAGATGAAGGAGCTCGCTCACTCGATCGCGGCGCAGCCCACGCAGCTGACCATCCGCCCGATGGAGGTGTCCTGGGCCAAGTTCCCGGACGGATTCCCCAACCTGTTCGTGGAGGGCGCCGAGGAGATTCGCGGCAAGCACGTCGCCTTCCTCGCCTCCTTCAACAACCCCGACACCATCTTCGAGCAGATCTCCGTCATCTACTCCCTCCCGAAGATGTTCATCGCGTCGTTTACGCTCATCCTCCCCTTCTTCCCCACGGGCACCGCCGAGCGCGTCGAGCGCGAGGGCGAGGTGCCCACCGCGGTGACCCTCGCGAGGATGCTCTCGCACATCCCCATGTCCCGCGGCGGACCCACCTCCACCATCATCTTCGACATTCACGCGCTTCAGGAGCGCTTCTACTTTGGCGACAACATCACGCCCTGCTTCGAGACGGGCATCCCTCTGCTTTTAGACGAGATCGCCGCGTTGCCGGACAAGTCGGACGTGGTGATCGCGTACCCAGACGAGGGCGCGATGAAGCGGTTCCACACCTTCTTCGAGGCGTTCGACGAGGTGGTGTGCACCAAGGTGAGGCAGGGCGACAAGAGGCTCGTCACGCTGAAGGAGGGCGAACCCGAGGGGAAGCACGTCGTGATCGTGGACGACCTCGTGCAGTCGGGCGGCACGCTGATCGAGTGCGGCAAGGTTCTCAAGGCCAGGGGCGCGAAGGCGCTGTCCGCGTTCTGCACGCACGGCGTGTTCCCCAACGACAAGCACGAGAGGTTCACGGAGAGCGACATGTTCGACAACTTCTGGATCACGGACTCGTGCCCGCAGACGGTGAGCAGGGTGCGAGGCCGGGCGCCGTTCAAGGTGCTGTCGCTCGCGGGACGGATCGCGAGGGCGCTGGAGATCTGATCGAGGGGAGGTTTTTCGTCTTTAGCTAGTTAGTTTCAACGTCGTTCGTTTGTGTTGCACAACTTGTGCCAATCGGTAGTTGCGCCGCTGGTCACGACTGGACTGGACTGGACTGCGCGTTTTGTGCCGACCGGATTTTACAAGTGGCACAACCGGCCGATCGTTTTTCGTGACTCGTCGTTTCGCGGTTTAATTTCGCCCGGTGTGCACAATCCGCGACGAGCGAGTGAAATCCTGTGATTTCGGGAACCAATCAGAAGGCGCCATCAGCCTCAGCATCCACTCCACCTCCGGACCCGGAAGGCGAAGGAACTTAACCGCGCGACCCGCGCGGCGCTCGACATATTCAGCACACCTCAACAGCTCACCGACTTTGATCAAAGCAAAGATGGCCTTCTGCATCGCCTCCTCCACCTCCACCTTCGTCGGCGCCAAGGTCGCCGTGCGCGCCAAGGCCGCCCGCCGCACCGCCCGGTACGCAATCCTTTAACATCGCTCCCGTTGCACGGCAACGCCCGCGGTGGACCTAGTGGGACGGAAGGCGCGCGCGCCGCGACGGGGACGGCGCCGGTCGCCGCGCGTCGAGACGCGTTCGGATCCCGAACGACCCGACGCGTGCGCCAACCCGGACATGTCGCACCGCGGCCGGTCGCGCCGACCCGTCGGCGCCGTCCTCCGGCTCGACGCGCGTGCGTCGGGGAGATATCGCCCGGCGATCGTGACCTCGAAGCCGGGCTCCATCACGTTCTGTTTTTATCCATCCGCTGACCTGCCCCCCCCTCCCCATCCTTTTCCCCAACCTCCAAAACAGCGCCGTCCAGACCAACGCCAAGTACGGCGACGAGTCCGTCTACTTCGACCTCGGCGACGTGGAGTCCACCACCGGCAGCTGGGACGTCTACGGCGTCGAGTCCAAGGCGCGCTACCCGGATCAGCAGGAGAAGTTCTTCGAGCAAGCCGCTCAGGGACTCGGCAGGCGCGAGGCCATGTACTCCTTCCTCGCGCTCGCGGGCCCGGCCGCGTGCCTCGTCTTCGGCGCCAAGGGCTCCAAGGACGCCAAGCTCCCCATCACCGTCGGTCCCCAGAAGGAGCCCCAGCTCGGTCCCCGCGATCGCCTCTAAATTCGTCTCTTCAATTTTTTTTTGGCGAGACGGACGAGGGGAAAACACCGATACGCACCTTTATATTACAAATGTCTGGAAAACGGGGTAATATAAAGGCAGGTCACACACATCATCCAGTTTATAAGTGGGCAACGGTTGGAACTGAACGTGCGACGCGCGGCGACGCGTCGATAGCAACGAGCTTGAATAGATGAGAGCGAACGTAAAACCGAACTGAACCATCGTCATCCCGAACTGAACTATCGGTCACAGCTCGTCGTTTGCGGCGGCGGGCTCGGGCGCGGCGACTATGGCCGACAGATCCTCCGCCTCCCTCGCCACCTCCTCCATGTACTCCGCGACGTCCGGGTCCTCGCGCGCGTTGGCGTGGAAGAACGCCGCCGCCGCTCTCAGCGCTTCACCCGCGCCCCTCTCCCTCGCCTCCCTCAGCACGTGCCCGCTCATGCGCTCCTCCGGGTACGACTCGTCCACCGTCATCGCGGCTTTCAACGCGTGCACCGCCTGTGAACAAAACACGATGTCATCCTAATTGCCCATACGATACCCGTACGAAAATAAGTAAAAGATAAACTCACCTTTTCCCTCGAGTCTCGCGACCCGCGACGCATGAGTCGCGCGAACGCCTCGACGCCCTTGATGGCCAAGTGCCGCTCCCCCGTCGCCAACGTTCGCGCGTTCGACCCGGTGACGTGCACCGTGGGGTTATCGAACACGTCGGTGGCGATGACCAGCGCCCTGGTGCGCACCCGAGACGGAACGTCGTCGTCGAGCGCCCGGACGACGAACGCGGCGCCGTCGGCGGCGAAAAACGCTCGGCGGCTGAGCGGCGACGCGCGCAGCATCGCCCCCAACGCGAACATGCACCGGACCCGCCTCTCGACTTTAACGGACTCGTCCAGCGCGAGCCTGGCGAGCCGAACCTCCACGCCGAGCCTCGGCTCCGGCCAGTCCCCCGGGCGGATGACGCCGTGTTTGGCCGCGAGCTCGTCGTCGTTAGTGCCATTTTCCTCGGCCATTATTTTCCGCCGCTTGACGTCGCTGTGCTCGATGTCGTTGCGGTACCCCGGGTCGTGGACGGTCTCGTCGCCGTAGTGCCCCGAACGGTCGGCGGCGAAGTGGTGCGGGTCGCGTCTGCCGATCGACGCGGCGTCGTCCACGCCCCAGTGCTCGTGCGCCTCGTCGTCGCACTCGTCGTACGTCGAGTCGTCTCTTCGAAGCGTCTTGCGGCGGAACCGGTCCACCTCGGCTAAAGGCGGTCGCCACGCGTGGACCAGCGCCTGCACCCGCGCGTTGTTGCTCATGGCGACGGCGAGGGCGGAGGCGGCGGCGGAGGCGACGTCCTCGTCCTCGGTGCCGGGTGAGTCGAGGGCGACGTGGACCAAGGGAGCCAACGCGCCGAGCGCGTGCAAGTCGTTCGCGTTGTCGATCTGTCGCACCAGCTCCTTGAGCTCGTCCAGGGCGAGGATCCGGTCCTCCTTGGGCAAGGACGCGTTGGTGTACATGCCGGTGGCGAGCTTGATGTACTGCGCCTCGGTGGGCTGCCGGGACAGGGCGTCGAGAACCTCACGGACGTCCCGCCGTTTCTGCTCCAACTCCTCGGTCGTCCATCGCGATCGGTTCGGCACCGCCCGGCCGGACGCGCTCGCCGCCGTCGCCGTGTCGGGCAGGGCGCCGACGTCGACGCGCTCGCCGTCGCGAACCCTGCGCGCCATGTCCGCCAGCTTCTCCGGGTCCGAGTTCTTGATGGCCCAGTTGAACAGCGACTGCAGCGTCTCCCTCGGCACGGCGTCGAGCGCGTCGGCGGTTGCGGCGTCGCCGTGGGATCTGGGGCCATCCGTCTGACCACCCACCGGGTGATCGACCACCTGCCCAACGGGCTGCACCCCGGAGGCGCGCGTCGCACGGAGCGCGCCGGGAGGGAGCAGCAGCAGCAGGACGCACAGTGACGCGATCCGGACCGATAACCTCGGCATGTCCGCGCGGCGGCTGGGGCGAAGCTCGTGTGGAAGAAGGGAGAAGGGAGAGTGAGCTTTTTCTCTCCTCGGCACGCGTGTTCCAGCCAATAGAATTGCGCGCGCGGGGCGCGGGGCGGGGCGACATGCTGCGCCGCGCCGCCAACGTCGCGTTCACCGTCCCGGTGTTCATCACGATCAACGACTGCGTCGTCTCCGTCGCCCGCGCGGACGCGTCGGAGCCGCGGGAGAAGATCGGGGGCGGCCCGCGAGAGACGGGCGAGGCGTCGACGTCCTCATCCCCGGCGCGCCTGGTGCTCCTGGACAGGGTCACGCCTCGGACGTTCTCGTTCGCGCGCGGGGACGTGGTGTACCTGCGCTCGCCCTCGAACCAGGATCGGTGGGTGACGCGCAGGCTGGTGGCGCTGGAGGGGGACTGGGTGACGCGCGCGGTGGACGACGACGTGACCAAGGTGCCGAGGGGGCACTGCTGGATCGAGAGGGTCGAGGCTGGGACCGGGGATTGGGACGGCCGCGCGGTGCCGCTGGCGCTGCTCGACGCGAGGGTATCGCACGTGCTGTGGCCGCCATCCGAGGTTGGGGCGGTGCGCAGGGAGACCCGGCCGGGCCGCGTGCTGATGCGAACCACCGAGGTGGACCCCTCGGCGCCTTGAGACGACCATCGATCGATTCGACAACTTGTAGTGCTACTGGTTAGTGTTAGAAAAACTTGTAACGATCCAACTGAGAGAGCCGCGCGGGTGCTCGAACCTCGTCGCCCCTCACCCCGGCGACGCCGGCACGTGCTCGCCGAAGGCGCACGTCGTCCCCGTGCGCATCGCCGCCGCCCCGGTGACGTGCCACGCCGCGTGCAGCAGCGGGAAATCCGGCCACACCTCCTCCGCGACGAAGAAGAATCCCGCGGCGGCCGCGTACGCCACGTGCTCACGCCACGCCCTCTCGACCTGAACGCCGCCCGCTCGACGCCCTGAACGCGCGCCGCGGTAGAACGCCGCCTCGGAGAGCGCGCAGTGCGCGGCGGAGACGAGCAGCGGGAACTTCGCCGCGGTGGCGATTGTGACATTTTCTGTGACGACTCGAGGGAGGCGAACGCGATGGGATGGAAGCGCGCCGACGGCGTCCCCGTACGCGTCGGACGCCGCCATCGACGCGAGCGCGATGGCGGTGTAGTCGACCCTCCGCAGCGTCGTTCGCAGCGCGCGTTTGGAGCGCGGGGCGAGGTGGTACGCCGCCGCGGCGACGCCGACGCCGACGAGCGCCCAGCCCAACCTGCGCATCTTCTCGTGGTTCATCGGCGGCAGGGAGTCGTGCACGCGGGTGGTGTGGAGACCGAGGCCGCGGTCGCGCCAGTCGAGCTCGATGCGCCTCTGCTTCTCCGCCGCCGCGCGTCGGAGCACGTCGCGGCCGCACAGGAAGAACGGCGCGGACGTGAGCACGTTGGCGCACCGCTCGAGGGCGTTGCGGTCGGCGACGCCCATGCCGGGCTCGGACGTCGCGAGGTCGCGCAGCCGCGCCTTGGCCGTCTTCGCGCGCGGGTCCGTTCGCGGGGCGTCGTCCGCGAACGCGGCGGGCGCGCGTCGCGGGGCGAGCGAGAGCTGAACGATCTCGTTCAGCGGCGGGGCGGTCACGGCCGCCCCGAGGAGCCGAGCGTCGGCGCCGCGCCCCATCGCCCTGATGGATGGCCGGCGTAACAACAGGGTTTTCTCGAGCACACGAGACGCTGGTGCCACGTCGGACCAGAGTGGATCCAGTTGGCACTCAATCACGCGTCTCAGGGGTGTCTCCCCACGCGTCGCCCTCGCACAGGAGGCATGTCCACCGCGATCGGCGCCGCCGTCGCCCGCGTGGGTTCCCGCACGGTCGTCCGTCGCGATCCCGACCGCACCGCGCGCCGCGAAGCGCGCGGCGTCGCCCGCGCGTCTCGCGAGCGCGAGCTCAGTCCGCGCGCGGCGCTCTCCGGGTTGAACTTCCATGGTCACCGCATCGTGAACGGCGCGGGAACCCACGCGGCGATGCTCGGCCGCGCGGCGAAGAGGCGGAGGAGCGGCCGCGGCGCGCGCTCGGTGACCACGATGGGGCTGCCGATTCCCATCATCGGCGGCCTGTTCAATCCGGCGGTGATGAGCGTCGTGTACGTCTTCGTCGCAGTCAAACTGTTCTTGGGGTTCGACAAGACCAACTACAGCGCGGACAAGAGGGTCGTGATGACCGCGCTGTGGCCGGTGCTCGCGGCGACGAACCCGTCGTTCCGCGAGAACCTCAAGCGCGCCACCATGGGATAGATGGGCGGGGAGGACGGCGTCGTACCCGAGACTTGATTAAAGATGAGCCGTTCGTCGATCGATTGTTTGTTTCGTCGTTCATTCGCGGTCACTCACGTGCTGCCAAACTCCGCGAGCCACTCCAGGTGTCGCTCCACGTCCTCCCTCGCGACGCTGGGTTGGATCCGCTTGAGCGCCTCGTTCATGTCCTCCATGGTGATCGGCGCGGCCACCTCCTCTTTCGACATGGCGCGTATCTCCTCGGGCCTCTTACCCACAATCTTCCGCCGCATCCCGTTCATGGCCGCGTCCCTGCACACGTTGGTGATGTCGTCGCCCGAGTACCCCTCGGTTCGCCTCGCGAGCGCGTCGAAATCGACGTCCGAGGCGACCTCGACGCCTCGCACGTTGATGTTCACCAGCGCGTTCCTCGCCTCGGCGTCTGGCAGCGGTATGTAGATCCTCTTCTCCAGCCGACGCCTCAGGGCCTCGTCGATGTCCCACGGGAAGTTGGTCGCCGCGAGCACCATCACCTTCTTCCCGCCGCCGTTCTTACCGCCGTTCTCGTCGTCGTGGGAATCGTCGTGCGAATCGTCCGTGGCGCTGCACCCGTCGATCTGCACGAGAAACTCCGACTTGACCCTCCTCGACGCCTCGTGCTCGCCGCTGGCGCCCCTCGACGTGCACAGGGAGTCGATCTCGTCGATGAAGATGGTGGACGGGGCGTGGTGACGCGCCAGGTCGAAGAGGATGCGAACCATGCGCTCGCTCTCGCCGCGGTACTTGGACGCGAGCGTGGACGACGATATGTTGAAGAACGTCGTGCCGCACTCGGTGGCGACGGCTTTGGCGAGCATCGTCTTCCCCGTGCCGGGAGGTCCGAACATCAGCACCCCCTTCCACGGCCTCCGAATCCCCCGAAAGTACTCCGGCATCCACAGCGGCAGCACCACCGCCTCCTCCAGCAGCCGCTTGGCGTCGTGAAGTCCCGCGATGTCGTCCCATCGCACCGACGGCGACGCGTCCAGGATGTCCCTTCGGAGGTTCTCCGCCAGCGCCGCGTCGGGGCCGCCGCGAGCCTCGAACGGGTCCGGGTCGTATCTCCCGCCCGCGCCGCCCCCCTTCCCCATCGCGGCCTTCGCCCCGCCGCGGGGATCCCTGCGCTGGCCGTACCCGGACGACGCGACCGGCTTCTTCTTCGCGCGCGGGCCCGGATCGCCGGATGCGTGGGCGTTATTCCCGGCGGGGTCCCTTCGAGCCCACGCGGGAAGCCTGGAATCGTCGCGCCCCTTCGCGGGCGCCTTCGCGGGCGAGTCCCTCGGGGTCGGGGCGCTCCACACGTCGGGGTCGCGTTCGGGCGAGGGCGCGCGGTTCTCCTTGCGCGCGCGGCCCACCCCGCCGCGCCACATGGCCTCCTCCTCGTCCCTGGAGAGGCTCGGCGCGCGTCCGGCGGCCGCGGGGCCCCCGCGTCCGGGGGGCGCGCCCGCGCGCGCCTTGGTCGACGGCGGGAGCGGGCCCTCTTGCACCGGCCCGGGGAGGTTCGCGGCGACGTGCGGGACGAGCCCGCGCGCGCGCGCCGCCGCGGCGCTGGAACCCGGCCGCGTCGAGAACATCCCTCGCTCCGCATCCAGGTTCGTCACCGCCTCGAGCTCGTCGGTGAGCTGCCGCTGGACCGCGCGCCACCGTCCCACGCGAAACGGATCCGCGCCGGCATCGAGCTCCGTGTTGTGCACGTGCCTGCGACGGGGGTTGGGCGCGGGTTCAGGGCGTGGGCGAAGCGCGGGAGGCGGGGCGCGAGAAAGGTTGGGACCCGGGAAGCGGATTTGAAAAATGGACGGGACGGGGGCGCACCTCGAGACCTGGGTGAGCACGCCCTGGTAGTAGACCCGCGCGGTGTCGTAGTCGCCGAGCACCGCGAACTCGCGCGCTATCTGCAGCTGGTCGGCCGCCGCGTTCAGGCCGACGAGCGCCATGTTTGTGGCAGAGCCGAGCGGAAAAAGGCACCCGTCGAAGAAGCGGCGATTCCAACGTCAACAACTGAGATGTTGACCGCGGCGATCTCACTGCAGCAGCTCAGTTAGTTTACCTGACGGGGGGAAGAAAGCCACGACTGACGGCACCCCTCACTTCCGAACCGCGCCCGACACGCGCCATGGAGCCGAGGAGGAGCCAGAGGATCAAGATATCGAACGATGGCGGCGTGCTCGGCGCGCTGTCGCGGCATCTGCCCGTCGTGTTCGAGTCGGAGGTGCTGCGTCACCTCGACGTCGACGACCTCTTCTCGCTCTCGCGGGTGAACAAAGAGTGCAGACGCGCCGCTAGCAACGCCTCGAAGCTCGCTCGAGCGGACCACCACGACGCTATGTGCGCCGAATACAACAAAGGCCTATGTTCCATCGACCCCGCCACGGTCCACCCGCTATTCCGGGAGATCGTGAGGTACGCGGCCCAGAGGAGTGCCGAAGAAGCCGAGAAGCTCAGGGCCGAGGTTGCCAACGACAGACGCCAGAGCCCTTTGAGTTCTTCTTCCGGCGACTTCTACACCTTCCCCCGACGCGATGATGGTGTCGTCGAAATCGTGGTCAGCGAAATCATGGCCAGCGCATTTGTGGGATGATGCTCGAACCCCGGCCTGGTACGTGAGTCCGCCCAAACAGTGAACGCACACGTTCGCGCCGCACACCTCACGATGATTAAAAATTCAAACACACCGTATGTATCAGTCCCTCGGCAGCCGCCTCGCCGTACCGCCCGAGCGCGTGCACACTCCAACCCGACCTTTCCTACCGTCCCCTCGTCACGTCTTCTTCTTGTTCCTGTGCACGTAGTTGTCCACGGTGTACCGCCCCGCGCCGAACGCCTGCAGTAACATCAGCCCCCCGCCGCACGCCAGGTTCGTCACAAAGTGCGCCCTCGCGTGGTCCGGCCGAAACGTCCGCGGCGCCCAGAACCTCCAGCACCCGAACGCCTCCGCGAAGAGCGTCAGCGTCAGCGCCCTGGTCACCGCGTGTCCCCCCCACCCGACCGCGAGCGGCGTCGCGAGCGCAAACTCCAGCAGGAGCCAGTTGTTGTCGTGGCCGTCGCGATACCCTCCGGCGAGAGGCGTCGTTTGTTTGCGCAAAGAAAAGAGCGCAAAGTCCCGCGCGACGATCCGCTTAATCTGCGCCGACCCGACGAAGAAGAAGAGCGCGGCCATCGCGCATCGCGCGGCGAGGAGCGCGGCGGATTTCTTCGCGCCGACTCTTTCGTCCCTCCTTCTCGCGGATACTTTTCCGTCGCCGTCATCAAACGGGTCGTTGTCCATCGCCAGCGCCGCGAACGGATCGTTCGCGTCGCCCCGGCCACCTTGGTCCCCTCCTTTCGCGCCATAACCGGCCCCGTCCTTCACGTGGTGCGCCACGAGCAGGCACGTGCACCCGAACATCGCGATCTTCTTCATGGCCAACTCGTTCAGCGCCGTTTTACCCGTCACGAAGACGTCGAGGAACAACCCGATATTATCCATCACGTCGTACGCGAGCATGAACAGCGAGCAGCGCGTTGGGTGGACGCCCTGGCACATCATCGTCGTGCACGTCACCACGAACGCGGCGATCCACGGAAACCCCGAGGGCGTCACCGCGTCGGAAACCCCGAATGTGCTCGTCGACGCCGCGTCCGACGCCAAATTCGTCAACCCGTACCGCTCGGCGTACTCCCGGTACCGCCACCGCCACGCGTATTCGCCGTACTTGTCCGCGCACAGGTTGAAGTAGTACACCGCGATGAGGAACCTTCCGACGGCGGCGAGCTCGGGGGCGCGTTCCGCGTTGGCGATCGCGCACGATATCTTGGCGTAAGCGTCGCGAGCGCTCCGGCTACGTGTAACGTCGGCGACGAGTTCGTTCCACTCGCGGCGTCTCCGTCGCGTCCGCTCCTCGGCCCGTGCGAACCACTTCCGCAGCTGCGCGGTGGCCAACGCGCGAAGCTCCACCGCGAGAGGTTCGGTGTCGTCCTGCGTCCCCCCCGGCCCGCGCATCGCGCGCACCGACGCGATCGATCGAACCAGCCACGCGATCGCGGATGAGACGGTGGCGAGGACGGCGACGGCGACGACGCCGCTGACGAAGAAGGGACCCCCGTGGCGCGTCGGCGCCGGGGGCGCGCCCGCGGCCTGCCTCGCGCGGTCGAACTTCTTCGCCGCGCGGACGCGCTCGCGAGCCTCCGCTTTGCGCTGGAACGCCTCGCGCGCGTCCATCGGTCGCCGGGCGGTTTGGTCCCCGGATCCGTACCACTTCTCCGCCGGGTGCCGTCGGTCCACCACCGATTCGGGGTCGCGCGGGGCCTCGCCCGGGCGTTTGACGACGCGCGGGGGCTCGCCGGATGGACCGTCGCCGGATGGACCGGCACTGGATGGACCGTCACCGGATGGACCGTCACCGGATGGACCCCCTCCCCTCGCCTCCTCCGTCTCCCGCGCCGCGCGTCTCGGATCGTCCCAGGCGCTCTCCTTCGTGGCGACGTTGAAGTAGTACTCCTTGCCGCTCTTTGGGTCCCTGTGTCGTTGCCAGGGCACGCCGTCGAGCTGGAAAGAGCCGCGATACGTGCGCTTCGAGACGGCCGGGCCGTCGCCATCCGGCGCCCGCGGCTGGCCGCCCACGTTTCGCGTCGATCGGCGAAGCGGTCCCCCCGACGACGTCCGCTTGATGGCGGTCATCTTTCCCTCGACGGGCTGGACGAGCGACGCGAACGAGACGAGGAGTAAGAGCGCCAGGCCGACCGCGACGGGTCGGCGCGTTGGCCGCGGGGTGCGCCGTCCGCCCATCGCGACGTTCGGAACTCCGCCGCGGGGTAACCACCCCGGTAGCGCCCGCCCGATTGATTGTTGTTGTTGAGCGGAAATACCGGCACCCGCCCGCGGCCAAAATCGCTGGCGCGCGTTTCTCTCGGTGTCGCGGGCCCCTGGCGGTCTCAAATGCGCAAACCCAAAAGTTTTGGGTTGACCTCGCGCGGTCGCACAGAGCCGCACCCGGGAAAAATCTCCGCTTCGCGGCAAAACATCGGTCAGTTCCTTTGAGTCGCGAACCTTGAAAGCGACTCGGTTTGCGAAGATTTGAATTCCATCCGCTCGGGTCGGTTTGGCGGCTGAAAAATTCGCCCTGGATCTCGACCGACGGCACAGGCGAGCAGTCTGCAAAACGTCGATCTCAACGACTGGCGCAAAAGCACGGGCAACAACGATTGTGGACCACGAAATGGCGACGTCATCGCTGTTGTTGCCTTCTCCAGCCTCAGGTCAACAAAGTTGTTGTTTTTTTTTTCACAGGCATTCGTCGTCGCGCCGCCTCGTCCGAAACGAGCGCGCGTGCACGTGGAAAGGACCTTCAGGCCGCGTCGAACCGCAAGGTCGCTTCATAGGCGAGCCCTCGTCGACGTCCGCGCGTCCGTTCGGTTCTCGCGCGCAGCGAAGGACCGCGAGGAGGCGCGCTTCCATTGTTGGCGTTTTTTCGTCACCGGAGTCTTTGGGACCCCCGCGGCGTTTGCTTTCGCCCTCCGCCGACGAGGCGCGCGAGGCGTATAATCACGGACGCGCCCCAGCAGGCGCCCCACGGCACAGTCAAGATGTCCGACGGGAAGAGCTCGAGCGTTTGGAGCCCGGAAGAGGATGCCGAGCTCGCCAGGTTGCAGGTTCGTTCTCCACCGCCCGTCGCAATTTCTAACACTTTGTTAGTCTTTTTTTGGGGCCTCCGTGCGCCCGCGTCCTTGCGTCTTCCCGCGCGTCGTCGACCGATCGGACGCTCCCGTGTCCGCCCCAAACGCTCACCCTCGATCGAACGAACTCGTCGACAGGAGATTCACGGCAACCGCTGGGCCCTCGTCGCCGCGGAGCTCCCGGGAAAGACCGGTCAGCAGTGCGCGCAGCGTTGGCGGCACAAGGTGAACCCCGCCATCAAGAAGGAGAAGTGGACCCCCGAGGAGGACGCGCAGGTGAGCAACCCCCTCTCGTCTTCATCGGTTCGAGCTCGAGATGTGGGCCCGATCGGCGGTCGCGTGGGTTTTCTCGCGCCCGAAGCCGCATCGGCGCCGTGCGCGACGGCGCGCGCGACGGAGGAGCCCCCGCGGCCCAGAGCGCCCGCCCAAATCCTTTCCCCCTCGTTCAGCCCTGAACCCTCAAAGTTAACGGACGCCTTCTTCGGGGTTCGTAACTCGTCGAAACAACCGTTAAAAAACCACGGACGCCGCCTCCGCCTCCGCCGACCCGCCTCCGACGACTGACCGCCCCGTTCCCCCCTCCCCGTCGCAGCTCGCCAAGCTCTACGAGCAGCACGGCCAACGGTGGGCCGAGATCGCCAGGCACCTGGAGGGGCGAACGGACCAGCAGTGCATGGGCCGCTGGCGCCGCCACCTCGATCCCAGCGTCAAGAAGGATGCGTGGACCGATCCGGAGGATAAGAAGCTCATGTCCCTCCACGACTCCCTCGGCCCCAGGTGGAGCAACATCAGCAAGATGCTCACGGGCCGCACCGCGCAGCAGTGCCGCGCGAGGTGGTTCCAGCTCTCCGCCTCGGACGACGACGCCCTCTCCGAGGGCACCACCGTCTCGGGCACCGCCGCCGGTTCGGACGTCTCGGGTAAGAACGGCGGGTCGGGCAAGAAACGGCCGAAGACGGCCCTCAAGACGTCCAACCTCGGCCGAACCCCCACGCCTCCGCTCTCGCCGTCGACCCCCGCGGTCACCGGCGAGGTGGACGGCGCGGTCGCGAGCGACGGATCGAGAGGCGGCGCGGTTTCCGAGAAGCGAGGAAACGGAGGCTCGGTGCTCGGCGCGCCCGTCGCCAAGAGGAAACGATCCGCGATGGACAAGACGGGCGCCAAACAAGTCGGCAACTCGGACAACGACACGTCGTCGAGCGGGTCCGGGTACGGCAACGGCGGCGGCCTGGACCTGCTCGCCATGTTGTACAGCGCCGCGGTGACGTACGAGACGAGCGTGGTGGCGGCTGGCGCGGGGATGAAGTCGTTTCCCCCCGAGCTCTACGCGTGAGCGAGGGTGATCGACTCTCACGCGAATGTGGGGTGACGCGAATATTATCGCGTCGTATTTCGGGCGGGCTCGGCCGCGGTCGTTCACGGCGGTACACTACCATCACTCTTTCGTTCGTCGCGGCTAAAATTTAGTCGGGACAGACATGTACAAAACGCGCACAAAGACGCATGGGGAATCAATTGGGGACATTGGGGGACAGACATTCTTTTCCGGTGGCGCGCGCGGGGTTACAGCTCGCGCGTCACGTCCGGACACACTATTATTTACTGTTTGACAAATGGAATACTTTGGCAAATGGAAGCTCCGCCGCCGGGGCTGAGGAAACACACATGGGTACTTGTAAAACAACCAGGGTACTCGCTGGGGGCCAACATCACCGGCCCCCTCCGGCGAAGAACAACATTCATATTTTATTTCGGGGAATCTTTTGCAGGGCAGCTCGCACGCATCGGAGTCGCAAACTTAGACATCACGGCGACTTTAGCAACAAACACACTATAGCACCAACATAGAGAAGATGCACAGACCCTAGAACACCAGCGGCGGGGTCACCGCGCGTTGTCAAATAACAAAAAGTCCAATCTATCGTAATCGACTCGCGCCGTTTTCACGATTCGAGGACGGCTGAGATCGGTCCGGCGAGGACCGCGGGTTTATTCAGGCGTTTATTCAGGCGTTCGACGCGGCCGAGGCGCGCCGGGACCGGACGGCCGACGCGGCGTGCGTTGAAGTCGACGGGGCTCCAGAGGGAGAGCGGCGCGGCGCGGCGCGTTCGGGACCGATCCCGTCGCGCGCGTCCTCGTCTCGCGTCCCCCCGTCTGGTCCGCTCGTGTCGTCTTCCCCGCGTCGCCAGCTGTGTCGTCGTCGTCAGCCGGCGCCAAACCCCCGTCGCCAAACCCCCGGCACCAAACCCCCGTCGCCTACTCCGCGAGGCTACCCCTCGGCGTCGACGCGACTCCACGCGTGGCATATCGCATAAGGTATACGCCGCGTCGTTCGCGCCGAAGGGTTCGCCCGCGAAGTGTCGCCCGGAGGCGGAGACTCCGCCGTCCCCGCCCGGGTCCTCCCCGCGTGATCTCTCCTCCGCGTGATCCGCCCCATCCGCGTGACCCGTCCTTCGCCCCATCGTCGTCGTCGTCGTCGTCGTCGTCGATCGAATCGGCGCCATCCGAGGGATCGGGAGGCGCGTCACCGGCGCGGCGGCGATGTCGACACAGCTGGCGACGCGGCTGGCGCCGTCGACGCAGCCCTCGAGTCGCCGCCTTAAGTCGACGTTTTCGAGCGACGCGCACTGCGCGACGTACTGAAAGTGCGCGACGGCGCGCTCCAGCTCCCTGCACCTCTGTCGCAGGTGCACGAGCTCCAATCGCTTGCGCTGGCGGCTCAGCGCGGCGGACGCGCGGTTGCGCCGCAGCCGAGCCTGCTTCGGGTCGGAGTCCGGGTCGGAGCCCGGGTCGGAGGTTGGGTCGGAGTACTCGACGGAGCCGGGTTCGTCGGAGCGTTCGTCGCGGCGTGGCGGCGTCGCGGGTGAGCGGCCTCGCCCGCCCCGCTCGTCGCCCCCGCTCGTGCGCGGTGTGGGGCGAACCGAGTCGTCGTCGAGCGAACCCGGGCGCGCGCGTTTCTTCGCGCGCGCGTCGACGACGTCGTCGTCGACGTCGACGTTCGTCGCTAACCCGACGTCGCCCTCGAGCCAGGCGCAGATCCCGGAGAGGTCCACGTCCGCGTCGTCAAAGGACAGAGCGCGCGGCAGGTCCGGAACGTCGCTGGATTGGACGTCGCCGACGTCGCCATCGACGTCGGTGCCGTCGAGGCACTCCGCGAGGAAGGCGCGGAGCGCGGGGTCGATGGAGGGCGCGCGATGCGGGGCTACCACCGCGAGGGACATGACGAGGACGACGGTGTTCGACGGTGAAGCCGCGCGCGGGTCCGATTCGGCGCGACGACGAGTGCCGCGGACGCTCCGAGGTTCCGTTACTTTGGCGAGTAAAAAGTTGGCGCGCGCTTCGGTGTCTCGGCCAATCAAAAAAAGGCCACCGTGTCTCTTTTTTCCATCCGCGGCTGGAACCGCCGGGGGTTTGAAGAAATGGGCCCTCGAGTCTAACCTG
>Ga0181573_10002116_pt1 | contig 18763 bp, 10 predicted proteins | sample 101ome_25_FD_148643 | JGI IMG/M metagenome (GOLD analysis project Ga0181573, IMG submission 148643) | Coastal salt marsh microbial communities from the Groves Creek Marsh, Skidaway Island, Georgia - 101409BT metaG (spades assembly) | ecosystem: Environmental > Aquatic > Marine > Intertidal zone... | reverse complement strand
GGGCATGTACACGGTACAATACGTGTATATCACCGAAAGTGCACGCGTCGGTCGGTCGGACAACCGCACAGCCCGACGCGCGAATGGCCGCCGCGCGCGCGTCCCGCCGCCGGGATCGACGCGCGTCGAGCCCGACGTCGACGCGAATCGTTGGATTCGTCCTCGCGGCGCTCGCGTGCGCCGGTCTCGTCGCCCGCGCGTCGCCGACGGCGTCAACGTCGAACGACGAGGGAAGGGCGTTGACCGCGGAAACGGCGCCGATTTGGACGCTCGCGACGCTTCGGGACGTCGCGCGGGGCGACGAACCGCGCGATGGAGGGTACGCGAAGACGGTGTCGTTCGCACTGGACGCGTTCGGGACGACATGGCGGGCAGAGGTGTCGGTGAAGGATGGGCTGACGTCGCGCGGGTGCGCGTCCACGCGCGAGACGGGGCGGAGCGCCGACGCGGATGGACGCGGACGGGCGCTGAGCGCCGGTGCGAGAGGGTCGAAAGTGATGCGCGAACGGACGTTTGAAATGTTTTCGTTGGATGCAGAGGACGCGCGAGGGGCGACGAGGTGTCAGTACGCGGGTAAAGCTTCGGACGGGGGGGAACGGACGAGGGCACCCGCGGTGGCGGCGTTGTGCGACGGCGTCACGCGGGGACAGATTCGAGGAGGCGGGGATGCGAATGTGGCGTTCGAGCGGGCGAGCGAGGAAGCTTCGGCGGAGTACTTGTCGAGGGAGGGTGTTTCGGTCGGGTCTGATCCGTTGGAGCGGGTGGTGTTGAACGTCACGCGGTTGTTCAAGCGGGCAGCTGGCGTTATAGACGCGCCGTTGAAGGCGCCGGCAAACATGTTTGCGCGCGAGGATAGCGATGCCGTCGCCGAACTTGCGGGGGAATCCTCGTTTGCGAATGTATCCTCGCGCGCGCGTCAGTTATCGTCGAGCGACCAGCGATACATTGAAATGGTCGTGTTGAACGACAAGGCGAGGTACGACATGTTCAGTTCGCAGCTCGAGCTCGACGAAGACACGTTGTACGCCGTGAATGTCGCAAACTCACTGTACGAAGACGCGTTCGATCCGCCAATCAAGCTTGTTTTGAAGGAGATTGTGACATTCACGCAAGGTGACCCTTACCCTCAAAATGTCAACGCCCTTGAGCTCATCCAGGACGTCGACGATTGGCGTTGGGACAATAGAGCGTCACTCGAGCAGCACGACGTGGTGCATCTGTTCTCTGGCTTGGAATTTGAAAGTGATACGATTGGATTAGCATACATGAAATCTGTGTGCTCTGACTATCCGACTGCGCTGTCCATGGTCTGGAAGGATTACACGCAAGCCGACGCGGTGACTGTCGCACACGAAATCGGGCATCAACTCGGTTTCAGTCACGACGAAGGGCCAGATTTACCGCCAGATTATGTAGACTACGAAGACGAGTGTCATCCGGGCTATCACATCATGGCGGCGTACGCTGGATTTGACGTACCGTACGACTGGAGCGATTGCACGATGGAGGAATACAGTCGCGGCATTGACGGTTACACGTGTCTGTCAAGCGGAAGCGAGTCAGTGTGCGGCAACGGCATCGTCGAGCCTGGAGAGGACTGCGATTGCTTGGACAAAGATTGCACGACGCACGACGATCCGTGTTGCAACGGAAAAAGTTGTAGATTGCAAGGAAGCGCGCAGTGTTCTGCAAAGGATGCGTGTTGCGACGTCACGACGTGTTCCATCGCGTCCGCGGGCACGGTGTGCCGCGCGTCCGTCGGGCCGTGCGATACGACTGAAACCTGTGATGGTTCGTCCAATTTGTGTCCAGAAGACGTGCTGACGCCGGATGGTACGGAGTGCTCCGACGGGTACGGTGATAAAGGTGCGTGTTGGGCAAACAAGTGCCGTAACACAGAGTACCATTGCCAAAACATTAATGCGATTTATGAAAAGTACGCGTCGGTCAGCGTCAGCTCGCACGGAGGTCATGGGGTGACTGCGGTGTGCGCCATACCTGACGTACAACAAGCTGGGTCATCCTCCGTATGTTCGGGCAAGTGGTACTGTTTCGCGAGTCAAACCTCGTGCGATGCCGATGACTTTGACGACATGGACGCTCCGCTCGGCTTTCCGTGCGGAACGGTGACCGATGGTATATACGACAAAGTGTGCGACGGATACGGCGAGTGCAAACCGGTCGATTCAGTGCACGTACTTGAAGTCGACAATGACGACGGCGGCGGCGACGACGACGATTCAACACCGCCGTCATCGACAGAGCAAATCATAGACGCATCGTGCGTCATCACTGGCTATGCGGCTGCCGAATTCGACGATCAGAAGCGACTGGCCTTTAGACGCGCCGTCGCGAGCACCATGCCGTTTCTTACGGACGGATGGGAAGCCATCTTTATCACGCGCGTTCGCGACGTGGTGACGCTTCGACGCAGGGTGTTGTTACAGTCAAACGGCCGCATTGAGATTTTATACGAAATCCACGCGGCGAGCGCGTCGCAGGCGCAACAAGTTTTCTCGACGGGGGATGGAAATCTCCTAGCCGCGCTCTGGTCTGAAGGATTGACCGAGGCGACGTCGGCGGAGACGACGATTTTGTCTTCAAAAGACGATTCAAAGTCGTCATCGACGCGACAAGTCATCATCATCGCCGGTGCGTCGGCGGCTGGTTTCGCCATTATCGCCGCCTCTGTGGCCTGTTTCTACGTCCAAAGAAGCAAGCGTCGCTCGGGTGCGCAGTTTAGAGGATACGCCGTGACGTATCCCAACGCGTATCCCGCACCGAACGGAGCGATCCCGCGAATGGTTGTCGCCGGAAGACCGGTATACGTCGCGAACCAACAACGACGACAAGCGCCGCCGATGCCTATTTACGCGAGTCAACAACGCGTCGTCGGTGTGGGGGCGCCGACGTACGTCGCTCAACAAACGCCATCGTACCAGTAGGAGGATGCACGTGTGTTTCAACGCGTTTTGTAGGTACCAGTAGTAATCATTTCATCGCATGTTCATAACAATCGTGTTCGCTGTGCGCCGTCGCTCAACGAACGCCATCCGATGAGGCTAGTCGCGCGCGAAGCTCTTCATTTTCTCTTCTCAATTCTTTGAGCGCTCTGCGCATGGCTTCGACGTCGTCGCCGCGCATCGCGGCGTCCACGTCCAAACCACCCGCCGAATCGCTCGGCGATCCAAATTTCAGCTGCATGCCCGCCATGGGTGGCGACGACGAATCCGTCGAGGTGTCGTGCATCGCCATCAACCGTCCCGGCGCCGGTGACATGGAAAGTCGTCTGAGCGCCTTTTGGATCGTCTTCGTCACGCTCTCAATCGTCACCTCACTCTTTGAAGCTTCCGGGGACGACGCCTCGGTCTCCGTCTCGATTGATCGCTTCACCCCTGGCGGAGGCATCATGTCCCCGCTCTTTCGCTTTGACGCCCCCGCCTTGGATTTCGCCGGGACCGGGTTCGCAACCTTTGGCGCCGCCGGTGGCGCCGACATACCCGGAAGATTGGCAAACAAATAACCGCCGCCGTTCGCCCCGGCGAGTCGCGCGCCAGACATGTTGGCCAACGACTCTTGTTGTTTCGCCGCCTCGGTCGCCCGCGCTTCTCTCGCCGCTTTCACCGCCGCGGCGTTCGCCGCCGCCGCCGCCCCGGATGCCCCAGCAGCGCCACCGAATCGCTGCATGTGCGGTGGTCGTCCCGGTCTCGCCGGCGAAGGCGACGCCATGGTGGCCATTAAACGCGCATAGTATCCTTTTCCTTGCCACGACTCTTGCAACTGTTCCCTTAAACTCTTCTTCGGAAACCCCTTCGCCGGCGACGGCGAAGGGACGTAATCCGGAAGCGCCTCTGCCGCCTTCATGATTTCCGCCACGCGGCTCTGCACGTCCGCCACCGTGTCATCGCACGAAATGCCCGCGGCTTTACGCGCGGCGATTTCCTCTTCGTAACGCGCCTTGGCGTACGCCTCGAGATGGGCTTGACGTTGACGCGGGTTCCCCACAAACGCGGGTGAAGGCGGCACCTCATCCGCGGCGACGGTCTCCCAGCTCTGGAACTCACCGAATCGTCGAACTTCTTTGTGTGCGCGAGAACTTCTTCGCGTCGCCCCGCTTCCCGCGTCGGATTCAGTCGTCGCGCTCGTCGCGCTCGTCCTTCGCAACATCGTAGACCCCGGGGTGGGTTCAAACCCCGGCGGAGAATTCGACGCCCCCGTGAACGAATCACCTTTAGTCACGCTCGGGATCGAACTAAACGACGCCGACGTCGTCGCCGTCGTCGTCCCTCCCGTTGATTTTTTCCTCGACCCCCCGCTCGCGCGTCTCCCGCCGCCGCGTTCCTCCCCCCCGGTCGAGTTTCCCTTAGAACTCCCTCGCGTCGTCGCCCGTCCAGAGTGCGTCGACCCGGTTTTACCCGTCTGTAAAGTCACGAAGAACAAGGACGCGCGCGCGTCGTCGTCGTCGTCGCCGTTCGCGTCAGTCGTTCATCGAGCGTCGCGTCGTTACGGAAAACAAGATGTCGTTGCGAAATCGCGTTTTTGCACATTCACTCGTTCCGGTGTTCGCGCGCGCGCACCTTGTTCGTCGCGTCGTCCAACGCCGTCATCTGCGTCGTCTCTTCCGTTTCCTCTCGAGCGTCGCGGGCGTCGTCGGTCGTCGTCGAGGCGGGCGGGCGGCGTCGGAATGAGGTTCGTCGAGACTGCTCGACGCGCAAGGCTTCCATCCTTCCCCTCTGTGGCCCCTTTCATACTGTTTGTACATATGGATGCGAATCGTCGCTTTTGGTTTCGGTCGTTACAGTTACAACTTTAAGGCGGTTCAAAACGTGTGCGTGCGTATCGTACAGCGAGCGGTGCCGTTCACGCGTCGTCGGCGTCGGCGTCGTCGGCGTCGGCGTTCGTAAGCGTCGACGACGCCCCGGGAGGCTCCCAGTAACCGTCAATCATCCACTCTGTGGCGTCGCCGGCGAAAAAGTCTTGGACGTCGCCCTCCGCGGCGGCGTCGCGCGCCTCTCTCTCGTCCCAGGCGCGGTCGTAATCCTCGAGCGTGGTTTGATCCTCGCTCGCGCTGTCTAAGAGCATATTTTGAATGCTTATGGGGAGACTCTCGACGTAGTCGTAGGAGTGAATGCGGTAAATCAACTCGGGAAACTCGTGGACGACGGCGCGCGCGTCGCAACGGGGGTCTAAACTCGCCAGCTTTTCCACCGCGCGTTCAATGTGCGCGTGAATGTCGTCGACGAGCAAAAGCGTTGGATGACGCTCGATGAGTCCCGTGACGTCTCGGCACATGTCGGACGAACACAGGACGTCTTGAAGTTCCAACACGCGCTTGCTCGCTGAAACAAACTCGACTCGAATCGCCGACGGGTCCCGTTCAAACACCGCGCACACGTCGATATCCGGCAGCAACTGCCGCAAACGATCCCCCGCGACCGCGATCGATATCGGGTCTCGCATCGACGGTTCCTTTTCCGCGACAGAGATGAGCGCGCGAATGGTTCGGTCTCGCGCCGACGCGTAATCCCTCCAAAACTCAACCAAGTCTCGTTCCCAAGTTCCTCGCGCGTGTCCCAAGTGCGCCTCGCAATCGTCGTCCCCCGCGCTCGACGTCGTCTCTGCAGTTGTTTTCTCATCCTCCACCGCCCTGCTCGCCGCGGCTTCGTCCCGACGACGTCGCGCGCCGCGACAGATGACGCTGCGATTCTCAACCACTTTTTTTGAAAACCATTTTTGCCGACGCGAACGACGCGTCGCGATCGACGTCGACGTCGACGTTCGGCGATGGGACGACGACGACGCGGATGACGACGCCGCGCACATGTTCGTCGCGCGTCCGTGCGTCCACGCGGCGGCGACGAGTGAGGTGAGGGCGCGAAAGGGTGATCGTTCGTTTCGGTTGTGTTTTCACTTCAAGCTCTCAAGTCTGACTAGACGGTCGCGCCGTTACTTTTGTAATTTGGAAACAAAGTCGTCGACGCTAAACTCCTCAGCGTATTGCGACTCGTCCCACAACTCTTCTAAACCGTTGACTATGTTTGCGAGACCGCCAGAGGCGGCGCCGGCAGCGGCGGCGGCGGCACCCTTGGTGGCGGCGGACGCCGAAGCGGCGACGGGTCGTCCATCCTTGTCGAGCTTGGCGCCCTTTTCGGCGGTGAAAAGCTCGAGCATTTGACCAGTGTCCATGGCACTCATGGAAGCGTTGTCGGCGTTGACGACGGCGTTGGCGACGTCGAGCTTGAAACGCTGGAGAGACATGATTTTTTCCTCGAGCGTACCGCGGGTTAAAATGCGATAGACGTTTACCGTTCGGCGTTGACCGAGTCGGTGCGCTCGATCCATGGCTTGTAAATCCTTTTGTGGGTTCCAATCGTGCTCCAAAAAGACAACCGTGTCGGCGGACGTGAGGTTTAAGCCCAAACCACCGACGTGGGTGGTGAGGAGTAAGACGTCAATGGATGGATCGGCGTTGAATTTACGCACCACTTCGAAACGCTGCGACGGGGCGACGCCGCCGTCGAGTCTGAGCCAGCTCACGTCGCGCATTTGCGACGTGAAAAGTTCCGTCTCGACGAGATCGAGCAAGCTCTTGAGCTGGGAGAACACCAAGACGCGATGTCCGGAACCGGACGCCGGGTTCGGTTTGGATTCTCCGCTCGCTTTTTCTTCCTCCACGTCGACGCCGATGCCGCAATCGAGCAAAATTTGCTTGAGCGCGTCAAACTTGGGCGATCGCAGTTCTGGGTCGATCTTCTTCAATTTTTTCGGATCGTTGGCGACGAGCTTTGGGTGAGAGCAGAGCTTGCGCAAGTACTGAAGCGTCGTGAAGACGTGCTGCGCCGCCCCTTCGGCGGAGCCACCGCTTTCAACCGCCGCGACGGCTTCATTCTTCGCTTCGCTAGACTCAAACGCGTCGTACATTTTACGCTGCGTTTCGGTGAGCTCGACGTACACATCCTGGATAATCTTTGGCGGCAAATCCTTGAGCACTTGGTCCTTCGTACGACGCATCACAAACGGCATGACTTGCTTGTGTAACGCCCCAGTCGCGAGCGCACCTTGCTCCGTCAATCCACCACCCTTCTTTGCGGCGGCGGATCGCGCGGCGGCAATGCCGTAAGTCGACTTGAACTCTCTTTCGGTTCCTAGGAAACCGGGCATGAGAAAGTCGAATAAACTCCAAAGCTCGACGACGTCATTCTGAATAGGCGTACCCGACAACAACAATCTATGTTCGGCGCGAACCTGTTTGACGGCTTGCGTGACTCGGCTCTTTGGATTGCGAATGGCGTGACCTTCGTCGAGGACGCAGTAGCACCAATCAAACTTGTCGAGCGTGTGCGCATCCGCCCGCGCGGATTCGTACGACATGATAACGACGTCGTACTTGTCAAAGTGCTTCTGCAACGCATCGCGTTCAGCCGGAGTTCCTTGGTATTCGAGGGGCCGCAACACATCCGGCTCGACGTACAAACCAATTTCGTGCGCCCAGTGTCCGACGAGCGTCGTCGGGCAAATGACGAGGTGTGGCAGCGTTTTCGCGCCAGATTCTCTGCGCTCGACAGTCGTCGCAGCTAAGATACACGTAGACTGGAGCGTTTTGCCGAGACCCATGTCGTCCGCCAACGCGCCGTGCAACTTGAAACGACGTAAAAACGCCAACCAGTTGACGCCGTCTTGCTGATACGGACGCAACGTCCGCGAGCACTTGAAGGGAAGCTTGAAATCTTCGATTTTGCTATTGTCTAAGAGCGCCTCGAGGAACGCACCATCTTTTTTGGAGCGTTCCTTCTGCGCGTCGGTGAGTTCACTCGGAGGTTCCTTACCGCTCGCGAGCGGGAGCAGTGGTACCAAACTCGCGAACGCGCGCGTCGCAGCGCTTCTAATGGCCAAATCCGGATCGCTCATGCGACCCATCAATGGAACGAGCAAGAGCACGCAGTACGGCGCGAGCGTGGCGCCGAGCTGTTTGACGAGTTCGCTGGCAAGACCCACGGCTCCGGATCGCTTCGCCGTCTCAGACGCCGCTTCGCCTTGCTCGAGTTGAGGCACGATGTACTCGAGCAACGGACCGATGACTCGCTCGGGATGTTTCGAAGCGACGGTGGCAATAGTGCTCGCGGCCGTTTTGCGCACCGCAACGTCGGCGTAAAGCGCCGCCGCGAATGCCGCCTTTGTCAGTTCAATGACCTTGGGTTGAAGCGATTCGTGGGCAACCGGACCGTAAACCTTGAGCATTTGCAGAGCGTCAACCAGAGTTTGCAACTCCGCGACGCCGGCGGATTCAGACGGCGCCTGCGTGATTGGCTTCACCATGATGTTTGTCAAAGCGCCGAGCTTGTTGAACACGTCGGCACCAAACGTGGATGAAATGGCTCGCACCACCGCCTCCCCTCCTCTGCGGGCGATTGCGGCATCGCTGATGACGTCTTCGTCCACAATGCCCGCGGGTGATTTCTTCTTCTTTGCTGACGCGTCTTCCTCCACCTCGACGTCCTTAGTCGTCCCGGCTTTGAGCGTTTCTTCTTCGTCGCCGCAAACCATCGAGGTGATGTTCTTTATCAGCTTATCATTCGGAGACGGTTTGCGTTCCGCACAGAGCTTCAACATTGACGAAATGGACGCCGCGCCGCGTCCTTGCAAAACTTCGTCGCGTTCGCGGCGTACCGAAGCCATGAGAGGTTGGATAAATGGATTGAGCTTTGGAGGAAGCGCACCGAAACCGACGGCAGCACCCGCGGCTGCTGCGAGCACAGACCCGTGTATCTTCGCCTCCGCATCTCGCAGACGTTGCGCCGATGCGTGGAGGGAACTACGCGCGGTTTCGACCGCTTGATTATCAGACTGCGTCAAAGAAGAAAAAATCAACGTCAGTCAGTAAAACGTCTCCTCGTAAAGGTTGAAGACGAGCAAAACGTAAAGGTTGAAGACGAAACAATGCGTTTCGATTGTGCGAGAAAGTTATACTTCTCTCCATCCAATGCTAGGCTGGGGAAACCTGTGACTCTCGGTTTAATGTAGGAGTTGGACACGATTTAAAATCGTCCGGAACCCGAAATACTGCAATGCGCATCGCTGCGCGGGTATGAAGGGCGGAACGTCCAACGACGTCGATCGTCGCAATGCGTCGATCGTCGCGAACAAACTCCAAACGCGACGAGCGCGAAAAGGATAGAAAAAGAAGAAAAAACGAGAGAACGAGAGAACGAGATCGAACACGTACCTGTGGAATGGCGGCAGAAAGCGTCGCCGCGGAATCGGCGCCGAAGCCATCCGCTTCAGGACTCGGGACGTCGCCAGTCAGCTTGACCCCGTTCGTCGCAGCGACGCGAAGGAACGCCATGGACTCGCTCTTGACGTACTTGACCATTTGAGCCACTTCGCCGTACGGAGACGGCGAAGGTGCGCTCGGATACGCAGGGTTGGTATTCGCGAGAATGGTACCGAGTTGAGCGCCCGGAGATTGCAAAGCCGGGCGCTGCGGGCCCGGAGGCACGACGTGAAGCCAAAGGTTGAGGAGATGCGCGCCCGCGAGACGCGCGGTGCCTTGAGCACTCGTCAACATACCCGTGACGTACTTTTCCATCGTCTCGACCGCTCCACTGCGTCCGTGAGCCCCAAACGCCGCCGCAAGCTTTGCGAGACACTCCAAGCCGCGCAAACGACCGGCGGTGGTCGCTGGCCAATCTTTCGCAACGGCGCGAATTTCACCCTTGACGCTGGGCGGAGTCGAGACAAAGATGAGTTTGCCTTCACCGCACGCTTTCGCCACCGTCGTCGAGAGCTCTGTCCATTTGCCACCGTGCACCATGAAAGTGGCCTCGATGATGGCGACGGGCACGGCTCGCAAGAGCGCACTCCACGCCTCGGTGGCAGCTTCAGCGCTCGCGCGATCGACGTCGAGCAGAGCTCCCTGGAACGCGTGGCGCATCGCCGGCGCACACGCCTCTTGAACCCAAAGCTGCGTCGAAGCGTCCGGCTCGACGGCGAGCAAACATAACAACGTCTGCCACACGGCTAATCGAACAGACGCCATCGGATGCGCCGCAAACGGCCACAAGCGAGGAACTACTTCCGCCAAGTCTGCGTTTGACTTTTCGCGAGTCGATTGCAACGCGTAGAGTTTGGCGATGAGTTTCATCACTGGCACCGCGCTCGGCGAGAGATCGTCGAGTTCATTGAGCAAACCCCAAAGAGACGACAGCAGCTCGTTGAACTTTGGGTGTTTGGGCAAATGCTCCGCCGCCGGGAGCAGAGACTCGGCGGCGGCTCCTCTGACGTCGTCGTCCGCGTCCACGAGCGCCTTGGTCGCCGCGGGAAGCGCCGCGGGCAAAAGGTCGAGCGCGAGCTCAGATTTCGCAGCCAAAATATACTTCAATCCGAGCAACGCCGAATGACGAACCTCCCACTCTGGTCTCGAGAGCAAAGTGAGCGTACACGAAACGACGGCATCTACGGCGTCTGGGGCGAGCGGTAACAGCGCCGCACCGAGCGCCTGGGCAGAGGTCTCGCGAACTGGGGCAACGGCACCATCCCCGGCGAAATCACCGAAACGATCGAGCGCCAAAATGCACAACAGACGCACGCACATGTCTTCCAACCACGCGGCGTTCGCGTCCCGCGCAGCCTCGATGGTTCCCGGTTCTGGCTTAATGCCCGGCGGGGGCGCCCAAATGGCTGCGCTCGCCGCTTGGTGGCGCAAAACCTCACGCAATGCGGCAGCGGCGCCGTGTCGTTCCTCCCAACCCTCGGAAAACATCATGTACGCGAGCGCCTCGCACGTTCGCGCCAGAGGCCAACCGCCCGCTTCGACTTCCGCCTGCTCTTCGTCATCCTCCTCGGCTTCCGCCTTTTCCTTTTCAATCCTCGCCGCTTCCTCATCTTTTTTCGACCGCTTCGCGTGTGCTGGATCTATGCCTTCTCTGAGCATTCTTTTCGCCTTTCTCTTGAGTTTATTCAGCTCTCGCGCGCTGAGATGGCTATAGTCCACGTCGCCAGTCAAACCGTCGACCGCTTCGGCGGCGCTATCCCCGACGGCAACCTTCTCCTTCACCTCCACCTTGTCCTTGTCGTCATCGAGCAGATCTTCATCTTTAACTAAATCGCTCATTTTCATGTTCTCATCCATCATCGCCCCGGCTTCCGGTCCGAGTTCCATTCCCAAACGTCTCTTGAGCGACGCTTTGGCTTGCGCCAGTCGTTCCGCCTTGGTTCCCGGTCCGTGCTCCAAGTGCCAGCTCGTCCCGCTCGAGCTCAAGAGAATCCCCGCTTTTTCCAACACGGCCTCCACGTTAAACTTTGCAAACGTCAAATCCAACGCATCCGATCCCGTTCCGTACGGCGCGTTCGCGTTCGCCGCGTTTCCTCCTCCGTCTTCGCGTTTCACCGCCGCTTCTTCGCTCTCCAACTTTATCAGCGTCTCCACCGTCGGGTGTTTCAACCGCGACGAGATCTCGCTCAACGTCGCGCTCGCCGCCGTGCGCGTCTCCCACTTTTTACTCCGCAGGTGCGCGCGGACGCGACGAAGAAGGTTCGGTAATTGGTTCGCGTGCGACGCCGCGAGTTCACCGATCTGTCTCGCGGCTTCGCGTCGAGCCTCTAGGGACGACCCGGTATCGAGGAGCCTGATGAGGCGATCGAGACGGGAACCTCCCGCCTCGCCGGACGGCGCCGACATCGGGAGCGCGGTGTCGTCGACGCGGTGTCGTCGCGCAGTGGCGCCGAGACTGTTGGATTTCGCGCGGGCGAGCGCGCGCGTCGTTTCGTTGGTATCGATTGAATGTTTCATTCATTGGTTTTACGCGCGTCGTCGGGCGTGATGGATGCGCGTTTCGGTTTCACATCGTCTGTTTGCTTTTCGTTCTTCTCGTCGCCTCGCGAAGGGCGTCATCGATTCGTCGCCGTCGCCCTGGATTTAATCGACGTCGTCCGCGGCTGAGCCTCGTCCGCCCGGAGCGGCGCCGCCGAACCCGCCGAACGGACCTCCTCCTCCCGGCGCGCCCCCTCCGGGCGTTCCCCCGGGCATGCCGTACGCAGCCATCATCTTTTGAATCACCGGACCAACCTCTGGATCGCTCATGTACTGCATCGCGCTCATCGGATTGGAGAGCATGGCTTGAAACGCTTGCATGACTTTTGGATTTTGCATCGCCTTCATCAAATCGGGATCGGACGCCAACTTTTCCGCCACGCCCGGTGGGACGCCGGGAATCCCGCCGCCCGGGAACCCACCGGGCATTCCCCCGGGCGTTCCCCCGGGCGTTCCACCGCCGCCCGCCGCCGCCTCGGCTTCCGCTTCCGCTCGCGCCTTGACCGTCTCGGCCCGTTTCCGTTCCGCATCCGCCTTCGCGCGCGCCTCGCGTTCCGCTCGCTTCTTCCCTTCCCGCACGTGCATCTCGTGCACGACGCTCAAAACCTTTTTATGAATCTCCCCGTACGTCTCATCGAAATCCGCGTTCAACCCTGCGGAGAGATCGCGGTTGGCGTCGTTCCACCGCCCGAGATACCTGTACGCGGCGCCTCGGATTTTCAACGCCTTGGCCGAATCCGGGTTCATCTTCAGCGCCGCGTCGCAGTCCCGAATCGCCGCGTTCGGTCGTCTCAGCTTGATCAACGCCTCGGCGCGTTTCGCGTACGTCAACGGCGACGGTGAGATGAGTATCGCCGCCGTGTATCCCTCCAACGCGAGCGCGTAGTCGCCGGCGTTAAACGCGTTGGACGCGTCCGTCTTCGCGCGCGCGAGCGCGTCTTCATCCTTTGGCGAAAGTCCATCGTCGCCCGGCGGTTCTTCGTTCCCCATCGCCGGCGCCGACGCGTCGATCGCGTCCTCGGGCATGATCTCGTCGTCGAGAAACGCGTCGTCGGCGTCGTCGTCGGCGTCGGTTTTCGTTTTCGTCGTCGGCGGTGGAATCGTCGCTCGTAAATCCACTTCCAACCACTCTCTAAAAAACGCCAGCGACGGCACGTCCAGGATCGCCGTGTCCTCTCGCGCGCATCGCACGAGGTGTTTCAGCGTTTCCAGCGTCTCCGTCGTCGCCATCGGTCGGTGGTCGGTCGTCCGCGCGGATCAATGCCGCGCGAATGAATGGATGGATGGATGAATGAATGAATGCGTCACACGACGACCGACGACTCGCGTACCGCCTAAAATGTCAGCCGTACTTCGCGCGGCGACGCGAGGGATGATGCTCGGTCGCGTTCGGGGGTATCCGTCGCCCCGCGCGCGCGCCGATGCGTTCACGACGGCGATAAAGGGTGGTGGTCACGATGACGATGATGATGATGCATCGGTGACGACGATGGGCACGGCGCGGGAAATGCTCGAATACGCCGCGTCGCGATGGCGCGACGGCGCGCGAGACGAATCGAGGGGCGTGCTCGAACACGGAGACTCCATCGTCGCCCGTAGCGGCGGCGCGGGATCGGGATCGGGGGACGCGAGCTCGAGGTTGGCGAGCGCGCGGGCGCACTTTACGCGAGAACGAGGCGACGTCGTCGGCGCCTCGGACGCGTGCGAAAGAGCGAGAAAGAGTGCGGAGAGCGACGACGACGCGGCGTCGAGCGCGGCGTTGTGGGCGCTGATGGCGTCGAGACGACGACCGAGCGAGGTTTCGTGGGAGGCGATCGAGGGTGGGATGGCGAAAGCTTTGACGCGCGCGAGCGACGACGGTTCCGACGGTTCGCGATTTTTAGCCTTGTCGGGCGCGCGCGCGTTGGCGGCGTTGACGCGGTTTCGCGTCGAGGACGCGATGGAGAGCGCGACGCGGTGCGAAGAAATCTTGGTCGGACGCGCGAACGCGTTGGAATTGGCGAAAGGACAACCGCACGGATGGTGCGTGGCGACGGCGTTGAAGACGCTCGGACACGCGGCTCGATTGCGGGGAGAGAACGGAAGAGCGATTGAAATGTACGAACGCGCGATGGCGTACGCGGATGACGTGGCTCTGAGCGAAGAAACGGGGGCGATGGCGTCGAGAATCATCGCCGAGGAACTGCGGGTGGATTGTCGGTTGGCGTTGGCGCAGGCGTTGTTGGCGTCGGACGCGGAGGCGACGGACGCCGCGGAATCGTACGCCGCCGGAGCGGTGAGCGCGGCGGAGGCGCTCGGGGACGATAAACACCCGCGCGTCGGCGTCGCCGTCGCGGTGAGCGGGGACGTGTACGTCGCAAAGGCGCTGCGAGCGACGTCTGGGGCTGGGGAGCTCGGCGACGGCGCCGGGGTGATGTTCGCGGAGGGATTGTACAGAAACGCCATCAAATTGACGCATTACCCGCGCGTCGTCGAGGACGCGTCCGCAGCCAAGACGGATCACGAGGCGAGACACCTCTCGGCGGTGCTCCACGCGAGGTATAGCAGTGTACTTCGCGCGTCGGGGGAACAGCGGAAAAAGGAATCGGAAACGTGGTTGGAGAGCGCGAAACTCCTTTGGCCCGACGAATCCGAAAACGCCGAGGGCGGCGTCGACGGGCGGACGTTGGTCGCCGACGTCGCGCGCAAGCTCGGGAGCAAACACACCAAGACGGTGATTCTAGACACGCAACAAATGACTGCGATTACGCTTTAGATTGATTTTCGATGAATAGTTTACTCTTCGCTCGCTTTACTCATTCTCACCGCGGGAGGCTTTACTCTTTCTACCGCGCGTCGTTCTCGGCTACGTGTAATCGATGATGTTCTCGCTCCGCCCTCGTAAACCCGAGTTCGCGATAGTTCACCCGACTCTCCGCCGTGTCGTTCGCGCCCGCGGGCGAGTGCATCGTCTTTTGCGATGGTCCACTGAGAATGGCGGTGAGATCGCCCCCGGCTTCCGCCGCCCTGAGCGCGGCTTCCAATTTCGCTTCGAAATCGAGCGAAGACGCCGTCGAGACGGTCGGTTTCACCGCAGGTTCGTACTTCTCAGGCGATTTCACGAGCAATTTCGGTTCAAACGTCTTCTTCGGAACCGCGCGTTCGAGCGGTTGTTTCTCCACCGGCGTCTCCGGCTTTGTCATGGCTCTGGCCAACATGCGCTCGAACGCCGCGTCCGACGCCGACAAATCGTCAGCCTCTGGTTCTCGCGCGGCGCACCCCACCGGGGACGCCGCCTCCGCGATGAACACCGGCGCGTTCGCATCGATATCCATCGCATCAATCACTGGAGATTCAGCGGGAATCGGCGACGACGACGGTACCGGTACCTCTTCCTCTTCTTCCTCTTCTTCAGCCGAGACGCTCGTCCGAACCGGCGAATTCTGTACGCCACCCTTGACGCCAAACATTCGATCTAAACTCACCCCTTTACTCTCCGCATCCATCGCCGCTCGCAATCGCGCTTCGAAAATCGCATTCGTATCCTCCTCCTCGACGATACCGTCGTCGTCCTCCTCCTCCTCGTCGTCATCGTCGTCGTCTCTCTTCTTGACTTCCGGGACGACGACGCGCACTTCGGTTCCCGCGCTCGTCGTCGATACGGACTTCACCACCGCCACGCACGTCGTCGCTGGTTTCCTCCCCGCATCCGCATCACCACCGTCGTCATCGCGCGCGCGTCTCGCGGCGTACACCTCCGCTGTCGGTGACACCGAAAACGGAAAAGATCCATCCGCGGCATCGCCATCGCCATCGCCGCTCTTCCCCCTGGATAACCACGCCGCGCGAGACACGCACAGCGGACTGACGTTGGTGAGATCGAAGAGATCGGCGCGACGGGACATTTTTTTCGCGTTCGTTTCCGCGCGGTCCCAGCCTCCGCGCGACGTCGCGCGACCGGTCTCGCGCGTCGCCGAGTGGCGACGACGGTTCGCGTTCTCCGTGAGCAAATTGAGTCATAACAGCCTTTTTACAATGAAACAACAACTGGCGACGGCGTCGTCGCGCGAGCTAAAATAAGAATGAAGCGCGTTCCCCGCGTCGTCACCGATTCTTCTCGTCGTCGTGCCCGGCGGCGGAATCCGCGGCGAACGCGGCTTCGAGACTGGCGTTTACGAAGAAGCGTTCCGCGCGTTGCACGTCCAACCGGCTTCCGTCCTTTCTGTATTTGCCGCGAACGAGGTTATACATGGTCGTCACGCGATCGACGATGAACCACGATTCATCCACTTCGATGGTTTCCCCGCACGCGGTGTTTTTCGGGAGCTTATGCGTCCCGAGATCTTTCGGCGGGGGCGTGGCGACGCGCACCGCGAAGGGTACCAACCGAGGCGCCGATCGTTTCTGCGCATCCGTCTCCCCTTCGCGCGACGACGACGACGACGACGACGGCGACGGCGACGACGGCGACGCGTCGTCCCCGGGAATATCCGCGGCGTCGCCCGACGACGACGCGCGCGATCGAACGACCGAACCGCGTCGGTACCGACGAGCGTTCGTTCGTGCCGACGCACCGAGGGTGCCGATGACGCGTTCGCGTCTTCGTCCTTCACTCGACGCCGACGCCGACGGGTTCGTCGCGCGACAACGCGCGGGGACCATCGCGCGCATGGCGTGATTCACCCGCGTCGGCGCGCTCGGAGGGGAGCGGCGACGCGACGGTGTGTGACGACGACGACGACGACGACGACGACGACGACGATGGGTGGATGGTTTTTAATTTAAATCAAGATGGGGCTTTGCGACGACGACGAAGACAATTGAATTTTTATGATACAAACGAACGAACGAGAGCGGCGACGATTGGGTCTCGTGAAAACAAACGAAACCGCACGACGCCGTCTCGGCTCTACGCGTCGGCGCAGGACATGCGATCGCGGATGAGACGTAAATTTTCCAATTCAACCAACGCCGAAGCGAGGGTGACGCGTTCGGCGGAATCGGCGTCTCTGTCGGCTCGTCGCTGGGACGTCGTCGCCTTATCCTCCGTCTGCGCCTTGACGGCACCGATACCGGTTCCGGCGCTCTCCACCTTGTTGACGATGGAATCGGTGGAGTCTTCGAGGGCGGCGTCGAGGGGTAAGGGCCCGTCGGTATCCTTGCGACGAAGACGCGAAGGCGCTTCCAGAAGCGAGAGTAAATCCGCCGGCGTGTGTTCGACAAACGTCGCCCCACCGGCGGAATTCTCGTCGTCGAGGGCGAACGGGGCGAATTCGACGTCATCATACGCGTTGGCGTCGTCGCCGTTCGGACCGACAGGAGGCGAGCCGCCGTCTTCCGGAAGTGTTCCTCCTCCGCTGACGCGTCTGCCAAACGCGCCGGGCGAATGCGGATAGACGCCGACGACGTCTCGCAGCGACGTACCCAGACTCGAACTCGGGGACCAAGACGACCGGCGGGAACCTCCACCGCCCGAGGAAAACCGACTCGGGAGCGATGGTGACGTCCCGAGACTCGGGATCGGGGACTCGGGACACCCGAGTCCGCCCCAACTGGGCGACGCGGCGCCGACGCCGTGTCTGGAAGCGCCGTGTCTGGAAGCGTTGGCCGACGAGTGACGCGCGTGCGGAAGTCCCGGGGAACACGCGATCGGGGACGCTCGCGGCGTCGTCGGCGATACTGACGGCTCGGGCGTGGTTTGTTGTTGTTTCGACGGCACCACCGCGACGCTGATGGGCTGTTGCTGTTGCTGCGTCTGTTGCTCCATCGACGTGCCGACGTCAATCTTCAAACACGACGCCATCGGTCGTCTTCCCGGTAAACGCGGTTGCGTCACCTCGGCGCCGATGATATTCCTGGACGCGGTGGTACCACCCGACGGAGGCGTCGTCGTCGTCTTGACTGGCGCGGCTTTGAATCCGTAAATCGGCGCGGGTCCGCTCGTCGGCGCGGAATTCGGCGCCGCGTCGTAGCGTTGATTATTCGGACTCGTGTAACTCGCCATCGGAGGAACGACTCCACGATTATCACCCGGCGGTGGTTTCAACGAATCAGACGAGTGCGATGTCGACATCGTCTTCGTCTTCCTCTCGTCGTTTGCTTCGTCGCCGTCGTCGAAACGTAAACCTCTGGATAAACTTCTGAGCGCCGCTTCGCGTTCCGCGGCGCGCGTCATCGTGCTCGCGTCCACCTTGGTCGGCGACGGCGATAAAGACATTTCCCCACCCGCGAGTTCGACGTCGATCCCGCCGCCGTGGAACGACGGTACCAGTGGTGGCGGTGCGGCGACGGCGCTGGCGCTCGCCGCGATGAACCGATCCTCGATATCCTTGACGGCGAGAGAATCCAAAAAGTAGACGCACGCGCGCAACTTGCCTACGGATGTCGCCACGTCGGTGAACGCGTACGTCCTGTAACCCGCAGATTTCCCAGGATGTGCGCCTTCGATCGAAGATGAGATGTCCAAATCACGCACGCTAAAACTAAACCGTCCACCGACGCTCGATCGCGAGGGATGCGCCGCTCTTCTTTGTAACGCGCGAAGCCTCGCCCCGTGCGACGGAAGCGTTCGCAACAACGCCGCGAGCGTCCGAACCATGATGACGCCTCGTTTATACACCACCGACGCGTCTAAATCCTTGTTAAAGTGGTTATTCCCGCCAACCTTATCCCCGTCCGCGCCCAGATGAAACACCCATCGCTCCAAGAGCGCGTCGTCAATCATCGTTTTCCGTTTCGTCGGCGGCGCTTCGTCCTCATCCTCTTCGTCCTCGTCCTCTTCGTCTCTTCCGAATCGAACATCCAACACCACCAACCGCTCCCTGTGCGTCCACGCGTCCCCATCCGCGCCCCCGTCATCGCTATAATCCTCCTCGTTCTCTAGCGCCGTTTCCACGTCCACCGACCGCGGCGTGACGAGATTAAACCACCGGTTCGATTTCGACGCTCTTCGTCCGCGTCCGCGTCGCGTCGTCG
>Ga0181573_10002111_pt1 | contig 18793 bp, 7 predicted proteins | sample 101ome_25_FD_148643 | JGI IMG/M metagenome (GOLD analysis project Ga0181573, IMG submission 148643) | Coastal salt marsh microbial communities from the Groves Creek Marsh, Skidaway Island, Georgia - 101409BT metaG (spades assembly) | ecosystem: Environmental > Aquatic > Marine > Intertidal zone... | reverse complement strand
ATCCCGGGTTACAGTCTGTGCACGTGCATGCTGTGGTTGTGCCGCCGACGGTGCCGCCGTTGATGCACCAAAAGGTGCCGTCGCTGCCGTCCTTGGCCGAGTCCGATGATGCGGTGCACGCACTCGCCGTCTGGCAGCTCGCGTCTTCGTATCCCGGGTTACAGTCTGTGCACGTGCATGCTGTGGTTGTGCCGCCGACGGTGCCGCCGTTGATGCACCAAAAGGTGCCGTCGCTGCCGTCCTTGGCCGGATCCGATGATGCGGTGCACGGATCTGGTTCGCACGTCGCCGCTGTCAGTACCCCTAAGCTGCATGACGATGGCCCCGATACCGTGTACCCGGTATCACATGTCGGCTGACACGTCGACCCGCTCGCCAGCGAGCTCGTGCAGTCGCCTACTCCGCCGTTCTCGGGTTCCGCAGAAGTGTCGCAGGGCGCTGGATCACATGTCGCCGTCGTCAAGGTTCCAAGGCTGCAAGAGCTAACACCCGACACGATGTATCCCTCGTCGCACGTCGGTTGGCATGAAGACCCGCTTGGAAGTGAAATCGGGCAGTCGCCTACTCCGCCGTTCTCGGGTTCCGCAGAAGTGTCGCAAGGCCTGTCGTACGAATACATCACCGGCTCAGGATACTCACTATCCCCCCGATTCGAATTCTCTCGAAAGATTTCGACTCCGTTCTCTTGAATGAGCCATCCCGGTGCGTAGATGGGTCTTGCGTACGTAATTTCGATACGAGAGATACTAGTCTTTGAAGTGATTGAGAAAAGCTTCGTCCCTGTTGTTGAGCTGGCTGAGTGCCAGTTAGAATTTGTCAGGTTGTCGTTGTCTATAAAACCGATCTGGCCTGCCGTGCAAGCGACGTACCCAGCACAGACGCCTCTATCAGGAGGCACATGCATCGTGAACTGATCTGTAATCGGCAGCACGCCATCCAGGCTGACGGAATAAATGGCTGGACCAAGTGAAGAAGGTAGAAGAGCGTAATTCTCCACATTTACTGTGAAGTCATACGTAAAGCCATCCACAAAATGCTTCCAACCATCCAATGTGTCGCCTACTTCGTACACATGATTGAGACCCCGCCACTGGTTGGTGTAAGTTGTGGACACCGGAATCGAGCTGTCAGTCGTGCTCCCGTCGCCGAGCTCTCCGTAGGTGTTTCTACCCCAACATCGCGCCTCTTCATTAGCCAACACCGCACAGGACACGTAATAACCAGCAGCAACAGCAATCGCGTCTGTGATTCCGACTACTTCCACCGGAGATGATCTGTCATCCATGGTCCCGTCTCCGAGCTGGCCATTGGCATTCTTGCCCCAACATTTTATCACCCCGCTCCTCAGGAGCGCGCAAGAGTGATGATGACCTAAAGCGATACTCATCGCCGACGTGATACCGGACACTTGTACCGCAGCTGACCTGTCGCCTGTTGCTCCGTTACCGAGCTGTCCGTTTGCATTATTGCCCCAACACGTCACATTCCCGTCACCAAGTAAAGCGCACGCGTGCCAGTAACCTGAGGCGATGTTTGTCGCATTCGTGACGCCGACTACCTGAGAGGCGGTTGTGCTGTCCTCAACGTAGGAACCATCGCCGAGCTGTCCTTTTGCGTTATTTCCCAAGCACTTTACAAATCCATCCTGAAGAAGAACACACGTATAAGCATAGCCCACAGCCACACTTCTCGCATTCGATATTCCCAACATCTTAACGGCAGCGTAATTATGGCTTCGGGACCCATCCCCGTGCTGCCCACTGCCATTCCATCCCCAGCACCACACAGACAGATTGTCCTGACGACGAACGACACACGAGTGGTAATCGGCGACAGAGATTGCCACCGCGTCTGTGATAAGGTCGCCGCTTGTTTTTTCTACTACCGCCGTGGGTTGCAATTTGCCAGTCGAAGTTCCATCGCCGATCGTCCCGTAGTAATTCCCACCCCAACATTTCACCGAGCCGTCCATCAGCAGTGCGCACTGGTGTGTCCGACCTGCACCCGTGTCAACAGACAAGGCGTTTGTGATTCCTTGAACCGCTACCGGGTTCAAGCTATCAGCGGTGGTGCCATCTCCGAGCTGACCCAAAGCGTTGCGCCCCCAGCATTGAACCGACCCGTCGTTCATGAACGCACAAAGATGGTCTTGTCCAATCGTGACTCGGCCGCGTTGATAATTTGGCCGCGTCGGTGAGAAGTCCAACAGGTAACCGGCCCGTGAATCCTGCACCGGCGCCGTGGTGAGCACCGTATTCTGCGACGCGTCCAAGATCTCGGCGTACAGTCCGAGCGCTCGGAAGAAGCCGCCCATGTCCTCCGTCTGGTAGAGGAAGATGCCGCCGATCGCAATCTCCTCGCCGAGATCGACCATGACCCAGTTATCGCTGTCATCGTACGAGTGGAAGTACCCGCCGCCGGGACACGTATGACTCATGTCGTCTTGACCCGACGGCTTGACACACGGTGGACCGCCGGACACGGCGGTGGCGCCGCGGATGTCCCCGTCGACCAATCCCGCCAGCGATCCGCCGTAGCCAACGTCGCTGGCCGTCACGGTCTTCCCCGCCGCCGCGTTGCTGTGCACGTCCCCGGGCGGGTAAACGATCATCTCGTTGAAGTGAAGGAAGTCGTCGACGATGAGTTTGACGTAACGACCGACTGGTCCGGACGCTTCGTTCTGCTGCGTCAGCCTTCGGCGCGGCGCGATGTTGGCGAGATGTTCTCCACCTTGAAGCTCAGCCTGGCGACTGAGAGGTTGTCGAGAGGTTGTCGACGACTCGACGCCGGTGGCGACGCCGGTGACGTCCGCGGCGGCCGCGGAGGGCGTTCCCGGCACGAGCATCAGCGCCAGAAACGCGAGGACGACACGCGACGCGACCGTCGACCGAGCGTGTCGTGAGCGTCGACGACCGCCAGGGTGGAGTTTTGATCTCATTTCTCCCCCGCGCCGGAAAGTCAGGGCTGGGTGTCGCTGCGCCTTCGAGGCGGATGTCCGTCGCGGCGATGCGTCGCGTCAGTGGCGGGTGGACGAACGCCGCGTGCGAGGTTTCCGGAGCCGCACTGGCGGAAGAGGAAGTGGGCACACGCGGGGGCGCGCGGTCGGTCAGTGTCGTCTAGCTAGGAAATCGGCCGTGAGGGTCGTGGGTGTTTCCCAGGCGCCGCGACCTTGGCCGACCTTTCGCACCGACACGTGGATTCCTTTTTTGCCATCCACACAACAAAAAATATCGCGCGCGAATTTTTCTACCGTAAAAGGTTACCCGAAGTCCAGTTCCATCACGCGCCACAGAATGGCGTATGATAACGGTCTGCCGACGCCGCGTTGATGAGCCGCGGTGAGCCGTCGACCAACCCGAGCCCGACGAGTTGACGAGTGAATAATACGAAGTGAAATGCGCGCGTCTTCTGCCTGGTCCCGCGGCGTCGCCTACGACGCGTGCCAGCTGGACTCGGCGATGACCTCGTCCGAGAGGATCTTGAGCAGTCGCCCGCGCATCAACCGGACGCTCCCGTTCGGCGGCGGCGCGAACCCCCTCGCCTTGATGTGCGCCTCGGCAAACTCCCCGGGCATCGTTGCGAACACCGCGAGCGACCGGGCGAGTAAGAGCCGCGCCCCGTCCGCGTTCCTCGACGCCATCCGCGAACTCGCCTCCGCCCGTGGTGCCTCCCGCGCCGGACACCCCGCGGTGCCGCGAGCGCGTTCGCGCCCGCTCTCTCTCCCCGCGAATTTCGCCACCACGGTCTTCTCCCGCGAGCGGTTACTGAAGAGGTGGAAAATCCGCGGGGTTTCGAACCCCGCCGCCGTCAACGTCTCCGTCGCGCTCTCCATCTGCCTCCGCCACTCCGCGTATCCCTTCGTGGCGTCCTTGAACGTCAACACCAGCGTCGCCCCCCGCCTCAGCGCCGGCACGAACGAGGACACGATCCCCGTCGCCTCAGTCGGCGACACGTTGGCGTCGCACGCGAGCAAATCCACGGGGTACGGGTTCGGATGATACGCGTCGAGCACCGTCCGAACCGCGTCTTCGCCCGCCCGCATCTTCAGGTGCGTCACGTTGGGCGGCAAGCCGTCGACGACGAAATCCCCGAGCTCCGCGGGGTCCACCGCGAACACGACGCCGCCCCTCGCGACGTCCAGCCGAGCGCTCAACCACTGCGTCCAGCCCCCCGGCGCGGCGCCGACGTCGACGCACCGCCACGTCGGATCGATCGACACCCCCGCCCTGGCCGTCGCCTCCTCGATCTTATGAAAGGCGCGGCACACCGCGCCGGCGTCGGTCATGGCCTTCCGCGCCGCCTCGCCCGCGTCCATCAGCGAGGACCTGAGGGAGTCCGGGCCATCGTCGATGAGCGACCACGCGGAGACAGTCGCTCGGCCTCGCACGGCGACGACGTCCAACGCGTGCGTCGCGTCGTCCACCCTCGCGCGCGTCTCCCAGTTTCGCGGGCTCGTGATGAGCGACCCCGCGGCTTCACCCCGGTCGTCGTCGCGCGTGCGAAGAGCCTCGACGACGACGTCTCGAAGCCGCGGCGGGAAGCATCGAACGCGGACCCGAGCGGGACCCGAGGAGGAATCGCCCCGGCCGAAGGAGGAATCCTTTTCCTTTTCGTTTTCGCCACCAACCGCCGCGTCCACGAGCGACGCGAGCTTCGCGCGCAACGCGTCGTCCAGCGCGTCCGCGTCGTCGCCGACGACGGAGGCGTCGGCGAAGAGGACTCCTCCTCCTTTCGTCCCTGAATGTCCTCTCCTTTCGTTCCTTTCGCCCTCTGTACATCGGTTCCTCTCGTCGCCCGTCACGTACGCTCGTTTGATCCTCGCGGCGAGGTGCGAGTCCGCCGCTAGGATACGCGCGGCGCTCGCGACGCCTCGGCCGCCGGCGGTGACGAGGACGAGTGCGTCACCGTTTCGGGAGAGGTCCGCCCTCGCCGCGCCGACGACGGCGTCGGGGCCCAGGAGCTCGCGGCATCGGGACACGACTCGGTCGCTCATGCCCACCTCCACCTGGAGCGCGATGTGATGGGCGGCGGGCGGCGGGACCGGATGCGGGAACCAGCACCTCGGAGCCTTCGGGTCCGCGCGGCGGGCCTCCTCCCTGGCGCAGACGCCGTATCGATCGAACGTCCAGCACGTCTGACGCTGCGCGATCGGAACGTGCGCGTCGGGGCAGTCGGGACGCTCGCACGAGCCCCCGTCGGCGCGACAGAACCTCTTGCACAGGAGCCTGGAGCCGTCGGCGGTTCGAGGCGCGGTCTCGAGCTCCCGAGGGGGCGCCCTGATGGCGGAGAGGCAGCTGAGAAGTGGATCCGCGCTCGGGTCGTCGCCCGCGAGCATCGCCCTGGGCCTCGTCATCGTGCACGCTCCTCCGCGATGTGTGGAGGCGGCGGCGGCAGCGGTGTCGTGCGTTGTGATGAGGCCGGTCGGTTCCACCCGCCGCTGGGCGGACTCTGTTCCTGTTTTTTTTGGCCCGCCAAGATGGAGTGTGCGCAAACCCCACCTCCGTGGTTCACAACCCGACGCCGCCCGATGCTGCGTCGTCTCGTCAACTCCGTGGGCGCGGCCGCGGTTCGCCAGGCCCGCGGCCCGGTGAACCCCGCGCCCGTCGCCTCGCGTTCCGTCGGCGGTCTCATGGTGGTGCGTCCCCGGCGCCCGCGGAAAACCCCTAATCCACACGTTGGCGGAGACTTGTGATAAATCCCTCGCCTCCCGCCCTTCACCGGCCCTTCCGCTGACCCGATCTCCCCACCGAACCCACGACGACAGCATCGCGACACCCCCGACAACAACGACTCCCTGAACTGGGACTTTCCCGAGGCCGCCATGCCCACCGTGCACAAGATCCTCGAGCGCTATCCCCCCAACTACAAGCGCTCCGCCATGATCCCGCTGCTCGACGTGGCGCAGCAGGCGAACCAGGGCTACCTCTCCGTGCAGGCCATGAACAGGGTGGCGGAGATGCTCGAGGTGGCTCCCATCCGCGTGTACGAGGTGGCGACATTCTACTCCATGTTCAACCGCACCAAGGTTGGCAAGTATCACGTGATGGTCTGCGGCACCACGCCGTGCATGCTCCGCGGCTCGCGCGACATCGAGAAGGCGCTGAGCGATTACATGGGCGTGAAGAAGTTCGAGTCGACGCCGGATGGCGTGTTCACGCTCGGGGAGATGGAGTGCATGGGTTGCTGCGTCAACGCGCCGATGATCGCCGTCGCGGACTACTCCAACGGCGTGGAGGGATACTCGTACAACTATTACGAGGACCTCACCCCCGCGGATGCCGTCGCCGTGGTCAAGGCGCTCAAGGCTGGTCAGACGCCTCGCGTGGGCTCGCAGCACAGGGATAAGGCTGAGCCGATGGGGGGTCAGACGACGCTGACGGGTGAGCCGCGGGGGCCGTACTGCCGAGACCTGGCGAAGGTGAAGGCGGACTTGGAGGCGGCGGCGGCGGCGGCGGCGGCCGAGGCTGCCAAGGCGGCGGCGGAGGCGAAGAAGTGATGATGACGACGCCCGCTCGCTCGACGGGGTCGGCTTTTTCGACGAGCTTCGAGGTCCTTCGGGGGCCTCCACGTGTGCCTTAACAGTTGTAATTAAGTCGTTTTTGATACTCGCCTGCATCGCGCCGTCATAACCTGGTGTTCATGCGGAGCACGGACTTGGTCGCGCCGCTCTTGCCGCCGCCCCCGGGCCTCCACGCCTTGGTGATCTTCGCCCTCCCCTCCTTCTCGCGTCGCCTCTCCTTCCACTTCTGCAGCTCCTCGGGATCCGCCATGTGCTCCGGGAACGGATTCATCGGGCCCTTGTTGGGCTTGGGCGGCGCCCACGGGTACTCCGCGGGGGGCTCAGGGACGAACTTGGGGTCCGGTCCCTCGGGTTTGTACTTGTACTCGCCGCACACGCCGCCGAGGTTCTTCGGCCCGGCGAGCGTCTTGCCCGAAACCCCGGGTCCCCCCTTCTTACCCGGCGCCGTCGGCTTCCAATCGGGTTTACCGGCCATCAGCGTCTTCCCGTGCGCCGCCCGCGCGGCGTCCGCCTTGCGCTCCGCGTCGTAGTCCGTGGCGACGTACTTGTACTCGCCCGCCGACCCCCCCGCGCCCTTCTTCTCGCCGAGGGTGTACCCCCGCATCCCGTACCCACCCTTCTTGCCCGGACCCGTGACGATGTTTCGCGGCTTGGGCTGCGTGCTCGGGTCGCCTTTCGTCAAGCCCTTGGGCGGATCACCGTCCGCGGTGCCCCAGCCGAAGTAAGGCTCGCCGTCCTCGTTCTCGAACGGCTCGCCGAGGGTGCCCCCGTACCCGCCCAGTCCGCTGCTCTTTTTGGGCATCCCCGCCGGCACGAGCGGGCCTTGGATGCGCCCGTCCTCGGCCTTGGCCCTCGCCTCGCGTTTCTCCGCGGCGCTCACCTGGAACGGCTCCTTCTGATATAAGGGTTTGAACCTGTCGAAGGAGGCGTCGTTGCCTTTGCCCGTCTTCGCGGACGGAGCCTTCATGTTCACGCCGCGCAGGCGGGAGTTGCCTTGCGCGAGGGGATCCTTGCCGGTGTACGGGACCCCCACGTTCAGCGAACCGGGGTTGCTGAACGAGCCGTACTTGTCTGGGCCCGCGGGAGCGTCTTCATCGACGACCGCGATGGGCTTGGCGGTGTCCGCCGGGGGCGCAGCCTCGGGAGCCATGGCGTCGCTGACGGGAGCGCCCTCTGAATTGAACGAAGGTGACGCAATCGGCAGACGCGAGCCGGACTTTCCAAAACCGGCCCATCCGGCTCGACGGCATCGATCGCGGCGAAGAGGTGGCCGGACGAATGAACGGAGAAAAGACTCGAGCTTTCAGGGTTTGGGAAACTGGCCAGCCTGTTTTTTCCGTTTTCCCGTATCGCAGCCAGTCAGACCTCGCCTCGCCAAAACTTGCTGGGCGGGAATTCGAACTCGCAGAGGAGACAAACAAAGTCACCAACGGGAGCGCCCGTTCCAATACGCCCGGGCTCCACTTCGAACGCGCGCGGAGGCGGCGAGAGGAGCGAGATCCGTTTGGGTGGATCAGGGATCACCCGCGCGGAACGAAAGCGTGGCATCGGAGCGTCCTTCACGTCGAAGCACGCGACCGAGCCCGTCCATCTGAGACCAACTTCCTTTTCCCTCGCAGCGGTGAGGTGAAGGCCCTCGGGCGGGAAGAGAGCGGGGATGAAGGTTATGCAGCACCGAATCCTGCTCGGACTCGTCGCGGTTCTGTGCGCTGCGATCGGCGTTCAAGGTACGGGCGCGTCTTAGCCCCGATCGCGCGAAGAAACGCTGCGCGGTTCACGCGATCGCGACCCGCGCAGCCAAGACCTCCCCCCTGCGGCCCGCCCAAGGCTGTGGACAAATTAACCAACAACGGAGCCTGAGACGATGACAACCCGACGCTGACCTCGCCCCCCGTTCCGAATCTCCGCAGCCGGATGCGAGTACCATACCAACTGCGCCGCCTGTGTGGCCGACACAACCTGCGGATGGTACGCGCTCGCGATCGACCCTCGAGCGCGAACCCCGATTCGATTCCCGCCCGGACCTTTTTTTTTTCAAAGGGGCCCCGCGCGAAGTTAAATTTTCTCTTCCCTCTCCCCGATCCGCCCCTTCCCGTCGCGCGATCTGACCGTATCGCGCCCTCTCGCACCTAAAAAAACGCAGGTGCGGTAACGATCCGTACTCCGCCGGCGGCTACGGCTTCACCCAACAGGGCGACCACACCGAGGGGAACCCCTTCAGCGCGGATGCCTACATGGTCGGCGGCATCGGCAAGGTGAAGCTCTTGGGCACCTCGTCCACCGCGTCGCCGGGCCAGCCCCCGCCCAACCGCGTGATCATCGGCCAGAACACCCGCTTCACCAAGCAATTCCGTGGCTACTCCTCCTTCGATCAGGGCGGCTACCAGATGGGCGAGAACCCGTTCAAGATTGTCGTCGTCGTGTCCACCGAGTACACGCTGGAAATTGTCCGAGTGTACAACGACACGTACATGGAGGTTAAGGACCACCTGGTGAACATCCCGGACTACATCCCGTTCACGCTCGGCACCCCGCGCGGCCGAGGCGAGCTCTGGTTCGGCCCGAGCACCAAAGAGGTGATCCTGCCCAACTCGCAGACTCGCGAGCAGCTCACCATCGTGTGCGGGGAGTCGTACTCGGCATCCACCGTCAACAACACGAACGCGTGCAAGTTCACCAAGGAGCTCAAGGTTGGCTACTGGCTCGTGGTGGACAAGGCCTACCCGGTTCAGCACAGGGTGATCACCAGCATCAAGTCCGACTATGAGCTCACCGTGGACGCGGACTTTTCCCTCGGATCGGCTGTCGCCACCGACACCCTCGATCACTCCGGCACCAAGCTCGCGGGTGTGGGAGAGTGGACCTGGGTCTCGTGCCCGCCCCGCATCGGCAAGCGCGCCACCGGCATGGGCGTGATCGAGACCCACGCGGATCAGACGACCGACTTTAAGGATTCCGGCGCCATCAAGGCTGGCCGCTCGGTCACCAGCGGCTGGCTGGGCCGCGCGTCGGGCGCGGCGACGATGAAGCGCCACCGCATCGTCGGCCGCGGAACCCGCTTCGAGACCCAGTTCGGCGCCGAGGCGCACTGGGACAAGTTGGAGCCCGGCTCGTACTACAAGGAGGGTCCGTGGATGTCCGTGCAGATCAACGGCGACTGGGAGACGGTCAAGATTGACAAGCTCGGCTCCACCGGCACCTACGCCGAGTACATCTCCGTGCTCGAGAACTCCTTCTCCGAACCCCTGCTCAAGGCGACGCACTTCCACTGGTATACCATGTTATCCAAGGGTACGGGGCGCATCCGATCATACGGCAAGCGCGTGGTGTCCAACGCCTGGTCCAACGTGGAGTTCTCTACCATGGCTGGTGAGGGCACCACCGAGGGCTACTACGGTAACACCCGCTTCCTCACGCAGCTTCGCACCGGTTTCACCATCACCGCGTGCGGGCAGACGCGCATGGTCAACAGCATCCAGTCCGACGTGGAGCTCACCATCGACCGCCCCTTCACCCTCGGTAACCGCGAGTGGCTCCCCGCGACCAATTCCAAGGCTCGCGCCGACGATATGTATGTCAGAGGCCTCACGCGCTTGATGCCGCTTTGGCCCCGCGGCGTCACCGTGCAGCTCATCGTCACCTACGTCGGCGGCAACGGCAACGTCCGCTTCAAGTACCACGTCTGGTGGAAGACATTCAAACACACCGACGACGGCGACGGTAACTCCCAGGATGACCTCTGCCCGACCGCCACGATTGACGCACTGACGGAGTGCGGCATCACCATGCCTGTCGACTCGTGGTACCAGCTCAAGGACACGGAGCTGCAGAAGGAATTCGGCGTCTACGTCAAGTTCAACAAGTGCGCGGTGGGCAAGGGCGGCTCCGGTACTCCCAAGAACTCCGATGACACCCAGGCATGCAATCAGGCGACGTTCCAGCCGCACGATCAGTGGAAGATTCACGTCGCTGATATCGAAAACTGCGAGTACTACATCTCCACCGAGGGCGAGCGCTTCATCACCGACGATAACGCCAACCCGCCGGTGTGCTACAACTACGGCAAGTGCATGCCCATCACCACGGACGCAACCACGGTATCCGAGGCGCAGAAGCGACCGCAGCTCACCGCACCCGGCCTCGTCAAGTACGACAAGAGCACCTACACGCTCACGTCGGAGATTGATCCCAACGACGGCAACCGCAACGCCAAGTTCAACTCGGACGTCGAGCCCGGAGACATCATCCGCGTCATGAAGACGGGCGGTTCCGTCGACATCCGCGTCACCGGCATCACCTCCGACACCGAGCTGCTGTCGGATTACCTCGACGACGTCGACACCGCGACCGCGTACAACTACAAGATTCTCAAGTGCGCCGCCGGCCGCATCGGCGGCGACAAGCACGACGCGATCGACAACACCGGCGGCGTCATGCACATCCCCGACGAGAGTCCGCTCGCGTACCTGCCCCACCCCGAGCACTCCTACTATCAGACCTGGTCGTACAAGTACTGCGAGATCGACCCGGGTTGCTGCGGCTTCCGCGTGTCGTCAATCGTGCAGCCGCAGCAGTTTGGCTACTATCACGTCAAGCCCGATCACTCCAACTACAACCTGAGGATCGCGGTGCACACCGTGAACGATAACCTCGACCTGTACACCCGCAGGGACGACGACGGCGGCGGCAGGCCCGACACCACGAACTACCACCTCACCTCCGTCCGAGAATCCGTGCCTTGGGCCATCGACGAGGACGAGTATGACTTTGCCTGCGTCGCGCAGACGCTCAAAAAGTCGGTCCTCGCGGGCGAATACAACGGCGGTGACGCCCCGACGTACGACAGCGCTCTTGCCCAGTACACGATGCACAATAATAAGCCCAACTGCGAGAAGTGGGTCATCGGCGTCATGGGCGACAACAGGTACCCTCAAACCGTTGGCGCGTCCGAGTACAGCGCGCGATTTTACATCGAGTTTAACTTTCCCGATTTCGCGTGCGAGGACAGCGGCGAAGCCGCCGACGACATTGGCGGTTTCCTCTCCGCATCGCACAAGAAGAAGTGCATCCAAAACAACCTTCGCTTTGTCCGCGACGCCGACGTCGTGCTCAACAGCGCCGACTCCCCGAAGTGGGTCGTGAGGCTCACCGAAACAAAGAAGCGCGAGGGCGGCCAGTACGTCAAGTGGCGCGACGCAGGCGGCGCGAGCTACCCCAACGCGCAGCGCTCCGGCGCAGTGTGGTGGCACCGGAAGGTTCACGTCTGGGACGGCTTCGAGACGAACTTTGTCTTCCAGATCACCGACCCGTCGCAGTGCGGCGGCGAGGACAAGATCTGCGACGGCGGCGACGGCTTTGCCTTCGTCATCACCAACGACGCCAGGCAGGAGAAGGTTGACTACAACTCCAACGAAGGCTGGGATTGCACCGATCTTAACTCGTGCTCCATCACCGACGGCCTCATCGGCTGTCCCGCCGACGGCCTCGGCTACGCCAACTCCAAGAAGTCCAACACCGTCAACTACTTTGGCGAGTGGCAGGAGTGCACCTTCGGCCTTCGCAAGGCGCTCGCCGTCGAGTTTGACACCTTCTACAACGTCGAGCGCCGCGACCCCAAGCAGGGTAAGCAGCACTGGTGGATCAACGCCACGGAGTACGTCTCCTACAACGACAACCACATCGGCGTCTTCATGACGACGGAGCCGAAATACGCGCATCAGCCGTGGGGAGCGTCGCAACCCGAGCTCAAGGCGCTTCACAGCGACGACGAGAACGGCGCGCACTTCGGTTCCACTCCCTCCGTTCCCACGATGGCGGACTTCCAGGAGCACACCGTGAAGATTCGCTACACTCGCGGGTTCACCACCGAGAAGCAGGGCAGCGGCAAGCTGTCCACCACCGACATCGTCACCGCCGACGCCGACCGCCGCAGGCTCAAGGGCAACCAGCTCACCAAGTTCAAGACGGAGCTTCGCACCGGCTTCGAGTTTGGCTACGCGTCCCGCGTCAAGGCCAACGTCAAGGTGAAGCTCAACCGCGACATCACCTGCCAGGACCCCGAGTTGGAAACATACGCCGCGTGCCGCCAGTCGCCCCCCGTCGCCACCACCGGCTTTGGCGACGACGGCGAGGCGACGCGCGTCATCAAGATCATCGACGACGACGAGGCTAACCTCGAGGACACCGACACGTCGGGCGCGACCGCCGAGGAGGCGGAGGTTCGCATCACGTACATGCACGCGTTCAACCCCAAGCAGGATACCGACGCTGACTACAACATCATCAAGGAGTTCCCAGGGGAGATTCAGGTGTTCATCGACGACATGGATCGGTACGTGTTCCAGGTTGCGGTTGAGGACCGGGACATGAGCAAGATTCTCGACACCGACGGCAACGCGTACATCGGGTTCACGGCGTCCACGGGATCCAAGGGTTTCGCGAAGGTTGGCTACGATCCGGAGGAGGTGCACGAGACGCACGATATCCTCGCGTGGAACTACTGCAACAACCCCGGATGCGTGCCCTACTAACTTAAGATTATACACACACCGATGACGTAGATGGTACATTTGTAAATAAAACGTCTTGTTTTTAAGTGTTATTAAAGACCTTGCTTGCTTGACAATACGTGGTGGGGGCTCGACATCATTTCCCTTGCAGTCGTTCCCGCAAAAAAATTGTGGATAAAAATCGCCAACCTTTCGATGGCTCTGTTCTTGTACACGTCAGTTTCGATTCGTGGATTCTCAACCCGAACCGTTTCGCCCGATGAGCGAGGTCACTTCCGCGTCCCCATCCGCGCCGTCGTCTAACTCCAGCACGGTCTGCATACGCTTCGGCTTCGCCAGGAGCTCCTTTAGCTTGCTCGGGTAGATTGGCTTGGTGATGTACTCGTCCATGCCAGCCTCGTACCCTTCGCGGTGGTTCTCCGCGGTGGCGTTGGCGGACGTGGCGACGATGTAGTTGCCATTGGCGATAGTACCCGCCGCCTCCATCTCGCGGATCCGCTGCGTCGCCTCCAGGCCGTCCATCACCGGCATCTGAATGTCCATCAGAATGACATCGTACAGCCCGCCGCCCTTCATAATCTCGACAGCCTCCGCGCCGTTGTTGGCGACATCCGCCGTCATCCCGCAGTGCTTCACGACAACCTTCGCCACCTTCTGATTCATCGGGTTGTCCTCCACGATGAGAACGTGGCCGCCGTGGCGGAACACGAGCTCGTCCGCGGCGGTCACGAACGACGAGATCGATCCCCCCGACTGTTGCGACGCGGCGGGCCGAGCCGCCGCCGCCGCCGCCGCCGCCACTCGAACCGGCGCCGCGGCTGAAGCGCCCCTGGGCTGGATCCATCCCCGCTCGGGAAGGCGTGGGACGAGCGGGTCGATGGCCCGCGCGCCGCCGTCGTCGCCGGCGCGGAGACGGACGGAGGATCGCCGTCGTAGTCCGGAGTTCACGGGCGCTTCGCCCGCGGGCTCTTCGGCTCCGTCGTCGTGCCGCGACGTCGCCAGGCGCTTGGACGCGGACCTGGTGACGCGACACGGGGAGACGAGCGCGTCCCGCCTGCCAGGGACGGCGGCGGTCGCGGTGGGGTTTCTCGCCGGCGCGTTCCTGCGGCTCGCGTGTCCAGCCTCGGGCGCCGCGGCGACGGCGGCGGGGATTCGGGTCAAAGGCGTCGGGCTCGGCGGTTGCCCGAGGTTCTTCGCCGCGGTCCTCGCCTGCTCCTGGTGGAGCATCACCTCGGCGGATTTGAGCGCATCGCGGAGTAAGGTGGGCTTGACCGGGCGGATGAGCTGGACGACGCTCGAGATGAGGGCGCGCCACCCTTCCTCCCTGCGCTCGAGTGTGCCGAGATCCGTCTCGCTGTCGCCGATACCGGAAAACCCTCCAAAGCTGTTCTGCCGCAAACCGCCGCTCCCCCGGCTGTTCTGCCGGAGCTTCTTCTCCTTCGATAACATGTCCTTGATCTGCATCTTCTTGCCGACGATTAACACGATCGGGGGCATGTTGGGCATCGACGGCGCGTCCCTGAACATCCTGCACCACTCCGTCCACAGCGGCGCGAGGAAGCACTCCTCCATGACGAGAACGGCGCAGCCCTCGCTTCGACTTTGCGCGCGGAAAATCGCCGTCGCCACCTCCGCCGACCACAGCTTTCGTTGGTGCTCGGTGTGCGGGAACCTGGCGCCCGCCTCGATGTACACGTGCGTCGCCGCCCCCGCGCACGTCGCCGCGTGGCCGATGGCATTCGCGAGTGAGTGTTTCGCGATGACGGACAACACGCGAGTCTCGGGGTCCAGCTGCCGGAGCCGGGCGGCGTCGACCCTGTTCCGCACCTCGAGGGGGACGCTGAGCACCATCGTCGTGCCCTTATCGAGCTCCGACGAACAGGTTATCGTGCCACCCATCGAGTGGACGATGTTGTTGGTGATCGCCAGGCCCAAACCGGTCCCGCCGTACTCGCGCGTCGAGGAGACGGAGGCCTGGCCGAAGGGCATGAATATGAGCTTGAGCTTATCTCGAGCGATGCCGATGCCGTTGTCGCAAACCTCGAACGCGACGACGACCCTCGGCGCGTGCGGCGCCAGGAAATCGTTCTCCATCACCTCCTTCTCGGCGCCGTGGTTTGTCCCCTCGTCAACCTCCTCATGGTGCTGGTCCAGGGCGAGTCCCATCGTCCACGATTTGCCGCGGCCGACACCCCTCGCGATGTCTTCGTAGCTCGTCCGCGAGATGCGACGCGTCACCGGGTCGTGATCCGGGAGGACGGTGACGCGTAGGCGCACCTCGCCGCCCTCGCGCGTGAACTTGATGCTGTTGTTGACGACGTTGATGAGCGCCTGGCGCAGCCGGAACTTGTCACCCCTCACGTTGAGACCGTCGAGCTCGGGCGCGATGTCGAGGACGAGCTCGACTTGGTTCTTGTTCGCCTGGTGGCCGACGATGTCTACGAGCTCGTTGACCATCTCGTTGATGTCGAACGACTCGATCACGAGCTCCTGATGCATCCCGCTGGTACTCTCCAGCTTGGCAAAATCCAAAATCTGACCGATGATACCAAGGAGAGCCTCCGCGGAGACGATGGCGGATGACACAAATTCCCTCTGCGGCTCGGTCAGGGTATCGTCCTCCAGTAACAGCGAGTTAAAAGCGATGATCGAATTCAGAGGAGTCCTCAGTTCGTGCGAAATGTTGGCGACAAACGCCCTGTGAAGCGCACTTACCGATTCCGCCTCCCTTTTGGCTTTTTCCAAAGTGGTGGCAGCGAGTTGTGAGTATCGACTCAGCTCGAGCGCGTCGGTGAACAGAGCCTCGTCCAGGCGCATCAGACCATCGGCGTTGTTCATGAGCCAAAAGTTGGAGAAGATGAGGTTGATCGAGTACATCATCTTCGCCACGATGTCGGCCGCGGTCATCATCAAGAATTGGGTGGCGGTGTTGATGTACCCCGCATCTCGAGCAATCTGAATGATGGGAAACAGCGTCCACGTGACATACGTGAGCGTCTCCAGGACCTGCATCGATCTTCTATCCTGTGGATGCTGCACCCTTCGAACGACAAACTGGAAGAGCGTCCTGAACGAGTGCATCAGCGCTATGAACAGCAGGCACGAAACCGCGATTGACAGCACCCGCACCCAGTACATGTTGGATATGAGCCCAAACGCGCCCGCGAGGAGCATCAAGTTGTTCACCAGCGACGCTTTCCACACGTCCCACGACGCGCTCATCAAGCCACCCTCCTCCATGAGCTCCCTGCTGAGCCTCGCGGACATCTCCGCCCGCCCCGTGAACTTTGACACGATGTGGTCGAACGTGTTCAACCAACCGTTGGCGCCGCGGTCCGCGTTCTCCACCTCCGCGTCCACGGCGCTCTGTCGTGCGTGCGGCACAACCTTCGGTCCGTCGCTTTCGCCCGTGTTGGGAAGTCCGCCTCGCACGGATTCGCCCCTGATCTTGACCGTATGATCCTCGAAGCCCAGGAGGGAGACTCGCGGCGAACGCACTTCGCCGACGTGCCGGGTCATGATGCACAGGATGGCCACCTTGCTGATCATCAGCGTGGACGTCACCGGCCACACGGCGATGACGCGCATGGCGCTATACTCCAACATGCCGTCTCTTTCCGACCGCACCTGCGGTATGAGGTGGAAGAAGTCCAGGGTGTAGTACACGGTGGACCACAGACAGATGAGGGTGTGGTACAAGATGAGCGAGAGCTTCAGCGGGCCGTTGTTGTGGGGCAAGGTGGCCAGCGTGGTGAGCAGCGACGCGCCGTAGAAGGATACCGCCGCGAACTTGGCGTAGCTCAGCGTGGTCTGCTGCTCCTGCGATTCGCCGAATTTCGCCGCGTACAGCGACCGCGCGGCGTCGTCGGTGGTCAGGAAGCATCTCGGCACGGTCTTATCGCTCCCGTCGCGCGCGTCGTCGGGCTCGCCCAGGCAGTACTCGTGCAGCGTCATCAGCCCAACGAGCACGCACACGCCGGTGATTATCCCCGGAACGACGAGCGCCGCGAGGTTCATCCGGAAGATGTGCGGATTCGTCGCGTGCCGCGTGCCGGGGGACCCGGGAGGCCTGAGAGAGATGAGCTTCTGCACGGCGTCCCACCCGGCGCGGTCCGTGAAGGTCCCGACCCCGGGCCCGCCGCCGCGGTCCGAGGCGCGCGCAGCCCTGATGAAATCCGACATCGTGGTGTCGTGAGTACACGCCGGGGACGTGCTGCCTCCACCGCACGCGCGTCCCTTCCCCGTGTCGCGATGGGCTGCGCGAAAGTCGATGACGTCCCGATAACGCAGCCTGCTGGACGCAGCAGATCTTTGCCAAGTCAGCGTCCGGCTTTTTATCATAAACCGCGGTTCGTATGGGAATGCAGTCAGAAATCTGAACGCGAATCGTCAAAGTCACCGTCAGCGGACGTCAGGTACCGCGGCGAATCGCGGCAAATCCTCGGTCCAGATTGCGTTTCCGCCTCAGTCTCTCAGTTCGCGCCGCTGCGAGCAACGACCACGCGAAAAACCATCGAGCTGCGAAAATCGGAACGTTACGAAGACGCCGAGGGGAAACAGAACGGAGGTGAGCCATGGCGGGTCCTTTGGTTCCCCACGTGGGCTTCGAGATCTCCGAGCTCTCCCTCGGGGACGAGCCGTCCATGTATACCGGGCGCATGACGTCTCCGTCGACCGAGGCGCGCGAAGCCGAGGTTTCGCGCGGCAGCGCGCAGCTTCAGGCGGTGAAGAACGAGGCGAGTGCCGAGCATTTTGGATCTCTTCTCGCGCCACCCCTCGGGGCCCCTATGTGTCGAGGTTCACCGCCGGGTTCCCTCACGCCCCAGGGCCGCCGGCATCGTCGCGCCGCGGACCTTCACACGGAGCGCACGACGCGTCCCGCGGTCTCCTCGACGCAAAAACCCTGACCCTCGGAACCCCTAATCCCCTCCCAATCCCGCAGAAGCTCAAGGCGCAAAAGACGCTGCAATCCAAGGAGCGCGAGAACAACTTCCTGCGACGCGAGGTTGAGCGCGTGACCGCCGAGCGCAACTCGCTGGAGGCCGCGCTGCAGTCGGAGAAGGCGTACGTGCGCAGGCTCGAGCATAAGATGACCGCGGGCGGTCCCGACACCGCGGCGCGATGCGCGCAGCTCAGATCCAAACTCAAAACCGCCAGGGATGAACTCCAGGTGGAGACGGCCAAGACCCGCGGTCTCCAGAAGGAGCTCGAAGAGGCGTTGAGGGACAAAGCGTCGGTGCTTCACGCGCTCGAGCTCAGGGCGCAAGACCTCAGCGCCGAGGGAGGCGCCGACGTCCCGTCGCGCCTCCTCTACGCCGTCGCCAAAGGCCGCGAGGAGGCGGTATCGTTGGCTGTGCAAATCGCGGAAAAAAACGACGAGCTTCGCGCGGAGCGCGAGCTCACCGAGCACCTCCGCGAACGGTGCGACGAGCTCGAGAAGGCGCGCAAGGCTGAGTTCGACGACGCCACCAGGGCCCGCTCGGGCAGGGCGGACGCGGACGCGCGCGCCGAACGCGCGAGAACCGCGGCGGAGAAGGCGGTGGCTGGCGCGCACGCCGAGGCGGCAAAGGCGGGGGCGCTGGCCGAGGAAGCCGCCTCGCGGTGCGTGCAGCTCGGCACGGAGCTCGCGAAGGAGCGCGAGCGATGCGATGCGCTGCACCGCGCGCTTGACGAGCGCGACGCCTTCCACTCCAAGGACCTCGACGTGTTGCGGCGCGAGATGGAGCTCGCCATCGAAGCCACCGAACGGGAAGCGGGGGACGAC